>LFCJ01000503.1_pt1 | contig 24412 bp, 44 predicted proteins | sample 643141 | NCBI WGS metagenome assembly LFCJ01 (sample SAMN03766243, study PRJNA286221) | soda lake metagenome | biome: soda lake; feature: Kulunda steppe; material: water; isolation source: sample B1-Br-g2 brine of Lake Bitter-1 | place: Russia: Kulunda steppe | collected 2010-07
CGTTGGGGGTGGGGTTGGCTTGACGACGGTAGGGACACGGACGTCCTCCTCGGTGACAGGAGCAGCAGCAGTGGTAGGGATAGCCGTACCCATAATGATAATAATTAATATGGTCATCATTATTGCTGTCATTATTGTAGCAAAATGTAGCATGTACAACGGGCGGGGTGGTCTGCAGGGAACCGTGAAATTAGGCAGCTTAGCGCGGGGGGGGGGGGGCGAACAGTCCTCTTGCCCTTCCCTTGGCGTCTTGGTGCTTGTACTTGGGACTCATACTCAGAAACCCTTCTCTTCAGGCTTTTCCTACACATTTATGCACTCACACGCATGCAGTCATGCATAAGGTCACTGCGCATTGAGAGTTTTCCTCACTGCATGGTCCCTCTGCTGCGCCCTGCGCATTCTCGACACCCATTATGCAGCACTGCATAAGCATTTCCATTCTTCTTGGACCAAAAAACGACTCTCGCTATGTTGACGCCTCATTGTCATCAATAACCTGCATGGGCATTGAGTCTTTTGCAGCTGTCTTCAAGTCCTTGTGCCTGCGAGCAGTAAACCAGGGCATGTACCTGAGCATGCTGGTGTGTAAACTGAAACAGAAGGGTGAGCGTGCGCAAAGCAGGAAAGGCACCCCTTCGCTAGGCATTGCGAAGTTTGCATGCAGCAAAGCTGCTCATTCTCTTATCGGCTGGATTCTCTTCAACGGTGCAGGTGTCATTAATCAATTGCTGGGTGCAGGCAAAGCAGCAAGTACGAACAGGCACAGGCCCCCCCATACACACTGCTTTACCAAACTTACCTGAAGAGAAGGACTGACGACTTGGCTGCCATAAGCAGCTCCTCCGTGTCCTTGCTGATGGCCATTTCGCCTGCTGTGCTGACCATGAGGATGTCTACAAGCTCTCTATCGACAGCCTGGCCAAACACACATGTACTTGTTTTTTGTTTGTTTGCTTGTCTTTTGATTGATTGCCAGCCTGCCTGCCTGCCTGTCAGTCAGTCAGTCGGTCAGTCAGTCAGTCAGTCAGTCAGTCTACTTGCCTGCCTGCCTATCCATCTATCTATTAATCAATGTCAGCGTGTTGATGTGTTGGCTGCAAGAATGTCCACAATCTCTTGTGTCAGCTGTCTTCCCTGAGGCAGGCGCGTGTGTGAGCGCTACCATGTATGTCCGTGTGTCACACGTGCGAGGTGCACGTGCTACACGTGCTGCACAAGCTGATGCACAAGCTGATGCAAAACTGCACGTGCGAGCTTTTGTGGGTGTGTTTGTTGGACAGGGGCCTGTTCAGCGGCAGGCCACCAGAGGGTATAGCAAGCTCGTTGGTCTAAAAGCACGCACATGCCTGCCTGCCCAAGAGCATCACAACGTAGATGCAATTTCTGCCTAGAGAGACATGACAAGGGCAGCCACGACTCAGGAGGGGGAGCAAGCCGAGGTTTGCAGTCGCTGAGGCAGGCTCTGTTGTGACGCCTCTGTGTGTTGCTCGTGTGTCATGCGCCATCTTGTGCAGCAGCAATCCGCGCTCAAGGAGGCGCAGCCTATCCTTTGTTTGTAAGCGCATGCATGCCACTCTGACAGAACCCTAGACTCTGGCTGGTGGGATGTGCACCTCCATCGAGCACAAATCCTGGCGCGCAGGAATGCAGTGCTCCACCCGCATGCACACATGCAAGCACACATAACCACACGACGCACGCTCACGAGTAGACACGCACGCACGCACGTGCTTGTGCACACACGCGCACACACACACACACACACACGCACATGCACACGCATTTGTGGACGCGCGCAGGCTCCTCCACCCACCTGGCACAGCTCAGGCACAGCATGACCTGCATACACCCGCTCCTCCACGCGCGCAGGGCCGTTTGCAGCCATCTTGCCCTGGACCATCATGCGGTTGGTGCGCATGGTGGGCTGACCAGTCTGCTCAAACCTGCATGCACATAGAGCAACCCCCGGGCACGCGCGCACGCGCTGCATCACCTCCTGCGCCCCTCCGTTTCTGGGGCCGTGGCATCCAAAGGGCCCAGGCAGGTAGGCAGGCAGGTAGGGAGCACGCACTTGGCAGCAGCTTCAGGCACACATGCCAGCAAAACCCCGGGCACCGAGCTTGCATCACAACTGTTTGCTCCGCTATAAGCCCACCCACTCTCCGCCATGGCACTGCCGAGCTGCAATTCAGCTACACGCTGCATGCACTTTCGCGTTTGCCTGAAGCACTCCTGCTTTTGGGGCAGGGAGGACACGTCACTTGACCCGCGCCCGTGCCTAGGCCAGGAGGGTGCATGTGACACAGCAAATTGTGCCTAGTAGAGCACGTGCTTGGACGCGTGCCCATGCCATGGCTGGGAAGAAGCATGCAGTTGCGTCTTGTGCCCAGAGGGTGATCCCCATAGGGGCATGCCATTGGACTCACGCTCGCGTCTTGGCCAGGAAGAGCACATCGTTCTGCCATGCTAGGAACTGGCAGGCTTGCTCCACCATCAGGGACACCTGCAGGTATGCACAGGGACATGCTAGGAACTGTTACATGCAGGTATGCACAGGGACATGCTAGGAACTGTTACATGCAGGTATGCACAGGGACATGCTAGGAACTGGCAGGCGTGCTCCACCATCAGGGACACCAGCAGGTATGCACAGGGACATGACCCAGGTGTTTGACTGCCGCAGGCGCGGCGCACACTGCAAGTGGGCATGGGGACATGACCCACGTGCTCAACTGCCGCAGGCGCGGCGCACACTGGACCTCCCCTGTGTCTGCCCTACAGGGGCACACCGGGTTATGCACTGTTGACTAGACCATTTGTCACAAAGTGCACTGCATGTGCTCTGCCATGAAAGACAAGCGCAGGGGCAGGGGCGGACGCCACTTGTGGCAGGCGGCCTGCGCACTGGTGTATGCACCCCACCACCACAGTTAATATGCTTGCAACGAGGGAGGCACGGTTCACTTTGTTTGTGTTGTCACAGGCAAGCACTGGACTTGCTCAGAACCTGAGGACTTGCGAGCGCATGACTGAAAATCAATAAACCAACACAAAGTCATCAGTACGCCAAAACAATATGCCAACACGCAAAGGCAAAAGTACGCCAACACAACATGCCAACACACAGACATCAACACGCCAACAGAAAGGCATCAATTTGCCAGCACAGAGACATCAACATGCCCACACAATATACCAACGCAAGGAAGGGGGCGCGAGCAGTGCAGAACACATGCCGTGACACCTGGAGCACCATGCCATGACACCATGCCATGACACCATGCCATGACACCTGGAGCACCATGCCATGACACCTGGAGCACCATGCCATGACACCATGCCATGACACCTGGAGCACCATGCCATGACACCATGCCATGACACCTGGAGCACCACGTCCACAGCACATGCTCCACAGCACATGCTCCACAGCACATGTCCACAGCACATGCCCTGACACCTGGAGCACCACAGCACACGTCCACAGCACATGCCGTGACACCTGGAGCACCACGTCCACAGCACAATCAGTTATTGGTTTCTCTCATCACACTTCCACCTTGCAGCAGGTGAGACTAGGCCCTTGCATGCACCTTTCCTTTCGCTACTGAACAGCTGCCCCATTCCACAGCCAAGCAAAAGGGTGCAGAGTATGCATCGCTTTCGTTGCTTCCTTTTTGGGTACGCCTTGCGCGCCGCTTAGACGCAGCACTTAATTGTGCACATTCTTGATGCCCGCACACTCTGTTTGACATGCACACAATGCTTGATGTATGCACACCGCTTGGAGTACACAAAACGTGTACGGTAGGTCCAATCATCGCTTCCTCCAACCAAGACAAGGTGCAGCAAACGCATGCAACTCCTCAAGCACATGTTTTGTACTGACGCCTTGTTGGGCCACTGATGCCTTTTTGTTGGGGGTACCTTGGTTTCACCTTATCCGTACCAAATGGACTGCTTTGTGCCTCAAGCACATGCTGCACATGCTGATGAGATCAGTACAAAACACATGATGTCACAAGTACCCACCGCGAGGATCTCTAGGTGGACCATGACATGGAGGGGGGAGTGGCCCTGGATGGCTTTGGCCTGGTTGCCACCTCCGAACGCAAAGCGGCCTGCACGGCAGGAAGCACGTGTGCACCCACAGCCTGCATGAAGATTTAGGTGCGCGTGCATGCACACACACACACACAAACACACACATGCACGAGCACTTACACACACCCTGCTGCGTCAGGCTTTGCCATCAGCGCAACAGCCGTACATGCAGCACCAACAGAGCGCCGCTTGGCTGCACATGGCTGGCTCTTTGAGAGGGCTGCAGAGGGTGCATCCCTGGCGATGCAGCAGGCGCACAGCGAGCTGCACCAGCACCAGCCCTGTTACCCAGTGCGCTATGTGGTGCCACAGTGCTTTTGAGCTTAGTGCCTATGTTCTGTGTACAGCTCTCCAGTCAAGGAGCGGTTAGCTGCTCATTGCCGGCACACTGCGGAGGAGCACCAGCACCAGCCCCCACCTGCTGAGTTGTGCTTCACCACGAGGATTGGGACGTTGGTGACCTGCGCAGCACGGACAAGAACCCTCTAGATGTGCTCAGCTGCAGAGTGACGCAGCGTGCAGCTTGAGAGGCCCCTCAGATAGGGGCGGCAGGAGTGCACAGGCCTACTTGGGTGCATGCAGGCGCGGAAAGGGCACGGCAGCCTAGCGCGCAACTTGAGAGGACCAGAGGGGGCGGCAGGTGCATGAATCTGCCAGGGCTCCACACATTGTGGTTGCTTCGCCCTGGGTTGGCTTGGATGAGAGACGGAAGTCTCGCTGCAGTGCGTGGTGGCGCCTGCCAGTGCTCAACTGCCTGCGCTCGACTGCTCGTCTGTGCTTGACTGCCTGTGCTTGACTGCCTGTTTGAGCTCAACTGCCCATCCCTGCCTGACTGCCCGTCCGAGCTCAACTGCCTGTGCTTAACTGCCTGTGCTTAACTGCCTGCACTTGACTGCCCGTCCAAGTTCAACTGCCTGTGCATGACTGCCTGTACTTGACTGCCTGTGCATGGCTGCCCGCAAGCAGAGGGTGGCACTTCGGGTTGGCTGCACGCGCCTGTGCTCATCCTCTGCACACCTCTGTGCTCATCCTCATCCTCATCCTCATCCTCATCCTCTGTGCTCATCCTCTGCACACCTCTGACAAGCACAGCCAGCTTTTGGCAGCACACACTGAGGAAGCGCAGCACATGCAGTAGATGCAGCCTGGCCCTGCATTAGCACAGAGCACTTCCCCTCCCCTCCTCCCGGGGCCACACACACACACTTTGAGACCGCCCCCCCTGGCTCCCCTTCCCCACACAATTGAGTGGCAAGGCTGGGGTGGTGGAGGCCGGCTTACCGTGCGCGCAATGAGCATGGCCAGGGAGTTGGAGGCTGCTTGCGCAACTGCAGGGACTGCAGCCATGGAGCTGGCTGCGGGGCCGCTGCCGTTGGGGCGGGCGGACTGCTGGCGCCCGGGGGCGCCTGCGCACAGGGTCAAGAGGGGGGGTGGGGATGCAGCAGAGTGGCATGCGTGTGTGTGTGTGTGTGCACGTGCGCTTGCATACGCGTGTACGCGTACGGGTGCATGCGGGTATGTGCTTGCGCAAGTGTGTGCATGTGCATGCATGCATGAATGTGCATGTGTGTGCGCATGTGTGTGTGCATGTGTGTGCGTGTGCGTGCGTCTGCGCGTGTGTGCATGCGCGCATGTGTGCTTGTGTGACCATGTATGTGCCTGGATATGTGCAGCCACCCCTTTGGGTAGCGGCCAGGCATAGCACCTGCCATGCCGCACAGCACCAAAGACGTGGTGTGCGCGTCAATTTAGAGCGCACGCGCCTCATGGCCCGCGCGGCCCCGCCTGCGCCGCCCCATCTACAGCCCCGCATGATCTCAATCTCTCGTAAACATTTACGGGCAGACGGATGCTCTTGGTGCTCGACACAAAAGGGAAGGCCACACTTAGGTCCCAGGCAGCGGTCTCGGGCCCATTGCGTTGCCAGGCATGTTTAAACCCTCACAAAGCACGCTGCGCCCTGGGCATGCAACTTCATCTGCCCCGCAGGCCCCTCACGCGCCTCAAAGGGCCCCCCTCCCCTTTCCCCCCCGTGCCTCTGCTCTTCCTCACCAGGTTTCTGGACTGTGGGGGCCGCCGCTGCAGCCGCAGCTGCAGCCGCCTTGGCTGCCTCCCCCAGCTCCACATCAGGCACCTGAGGAGCACAGCCAGCCGGCCAGCCTACAAGCTCAAACCCATGGGGTTTCCACACATTGAGAGCTGCACACCTCAGAGGATGGGGCTCTGCATTAGGTGCCTGAGGCATGTAGTCCATCCCCAACCAAGGGGGAGCAAGGCACGGGCAAGCCCGAATGGAAAGCGAGTGTTCCCAACCAGGGGATTGCAACATGCTGGCAAGCCTGGATTGAAGTCAAATGTTCCCAACCAAGGCAAAGCAACCGGTTGGCAAGCCTGGAGAGTGGGAGGGGGGGGGCTCAACCGCCACTTGAGCCCTCAGCACTGCGTGCACACACCCTCTGTGGTGCAAGCAGCTCACCACACCACAAGGGAGCGCCACTCGAGCCCTCAGCACTGCGTGCACACACCCTCTGTGGCGCAAGCAGCTCACCACCACAAGGCTGGCATCCACAGAGCGGATTGAATCGAGCACCAGGTCGGCCGTCTTGTGGTCAGGTTCCCGGCCCACCCACGACTTGACCAGCTGGTTGTTGAAGTCCAGCTCCTTGTCAAAAAGCTCCTTCAGGATCTGTGCAAGGGGGGGCACACGTGCGGCGGGCGGGCAGACAGGTGGGCCCCTCCTTTAAACACAGAGAGAGGGCGCGACACGGGCGGGTGAGGCGCGCTTGGGCCCCGCTTTTAATGGCAGAGGGCGCAGGTGGACCCCGCATTTGATCACAGCGGGCCCCTCTGATCTGTGGTTCATGCGTAACTGATCTGCGGTCCATGCATTACTGATCTGTGGTTCAAGCATTACTGATTATGGTTCATGCATTACTGATCTGTGGTTCATGCATAACTGATCTGCGGTCCATGCATTACTGATCTGTGGTTCAAGCATTACTGATCTGTGGTTCATGCATTACTGATCTGTGGTTTATGCATTAATGATCTGTGGTTCATGCATTACTGATCTGTGGTCCATGCTTTACTGATTATGGTTCATGCATTACTGATGCCTTGGCACCTCAGCCCTTGGCCCTGCTCGCAGATATGCAGAGAATCCGCACTGTTGAGCCGGTGCATGAGGGCTCAGCTGACAGTCTTTGGCCTGAAGTATTGGCAAAGGCCACAGGGGCTGCAACGGCGCATGCGGACTCGTCACAAATGCGCTTAACTCACAGACGGGAAACCAGCGCTGTCAGGCAGGCCAGCGGCCATCAGGGAGCTGTAGCTGCCTGGCACCCACGCATGCTGCCGCAGCAAGTAAGCCAAAGTGCTTGGTGGCTTGTTGATCACAAGCGCCTTTGGCAACGGTGTGGACTTTGCGATACTTGAGCCTTGCTCTTAGTTGGAGTTTCCGACTATTGCAGGCTGTGCGCCACTATTGCAGGCTGTGCACCAACTATAGCAGGCTGTGCACCACTGTCAAGAGCTGCACGCTGCTTGGTTGAGAAAGAGAAGTGGGTGTGGGTGGCGGACCCTCTGCATCCGCTAGCCCGTTCATACCTCATTGGCCAAAGACTCAGAGTCAGTTTGGTTCTTGATGACATGCACCTGCACACAGCATGAACAGCATTAGCAGCACCAGCAGTATCAAGAACACTGGCCAAAAGCAGCAGCTTACACTCAGCCAGGGCAACATATACCAAGAAATGCAATTGCTCATGTCAGTGCATATATCGCAAGTAAATATGCATTATGAACAGAATGAACAATGAACAAAAGAACTGCAATTGCTCATGTCAGCGCATACATCTGCAAGTAAATATGGCCACAACTCAGTAGCTCACACGTGTCCTCCATTTCGATTGTGCCAGGCAATTTGCAACTCATGCACCACACAGCTTATCCCCCCTTAGCAACACTCAAAACAGCACATGATTTGACATACATGAACCACATTTGTGCAAAGCAGGCTATGGATCACTTACTCGTCCCATACAACCACATAAACTAAGGCAATGGCATTCAAACACTTACGCCTCAGTGACATGTACACGTACATGCACACAATTGATGTACGCAGGCAGCGCGCTTCTGTGACCCCAATGCACAAGGCTAAGGCACATGCAGCAAACGTGTATGCACAAGCGCGCGTACGCACACATGCGCGTGCATACGCACAGACACCTGCGCGCCCACACACAGGGGCAGCGCGGCTCACACGCACATGCAGGCGGTCCACAATGTTCTTAACTCCAAGGCGGGCCAGGCTGAAGGCGGCCTTGCTCACCGCCCCCCTGTGCTCCATGGACATGATCAGCAGCACGTTGCGACCTACACACAGGCAGGGCAAAGAAGTACAGGGTAAGACACGCATGTGGGTGCACACACACACACACAATGCGTGCATGCGCCTGGCGCAAGTGCGTGGGCATGTGCAGGTGTGCTGCGGGTGTGTCGTGGGTAGGCAAGAGAGCGCATGCGTCTGTGTTTGCGCATGTGCGTGCACACACATGTGTGTGTTGGCACATCAGCTTGTCAGCTCCTGGCAGCAACCAGCACAGCAAGAGAATGACAGTGTTAAAAAGGAATGGGTAAGCTCCTGGCGGCGGCCAGCACAGCAAAAGAATGACACTGTTAGAAAGGAGAAAGCAAGTTCCTGGCGGCAGCCATCACAGCTTGCAAGGTCAGCAGCCAAAAGTATGAGCCCCCCTGGAAAGTCCATGCAGCGCTGTGCTGGCACGTGAGCGCGTGCAGCCTAAGAGTTGCTCTGGCCATTGGTGATTGCTGTGGCACAAGCCCGACTGCGTGCATTGCAGTCTGTGCCTCCCATCCCTGTGCAGCAAAGTACTGGGCCTTCTTCCAACAGAGCCACCTCCGTTGTTGCCGCTCATCTTGCTAGTTCTGAGGGCGCATCCTTACCCCCATTCCCCTCTGTCCCTCTGCCGCTACATGCCTCGCCCCTGCTCACGCCTGGGCACATGCACCCACAAATCCCCACAGGCACCCACCCCATGCATGCAGCCTCCACACCCACCCTGCTTCTTTTGGGGTGAATTAGTGGCCTCTGTGGGCAGGCTGATGGCACGCACGTCCTTGAGGTTGACGGAGGCCCAGCCCTTGAGGCGGCGCGGCTGCAGCGTGTGCATGCGCTTGAGCTCACGCGGAACGCCCGTGACCAACGAGTGCTGAAGCTGCTCCACGTCGGCCAGGCTGATGGCCTTCTGCCGGAACGCGTCCACCTGTACGTGGGCGCGCGAGGGGAACGGCACGTGTGCGCGCATGCGCAGGGCTGAGCATGCGCGGATGCACTGGCGACAGCTGACTGAGCAGGTGGCACTGGCGACAGCTGGGCACTGGCGAGAGCTGTGCAGATGGCGTCCCCTCCAGATCCTTCTGCGGATGCACACTTCAAGGACATGTCCACAGCAAGGCTGCGCTCTCAAAAGCAAAGCCGACTCAACGTTTTTTGTCTACAACACATGCGGGCACACGCATCGCATATGCTTTCACCTCGGCCTTGTTACCACACGACCATGACATCGTGCCTGCTCGCCTGCCCCGCCATGCAATGCATCTGCATGCTTTACAGCATATGCCCGTGCCCCCCTGCCGATCCGCCTGCCAGCCATCCAACAGACAAAGCTCAATCATCCCAGCGACTCAACATGAGAGCCAAAGGCTACGCCCCTCAATCCAAAGGGACCCAACCCACCAACCAGCCAGCCAACAACTTCGGGCAGGCAGGCCGGCGGGCAGGTGGGTAGGCAGGCATGTGGCAGATGGGGAGGCAGGCTGGTCGGTCGGTCGGTTGGCTAGTACGTTGGGCTGGGATTCCCACTTTCCCTGATGCTCAGTGCACACACGCGGCATAGCCCACCCCATATCCCACCATAGCAGGGTGGGCCGGCCCCCCCACCACAAACGGGCCACAGGCCCTCTGAGCGCCCGCTGCGCCCCTCTGCACCAGGCGCGGGTGTTGGGATCTTTGCAGCGGCGGCGCGTTCCCCCCCCCACCTTGTCCTGCAGGGCCATGGTGTGCGCCGCCGTCTCCAGCCAGGGCGCGCCCAACACCGCATGCTCCATGGGGGGCCCGGGGGTGGTGTGGCAGGCAACGGCCGCGCAGTTTGCGTCTGGCGCACACGTGATGCTGTTCAGCTTCATGGTCCCGTAAGCTGCGCGCCCAGGTGCGCGTCAGCACAGCATGTGTATGTGTGTGTGCGCGCGTGTGCAAATGTGCGTACTTGTGTGTGCCTGTTTGCATGAGTGTGTGCTTGTGAGTGTGCGCGTGTGCCTGTGTGTGCTCTTGTATGTGTAAATCTGCATGCTCTTCAAGCCCCTGCATGACAAGGCGATGCAGCACACAGCAAGCGTCCACGTGCCATGAAAGGCTTGCATGATTGTGGCAGGGCAGCATGCACCTACGGCTGCAGTTAGAAAGCACCGGGTGCTTTCTACACATGCACGCACACTCACTTGCATGCACGTGCACAGAAGCTCATGATTGCATGCCCATGCACACACACACACACACACACACACCATACGTATCCCAGAGCATCCAGCATGCAGCGTGCAGCATGAAACGTACAGCATGCAGCGGCATGTATCTTACGGCGTGAGAGCATCTTGCTGCTGCACAGCCACAGGCAACTACATGCACGCACACACACATGCACACACGTGTGCAAGCACGTGCATGCACTTCAACACGCTCCGCTTGCAGGGGCGGCACTGCGTACCGTAGTAGCCATGCAGGACCAGGTCCAGGGGGATTGAGCTGGGTTCTTGCAGCAGCTTGTACAGCGCGCTGACCTTGTACAGGTAGCGGTGGGTGGACACGTGGAAGCCCTCCGCCAGCTGGGCCTGCGAGCACGCCACGCAGCAGTGCGCATGCCCGGACATGAGCCCACGCAGCAGTGCGCGTGCCCGGACATGAGCCCACGTGCCTGCGTGTGCCTGGCATATGTTAACATGGCCGGCCTGGATCACTTGGGAGCTGCAGGCTGTGCACGCAGGCCCAGATGTGACTGCCCTGGTCCACGTCCACGCAGGCCCAGATGTGACTGTCCCAGAGTGCGCAGTGGCCGCTGACTGTGTGCAGGTTTAGAAAGGACTGACCTGAAGAATTTGGTAGCTGCGGACTGTGCGCATGGACGAGGAGCACAGGTCACATGCAAAGACCGTGCCGTCTGCCTGCAAGCAGTAGTGTGGGCGCATTCACAGCCACTTCCGTGATGAGCATTTTGAATTTTAGCGAGGGAAGGCAGCGCCTAGGTGCGCACCAAGCTGCCTTGCTGCGGGGCCTTGCATAGCCCTGGCGCACATAAGCACACATGAGCACACAAGCATCGACTCGAAGGCCTCGCAGCTTAAACACCCACACCCACATGCACGCCAAAACCCACCTACCCACACATGCGCACCTTAACCCACCTACGCACACCTGAACACACACACATGCGCGCAAACACACCACCCTACCCAGCTTGTGCAGCTGTGAATCTCTGCACAATACATGCAAAAAAACATGAGGGAGAGCGCTGTGTGGCAATCTCCAAGATTAATTGGGTCCGCTGAGCAGCACACAGAAGCCAAGAAGAGGGAGGGCAGAGCACACAAGGGCAAACTCTGGGACCTTTAATTCACTGAGCAGCAATCTATGGGTCCAACGGCTGCAGAGCAGCACACAGAAGCCAGCAGGAGGGAGGGCCTTGCAGGCAAGCGCAATGACAACCTGGACCAAGTGCTGCAAATCAGCCAAGTGCAGTTAACCAACCAAGTGCTGCAAATCAGCCGAGGCTTTGACCTAGTGCAGCAAATCAGCCAAGGCTTTGACCAAGTGCGGCTTACCAAGTGCCACAAATTAGCCGGGGCTTTGATCAAGGCGGCAAATCAGCCAAGTGCAGCAAACCAACTGCCGCAAGTCAGCTGAGGCTTTGATTGAGGCAGCAAATCAGCACAGTGCAGCAAAACGAGTGCCGCAAGTCAGCCAAGGCTTTGATTGAGGCAGCAAATCAGCACAGATGCCCGATGAGGGTGCAGAGGGTCCTCACTGTGAGAGTTGAGGCTTAGTGAGGGTGGGCCCTCACTATGAGGGTTGGGAAATAGTGGAATGGATATAACAAGGAATGTGAGACCATAAGGTATTGGAGATTGTGAGGAATTGGAGGCCATATGGGGAATGGGAGACAATAAGAATGTTCGGGGAAGATGGGTTACACCAGGCCGTGCCATGTGCTGTGTATCGGGAACCCCCGCGTGAGGGGCCTTGCAAGATTGGAGTTGGTGACAGAGTCAGCGAGGCCATGAGGGACCTAGCAGGCAGCCTGGCGCACGGAGGCAGAAGGGGATGGAAGAGCAACAGGCGGTCGCGAGGCACATGGCGCTGTCGGTGCCCCTGGCTCAAACCAGGACCCTACACACACGCGTACACAAAAGCATGCACACACGTGCACACATCACACACATGGCCTGCAGGTGGAGAGCCGCCAGGCTAACCCTTTGCCCTCCCCCTCTACCCACCTCCCTGTCGCGGCCAAGCAGGATGGAGTCATGCACGCGGACCTGCTGCTTGTCCTCGCCCTTCACGACTTGGACTGCCATGTTGGCCCCTGCACCGCGCGGCCGCCAGCAAACCTGGGCTGTGTGCGCATCTATACCACCTCATGTCCTGACCACACCGGGGTTTTCAGTGCGGCCACCACCTCATGTCCTGACCACACCGGGGTTTTCAGTGCGGCCATCACCTCATGTCCTGACCACACCGGGGTTCTCAGTGCGGCCATCTCCTCATGTCCTGACCTCACCGGGGCACGCCTCTGCGCTTGTGTCCAGCCCCCACATGCCAGACCTCTTGTGTCCAGCCCCCACATGCCAGACCTCCTGTCCTGCATCAGTGCAGCACATCAGTCCAGCCCCCACATGCCAGATCTCCTGTCCTGCATCAGTGCAGCACCCTGACAGCTGGAGGAGGGTATGCCGCTTCCATGGCAGTGCACGCTCTGATGTTCTGCGGCTCCTGCTCTCCTTTCTATCTGTCCATCTATGCTTTCACATCTTCGACGTTTGATATCGTTGATGAGTTGAGATCATTGGTACACTATCTGCTTACGCTGTCCTTAATGCTGTCTGTGTATGCTTCAAAACAGCCCTCAGCCGTGTATCAAAGACAGACACACTTCGCCCCTTGGGTAACAGCCCCACACCCTCGTGCTCTGCAGCACGCAGGGCACGCCCCCCCGGCTCCAAACACCCTCACCCTCGCGTTCAGAAGCATACAGGGCGCCCGCCAGGAACTCATTGTCAAACACCTGTGTGCGCCCTGCACGGAGGTAGCACGGGAGCACACAAAGCATGTGGTGGACATCACGAGCACAGAGGTCACGAGCTGCGGCCCTCTGACTGACGCACACGCATGTAGCACCATGGGTGCTGTACACGCAGATGCGCAGATGCCCTGTTTTTCTTGAATGGATTCAGGTGGAGTGTTTTCCACCGCCTGCTTAGTGAGAGAGAAAGGACCACGCTGGCGGCGCTGCTTGCAGAAAAGTCTCCGCAGCGGCTTGCACTGCTGCTGGCCAGAAAAGAAGTGAAAGAAAAAGGACCAAGCAGGCAGTGCTGCATGCAAGGGGGGCTCCACAACGGCATGCACCACGTGCAATCATCTAGGGCGCCCTTGCACTTTAAACCGGAGGGGGGGGCTGGGACCGTCTCAGGGTGCAGCCCACAAGGCAAGGCTGACCACACCCACACAAGTGAACAGCCATGATCCAACACCCAGAAGTCACAAGAATCCAACGCCCACAATCCATAGGAAAGGAGGCCGACCCAACACAAAATCCATTGCCTAACATCCGGATGAAGGAGGCTGGGGCCGCCTCAGGGTGCTGCCCACCATGCAAGGCTGCTGCACTTTTGATCCACAGAAGCAGCCGGCACTACCCCAGACACATTGGCGGCTTCATAAACACGCTGGTGACGGACGTGCCAACCAACATCAGACACGCAGGCCAACCGACGTCAAACACATCTGCCAACTGACGTGGCAACCGAAGTCAAATACGCAGGCAACTGACATGCCAAACCCATGCTTCAATGCTGCTGGTGCCCAAAATGAGTGCTCAGCAGAGGTGCTGGACACTCAGTGCGGCGCTGTGCGTTGATGCCATGCCCTGCTCACAGGCCAGCAGGACCAGCCGTAGCACCGTGCACACACACCGGCATCCTCACAAGAAAAAGTGATTTGACTACAGCCCCCTGCCAGGCACTCGTGCCTGCTGCGATGCACTCAAAAATGGACACACACCTGTGCATGCACCGTGCACACCCTAAGTTGCGAGCACGGCGCGGCACTTCTGTGTTGTTACACTGAGTCTGCACTGAGTGCTGCGGGCACACAGCCACGCACCACTTGCCTGTGGCGAAGAACCTGCTTAAGCACCGTGGTGGTGTGTGGCAACCCCACAGCCCCACAGCCACGCCTATCCACCCGCGTCATAGAACCTGCTGGTCCACAGCCGCGCAACTCAACAGCCACACAGCCCCATCCACCCACCTGCATCATAGAACATGCCGGTGTACAGCCAGTTCACGCCTGATTCCCGCAGCCACTCAAGCACGCTGGCAGGCAGGTAGGTGGGGTGCGTGCCAGTTGCGTCCAGAGTGTAGCCCGCTGCCGGTGCCTGGAGAAGGCAGACAGCATAGCCTGCACGCATACAGCCGGGTGCAAGGCACCTGGTCAGCAGTGCCTGAAGGAGGGGCGGGCATGCATGCATACACACCCAAGCATGCACGCTCACACAATACACAATGTGTGCACGCAAAAAAAAGAGCACACACACATAAACGTGCGCGTGAGCGCGCATGCTTGAGCAGGTTGAGCGCACTCACCTGCGCCATACAAAATCTTGGGGGAGTCCTCCACAGGCTTCAGCACATCGTCACTGCCCTGCGCAGGCAGACCAAAGCAAGCTTACAACCCTAATTTGGAAGCCCAACACACGTATCACACACATGCATCCAGACGCTTCATCAGGCCTCAGCACTCCCTGCCTTTCCTGCACTGGCCCACCGACGCGCCATGCTTTGCGCATGCATGCTCAGCGCCACGCTTCATGCCTGTGTCCAGTGCACCCACACACACCCACACACACCACTGACGCACCACCACTGTAACACAAGGGCTTGACAGGCATGAAAGCAATTTGGAAGCATGGCAGCCTTGCACAATTAGACTTTACGGCAGAGGGGAGGCGGCGCAGTGCGCGCGCAGGGGTTGGTAGAGGCCTGACCTCTGTGCAGGGCCAGGGAAGCGCGGCATCGGCAGCACTTCACCACCTGAACATGGGCGCAGTGCACGCTCACAGCTGCCATGGCGCACGGGTTAGTTCGCACGGGGGGTGGTACAGGGGTCTGACCTGAGCAAATCCAGGGAAGCGCGGCAGCGGCACCACCACCACATTCTGGTGGTGCAGGCCGAAGAAGCTCCACTGCTTCAGCTCCGTGACCGCAAACAGCTCCTGCTCCTGGTCCACAGCCACCACGACCTGTGCGCGGGCGCGCCGCACATGCATGTCATCACACCGAGGTCATCACATGGAGGCAGGCGCACATGCATGTCAGGGATTGTAGGCCAGCTGGGCTCTGGGGAGGGAGGTCACGCAGGTTACGCAAGTCCTGGCCCTCCACCACTGTCCTGCAGAGCAACAATTGTGGGCTGCAAACAAAAGCCCTGTTGTCCTCACCTCTCATCACTTTTGATCCCTCATCACTTGACCTCTCATCATTTGACCCCTCTCATCACTTTTGACCCCTCATCACTTGACCTCTCATCATTTGACCCCTCTCATCACTTGACCTCTCATCACTAGACCTCTCATGACTAGACCTCTCATCTTGACCCCCACCCCCACCCCCGGAGAAACACGCACCATGTGCACACTCTCCCATGCAAAGCAAACAAGTCTGTACGCTCCCACTGCACATCACGCGTCTGGCAGCTGCAGCGCGGTTTGCATCTACACGTGCACATGCGTATGCACACGCGTGCACACGCACACACATGCGTGTGCATACATGCTTACACACATGCACAAACACACACATTTGTACAGACATTCATCTCCACCTTGAGCTTGCTGAGCGCCACTTTGCCGTGCTGCATTTCCACGGTGATGGCTGCCTGCAGCAGGTGGCGCCCAAACAGGCTCACGCGCTCCAGGCGCTGGCTGTTGGGGACCTGCGCTCGCGCACAGAGCACAGCACGGCATGAGGAGGCCAGGCTCAGCCTCAGCTGTGGACCTTGCTCATGCGCTCCACAGGTGCTGGCACTGTTGGGGACCTGTGTGCTGTGCGTGCACCACTCATGCACTTGCGGCAAACACATGCATGGAAGCTCTGTTGGGGACCTGTGTGCTGTGCGTGCACCACTCATGCACTTACGCAAAACACACACGAATCAGCACAAAGTCTGAACTTCTTGTGTACTCATTTGCATATTGTGCACATAGCAAGCCCCTTCTGCTCCAAGCTCTACGTACATGCATCCACAGCAACGCACCTTTAGGACAAACACAGGCACAATCCTTCCATGAGCGCGCAACCACACTTGAACAAGAACAGTAACGTGCAATGCAAGAGATGATCTCATGATTTCAAGTGTCTCCACACCCGTTTGGCTTGTCTTTTGCTACTCAGGGCTAAGAAGGCCACCATTGTATCCTCACACAGAGCACCTGAACTGGACACACTGCATGCCTCCAAGCTGCGGTGTGCAAACAGGTGCGCAGCCTGTGCACGCACTGCGTGTACGCCCCTTGCTGGCCACCAGGCGCTTGATGGCCTGCCTCAAAGAGTGTGGGCACGCACCTTGCCGGGCACCAGGCGCTTGATGGCCTGCCACAAGTCTGTGGACAGCACGGCGGCCAAGCTGCCTTCCGTGTCGCCCACTTGCACCAAGTGGCCTGTGTCGATGTACATCAGGGCCACCATGCTCTGCGCGATCATCGTGTCCGCGCCATGGATGTATACTGCAGGCCAGGGCAGGCAGGCGGCAGGGAGTGCAGCCGTGGCGGGAACTTGGGGCTCAGAAGCAGCATCAGCGAGGGGAATAGAATCAGCCGCCACGGGTGCCATCACAGGGTTGGGGTAAGACCGAGCCTCAGGGGCAGCAGCATCTGCGCATCATTGCAACAGAGCATCGGCCGCCATGGGTGCCGCCAAAGGATTGGCGCGAGCCCGAGCCTCACGAGCGGCAGCACCTGCGTGTCATTGCAACGGAGCACCGGCCGCCAAGGGACACAAATATGGATCTCAGCAGCAGCAGCGGCAGCAGCAGCAGCAGCAGCAGCAGCAGCAACGGCTGCTACAGACAGATTCCCCCACCACTCCCACCAGCAGCAAACGCAGCAGTGGCGGCAACACGGTCATGGCCATCACCCTCAACTCGCTCGCCACGAGCGGCAGCGGCAGGGGAACACAGGCAGCCGATTAGCACAGCCACATGCGGACCCTCTAGCGGCAACGCGCAGCACAGCCTGTGTGGCACCCAGCGCCTGCCCCTGCAAGGATCTTTTGGGCACATCTGTAACTCATGCACGCTTCAGGCACAGCACTGAATTTGTAAACTGAAGCCGTGTTGCTTATGTCCGCACACGCTGGGAAACAGCAACTGTTGCACGGCACCTGTGCGTGGGTGGTGCGGCGCAGGCCAACATGCGCTCCCTGCACACAAAAGCTGCGGTGTGCACAAAATAAGCCTGGGCACTCAGGGAGAGTGCACAGAGCGGCTGCACTGGTGCCAGACCACTGCAGGGCGCTGCACAGGCTGGCGGCGCACCTTGTGCCTGCATACCGTGCCAATCAATGCCCACCGGCTGTGCACCTTACGCCTGCATGCCATGCCCACCAATAACCGTGGAGGTACACCCCGTGCCTGCCCGTCAATGAACGTGCCCATCAACAACCGTAGCGGCGCACCTTGTGCCTGCGTGCCGTGCCCGTCAATAATCGTGGGTTTCACCCAGTGCTCGTTCATGATGAAGCGGGAGTTGGACCTGTTCACATACACCTGCAGTCACACAAGCGCGGGCGCGGCGAGGTGAGGCCCTCCAAGCCCCCCAGCAGCTTGACACGCAGGGCCCACTCATCTACCTGGAGCACTCAAAGAGGCAGGGGGCTGGCAGGCCTTTTGCGTGCCTCGCGAACGCCTCATGCAACCATGAGGCCTCCACCAAAAGCTCGCCATCAATCAGGGACACCCACAAGCCGCAGCTCTTGGTGACGCGGGACTGACATGGCTTCAGACAAGACTGACACTGACACGGCCGTGGACGATCCACTCTTGAGCGCCTGCCGCCGCATGTTTCACTCACACTGGCGTAAGGATCATGCAGCTAAGTATTGACTTGACTGCTGTTGATCACTGGGACATCTGAACATTTGCATGCATTTGCGACTGCCATACTCATCCACTTATCCAGTTAGGGGGTAGCACTACAGGAGCACTCACACACACACACACACACACAAACACACGTGTGCTGGCATGCGAGCCTGGCCACGCACACACACACGCACTCGCGTGTGCTGGCGTGCGAGCTTGGCCATGCAAAAACATACACGCGCACGTGTGTTGGCATGCGAGCCTAGCCACGCACCTGCATGACCCCTTCCACGGCTGCACCCACAGCCCTCCAGTCTTGCTCCATCTTCTTGGAGTCCTTTCTGTCCCCCTCCTCTTCCTTGTCCCCCGCCTCTTTCTTGTCGTCCAGCAGCAGCTGCTGCAGCAGCTCCTCGGTCAGGCCTGCAGGCTCATGGGGCAGAGCACCTGGTGGTGAGAGGGGCACGTGCATGTCATGGGGCCCTCTTTTCTGCCGTCCAATAGCAGCTCAGCCCTGTCAGACACACACAGAGGCACGCGTGCACACACAAACACGCGCGCACACAAACACGCGCACACACGCACACGCACGCACACACACACACACAAACACACACACATACACACACAGGGCCACACGGTTACGCAGAGACGGCACCGCACCTGCAGCGACGGTGCGGTTGATTGCCCTCTGGAAGGAGGTGAACGTGTCAAAGGTGGACCCAAGGGACCTCTCTACGCCCACGCTGACATCCTCCTGCCACAGCCAGGGGGTGAGTTGATGCGATTAGCCACCCGTGCAAGGGCAAGTCAGCCGGAAGGGCCAGTAGGGCCGAGAGGGCCAAGGCAGCTGTCTCGTTCAGCACACGGCCAAGGGCGCCCTCGATGGCTCTGCTGACCGGGTGATGCCTAGGGTGGGGGGATGCTGCCAAGTGCCTGGCCCGTCCTCAGATGAGCACACACATGCACGCAGCAGCGGTCACCACCACAGGTGCCCATCCGCAGGGCAAGCCACGCACATCCCGAGCATGCCACGTGCACAAGGTAAGCCATGCGGACTGGTGAATGCTGGCACTCACACACGCACACACACTGGCTCAGGGACTGAACCCAGGGTCTCAGATCCGCGCATGCACACAATGGCCCTCTGCGCGCACACCGGCCCAGGTGGCCCAGAGACTGAGCCCACGCTCTAAATTCTGTGCACACATACAATCGCCCTCTGCGCGCACACCAGCCCAGGGACTGCATCCAAGCTCTCAGATCTGTGCACTCTCTTGCCTTGTGCACAGATTAGCCCAGAGACTGCACCCATGCTCTCAGATCTGCGCACACACGCTGGCCCTTCACAGAAATCCTTAACCCTTGCATCATGCAATCACTGTGTGATCCTAGCTTCGAATCACTGCTCAAGCCAAGCCTGGGGAGCCCAGTGCGTGGCATGCTGGGGGTTCAAGCTTGCAGGCCGAGCTGCCTTATACAGTGCACTTGCACAAGCACAACCAGGCTTGCCACAGTGATTTGCATGTGCAGGATGGGAGTGAGCAGCAGGGGTGGGCAGCATGCGCTGGGCCTAAGCCATTTGGCGCACACAACTCCCAGTGGCCTTCAGGCGCGCGCACACACACACACACACACGCACACACACATACACTAACACGCATGTGCTCACACACCTCAGTCTTGGGGTCAATGAAGGTGTCCCTGTCTGGCCGTGACTTCAAGGCTTCGAGGATTTGCTCCCTGCCACGTGTACACGCATACCAAGAGCTTATGCTGCAAGCGGGCTTTGCTGCCAACGCCATGCAATCACGATGTGAAGACTTCCATGTATTGGCAACAAGCGCATGCACACACGCATGTGCGCAGGCCTGCTGCACTTGAATGTGCAACATGTGTCAGGCCACTCATGCGCATGTGCCACGTGCACTGGGGGCACTGCAGCAGCTTAGCAGCACATCTTGTGCTGATCCTTATAAGGGTGGGTGTCAGCCATTATCAGCATCGCTCGCCTTAGCCTTCATGCACCTAGGTGTTTGACTCGCCTCAAGCGCGTGAGGATGAGGTCCCTTTCTGAATGGTCTACATGCATAACACCTGCTGCTCGACAGCCTCTCCGTTTGCATGCATGCGCAGCTGCTGCTTCACAGCCTCTCCATTTGCGCGTGAGCGCACCTGCTGCTCAGCAACGCCGCCATCCGCATGCGTGTGCAGCTGCTGCTCAGCAGAACCCTGCCATCTGCACGCGTGCGCACCTGCTGCTCAGCTAAACTCGCAATCCGCACGTACACAACTGTTGCTCTACAGCCCCTCTTTCCACGCACCTATTGCTCAGCAGCTTCTCCATCCAAACCTCCTTTAGTCCCTCGGGCAGTACGCCCCGCACAGGGGGGACAATGGGCAGCCTGGGCGCGGAGCTCGCTGCGGAGGGTGGCGGCCTGCATGCGTGTTCGCCGCGCAAGTGTATGTGCTGTGCAAGCGTGTGTGCCATGCAAGCACTTGTGCAGTGTTGGGTGCCAGGGCACTGACAGGCTGGCCGTGCTGTCGTTTACGCTTCTGGCACGGCTATGTGCATCGCAGTGCGCGTGTGTGCGTGAATGCATGCGTGTGCGCAACCTGGGAAAGAAGTCACAGCAGTTGGTGCATGCGCATCACACTAGACACGTATGTACGTGCGTGGCTGGGTACAGCACTGCAGAGCTTGTGCACGGGTGGCCGGTTGTAAGGCAATGCATTTCTCACATCCACTTCTGATCGTAAGGAAGAAATTCAGCGGCGGACTGTTTGCTTGCATGAAGAAGCCTATGGCCACTTTTGATGGTGCGTCCCAAGTGGGCCTGTTTTGGTCCTGAGGAAATGTGCACAAAATCCCGTGCACATGGGTACCAATGCAAAAGTTGCCCAGACTCCTGAACCACCACTTCATTGAAGTACGCATGATTGCAGCAGCACCGTACACAGGCCTGCACAGGCCGCAGCGCTGCAAGAGATAGCCTTTGCTGAGCACAGACATCCTTAACAGCTGTCCAGCTTGCAGGTTCAAATGCTCAACAACCGTGTGCTCTCAGTCCCTCTTGCCAACTGGCTGTTGCCCCAGGCTGCGACAGTCCTGGCACTAGCTGCAAGTTCCTGAGCTCAAGCAAGCAGGGGATCCCAGCTGTTTTCCTTCAGGACACGTGTTAAGATCAGAGCAGTGCAAAGACGAGGAACATGGCCCTGCACAAGCAGGCAGCAATCCCAACTGCACACACGTGCCCCTGTCTGTGAAGCATAACGGCCCTCCATTTACATGATGGAACTCACCTGATGGCCACGTTGCCTTGCATGAAGGTTGTTACCCGGCGCATGAAATCCTCCTTTTCCCTCTCCAACTTCTGCTCCCTGCGCGTCAAACCATGTCAGCTCCTGAGGAGCCTGAAGGTTACGATGCACATGGGTGGGATCCTGCGGTTCCATCCTCTGTGCCTCCGGCAGACAGCCTATCGTGCACATGCTTCCTACGATTTAGGCACAAGGTCTACAAACTTGTAATAGCTCCATACATTGTTAAGCCTGTGGTCATGCTTATGGGCCTGAGACACTCCCATTTCACACATGTTTTTAAGAGGGGGACATGCTAGCCAATCAGCGCATGAGGAATTGGACAGGAAGTCAGAGTGCCGTGCTTTGTGTATATCATACTTGAGAGTTGGATTTGCGTTCGCGTGCATGCGGGCGTGCGGGCGTGCAATATGTTTGCTTGTGTATGCACATATGTGCACATTTGTGATTGTACCTGGTGATCTCCTGCTCTTCATGCCCCAGGTTGGCCATCTGATTCACAAGGGAAGTGGCTGGTCGCGCTGATTGAGCTCTCCTCCCTGCATGCACACAAAAGGAACAGCTAATTTGCACGCGAGCAGCGCACACTACGCAGATGTTGTTTGTGTTTTTATCAGAGCGAGAGCCTTGGTGTGTAAATGGATGCAGTTCAGCAACCTGGTATGCGCATGCACTCGCCACACAAAATTCAATCTCAAAGTAGGATGCAACATTCATGTACATAACCTTGCTCAGAGTTCGGGTCATGCTTTGTTACCCTCTAAGAGGGAAGGACATGTGTTTCATGAGTGTTAAGGCCCACCGGCGCGCCCACCTTTTGAAAACTGGGGCTCTCTAGACTTCCGAATTTCCACAGGCGTGGCTCGGCGCTCATTCTTGTAGACCCAGCTCTTGTTGTTTCTGGCGTCCTCCTCTGCACCAAGGCATGCGCACAACCAGGGACTTCAGTTAGCACTGCACCTTCCCTAGACACAAACAAGGCGGATAGGTAAGTCAAATGTCTGAATCTGGTGTCTCTTGCAGTGGACAAAACCTCAGTGCAAGCAGCTCCTTGTAAGCTGCTGCACAGCGTTGGAGGCTGGCCTGGATTGACTGCCTAGGGTTCAATGCAGAGGGTGGGTTTCAATTCAGTTCCAAAATACAGTGGAATTTCAATCTTGCGTGCGTGCACATTTTGCTCCTTGCACTTGTTGCTTTAGCGTGCATTACCCCAGTGCATGCTGCACATGTCCCTCTACGTCCCTTTATGCACGTAGCTTAGCCCCTTGCACCAGATACAGCAGACATTTAAGCGATTCAGGTCTATGCAGGCAACACTTCATGCGTTTGTTTTTGTTTCAGGTACTTGCACACAGATCTAAGCAGAGTGAACTGTATCGCAATGTACCCAGAGAGTGTGCATGCCTGCAAGTTGAACGCAATGACCAGCTGAAGCTTTTCACGCGCTTGTTCAGTGCTGCTTGTTAGCAGTTCGGGCTCTCAACGCTGCCACCCCAGTGTTAACCAACGTTGGTGTCACTCCTGTTTTGCTTTTGCCTTGCAAGTACCCAACGACGCAAGCAAGCCAGCAAGGACAGCATCGAAAGATTCATAGCTCAGTGCACCACAAGTTGAGCCAGCTGCAGGTGAGGGTAGGACAGACCTAGCTTCAACTGTGCCGGACTCTTGTGCTTGCCCGAGCCGTTTGCTTGCGTCGCCTGCTTCTGAAGGCCTTCATCTACATCAGGGGCAGCCCAAGCTATCTTCACGTTGGCGAACGGGTCCCCTGGCGCGCTCTTGCTTTCTTGCTGCCCCATCGAATCCCTCCCTTATCCATCCAATTATCAATTCATGCATTCAACCAGCATTTTTATAATATCATAGTAATCACAAACGGGCAATGAGGTGCGTTCAAAACAATGACGGTTTCACTTTCCCAATGCCAGTTTGTGGAGGTTTGCCCGAGTATCGCCTAAAAATATTTTATTTTATCATTTTATTTTCGACTCAAACCTTTGACACTCACTCCTCATTCAAAGCAAGTTTGCAGCGCACCGTGAGACGCACGTTGCCCACGATGGAGGCATTGTGCGGGGTCCCGATCTACCAGGGGCCCCGGCTCAATCATTGGCGATTTGTCGCTCTGGTCTGTCTGTTCATGGCACTGCGGGAGCCCCGGTCTGTCGATTGCACTGCCTCTGGAGCAGCAGAGACGGAGGTGAATAGCGCATCGAACTTGCCGGCTTGGGCTCTGCGCAGCAAGGAGCAGGTGCGGGAGCTGCAAGCAGCCAGGCAGTCAGAAAGTCAGTCGACCTCAAGTCGTAGAGGCCCCCGAGGCCCAGAAGAGCGATGCTAGAACGTCGCAAGCTCTCTAGCTGTATAATGCACGCAAGCCTACCGCAGCATTAGGACCAGATGACTGGGCTCCTGAAAAACGGTGCAAGCATGCTCTTGCGCATTTTTGCAGAGAGGTACTGATACATCTCACCACAGGCAAAAGACACACGCGCTCCAGCAAGCGCGCGCGCACGCACACACACACACACACACACACACACACACACACACACACACACACAC
>LFCJ01000504.1_pt1:0-22500 | contig 24361 bp, 34 predicted proteins | sample 643141 | NCBI WGS metagenome assembly LFCJ01 (sample SAMN03766243, study PRJNA286221) | soda lake metagenome | biome: soda lake; feature: Kulunda steppe; material: water; isolation source: sample B1-Br-g2 brine of Lake Bitter-1 | place: Russia: Kulunda steppe | collected 2010-07
ACGACAAGCAATGTCCAAGATTCAGCTTGTGCTTTTTGTGGTGGCTGCAATTGGTGGCTCCGTGCTCGCACGCGTGCACACACACACACACACAACACACACACACAGAGCTGACCCACCTGGTGAGCTCGCCGCTTTCAGAGGGGTTCAGCTTGCCCTTCTGCAGCAGGAGGCCCAGGTACACCAGGATGGGGGGCTTTTGGCCGGGCTGTGGTGCCACGGCCTTCAGACGGTCCATGGTGACCTTGGTGCGCAGCAGGCCCTGCATGGGACACGGGGCAGGTGTTCGTGCACGCGTGATGGGAGCAGTGGGGGAGGGCTCCGGCCATTGGCAGGGTTGTGGCGACTGACCCAGGGTGCGCAGCAGGCCCCACGCAAGACACTGGATGCGTGCATGCGCGGGGAAAAAGGTGCTGAGGCCAACCGATGGCAGAGGGCCTGTAAGGAAGGAAGGGGTGCACGTGCATGTGCTCACGAGGTATGTGGCTGCAGGGCGGGGCAGGCCACAGCCTGCTTTAGCTTGTTGGGTCTACACCCCTTTACCGTCAAGGGAACAAGACACATGCGCGGCCACAAGTGCGCTTGCGGGAAGCAACATATGCACACACTAACACACACGCACACACACAGCCATGCATGCATGCATGCACATACCTTGGGCGAGTCCGCGGCCACCTCCGCTGCCTCCTTGAACGCACCGCTGGCAAACAGCTGCTCGAACTGCTGCCCCACCAGCGCCTCCGCGCCTGGAAGGTTGCCACGCTTGGCAATGGCCAGAGCGAGCGACAGGTTCTGCAGCTGGCCGCTGATGAAGGGCACCATGGCGGCCTCGTTCACTGTGCCCAGGATGACCTGCCCGCGCCTGCGTGCGTGTGCGTGTGCATGTGTGCGCCATCATGTGTTAACATGCTCATTTGTGTGAAAGCATGTACACACAGGTCTCAGAAAAGCACATGCGAGTCTAAGTTCATGCGCGCGCGCGACTGCGTGTGCGTGGGGTGTCCCCGTCTGCACGCGTGGGCACACACGTGCGCAATGGCCTGCAAATGAATCACCCCCCGCATGCGCGGCTCGTAGCGCGGTGGGTGGAAGAGCTGCAGTCCTATCCTGTGCCGCTCCGCGGGCGCACCGCACCTGTTGACGGCGTAGAAGCCGCCTGTGGAGGGGCTGCTGACGGCCAGGAATATGGGGTCGGGGCTGATGCGGTTGCGGTACACAGCGGTAGCGGTCTCCAGGTCATACACAAACAGCAGGCCCAGCTTGGTGATCACGTACACCTGCGCGCGAAGGGATGGCGGCAGGCGGCATCAAGGGCTGGGGGCGGCAGGCGGCATCGAGGGCTGGGGGCGGCGGGGAGCAGCGTGCCCAGCATGGCGACAGCGTGCCACTGCATGGAAGCAGGTGGCTACAGGGGTGCAAAGCAGCTGCACTGGATGGGCGGGCCGCCTTAATGGCCGAGTGACGCAGCCATTGAGCCAAGTGACCAAGTTCACAGGCCGCCCTGTGTGGGCTGCGCTCACGCAGCTGAACCTGGGTGGGAGCAAATACTAAAGTGCGCGCATGTGTGTGAGTGCGCGTGTGTGCCTCTGGTCTTCAAGGAGCCCACCGACCCCACGCACCAGGCCGTACTTGTCGCTGATCTGCAGGGAAACCGGGAAGTCATCAGCAAACTCCGCAGGGAAGAAGAGCTCGGCTTGCCGCTTCACCGCCACACCTGCGCACGAACACGCGCGCAAGCGGACGCACACCTTAAAGCCAGGTGCTTCTCTCCCACGAGGGTCTGCAGGAGGACGCATGTTCGCAGACTTTTTGCGGGGGCAGGCGAGAAAGCCTCACACGGGCTCAAACACGACCTGCCCTGAGCTGCGATGCTCACACTGCGCCCTCACTCATACTCGCACTGCACCCTCATTCATACTCGCACTGCACCCTCATTCATACTCGCACTGCACCCTCATTTATACTACACACACTTCATCCATACTTGCACTGCACCCTCATTCATACTACACACATTCATTCTTACTCGCACCGCACCCTTGCACTGCACCCTCATTCATACTACACACATTCTTTCATACTCGCACCGCACCCTTGCACTGCACCCTCATCCATACTACACACATTCTTTCATACTCGCACCGCACCCTTGCACTGCACCCTCATTCATACTACACACATTCATTCATACTCGCACCGCACCCTTGCACTGCACCCTCATTCATACTACACACATTCATTCATACTCGCACTGCACCCTCATACTCGCACTGCACCCTCATCACCCCCACCTGGCGCGCCGCCCAGCTCAATCACATGCAGCTTCGACACAATCGCGCCGTCCTTGAGCGTCTTCTGAGCAAAGGCGATGAGGTTGCTGGGCGCATCCCGGCCCGCCAGCTGCAGGCGTGCAAGGCAAATGTACCAACACGGTTGCATGCATGGTTGAGGACACTGCCATGGCCAGCCGGGCAAGCAGGCCCAGGGCACAAGAGGACAGGCTTCCATGCATGCCGGAGCAGAAAACATCAAATAACGGGGCTGCTGAAAACAGTATTTATGTACGCAGTAGATTTGCCAAATTCTGTGCCAATCCGCCCAAGTCAATGGGGTGTTTTTATGGTTCTCTTCAGCCCCAACATCAGGTCGAACAACTGCGCCCCCACTGCTTTGGAGCAGCCAGGCAGGCAAAAGACGGCTTTTGTGGGCGCGCCGGCGTCATGCCCTGCTCTGCACGCCCGGCGCTGTAGGCGTGAGCAAAAGGGCGTGCACCCCAGGCAGCTTCACCAGCCAGGCGTCATCCTTGTGAGGGAATCCCAACTGGCAAAGCAGGCAGCTTTGAGAGTGCATGGAGTCCATGCGCCAACGGGGGTGTACGTAGTGTGTTGACCACGCGCACTGAGTTGTGCGCACATGGAATCAAACTGCAGCTGCACACAACTCCAGGCGGCCAAAAAAATGCGTGCACCAGCGCACGGGGCACAAAAGGATCTCGCAGTCGCAGGGGCAGGCCACGCTGACAAGCGCCCACCTTGACGGACGCGAACGCAGCCGCGTGCGCCTCCAGCGGCTGGCTCTTCATCTGGTCAAATGAGTGCAGCTGCATGAAGCCCTTGGCCAGCTGGGGCCTGCATGCAAGCATGATGCGCAGCCCATGTGCACACGCACCGCTTGCACACAAACACCCACGCAAGGAGGCATGCACCAGTGCATGGCTTTTGAGTGCACTCCAGCTGCTTTTGGTGCCTGTGCACTTCAGTGGCGCGTGCGCATGTGCCTGATTGTCCGTTCACATGCCCAGAGCCTCGTCGATTGGAAGCGATCCTGAGCATTTCATCCCTCCTGTCAAAGCAGCGTGATGCCCGTGCCCGCACAGTATATTGCACGCGCTCCCCGCCCCAGCCCCAAGTCTGTCCAGATGGGCACATGGACAAGGGGACAACCCGCTGTGAGGAGCGCCATGAAAATTGTGCAAGCTCACATGCTCACGCGCTGAGCGCTGCATGTGTGTGCGTATGCGTGTGCATGTGTGTGCAAATGTGTGTGCGAATGTGTGCATACGTGAACTTATGTGTGTGTATGTGTGCATGGTCGTGTACGTGTTTATATATGTGCATGCAAGCATGTGCGTATTTGGGGGGGGAAGCGTGTGTGCGCACACACTCGTGGCCCTCGCATTTCGGGCGCACCTACAAGAGAGTTACAAGAACTGCAAAGCCACTCATTTCGGGCGCACCTACCGTGATGCCGATGAGTATGCCCAATTCGAGGTGTGCATGCGCGCGGGTGCACGTGCTCACGCATGCACACGCCTGTGGCCCTCACCTTTCAGGCGCGCCTGCTGTGATGCCGATGAGCACGCTCCACTTAAGGTCCTCAGTGGCACGGTAGCTGATAATCTGGGCGCCCGCCAGGTTGGGTGTGCGCTCAAACACCTTGACGGGGGGTGCGTCCAGGGCGCCCTGCGCAGCACACAAGAGGGGGAGGCACTGGGGATTGGTGGGGGCGGCAGCGTAGCACAGATGCACATGACGTACACGCACTCTTGCACATGCATGCTTCAACACATATGCACGCGCACACATATGTACGCCCACACAGCACACACTTCAATTACAGTCGTGCACTTGTGCCCACACATTCACGCACGGCCACCGCGGGCAGTATGCTTGCTGTGGGGGCTGGGCTGTGTGCATGTATCCCCTCTGCTGACCTTGCTAGGGCCGGCCCAGGGGTCCCGCACGAGCACCTGCTGCTCAAGGTCTCGCGCATGCATCCGTAGAGCTTCCCACAGAGTCTGTGGCCCACGTCCCACGCAAGGTATCACGCAGTTCCAGTGGTACACCATGCCTCGACATTGCTCGACATTTTTTCCACCGCTGTGTCCCCTCCTCAGAGGGTTCCCACCTCTATGCTCCAGTGGTACACCGCCCCCGCTGTCACCAGGCCCAGCATGTTGGGGTTGATCCACTTCCAGTACTCCACCGTCTCGGGCATCTGGTACGCCTTCAACTTCGTCTTGGTGTCCAGATTGAACACCTGGAGGTTGTCTCCGGCTGCGCGGCGCGGGTGACACAGCATAGGTGCGGGCTTACTCCAGGCGAGCACAGCAGAGCAGCAAGGGGGGCCTCTTGCACACACACCTGGAATTAAAAGCGCACACTGAGCGCCTCTGCCTGGTGCATGACACTGTCAGCTCGCACCTCTTCACCCCCTCATGGAATGCACCCTCAAATGCTCCTGCTCCTTGCTCCCTCAGCAGCAGTAGCAGCAGCAGCAGCAGCAGCAAGCACGAGGCATCCGCATTACCTGTGCCTGGGGTGACTGCCTTGAGGGCAATGACCTTCTTGTCGATGCACATCAGCGCACTGTCTGCGCTGATCTGGCGACGAGTGGGGGCCATAGGGCTGCGCAGCAGCAGGACACACATCACAGGCACACAGCAGCAGGAGCGTGTCAGCGCATGCAATCCCAGCATGTTGCCCCAGTAAGGCACAGTGGGTTATGATGAGAAGGGCATCCAATGCAGATGCTGCAACTAATGGGATGTGTGAGGCAGCACAAGCCATGCATTAACTCATAAATACGAGGGGCAGGCTGCACGTCAGAGGCATGATTCCACCCCAACTTCGCACAGGATTAAGCCAATTGCCTCCAGCTGCCACCGAGGCAAGAAAAACTCCGAGGCCTATAGGTGGTTGTGCGGCTCGGTGGCAGCCGCAAAGGCGAATGGGGACACGACAGGAGCTGCCTCTTTGGTGGGACCCCCTACCCAGAAATCCTCTGCACCAGGCATGCTTTGTCTATGACAATCTATGGCAGGATGATTGGTGATGGTTAACCCATGGCGAGATACTTGTCCGTCCTTGGGGAGGACCAGGCAGGCGGCCCTGGTCATCAATGCGCACACATCCAACCACAACTGCCAACATGCCTGCAAACACCCCCTCAACAACACATCAGGCAACATTTGTGCTTGAACTGGATGATCGAGGGAGTCCTCCTTACTTGGCCATGTCAATAATGACCACGGTGTTGCCTGCCTCGCTTTGCTCTCGAACAGTGACATAGCGTTCGCTCTCGGCTGTCACAGCCCGGAAGTTGATGTTAGCGGGGTTGACGCCAACGGCAGTCAGCTGCAGGTGCACATGATTGAGGACGCAGGCGGGGTCAGGAGGGAGGGGAAGGGGGATGCACAAGCGCGCTCTTGCACATTCCATGTACTTGTTGCTATAGCGAGGTGGCTCTCTGCGCCCTATACGTGCATCTTGCTACATGTCCAAGATCCTAGCCTTTACTCATGAGGCAACAGGCCTGCACCAAACTGAGGCGAATGGACACCATGCTTATGGATGGGCACGAGCTTGCAGGGCCTCAGCAGGAGCGATGAGTGACGCAGCTCATGTTTGGACTCCCACTTGCAGGCTGCAACAGTGTGATGGAAGAAGGCCCATGACGCTCGTGTGGGTGTGCATGGAGGCATGCAGGCAGGTGATGGGGTGCATCTATTGGGAAGTTGATGGAACCAGCTCCCACATTGGCTTGGCAAGCATGCATGATGCGAGGGAGGGACCCTGAATAAAACAGATAAAATAATACGTGCCACGGACGGGGCGATGCAAGGGAGATGCAGGCGCAGACGCAGTGGCAGCGGAGTTAGCCGAAGGCGTACGCACGCGCCTTTGCCCCCCCACAGCCTGTCCGCCGATGCACCGGTGGGTACATCGCTCACGCCCGTTCTCCCCCCAGAAAAACACATAGTGCGTCCAACAAAACGGCATCAACGGGGTGCAGGGCGATGGAAGTTGGTTGATGGACACCTCCGGCCCAACAGGGCTGTGCCTAGGTTATGCCTAGAGCTACAAAAGCTCCCAGTGCCACAGATCTGATGCCTACCGCATGCTTTGCTACAACAGTCCACCTGTCCAGACTGCACAACCGCTGGGCATGCAGTCCGCGCACAACTCCTGGGCCAGTGCTCGTGCGCGCTAGGCTGAGCGCAAGCATCTTGAGGGTCAGGAGATGCACTACTGCACCCAGGCTCACCTGCAGCTTTTCATTCACGATGATAGGAGCAGCAGCCATTCTGCTCCTTCAGCACTTAAGCTGGGCCAGCTCGCGGTACAACACGGAGGCCAGGTTGCCCCTGACTCCTTACGCGTCTCACACCAGGGCACCGGAGCAGACTGGCCTGTCAGATTGACCCTTAAAGTTTAAAATTGACGGGATGCTGAAATAAGAGTACTCTACAGCGCCACTAATCGCATAAGAATGACTACACATAAGAATGACAGTTTACCACCTGAAAAATAATCTTCTAATTATATTTCCAGCTGGCTCCAATCGGCAGATGGATGGCCTTGCTCCCATAGATGTTATCTGATCGGATGTCCCCCAGATCATCAACCCCAATAGCATTAGAGGAGGAGGAGCAGGAGGGCTGGACTGTAGACAGGCCATGCGGAATTGCAGAGCAGCTTCGCATCCAGGTAGGACAGTCTGCGCTTGTATGCACCTTGCTAACAGCTACTACTGTCTGGATAAAGAAAGAGATGAAAAGAAAGATCGTTTGATGCGCATGGGTTTTTTCCCCTGTGCAGGCGGCAGCGTATGCAAAAGTGCACCCAGACTTCGCCCATGAGATTGAGGAAGCAAATGCTTACCAGGAGCAGCAGCAGGCACGACCTCGACAGCTTCACTTGTTAGCGGCGAAGACAGAGCTTGAAAACCACTAGCCAATAATTTGACGGTCACGTACTCTTGCAGGCCCTCTCTTCCACGAATGGAGAGTTGCCCAAGCCCTTGGCACCCATATCCTTTTTGAAGCCTAGCACTTTGAAAATCAGTCTGCAGCAGCAGCAGCAGCAGCAGCAGCAGCAGCAGCAGCAGCAACAGCACATCCAGGGTTAGTGATTGCTGATTTGAGAGATGTTATAGAAATACAGTGACCATGCAACTTGCTGAGCTCCGGGGCCCTTGATAAAGACCAAGTTGGTCATGATGTACTTTTGTAGTTTGCAAATTTGCCCATATTCTCTTCCGCTTTAAAAGGGAACTTGCCATGTTGCTCAGAAAGCAAAAATGTTGACTCAGAATCCGAGTCAGATTTGAGCTAAGTTCGCTATGAGAAGGAGCTAGCAGCAAATGTGTGTGTGTCTGTCATGCACCGGTATTTAGTTGCTTTTTTCTATGGGTAATTGAGCAGGTCTAGCGTGGAAGTTGCTGTCTTACTTCTTTGATCCGACCCTGTCATGTTTGTCTTGATAGTCATGGGATTTGGGAAGTGAGCATAATATTCATAAGAAACACGGCCACTCATTGAACACTGGAAGCGATCAGATAACCTTGTCCTACCTGGTGGTGATTGCAGGTGATAAAAGCAGCCTGCGAGGGCCGCTGATGAAAGGACAAGATGGCGAAGAAGTCCAGAACAAGCTCATACTTCTGGCCCAGGTAAGGTAACACCATGTGGGCATGCACACATATGTACGTATGTGATGCTTCAAGTCCACAATCCGGAATACAGCCCCTCCTTGTCTGATTTGCTCATGGCTTCCCAGCTTTTATGCGTGCATTTCTAGGTGTGTGGTTGAGCTGGCCAGTCCGTCTTACAGTGCTGCAGTAGACAAATTAGAACACTGCCAATTGCAAGCAATGCAATCAATGCAAAAAAAGGAAGGCTGGTCGAGAAGGACCGGGGTTTGACTGTTGACTGAAGGGAGGGTTGGAGGTTCTTAACGCGAAAGAGAACTTGGTAACTGCAAGGAGATGAAAAGCAGGACTCTGCAGTCAGCTCTGCAGTTGGAATCAACATAATGTAGGTCTGCTGCCAGCAAATTGTGTGACGCGTTGTGTCTGCAAGAAGATCACAAGCACCAAGACTATTGAGGTTCTATGTCTGCAAGAAGATCATATGCACCAAGACTTGTGAGGTCCACCAGTTGGGAGGCTCCTTTGGACAGGCAACCTCACATCAACGACGCTTCCTTGGTTGCTGCTCTGCTTTGTAAGGGGCGACTTGGCGGCCCAGACCCAGCTGCATGTGAACGTGTGGTCACAAATTGGGTGGAGGAGGCGCGCAGGGAGCCTCGTCGCCAGCGGCGGCGGATGCGGCGGCTGGAGCGCAGGTGTGCAGGAGGGGAGGTGCGCGTGGTGCTGCTGTATACGTACGGGTGCTAAGGGTGCACAAGAGCCGTGTGCTTGTGCACCAAATCGTCTGGCAGAAGCTTGGGCGGCATAAGAGGGGCTGCTTATGTGCAATTCCATGGTATGCTACTCGGCTGCTCACCTTGAAATCTTCGCTGAATTGAATGCTTGTGTGCTCATCATGGACGCACATTAAATTGGATTTTGCAGGTCACGCGAAGCTTTTGAATGGCCTCGACGCATTCCTGGGCGTACATTTTTGGAACGTTGGGTCCAAAAGGCCTGCAAGGGAGAGATGCACTTTAAAGACCAGCACTGTGCTCATGAGAGCCAATGAAGCCGCAGTAGCTGCTGTTCCCAAGATCCTGACATTGGCTAACACCCTGGGATGCAGGTGGTCACGGACGCCCTTGCTGCGCCCACAATATGTGTATCTACACCTGCAGCAGCAACAACAAGAGGCATGGTACCCCCAGCAAGGTTTTGACCAGGTATCAAATAAAATAGCAAATGAGATCCCAGCTCCCATTTTCACCCAACACTGCTCACATCAGTTGTATGTTAGAAAAGGAAAAAGGTTTTGTGGCATCAGCTGGCAGAAGGAGGCGCTTCCACGGCCGAAAACACTATAAGGAACTACTGGGTCAAGCAACAGGGGCCTGTGTCCAAACCAAGGGTGGGAAAAGGGCACAGCCACCGGGCACATGTCCAAAGATCTGGTTTAATATATTTCATGCTCACATCCTCTGGTTCGCATCATTGACTCACATTGGCCCCCATAATGTGTTATTGCTGCCAGAAATCGGACTTCTGAGATTTGTGGGAAAGAATGTGAAAACATAAAAAATTGGTGTCAACAGCAGATGATGCTCATGCTGCTGTGAATTATAAGCATACGCTGGCTCAGTGCGATGAAGTTTTTTGGTGGATACTTCAGGATCTTTACTTGGGGATACACGCTGGCTCTTGCTTGCCACATGTGCTTGCACATTTAACCTCTCCATGGCAACTGAACTCATCCGTTGTCCTTGGGATGTGCGTTTCAATACTACGACGCTTAGATACTGCTGGAGCTGGAGATGATGGAGCGCACCAGTAAGCACCCCCTGCCTGATGATGCCCCAAGAGCAAGGTTGCAGTCTTCTTACAAGCAGCCCAAGGTAGGTTGAGGTCTTGTCAGTTGCTTCACTGCCTGAAGCTCGATTGCTTGCTTTGATCAGATTTGTGGCTTTGAAGTTACTAAGCGCATCATAAGGCAATGTTAAGGGGTCTAGCAAGCTTTTTCAAAGACCGCGCAGCCTCCCAGCCTCATTGACTAAGCACAGGCATGCGTCTCAGTCAGATATGAACCCTGCAGCCTTTGTTCCTCAACATTTCCAGTTGATGTGGAGCTTGCTCGCCACAACCCATGCAGCTGTATGGTCCCTTCTAGCTGGCCAAGGGCGAGGATGCCAGTCTCCTGTTCACTTCTTCCTGCTTACAGGTGCAAAGCACATACTATACCCCCAACCCCCCACCCTCGGTGCCTACAGCATGGTTGACACCATTGCAGTCATTATCATCAAGGATGCTCAAAGTTGAGAAGATGCCAGGGACAGAGCACAGTAATTTGAAAGGGAAGGAGAATGAGAGAGGCGGCAAAGACAAACCAGATGCATGGTGGTTAGGAGCTAAGTGGCGGCTACCTTGGATTTTGCACCAGTGAGGGATAGATAACGCAAATGCGTGAGGCCAAATAACTCGACATTGCTATTTCCTTGTTGTATTTGCTTCAGTTGCTGTTTCTCAGCATCATCTAGTGCTGTTTCCTCTTCAGAGGTGCTGTTGCAGCCAGAGATGTTACAAGTTGAGGCTAACTGCCAGCCTGGCCGTAAGGCTGCTTTGTTTGTGGCTGGTCATCGCCAGCCCCAAAAAATCCATGATGTCTGAGATGAACCAAGTTTGTTGTGCTGCTGACAAAGAAAATTAAAGAAAGTCTCATAAGGCTAGGAATGCTAAATACAAGGGGCCTCCACAGAAAGAAGACTAGCAAGTAGGGATGAAAAATAAGGAACTCTTCTTTCTTGAAGAGCATACAGACAAGTCTTGACAGTGAAAAAGAACATGCTCTTCATCTTGCACAGCAACACAAGAGCATTTGTCGCAATGTCCACACCCACTGCACCAAAGGGAGGATTTCACTGGGAGAATGTGAGCATGCATGTGAAATCTGCTCACATTCCTCGTTACATGCATTGGGAGGTTAAGATTCGAATGGCGAGGTGGTCTCAGGGGAGCACTCCCCTCGCGCGAGTGCGTGATTCAGCTTGAAGATCTAGGAGGGGAGAGGCACATTAATAATGAAAGGTCACAAGTTTATTGCTGCTTTACTTAAGGTTCATATCAGCAAATCCCCTCCATACTTTCCTCATCCTTAACCTCAGGTCAGCAATGAATTCTGAGTTACAAGTAGCCGTTTCGGGTGAAGGGGCTTTTCTTCCCAAATGGCCCCGTTTCCTTAATTGTTGTGAGGAGCTTTTTGCTGCTTGCGTAGTTTTTCTATCTTTCTTACCGTATAACATTGCGGACTGTCACGCCAGATAAGTGCTGCAGCCAGAAGTGTGCTGCACTGCGTGTTCAGTCAGTTGGAGTTGGTTGGCTGAGTACTTGACCGGTTGGCAATACAGCTATCGCGGTACTTAGAGCACGTCTAGTTTTGCATCTAAAGAAACGACGAACTCGCAGTAATAGCTTGTTGAGTCTGGAGGCAACCTTGTAATAATGACCCCCATGAGAGTAGTCCACTCCAGGTCGACCGTCGACGTACGTCCTTAGGGAACACGGCATGGCAGTGCAACAATCCAAGTGTGTAGTCCAAGTAAAGTGTGAGTAAAACACGTTCCTGAGATACGTAGTGGTTATGCCTAGAGGCTATTATGCATGCAGCAGACTCATGGCCTGACAGGACACAGGCAAAAGCAAGTACCTGCAATTTGACAAGTTGACAAATTTAGAGTTAGCCACCAGCCTGGTTGTAAGGCGACTGATTTGTGGCTGGTCATTGTCAGCCAACCCAATAGTGGTCCATGATGTCTGATTTGACAAAGTTTGTTTGCTGAGAAAGAGATCAAAGACAGTCTGAGTAGCCATAACTCTGGCGCTCACCCGGTGTAACAGAGAAATCGCACAAACAAGAAGAAAGAACACACAGCACAAGCGCACTTATCACACTGTCCCATGCTGGGCAAACAGTACATAGCAAGTGTACGTGTCTGTCGGTCTACAGTTTCGTTGGGTCATTTTTTCGTTTTGGTCAATCAGTAACAAACTAATACTATTCCCTGCAGCTGGCATTTCCCCAGATTTCAATTTCAATGAGCTCGTTGCATGCAACTTCAAGAATAAAATCTTAAACCTTTTACTCGTGTTTTTGCTTCAGTAATGATGAAGCTTTCAAGGCAGTGTTGCAGGGAGAGCCTACCATCCCCCAAGACTAAAGCAGTTCAAGCATCCTCCCACTATCGTAGAGAGATTCCAAGAACCCTTGTGATGTGCTCAGTATCGCAAAAGCAACGGGACAGACGTTACATCTTGGTGCGCTAATCTTGATGCGCTGTTTCCTTTGTGCTTGCATGTGCTGCACACCCAGAAGTCTCAGTGCGCATTTTGCAGGCATTTTCCTTGGCTTCATTGCTGACCACCTCGAGCAAGAGCTCAGCACTACCGCTGGCCCCTTTAGGTAAAAACTGCTTTGGAGATGAGGACACCTAGTATTGAATGTTTATGCTTGTGGGTTAAAATTTCCATGCAGGCTCCGCTCTTGAAAGCCAAAAAGAGAAGCGAATAGGAATTCCCATTGAAGATCTGAAGGTGTGGGGACTAGCCGCATTGGCCCACCTACCTTGGTACACCAATGATTTTATGAGGAGCAGCTGCAGTGAACACAAGTCTCCTGATCTTACAGGAAGTACTGAAACGCGACATTGGGGAAGGCATGTACTTTGTCACAGGTGACTTAAGCCCAGAGGTACGTTTGCATTCGTCTAGATTGGCTGGTTGTTTTAAATTATGATTATGCATATTTGCATGAATATTCATTGGAGGGCCTATGAGGCTATCCTCGTCAACTTTTGACGCTCATCTATCTGTTGCTACTCACACAGGTTTTTGATGACAACTGCAGGTGCGAATTTCATTGTTCAAGTGTAATTGGAAGTGTCAAGTTGAGAGATGGAATGTCAGAAGACGCAGTTTATTAGGAGTTGATCGCAGTGCTTGTACTTTGAGTGAACAAGTGTGCATTGCTTTGTTAGCTTGCTATCTTGATTGCTGGCGCTGATTATATTCAAAACAGGCCCTCCGGGTCGCAAGAAACTTCCCTCTGCAGGAGCTTCTTAATTGCTTCTTACCTGCTTACCCCATGCTTTTAAACGGATTTCCAGGTTCATTGATCCGACAAATGATGTGACAGGCTTGAGCAGATACATGAAGGCTTTGAGCATTCTCTTTGACCCCTCGCTTTCTAAGGTGAGGAAGCGGCAGGAAACTGAGTGTCTAGGGCATGTTCTGCAGATTAGGCTGTGCACACGGATTCTGCGCTATAATTATCTTTGATTTGTGTGCTAAGGCTCTATTGCACCAATTTAGGCACATAATCGCGCAGCCTGCTTGCACATGGTCAACAAGGTATAGCCCACCTTGTTGGGTCCAGGGTTAAGGTTAGGGTTCAAGGTTTAACTAAACCTCGACTTAGAACCCTTCAGATGCGCTCTTCTTGCCATTTGTGCTGGCCATTGGGCCAGCGGAATGCTGGATGATATCATACCATACATACATCATACCATTTGGGTGTGTGCCTCCTCTTCCTAATCAAGCATTATTAGGCAAGTGCATACCAATTGTAGCGCTCCAATGTTGATGCTTGAGTTTTGGGGGTCACTTTTGGGGAAGACCCAGCTGCTGACCCCCTCCCATGTGACAGGTTCGGTGCATCTTGGCTTAGTGATGAAGTCACAGTCGATCCAGGTGGTATGAATGTCTGAAGTCCGTCTTGGCATGGCATGTCTTGAGCTGCTTCAGGTCATTTTAGAGGACATCAAGATCACAGGCCCATCAACAATCGAGGCAGACTGGGTGTCTGCCGGATGGCTGAAGAAGGAGCTCTTCCCGTGGCAACCAAAGGTGCCCCCATTTAAAGGTACATGCCAACCTTATGCAAAGCATCCCTGCTGCCACTGATTGCTGCCTTGGTCTAAGAAGGTTTACGAGGTTGAGGACGACAGTGAGCCAGAATGTCTGGCTCATCAATCTGTGGGTCATCACTGCCAGCTGAGATAAAAGCTGAGGAAATGAAGGAGGGCTACCTACCTTGGAAGTTCCAAGTTAGTAAAATCTTGGAAGCTTTGTGACACTTAGAAAAAGGATCCCAACACTGTACTGGTGCCTTTTTGGACAGTATTGATGACGGGAATACCACCCCACACTACCTGCTCCGCCCTGCCCCTGGACCTGGCTTACCTGCTGCACCCTGCCCTTGCATCCTGCACTACCTATTGCACCCTGCCCTCACAGCTTCGCCCTGCCTGCACCCTCCACCACCTGCTGTACCCTGCCAGCGCCCGCCCTCCCTGCTCCACTCTGCACCAGCTGCTGCACCCTGCCTGCGTTTGCCCTCCCTGTTCCACCCCGTGCTACCTGCTGCTGCTAGCCTCCACCCTACCTTACCAGCTTCACCCTGCTTGCACCCTGCCTGCACCCGCATATCGGTCGGTGACGGACCAGCCAACCGTCCAACTGCCCAACCTTCTTCCACAACAGATACTACAGCACTGTCCCACAGTGGATCAGTGCACCATCAATGCACCAGTACAACGCCGAGATCCCCTTCTGAGGCTGCCCTGGATGCTTGCGTGCACAGGAGGCAGGCGTTCAATCTGTGCCATGTACCACATAGTATGCATGGATCTGTGCCTGGCATACTCCATATCCATAGCAATCATTCCTACCAAAACATGTCCTTCCATATTCCATTCATGCCTTTGAATGTCTTTGCAGGGCACACACGCTACACTATTGGTGAAAGCGGCCTGGTGGTACAGCAACAGCAAACATGGAGTATCAGTGCTCTCAAAGCATTGAGGGAAACGTTCACACCAACTTTTGGACCCAGGGAACCCTTGCTGTAGGTTAGGAAGGCTTTGGTTACATGGCTGTGCCTGCTGGTCAAGGGCTGCTCAGCCGGATCCTGCCAGCAGCAGGCCTGCAACCCTTACCTCAGGCTAGGCCCGGCCTTGCCTTGTGGGCCAGAAACACAAGCGCAAATCCAAGTGACCCTTGCTGAGGGGTGCAGATTGATGCGGATTGAGACTCAGGGTGAAGATGGCAGAACTCCAGCTGCAGTGTTCCACAGAAGTTCTTGCCAGAGTTTTTTTGTTCCAACAAGGCTCCAATTTGGTAGATAGCATGCACTGCAGCTCCAAGGGGTGCGGACAATGCACTGTGAGCAGCTCTTCAAAAACTCCTTCACGGTCATACAAACACTTTATGTTTGAGCGTTGGCCTGCCTCCTCGCAGCTTCCTGCTCACTCAAAATTTGAGTCCACTGGCAGTGAGCAGGAAGAAGAGGACGATGCACCGTTGCCATCACAAGCAGGTTAGAGATTGAGGTTTAACTCCTTGCTGGCAAGGAATCGCACCATGCTGCAATAAAACTGCATCTGCCAGATGCAGTGCCCCAGAATTAGACACTAAGCGTTTGCTAAATTTATACATGACTCATGAGTGCTGAGCTCGCTGTGCTTAACTTTCACAGCGGATAAGGCCTTAAGTTAAGAAGAGCAACTGCTAGGTAAGGTAAGGTAAGGTTTAAGGCTGTATCCGCCGAATGAGGGCAGCTTAGCCGATAGTGGCCTCCAGTGAGGTTCGAACCCCGAACCCACAGGTTGCGAGGGTGGATAATCGACTTCCCATCTCAGGTGCCCCGCCGCCTGCTCGACTATCCGGAGCAACTGCTAGCCTGCTCATAGGATGCAAGTAAATCATGAAGGCAAAGCGGAAGGGGGCAGCTGTTTTGACTGTACCCTTGTTTTGACTAAAAAAAGCAGATCCTGTTTGAGAGAACAGGTGGGCATATTTCCTGCGCAGACCACCTGTGTGTGCGCTATGGAAAATACTAATTGCTGATCCTGCTTAGTCTTAGTACAATTTGCCTCACATCGGTCGCAACTCATGGAAGACTTGTGATTCCGCGCAGCTGTTACACAGCAAAGACTGTGAGACAAGGTCTTAATCGGGCCACACTACAAATTACATTATGAGGCAGATCACTGCCAGTGATCTGGCAAGTAACATCATGTTTTACTTGGGAAGCGTGTGAAGAGACTGCATCATCAAGGCCCTCAGGCCGCCAGGCTGTTTGTAGGTGGAGCGCACCTCCATGGCACTGGTGGTAGGCCAAATGTTTACAATGGCCCAGGGGGGGGGGTTACAAGGGGGTTACAAGAAAAGGCCTTCAGTCAAGAAGTGCGACTGCTAGCCTGCTCATAAAAGACTGTCAGTGCATGATGGAAGAAGTAAAGCTGTTCCTGGCCCAGAAAAGCAGACATACCGTTGAAGCCTGCGGAAGGAAATTAGGAACGCACAAGTCCTTTGGTGAGAGACCACGTGTGGATTTGGTGCAGTGAAAAAGGACGTGTTTCCCTATTTTGTACATTATTAGCATTGCACAAGTACTACTCCTACAAGGGGAGGTATTGTGAGTCCAGGTCACAGTTTCAATTCGTAGGGTGTGGGCACGAAGTGCCATGCTGAGAATATCGACACGAGGAAGGTCAAGGAGCATGTATGTAGGAAGGGTGTTTGGCAAATGCGTGACCAGGGCCCTCTTGGTAGGGAGGGCGCACCACTCATGGTAAGTGGAGCATTGGCTGTTGCGCTCTTGAGGATGCATATCAGAATAAGGTGTCCGATAATCCAAGTGCCTCTTTTTGAGGTCCACCACAAAACGAGAAAGGTTAATGGGCTTACACTCCAGCAGCCTTTCCTTGAACAAGTAGGATTGTGTGAGACCATTCATAGCAGACAGGATGTGAGATGACCAGCAATCATCGCACCGTGAGCTCAGCTGCAAGTCAGATTGTAAGATCTTTCCCGCTGTGGAGCTATTGCTTCGAGTTGAAGCAGTACCAGCCGCACTGCTGCCCGGAACCAGTTGAACTGAACTGTGTTTATAATTGCGCTCTCGTGGGTGGGTGCTGGAGGAGGGCTCCAACATCGCAACCTGTGGGTTCGGGGTTCGAACCTCACTGGAGGCTCACAACCGGCTAAGCTGCCCTCGTTTGGCGGAAACAGCCTTGAAACATTAACTGTTAACCATTAACCTGGAGGAGGGCTCCCAACAATGCAGATGCCTGTTTCTAAGATCCACCACAAAATGACTGAGGTGCTTACGCTTCAAAACACCAACTTGCTTCTTTCAAAGAAACATGTTAACTCATGCAATTGCATTTGTATGCATCAGGCATAGCCTGATAGGCCACAGCCAAGCTGCCCTTAATCGCAAGCTATGTTACATTTTCTTGCCTGTAGGTCGACCATGGAAATTTTACATGACACACGGAGGAGGACTGTTTGGTGCTTGCATCGGACACAAGCCTTTGCCTATCATAGGATGCTATGATACCATGCCAGCCAACAGTTATTTTAGGATACGATCTTCTTAACAATAAGGTGTAATAGGTCTATGAAGGGTCAGGATATGAAAAGGAGGCACCCATCACGACATGGCACAAAGTAATAACACAGGCTGCAAAAACGCTTCAGACCACTGAGTTACACTGCATGACGAGGCTCAACGATTGAAATGTTCTAAATTCCATGCCACACGCCCATTACTTCTGACGTGCCAAGCTGTGGCGGCTAGATGGGCCCACGTGCCACAGGAGGCTAAGGCACAGGTGTATTTAAGAAAAGGAAGGTGCATTCTCTAGCGGAGGTGTATCGGCCAGGAATTCACTTGGCTCGGCTAGCAAACATGCACGCAGGCCTGAATCCCACCACGTCAGACAGGTACAACTCCTTGTTAAAGCGCCACCTACGTCTGTGCTGCTGCTACTGCGCTGGCCTTTTGAGCCGCACACCCTTTGCCCCTTTGCCGGCTGCCCGCCTCCGACTCATGGGCATGCGAGGGCTTGGGCTGCGTACCTGCTCGGTGCTCGCGCAGTGGCCACTGCAGGGGCCAACGGACCCTGGGCTGCCGCCCCCCTCTGTCCCTGCCCTGTCGCCCACAGACGCCGCCGCTGCCGCCCGCGCCTCTGCGGCTGCAGCCGCCAGCACAGGCAGGTGCAGCAACGGAGGGGAGGCGTGCCAGGCGGGCAGGATGCCCAGGGCTTGAGGTGCAGTCTCCAAGGGGTGGGCTGCCTGCCGGTCATCCTGGTGGCCAAGCCGGGATGTGTGCTGCACGTTGCCTATGGGGCCGCGGCTAGTCTGGGGAGCCCCGTGCTTCCAGGCGCCACCTGCATGTGCTCTGCTTCGGCCCCTGCGGCTGACCGTATCGCCTTCTGTGGCACCGCTGCTGCAGCTGCGGCTCGCGCGGCTGCTCCGGGTGCTGGGGCCACCGCTGCTGCTCCTTGTGCTGTTGCTGCCGCTGCCGTCGCTGCCTTGACTTCTGAGGCGACCCGCGCCTTGTTCAGTCTGGGTGCTGGTTGCAGCTGCAAGCAATGAGCCGCAAGCTCACAACGTCAACGAAAGCATCAGCAACTGTTCCCTAGCTGCGAGCAAGGCAGGGGTTTCCACCAGGCAGACAGACCTAGGGCTGCTTTTGGGCTCGGACGCTGGCGGTGGTGGCACAAGCTTGCAGACAGCAGCACAAGCAAACAGACAATCCTCAAAGCCTGTCAGCCGCAACCAAGCACGCCCGGTATTCCCCTTGTCAATGCCCTGAACGGCCCACAATGCATGCTTTCGACCTTTGATGTCACACTCGCACCTCCCACAAAGGCGGCCTCTCGGAGCTGCATTGAGTCTAGCCTGAGGGAGGCCCAAGAAGCAAGGCCCTGCAGGTGGCAGACATCAGCAGCCACTCTATATTTGGCTCCAATTGAGGGCAGACATCGACAGCCACAATATGTTTGGCTCCATTTTATAAGGAGAACCTTTCCTGAGTACTGCGTTGTCCCATTCATACTCCATCACACTGTGCAGTGCCATGCAGAGCCAGGGCAAAGAACACAGCTAGCAGGGAGAAAGTGCAATGAAAAGCAAAACGCCAACTGCAGACTGCAGCACTGTAGCGGACAATGGTGAGGGGGAGTGCGCCTACAAGGAAAGGATGCACCATGAGAAATCCTAACGTAGAACACTTGTTTTGGAAGAAACAAAAATAAGGATGCCATATTGAGGAATGTGGCTCACCATGCCGGCGAGATATGTAAAACCCTCTCAATTTTCTGCCCCTGCAATGGGCTCAACCAGCCACGCGCCAGCACAAGGCTGTGTCTACAGTGTACACAGTCACAGCAATAGTCGACAATGCATTGCACACCATCAAGACATCACATACAGACAAACCCTTCCACAAAAGAGCTGCATCACCTGCAGCACAAGCATGTCATGGTCTCCGCTAGGAATGTCGAGTGCCCCCTGACTGACTTGCAGGTGGCTGCTGCTGCTGTTGCTGCTGCTGGCTGAGCCAGGTCTGCTGGAAAGGCCTTCAGGCGTAGGTGGCATGAGCACATGCACATCTCTGGCCAAGCCCCCTTGCAAGCCCTCCTCGAGCAATGCCTGAGGTTCTTGCTGCTGCTGCTGCTGCTGACCAATCCTGTCAGGCGACGCATCCCCAAGCTCCAAAGTTGCCACAGCAGCATTTCCTGCATCATGCTGCTGCTGCTGCTGCTGCTGCTGCTGCTGCTGCTGCTGCTGACGCTGCAGGGCTTTCTTATGCAGGCGGATGCTGTGGAGCCGCTGGGACCTTGCCGCCTGTATGTCAAGGTTTGGGCAAGAGCTTGAACACAACATGCTGGTTGCACATTTGCGCCATAGGCGCCACAGGGTGCATATGGGGTAATGACAGGAATCAGCAAGGGTGGGTCACTGCACCAGAGGGTGCATATGGGGTAATGACAGGAATCAGCGCGGGTGGGTCACTGACCCCAGAGGGTGCATGTGGGGTAATGACAGGAATCAGCGCGGGTGGGTCACTGACCCCAGAGGGTGCATATGGGGTAATGACAGGAATCAGCGCGGGTGGGTCACTGACCCCAGAGGGAGCATATAGGGTAATGACAGGAATCAGCGCGGGTGGGTCACTGCGCCACAGGTTGCAAGAGCGCAGGTGAATCATCGCATTCCTGTGCATGCGAGCCTTGGAAGATGGACCAGGCCCATGCACAGCGCACCATATGTCCGCACTGAACGACGAGGAGGACCGGAGGAGCGGGGCACACACGCAGCACAAGTTTGTTCAAGACACCAGTGCTTGTGTGTGGGACAAGGACATGGTGCTTATGGCATCGTGGGAGGGAAGGGGCACGTGCGCGGCCCACACCTTCCGCACGTATAATGGGATCAACGATGCACACAAAGTTGGACCAAGGTTGTGTACAGAGGGTTTGGTTTGCAACCGGTGGACAAGGGCCCACAGAGCCGTTGTGGGACCTCTTCAGCCCCCCTCAGAGCCACTTCTGCCAGATGCCTGGCCCTCTTCACCCACTGCGCTACTAATGCCTCGGTGCACTGCCACCTCCCACACACACCTCCCACATGCGAGGGATTCCTGGAGGTCGCCCCCTCTTTGCACACTGTCAGGCACCACAGGGCATGCAGATGACTCCAAGCGCAGCACACTCCCAGTGCAGCCAGCAAACTCCAAGCACAGCCCACTCAAAGCGCAGCACACTCCAAGCGCTGCTGCTACAAGCCCCGGCGCCCAAGCCTCTGGCATTCAATCGCACAACCAATGGATGGCATTTGATTGCAAAGCCAATGGCAATCAATTGCAAAGCCATGGTAAATGGTATTTGATTGCACAACCAATGAATGGCATTTGATTGCAAAGCCAATGGTAAATAATATCACAAATGGCCATCTTCTGCTGCTGTCCCACCTCCTCAACCGCATCCACAGAACCATGATGACTCCATCGACACACATACGCGCATGCGCACACGTGCAACCATGCCGTGCACGCCGCAGCCAGCGTCCAGGCCGACACACGCCCTCATTGACCAACAAAAGAGCTCTGCCCATAGTAGTCCCACTTGGCGCTTGCATGCGTCACGAGCACCCAGCGCGAACGCCTGCCACCCCGCCAGCATACTCACATGCCGCAGCGCCTCCAGGCCACCCCGCTCAGCTGCCGCCTGCAGGCGGCGGGCGCGGGTCTCCGCCCTGGCCTTGTGGCGGGCCAGTTCATCCTGCGCCACAGACAGACAGTTCATCGTGACACAGACAGACATTTCATCCTGCGCCACAGACAGACATTTCATCCTGCGCCACAGACAGACAGTTCATCGTGCCACAGACAGACAGTTCATCGTGCGCCACAGACATTTCATCGTGCGCCACAGACAGACATTTCATCCTGCGCCACAGACAGACAGTTCATCGTGACACAGACAGACAGTTCATCCTGCGCCACAGACAGACATTTCATCGTGACACAGACAGACAGTTCATCCTGCGCCACAGACAGACATTTCATCCTGCGCCACAGACAGACAGTTCATCCTGCGCCACAGACAGACATGCTGACGCTGAAACAGCATATGGTCATGATGTGGACTTGACAGTTGTGCTGATGGTCATGATGTGGACTTGACAGCATGGTCTTGGACTTGACAGCATGGTCTTGGACTTGACAGCATGGTCATGATGTGGACTTGAAAGTTGTGCTGATGGCCAGGCTTGGGGTTGACACAAGCGGACACTCATAAGTAGGGATGGGTAAATAGGGTTTGGCAGACCCTCATCGAGGCTCTGTAGAGCCTCTAGAGAGCCTCTTTGGCATTTTGATCAGACCCTATTTACCCATCCCTACTCATAAGTCCAGAAGAACAGGGCTGAATGTGGTGCAGGCCAGGAGAGGGAAAAGCATAGCCTGGGCTGCCACAGGCGCTCGCACAATAGATCAAGGGAACAGGGATGACTGTGGTGCAGGCCGGGGGGGGCTGAGTCATGGCTTGGGCCGTTTTGTGTGCTCAACAAACCGAATGCAACGGCGCCATCCACTGGTTGTTCCATGCACACTGCCAAAAGCATGCACAGTCATGTCATGCACGCAAGGCGCTGTGCATGCGTGTGAGCAGCAGCAGCAGAGGGCCGCAACACGGGCCTGCACCCCCTCACGACACAATCTTCCCAAGGCGCCGTGCACACAAGGACGCACCCTGAACACGGCTTCCTCCTCCAGGGCGGCTGCCCAGGTCGTGCGCAGCAGCGCCGACGCGTGCGCGCCCGGCTCGTACTCCAGCCGCGCGCAAGCCCAGAGCACCGCCCAGCAGCACCAGCTGCGGGACGCGCGTGGCAGCAGGCACAGCATGTAGATGGGGAGCCGCGTTGGGCTGCTCGGTGCGGTGTTCTTTGGAGCACCAATGCAGGGTCCCAATGAGGTGTGCTCTGGGGCGCAGATGCAGGTCTTTGAGGACGACATGGTGTCCTCCAAGGAGTAGACAAGTTGCATTGGGCTGCCCGGCCAGGGTTCCTCCTTTTGACACTAGGCACGGGTTAAGACCCATGTATTCCGATTGCTCTCCTCAAATTGTGCTCTCTGAGGCTCAGCCTGCAGCTAACATCTCCAAGCCACGCAGGTGAATGTACTCAACCAACCCTACTCAACCCACCTCAGCTCCAACCCCAAACTCCACGTCCACGCCCCCAACC
>LFCJ01000505.1_pt1 | contig 24348 bp, 23 predicted proteins | sample 643141 | NCBI WGS metagenome assembly LFCJ01 (sample SAMN03766243, study PRJNA286221) | soda lake metagenome | biome: soda lake; feature: Kulunda steppe; material: water; isolation source: sample B1-Br-g2 brine of Lake Bitter-1 | place: Russia: Kulunda steppe | collected 2010-07
CCCTCCGTCCCCTCCTCCATCTCCGCCGCCAAACCTACCCCCATCCCCGCCACCAAGCCCGCCTCCTTCACCTCCGCCATCCCCACCTCCTTTGCCTCCCCTATCGCTGCCTTTCTCACCTCCGCCAAGTTTGCCTTTATTTTCACCATCTTTGCCTTCTGAATCCATGCCATCTTTATCTCCCTTGCCTTCACCGCCTTTCCTTCAGCAACCTGCCCTTCCATCCTCTCCTCCGCCGCCAGCACCCACCCCTCCCTCTCCCCTACCCACTGCGCCCATGCAACCTCCACCCCAGCCCCTCACTCCACCACCTCTATTTGTATCTCAACCATCCTTTCCGCCACCTCCCCCACACTTTTCGTCCCTCCCGTTGCTGCCTTTTACTCCGCCGGTAGGTGCATGCAGAAGAGAACACCTGAAGTGTTTCCAGTTTTTTTTCCAAAATACAAACTGGAGATGACTTGATTACAAACAGACCAAATGGTTTGGCTTGGGACCTACAGTCAGTGAGGAGATGACCCTCAAGTCAAGGAGCAGTGATATGTCTGCAGCACATACACATGTAAAAAGCTATGCAGTCATTGATTTTCAACATTGAAGGGCAAAAGGCCATCTTATTGGTTTTCTCTGCCAAGTTTCATCAATTTACGACAAAAGGCCACTTAAAAGGTTTTTCTGTTCAGACAAACTTTGCAGCAAAAAGCACAAGCATGGTATGATATTGTTCTCACACCATAGATGGAACAAATACTTGGGAGGTCAGGTCGTACGTACTCGGGTCCACGCTGGCCCCTTTGTAGTGATTTTGACAGGACAGAAATCTAGCTTCAAGCTCCCCATCTCACAAAGGTGCTGAATTTGAACTAACTGACAGTGTATTGTGGAGTTCTGGTGTCAGGGACACAGTCCAGCCTTTCCTGCCTACACCGGTACCTTCTGCTGAAGCCTTTCACACTCATTGAGCCTCTGGCTGCTGCAGCCATTCACGGCCATTGCTGTGGATCCGTTGCCATCTGCTGCAGCCCCCCACACCCATAACCATGGATATGGTTCCATCTGCTGCAACCGACCCCACCCATTGCCGCGGATTTGTTGCCAACTGCTACAGCCACCCACACTCATTTCCGTGGATCTGCTGCCATCTGCTGCAGCCACCCACACCGATTGAGCCTGTGAACAGCCTGAGGTATGATGCCAACCTGTACACATTCTTTGGACTCACTTCTGACGGGCGGCTGGGCCACAGAGAGGTAAGAGACCTTGATCAGGTCTCCGGGATATGAGCGCCTGACCACTGAGAAAATGCCTCCTTGTGAGGAGTAAGATGGGGTCCCAAGGCAAGATACCCCATACATCTTATTGATTGTGCGCTCTTGGTCAAGAGAGCGGTCAACACTGTTCGCTCTAAAGGTTTTAGCGCACAGAAAAGAGGCTCGCCCTAGATCATGGCATTGACAAGATGTGTGGCCCTGCATTGGCGACATGCACGCAAAAAGGGGAGTACGGGCCCGCTTTTGAGGCTTGGCTGTGCTTTGGGGGTGTGGGTGTGGGTGTGGGTGGGTGTGCGCGCAGGCACGGGTGGACTGCAGGTGCAGGCGCAGCGCTCTGGTGACCATTGATGGCCATGATGAGCACCAGGAGTCCCTGCGCGCCCTTGTGGAGGACTACTTTGTGCAGAACCCGGACTGGCAAAAGCTGCAGGTGAGGGACTGAGTGTGTGCATGCCTGTGATGGCGCCCCCTGTAAGTCCATTCTGCGCTTGAAACATGCGACCTGTGAACTTCCCTGTCTGTGATGAGCTTTTTGGGAAGCCCAATTAAGGAAACCACCTTGTCCAAGAAGAGGAATACAGCGCCTGTGGATGTGAAATGGGTATGCGTAGGAGCAAAGCGCACGTATACGTGCTCGTAGTACGTAGTACGTAGTACGTAGTACGTAGTACGTAGTACGTAGTACGTAGTACGTAGTACGTAGTACGTAGTACGTACTTGGAGAGCTTGTCCACGAACATCATGACAGCATCGTGCTCACGGCCTGTCTTAGGCAGCTGCGTGATAAGGTCCATGATGACGTGCTCCCAGCCCCTGTTGGGTAACTGCAATGGCTGCAATCACCCAGCTGGTTATTGTCCATCAGCAAGCATTGACTTCACAATCACTTGCCAGGCGCCTACAGGGCTGTCACGCTGCTGCAGCCCAGTGCAGGCAGTGAACACCCAATCATGTGGAGACGCAGTGGGCCAGCTGATGCACACAGCTGATGGGGTGCATGTGTGCCCAGTGTGCTGCGTGCGTGTTGCCGCCCTGCAGTTTTGGGTAGGGTACACAACGGATGAGGATGGCAGCCTGGTGTCAGAAGATCACTCTACTGTGGAGTACGTGTCATCTCGGCTGCGCACCCACGAGATTGCAAACGGCTGCGTTTTCGGAGACAAGATGCGGAATGTCACTAACTATACACTGTCACCTGACTTCAACACTTTTGGCGTTTCTTCTGACTGTGAGGAGCCACGGCCTTACTTGTGTGAACAGTCAAGCTGCACACTCTGCGACGCGTGCATCTCACGCATGTACCAAAATGTGAGTGCAAACTCCTGCCAGCGTCCCACCATATCATTGTGCCAAACATGCATGCACGCATATGCACACTAGCCCCTGAAGCAAGCAAGCAACTCTGTCCCGTCACGGGGCAGCACATGGCAGTCACGCCACTTCTCATGTCCTCCAAGTTCTACGTCTGCCCACCCAGGGCAGCACATCACTCCTGAATTTCCAAAAAAGTCTTGCATGCCCCCATAGTCCTGGTCTGCCCTATTGTTTATTTTCCATGTCCCCATTGTCCATTGTCAGTCATTGTTTTTCTGCATCCTGCCAGGCCATGTGGCTGTCATGGCAGCACAGCATGGCCCAATGTTTTAGCAGAGGGCTGTCAATGCCTACATCACTGCAGATGTAAATGGCAGGGCTGACAAGCCTCCTTGCTCAGCCCCTACTCTGTGCCATTGCCAACATAACCAAGCTGCATTTCCTTTGGAAATCATGGGAACTACCCCAAACGTTGCTGTAGCACAAGTGGCGCAACATGGTGGTGGAGTGAAAGGCCAAAGCCTAGACCACAGGCATTTTGCAAATGTCGCCGCACATGGCCAGCCTGGACCTACTTGTAAATCCATAGCCTGCCTCACGCGCCTCTTTCCACGTGGCCCCAAAAAACCCGTGATCTTTTTTGTGTGTGGAACCCTGGCCAGGTCACCTCCCTCATCACAACATCCATGGACCTCAAAACCGTCCTTGGTGGAAATGGCAGCTTCCCAGGCTGGAACAAAATCTGCAGATCAGAGGGGTATAGCTCGTCTGCTTGTGAGTTTGCCGCCAACTTCATAGCATCCTCCAACAACAACGAGGTGCGCACATGTGTCAATACGTACGCATGAGTGCGTGCATGTGTGTATGTGTGTGTGTGTGCATGCCTGATGCTTCTTTTGAAGCTTCTGCAACTTGCAGGCATAAAATTGAGACACTGGTGCTTTGAGACTTTTGCACCCTTGTGCAGCCTTGACCGGCCTCTGATGCTGACGCGCAGTTGGCACTAATAAGGCGGCCGGCAGCACTGTGCCAGATATTGGGTGAATGCAAGGCTGGGAGCCACTGCAAGATCATCAGCCCAGTAACAAACAACCTGGAGGAGCCCAAGACCATGGACTTTTGGTGTGTGCATGGCAAAAGGAGTACAGCACTACGCAGACCTTTGTGGTGGCTAACACCACAAAAGTGATTTGATTGCGGTGCTCCTCACACTGGCATGCGCCTCTGCGTTATTATTTTCCTACTGCCAGTAGGCGCAGCACCATCCTGCGATAGTTCCCGCGATGCCCATATGCCCTTATGCCGTGATTATCTTGCTGCTGTGCCGTGGCCGCAACAGGTCTGTTTTCAAAACTTCCTGATGGGAGAGGCCCTTGCGCTGCTGCATTGCTGCGGTTACATTATTGCATGCCTCCCTGCTGCCGCGTGCACTCCCAAAAGCACTCATCAACGCATCTCTTTTCACACCAGGCACATCTTATGCCACACCACAGACACAACTCACGCCACGCTTTAGACACATCTCACACCACACCACAGACGCATCTCAAGGCGCCCATTTCCCAGCATACCACAGACACCACCGAATTAGTGATCTTCTTGCTGCCAATTCTGAGCGCAGCACCCTTGACGGCACCAACAGCACATCAAATGCAAACAACTTCCTGGGTAGCAGAAGCTTTGAAGATAGCCTTGGTGAAGAGGAGTGTGTGTCCAATGACAACTGTGATAACAGCCAGGTGAAGCTATGTCCACCCATGGATACAATTGCTCCTTGGATTTGGATCAGTGGATGCATTTACAGTTTCAGGAAGAAATTTAAGAGAGTCTGCTAGGTTCTGGCTTAAATATACATGTATATAACTGAAGGGCGTATGGTCATGAAGCCTGTGTTTGCTTGGTACAAATGCCCAAGACTGCAATCGTAGTCAAGCAAAATTAGATTAAAACAGCCCACAGGCTTTTGGTGGTACACCAAGCATGGTAGAAATACTTGGATCATGATGACATGATATGGAGATACAACACTAGAACATCCTGATCAGCCCTTACGGATCAACGAGGCCAGGACACAGCGGCCCTGGATCCCTGCCCAGGCCTCACCTCCTGTTCTTCTTCCATCTTCCATACTGCAGTTCTGTGACACTTCTGATGGCATTGGGTCCGCATTTGCCTGCAATCCTGCCACTGGTATTGATGCAAGCCGGGCCAAGGTAGGGGAAGCAGGACAGATCTGGGTTAGGCCGGTTTCTTGCTGGTAGCAATGATGTGAGCATCGCGCCTGAAAACTACACAAATTGACACAGTTCTAACTCTTGAAGGTCACAAGGGCGTGCATTGACGGCTGCATCGGTCACAGCAGCAGAAATGGTCACAAGGGCTTGCAGTGACGGCAGCAATAGTAATGGTCATTAAAGCCACAATGGTCACAAGGGCAAAAACAGCTTGTAGTGATGGCAGCAATGGTCACAAGGACGTGCAGTGATGGCAGCTCATTGCACTACCAAAATCTGGTCCGCCTGCATGCTAATTTGTGTTTGCATACACACACCCACAAGTTGGTCCACCTGCACGCTAGCATGTGCACGCATACACACCCACAAGCTGGTCCACCTGGTTTCTTGCACGACAGCAATCATGGCTCTGCATGCTAATGTGTATTCGAGTATGCGCACCTAGAGGCCGGTCCACCAGAGGTGCGAGAGTACCTCCTGAGTTGCACCGCTTTGTATCTGTTGTGCAGGGCACGTGCAAGAGTCTGTGCGAGCAGGTGTCAATCTTGGAAGAGCGAAAAAGACGGAACCAGCTGTTTGAGGGCCGTGTGTGTGATTCCCCAGATGGCAGCCAGGGCTCCTGTGATGAGGGTCAGTGGGCATGATGGACCCTGGGTGGAGTAAACAAGCTTTCATGAAGGCTATGGGACTTGCAGGGATTAAAAAGGCACATTTCCAAAAGGGCCGGGAGTGGGACCCGAGTGATTCTTGCTTTTGCCCTTTTACATCTGCACATGTGGGATAGAGCACACACACTTAGGCTAGCACTTGCGCATGATCCTCCCTACATCCTACTTGTGCACAACATGCGTGCAGGTTTCCTCTGCTTTGAGGCTATCGGTGCCTGCCGCACAAACTTCCAGTGCACTGTCACAGGTTCCCCTCTCCGACCATGGGTACGTCACAGCTGGCAGCAGCTCTATTCCCTTGGGCTGCATGACAGCACATGCCTGCCATCCATGAAATTTGCTAGCCTTGCATTATATCCCATAGAGATCTACTCCCGCCTTGTACCTTTGATTGTGTGCTGACAATGAATGCATCTAGAAAGGACATGCTATGGACTAATGGCAAGATGTGAGCAATGTCATTTGGACTTGGTTCAGTTGCTCATCATGACACAAGCACATGTACAAGCACACAAATTTCTTTTGAATCTCCAGGTCCCTTGTGTCAACGATGCAGGTGACGGGTGAGGCGTGTGCTGGCATGTGCTTCAGGACATCCAAGAACATGGAGAGTGCCAAGTTTGGGGACAACCTAAGAAGCATCAAGGTTTGCAGCACAAGCCAATTGTTACAAAATAGATATTTAAGAGCACCATGTTGTACAATTTTGCGGCCTGAGAATAGCAAGAGGGCATGTGCATAAGGCAGCTGCCCCTTGAAGCTGCAGGTATGCCCTTTCATGGGAACATTGATTGCATCACAACTCTTGGTAGTTCCTCCCAACCGTGCTGGCTACGTCTTGAGGCTGTAGGTTTATGGCAACATTTAACTTGAGAATGAACCAATTTGACACAATCATGTGCTGTGTTCATGTGCAATCTGCGCACAGGTCAAGCTCAGCACAGGAGCAGGCACTCTCCGGGCTCCATGTGACGCTATATTTGATGATGCGACTGGCCATCTGCTGGGAAGCGCTGAATGCAGGGTCTCCTCATCAGTGGGTCGTTTGCATGCGCGCTTGTGTGTGCGCGTGCGCACGCGTGTGCTTGCCATCAAGAAACTGGTGCTTTTGCTATCTTGCAGGAAATTTCTGCAACACACGGCTCAGTTGGCTTTGGCAAGCTTACATATGCAGCTTTCTGTTCCTGTCTAGGAATGTTGAGCACAACAATTGTGTTGTTGATCATGGAAAAAGTATGCTTGCACCTGGTTTTCTATGTTTAAGAGCACTCCAAGCTAGTCACTTGAGAAATGCAATGCATTCCATGTCTAGAGTGTGTGCGCATGTGTCCGCGCAGGCATGAGCATATGTGTGTGCATGTCTTTAACTATGCGTGCATGTGTGTGTTTATATGTGTGTGAGTACCTGGACCAGGTAGGTACCTGATCACTTGGAGTTATTGCTCATGTGGCCTGATCACTTGGATTTATTGCTCATGTGGACACAATTCATGTGGCGCTGGGGCGGGTGGGTGCGCGCAGGAGCGGGATACTTTGCTCATCAATCTTGGGGGAGATGCCATCCTTGACCCTACCAGCTCTGATATCACCAAGAAGACACTAAGGCTCGGTGACCAGACTGGCAGCCCCCTTAGGGACTTCATCACCCCTGATCAGACATACAACCAACAAAGTGGGTCTGTCAGCTTAACCTGATCAAACATATGAGACCAACAAAGTGGATCTTCGGTGCGTGCCTGATCAAACGGACAAGAAGAGGGAAGTAGGTCTTCAATGCATGCCTAATCAAACTTACAAGACCAAAGACTTTGATCTTCAATGCATTCCTGATTGAATATACAAGAACAAGGAAGTAGGTCTTCAATGCATGCCTGATCATAAGTTGAAGACCGAAGACGCTGGTCTTCAAAGCACATGTATCCCTGATTGAACATGCGAGAACAAGGGACTAGGTCTTCAATGTTTGCCTGATCAAACGTACCAGAATGAAGAATTGAGTCTTCTGTGCGTGCCAGGCCACATTGGTGCTTGATTGTCATCATCTACGTGTTTGTGTGTACTTTTACATGTGGTACTTTTGCATGTATCTGCATTTGTCTTGTTGATACTACATGTATCTGCCCTACTGCGTGCGCATGAACATGCACATGCACCTTTTTCTGTGTGAATGCCCTCCAGTGTACATGTAGGCAAGAGTCCTCGCACGCACACACGGGAGCAAGCATGCATGCATTTGTGTGTGTGTGTGAGAGAGAGAGAGAGAGAGAGAATGGAGAGAGAGAAACAAGGAATTGGAAGGTTTGGATAAGAGTGTGTATGGGCAAGCAGCAGGCATGTTGGTGTGTCCTCTTCACCAATTTGTGCCAGCGCGCAGTAAGGATTGTGGCTGCCATGGCATGAAATTGATATTGCGCATTCGTGGTGGACAATTGCGGCTGCCATAGCAACTGCCCTTGTGCAAGTATGCTGGATGATCATGGCTGCCACGACTTGACCACCCCTGTACATGCAGTCACTGTTGAAGTGGAGGTGTGCGACAACTGCATGGCGCCCGCGGCAAGGCTGACCGGCCCCACCACATTAAGGACACCCTGCGAGGCGGATGCCCCGTACTCCACTGTGTTCCTGGACAGCAGCGCCAGCGGGGACACATCTGGGCGGGAGCTCCTTAGGCGCGAATGGGGCACAAAGACGGGCAGCCACGCAGGTGGCGCCGTGCAGTGCGTCCCGCCAACAGATGCGCTGGCTGACTTGGTTGCCAACAGCAACGGGTGAGCGGTGCTGCAGGCATCCCGAGCAGGCCTTGCCGCACACATAATCAGGCATGCACCAACACACTCAGCGTGTACTCTCCATCCACTCAGTGTGCACTTCCCATCCACAAAGAGTGCATTCCCCATCCACCCAGTGTGCATTCCCCATCCAGCCATCTGTCCAACCGCACCATCGGCCGCCCCAGCACAGGGCGTCTGCAGGGGTGCATCATTTTACTCTCGCAGTTCCCATAACACTGCCATGCACACAAACAGCAGCCGGAAGCCCATGTATTTGGTGCATGCGGCTGCAGGGACTCTACGCTCAGGCTGGGCCACAGCGTGCTGTCTGGGCTGGACGCTGCCACGTATTGCATCACCATCAAGGCCACCAGCTTTGTGGGAGTGGATTCAGAGAAGGCCGTGCACACGCTGACCAAGCAGGCGTGTCAGGACGCTTTTGGTTTGGTTGAAGTGTGGCTGGATCGGCTAAATTGTGGTTGAGAAGTGTCTAAAGCAATAAGCTGTCAGAACACTGAGAGTTGACTGCGTTCATGCACACGCTCACCAAGCGGGATGGTGGTGCGCGATCGTACACATGCTGGCCAAGCGGGGTGAGGTGCTCAGTCATGCACTCACCAAGAAAATAGAAGGAGCAGGTGCTGTGTGCGCACAAAAAGGCTTCAGCAAGAGAGTCCAGGTGAGCCTATTTTTCCCTCTGGGATGCATTGGTGGGGGTGGGGTGTGTGGTCATGTATGCGCTTATCAAGGAAGCAAGAGGATAGGTCCCCGTGTGCGCACAAAAAGGGGATGGATGGGTGGGATTGTGTGCATGCAATGCAGGCCAGCTGTGCGCCTTGTGGCGCTCATGGGCCTGGTGCATCTCAGTGCATGCGCGTCCTTTCATGAGAGTGTGTGGGCACCCCGTCACTCGGCAATACGCCCCGTTTTCTGGGAGCGCCTGCACAGATCCTGGTGCACCCTACAATGCCTGCAACCCAGCATCCAATGGCCCTCCCTAGATGCACTTTGCTGCCAGCCAGGTCCGTTGAAAATGAGCCTCCTTCCCTCTGCCATTGGGTGCTCAGGCACAGACAAGAGTTTCCTGTGGACGTTGACAATCCCTGCAACAGGGTGTGGAGAACGCCATGCCTTCTGTCAGGATCTCCGCCCATCAACACACTCCACCTTCCCTTCAGACACTAGACCCTTAACCCTCAATGAACTCTGCCTCCACCCAATGCACTCCGTCTGCTCTCAATGCACTCCACTTTGCCTCAATGCTCTCCGCTGTTTGCCTAGTGCCTGCCACCACGCCTAAATGCAACAGGGTCCGGAGAGCGCCACACCTTCTGTCAGGATCTCTGCCCCGTCAAGGACGACCATTGGTGTTGGATTAACGCTGTCTGGCTCTGTGGACGCCACCTCTGTGTGCAGTGGTGACGTTGTGAGTACGCCCGTTGTGCTGAGCGCGGGCACAGCAGCGTGTGCGTGGCTAAGCACCTTGCCCCAAGCACACACTTAGCTTCCCATGATCCCCATGATCAAGGTCCACACTCTCCAAGGCTTGTGGCATGCACATCTGAGTACTCTGCCTGTGGCTTGTGGTATGCACGTTTGTGGCAGCTGTCAGAGGCTTGTGGCATGCACGCCAGTGGCCACCTCTGTGAGCAGCAACCAGATTGATAGTACACTTAAGCTGTGTGTGGGCATGCATCTTGCCCCCAGCACACACACTCCCTGCCCCATGATCTTTACAAAGGCTTGGCAGCCCGTGTGTTGCATTTGCAGAGGCGGCCATCTCTGTGTGTGCAGGGGCAATGTGTCGGTTACATTTTTTACATGGCATCCCAAAATTCATGGGACTCATTATGCCCAGGAAGTGCACACATGTTACCCATCCAGAATAGGGTGCCTTTTCTCCCCAATTCAGGGTCAGTTGGCCACGCTGCATGAGAAGAGTCCACCTGCCTTGCCCAACCATTGCAAACTGCAGAATTGCAGTGTTGCTTTTTTATTTTCCTGCTGATCCCTCTGGCGATGGGAAGGGGGCGGCACCTCTACCATCCCCTCCTCTTCCAGCCCGTCCTTTCTGCCTCTTTTGTGAGAGCCAGTTCAAAATGTGGCTGCACCTTGCACTCGCGGCCTGAGCATGCCTAACGCTGCGCTGGACTTGGACCCCATGAAACAGGCGGAGTTCCGCTGGAGCTGCGTGTCCTCCAGCAACAGCCCTTGCAAGGTCCTGAATTTCCCAGACTGGCAGCCAAGCGTGTCCCAAGAGCTCAGAGCCTCTGATCTAGTGGGGCGCATCACACCTGGGAGCACCCTGAGGTTCCGTCTAAGCACGCGGCTGGCTCCGACAGGCAGCAGCCTGGTTCCATCCTATAACTGGGTGGAGCAGGTGAGGAGCAGCTGGCAATGCACTGCTCCTGCAAATTCCTACGGGGCCTGCTGGCGCACCAACCCTGCATGTCAGACTTGTAGCATGTAAGAATGCAGGCCAGCATGTCTGTCCTGCAGGCCCTCGCAGCCCAATTGCACGGTTGTAAATGCAGCTCCATGCGCAAGACCTGGATAATGACTCATTGCCTTGGCCGAAGTATGGTGCTGGGCACTTTTTGCAAGGCCAACCCACCTCTCTTCCCACCACCCTTGTGACCAGTGACATTGCAGATACTTTTTATTCTTTCAGCCCCCGTGATTGAGCCGTCCCCAGCGTTGAAGCATGTCCATGCAATCCACTGTCTGTCTCAACGCAGGTTATTAAGTTTGGTGGCGACAGTTTGACAGCCAGGTTCTCCGCAGACAGCCCCACAGGTGCCATCTCAAGGGGCATCCTTGAGCCTCTTGTCTTTGATGCCATGCCAAGCAATGACCCGAGCGACCCAAGCAATGCAGCACAGGCAATGAGGTGTGATTTTGTGCGTGCATGCATTTGCATCTGCATGTGCATTTGAATGCAACTGCACGCTTGCAGATAAACAAAGGTCGGCTTGTTTCTTTTGTGCAAGAAGCAGGTAGCAAGAAAAGGCATAGATCTTTTCAAGGATAGGACGGACCAGGGGCCGTGCTTTTTACTGGTGCAGGCTGAGATCTAGGTCATAGTCTGATCAGTCACAGAGTGTGCTTTACCGAGTCACGGGTGCATAAAATAGCTACCTGTTCCACAGCAGCAGATTCTACCTGTACACAACACTTGACCTTGCCACTAGAAATTATGCTGTATGCAGGTACTCATTCCGATGTGAACGCCCAGACGGTATCTCCAATTGTTTTTTGAATGAGGATGGCTTCTTCTACACAGGGAACATCATCGATGGGGCCAAATGGGAATTGGAGGTGGACCAGGTAAGTTTTTGAGAAACAATTCTCAAGAAGCAAATCAGCAAGGTATGCTGTAAAGGAAATTGGGAAAGACACTCTTTCCTTTTGAAAAAATGAGCATGCCTTACAAAAAAATGAGCTTAAGCTGACATGACTTTGGATTTGCTAAAACCTTGCATGGCTTAGTTTGTAAATGATGAAGAAGGAGACCCTAATGACAACGAGTTCATCATTCAAGTCACTATCACCAAAGGCTCATCCGATGCGGGAAACCTCCGAGAGGCAACAACATCAACCACCATAGTGTTGAAACCACCAGATGTGGTAAGCCCTGATCATTTATGATATTGTTTTGAGACGTAACATTGTGCTCCAGCGTTGGTATCATGTGCTTCTCTAAAGCTAAGAGGACCTGCTTGAACCGCCCAAAATAAGGAGTTTTTCAACAGCACTTTGGTGCAAAAAGACTGCTTGTGCAGCTTACATGCAACCACATCGTACTCTGTCATGCCAGATATGTGTCATTGCCGAATTAGCTGTAAATAAAAAACTTCATTTCCCCCCTTGGAAGATGAAACACTTCACATCCAGCACCTCATGCTTGCATTTCACTGCTGAATGGGGTGGATGTAGATATCATGTTCCTCAGCAGCTTTATTGTTAATGACGATGATTTGACATAACAATTCAAGCAAGTTGCTTGACGGCTTAAAAGCTGCAAAAATGTGCCTGAGAAGCACAATTGAGAGAGAGCGCACCCCAGTTCCCTCTGGCGGCATGCTCTAAGGGATCGCATGTACCAAGTCTTAAACCAGAGGCATGTTCTAGTCTGTAGTAGGGCCCTAGGTTGTATGTTATTTATGATCCTGGACCTGGACTTAATGCGAGCTGCAATTATTTGGGTGGAATGGGCTTCTTTTCTTTTATGGAGGAGTTCGCTTAGTTCCCGGGCCTGGCTGAGCACAGCAATTGCACCTGCAGGTGATACCTCTCGTTGGGCTCCTTCGTTTTCCATGGGCATTCACTGCTGGTTGTAAAGCAAGTGTGCATCAGGTCCAGCTGCAGTATCAAGGGTTTCTAAGTAAATCCTCCTTTTGCAGACCTTTGTCAGCGCTAGGATTGACCAAGACTGCGGGTCCAGAAGCTGCAGGTCAACATCCCTATCAAGTAGCGCAGTGAGTGAGCGCTTCACAGACTTGGAGTATTATCACTGCCTTCAAAGCCACAGCGGGCTGGCAGATTGCTTGGTGCTCTCAGAAAAGAGGTTTGACGTACATGGCATGTCAAGAGGGATGGCTGAACAATGAAGCGGTTGCTCTCTGCAGCTAGCTCTGGACTCCACATGAGCAGTTGCCTGTCAGTCAAGTGCCCCTTTGTTCTCATCAGTCAAGTGTCCTTTTGTTCTCAACTGCCTAGTCCACAACTCATCACTTTCTTCTTTGTGGGGTTGATTACACATCCCTCACCCATTCATAACCATAAGACCTGATTAGTCAGAGTCACTTTTCTTTCGCGCATTCTGTCCCATGCTTGTCCTGCTACTGCTAACCATTGAAGAGCTCTATCACAATCGCAGTTGTCATTCTTTGCAACTATTAACAATGCCGAGGACTTTCATGAGGAGAATGCCACCTCTTACAGGTCAGTCGGTTATTGTACATTAGGATGGAAATTATATTGATGGCTTCGCCACAACTCTTTTTTGTGAAGGAACAAGCTCCATTTTTGTTTAACAATGTAGCCACGCAATGCATGAGTATGAAGGAACTTCGTGCTTTTCATTGGCATGACAGGTGGCTGATGAATGGCCAGCCAGTTCTGCAGAAGCACCTGCTATCTACCAATGGAAAAGAGCCAGAGGCAGAGGTGAAATCAGCCACCATGACAATTAGGCCATTCTCCAGGAATGGCGGAGTTGGTCTTCTTCCCAGGTGGGCCCAGATATGTGCATGAGGCTTATTGCTGGCACAGATGGGAAAGTGAATTGCGTTTAGGTGCAAGTTTTTGATCTCATATGTTCTCAAAAAAAGTACAGGTCAGCAGGTAAATTCATGAGAAGCTTTTATTTCTTCTACATAACCAGGCCTTCAGGTCATCATAGTCATGGGGTGTACAAGTCGTTGGGCAAGAACAGAAAGGCATGGCAAGGCTTATGTGTGGGTAAAGAAGCAACTTTGCTGACTGAACATCATGATAAGATGGCGATTCTCATGAAGTTGACCATGCTCACGTTCTTGCTCAGGTTTGGGACGCTTTCAGTTGTATGCATTATTACAATTGAACAAGGGGACACTCCAGCCACAGGAATTGCCATGAGAGACATTGAGCTGGAAGGGTGAGTGCTTTGATCTGAGAACACAGATGTATGCCACCTACAGCCTTCAATGTATGGATATGTAAACAAGTGCCCTGTTTACTCTTCAAGCTGCATGTTTTGCCTTTGGACCGAAAGGATTCTGGGACTAGTTGCTCCTTTGCATCAGGCAGCCCTTGACGTTGTTCTTTTTTCTGCTTTGGATTTGGCACATTGCTAAGGCTTATCATTGCTGCAATGTGGCATGCTCGTTGCAGGCCACCTATCTGTGCAAGAAGTGATGGCAACTGCTTACACCTACCCATGTACGTTTTCATGCACGTTATTGTGGTGTGATTAAGCACTGAAAATGCTTGGTAGCAGAGGATGCAGGCAAGATTGTGTGTTTTGACAAACTCTTCCTCCACCATTTGCACTGCCATTTCCTGACAGCTTCCAAGATTTCACCCCATATCTATGATCCTCTCTGTTTGTCAACACACCAATTTTTAAGTAACAAAGTCTGGTAGCATCTGTCAACCTGGATAAGGCCTGGCTGAGGAGCATGTGCATGCAGCCTCACCAACAGCAGTGCTGCACCTAAGGCACAAGCTACAACATGTGCCCTTAGCAATTGATTACAGTAGAATAGTGGCCTACCAACTGCAGGCAAGAGCTTGCTACACCTGAATTCTCATTCCGGGCGGAAGCAGAAGGATTTTCGTCCCCCAATGAACTTGCCTATGAGTTTGGATTTATCTTGACAGAAGGCAACGGGCAGGAGAACTTCCAGGTAAGCATCCTTGCAGCATCCTTGCACCTATTTTGTACTGTATAGAAGTATTGCCACTCCAAATCTTGAACATCATTTGCTCTGATGAAGGGATATGATTACCTGTATTTTTACCAGGTCGAGAGAGCTGCAAACTTGGGCTCATCAGAGACGTTGCAAGCCCAAAACGGTGCTGGGGAGTACATAGTCTACGTCGTAGCAGTGGACCGTGGCAACGGAGGAAGAAGTGAGCCGGCAATAGCACATTTCACTTTGAATGAAGCAGCGGTGGCAGAGTGTCCTGATTTCCAGGAGCTCATCCTTCATAGGCTGGCAGGCATTGACCACAGGAACAACCGGAACACAGGCGACAAGCGCCAGGTCTACCAAGGCATGTCTGAGACAAACGCGGCAGCAGGCGCAAGCCCCCCTCCTTTTTGCAACCCTGATCACCCCAACTTTGGTGGGCCTGGAGGAGGCCAAGGACGACGCCGCTTGCAGAACGACCCTGTGACTGTGGAGGGGAAAGTGCTCGAGGGGCTTGAGACAGTGCTGGAAACACTGGAGGTATGTCTTTGCAGCAAAAGATGCTGATTAGCAAGGCTCTCAGGACTGCTTTGCTGCGCCAAGTTCAAGCAAGTAAGAGCAACCAAATAGCACCGAATGTGCAACCAACTGGGCAGCACAAAGTGCATGTCAAGCTGTTCCAGTTGTTCACACTGTTTCAGTGCCAGCAATCAAGCATTATTGCCTTGCACTTGGCTTATGTTCTGCACCATTGATCAGGAGATAAGATATTGACAAAAGGCTTATGGGCTCCTTTTTGCCTCGAGCGAAATGAGCAGCTTGTTAACAAACAGGATGCTAGTACAAGCATAAACTAAGAACGCGGCGGCTTGAAGCAAGCACCTCTGATACCTTCTCAACCCAATTTGTGAGCATGGCTGCAGGACGCGAGCACCTCTGATGCCCTGGGAGCACTCACCTCAAGCCAAGCCACATTCCGTCCTGGCACGAGCCCCAATCTTGAGCAGGCCAAAATTTTGCTGAAGGTAAGAAATCATGCTGCAGTGAAGGCTTGAGCAAAAGGGGGGGTGGGGGCTACAATGTAGGCTCTTGGACCAGAGTGTCATAGCCCACTAGAACATACTGCTTCTTTTTATATGCGCTTGCAGTGGTTAAGAATTCTGCCAAAACAGCACTTGTTGCAGCGCTGTATTGTTTGCCAAGATGCTGGGTCTGAAGTTGACACATTTTCTTGCAGGGACACAGTTTTCAAAAAATTGAATCTGGATTTCATGGTGAGCTATCTTTCATTGCTTTTTTGTCTTCCAGGTTGTCAACACGGCCTTGGGGATATTAGCTGATGAGGATTTCGAAGGCATTGGTTCAATTACCCTCCAGAATGCGCTTTGGAGTGCTGGCCGGTGAGTGCTGGACCATGACCAGAGCAATGCAGTGAAATCATGGGTGCAATCCACATGCTGAGCACAAAGGAGTATCTGCAAAGTTTGCAAGACGTCAAGTCATGCCACAACTGCCACCATTATTTGATGAGGTAATAGCACTTCCTTCAAGCTAGAAATAAATGGGGAGCCAATCAATGGTGCACAAAGGGATGTGTGTTGTCTCAAAACGGCTGTCAACCAGCTGCATGCTCACTGCTGGCAGTGTGCTGCATTACCTTCTCCTGCATGCTCTTAACTGCTAGAACGTACTTTCAAAATGTCTAAAAAAATCTTCAAATCACCCCTCTCTTGCAGGGCTGCTGAAGTGCTCATTCAAAAATGTGGAACAGGATGCTTAGAAGGTGGGCTCATGGCTGAAATTTTCTTGTCTCTATCTTCTTCAGAAATCCTTCAACGGTGGAGATATCCCTTAAGCATGCAATAAGTAGAGGCTCAACAGTCCCCCACCTCAGATGCTTACTGAACGCTTGTCAGGAGTGCAAGCCTGTATGTATGTGTGTGACTGCTGCACTACAGTGTTGCTGAGACTTCCTGCATTTTATGCATGAAATCAGCATGACAAACCAGGGTTTGTTGAACAGGGAGAGCAATACAACATTGAAATTGCTGTGTGCTCATTGAGTACTTTGCAGGCTTCTCACCTTGGGTAATTGCTATGAGGACCATGGAGACACTAAGACATACGAGTGAGTGATATCTGGACATATTACAGCAAATGGCAAGGCTAGGTTAACCTGCGCCTGCATATTTGGCAACAGCTCATGTGTTTAGGAACTCAATGAATGAAATTGTAATCATTAGCCCGAATGCAGCACCCAGAAAAGCTAGAAACTTTATTTTAATTTATGCATAGCATGCACTGAAAGTCTCTGAGCTGAATCCATATTTCTCTGATTGGGTTGTGACCCAGGGTCCCTCTTGCAAGCCCCTATCAGCTCCCTGAGCGTTGCAGCCAGCACGTGTATCACACAAGGGATACTGCGCGACGCTGTTCGTCCGCTCTCTCAAAGCAATGTGACCTTTGAGGTCCCAGTCATGGGCAGGTGAGTGACCTTAGAGGCCCTCTTATTAATGGCCTTGTCAAGCATGGTATTTGGGGCCCTGCCTTAGCAGGTGGGTAGAATTGGGGCACTCTGCAGGCATAAGCAAGGAGTCTGAATTGTGGGGACAGCCTGGAAATTCTCATCGACTAGGATGGTAACTTGAAAGTGCAGTTGGAAGACACAGGCTCTGCCCTTCGCAGATACAAGCTTTGGACACTAAGATTAAAATGTTAGTTGCACCATGAGCCAGTGGTGATAAGTGTAGCTGGTGGTGGTCGACTATATGGATGGACTCAAATCATATGTTTCACAATCCAGAATTGGGTGCTATGGTGATTGAAGACGCCACAGCAGCTTACTGCCTGATATAGACTTAGGCCTGACACCAGTCAGTGATTGGAGTCACTGCTTGCACCTATCTCACATAACATGGCTTTTTCGCTGTGTTAGTGACCAACATGGTCTGCTGAAGGATTGATTCGTGTGAATTGCGATCACTGATTGCGAGGTACCATTACCTAATGCTTGTGTCTGTCTATTTATAATCACCCAGTGTCTCCCTCTGACTTGAGAGTTGCTAATGACTCGTCCAGTACTGCAGGGCATTGTAATGTATCCATCATATCTAATCAATATGCGACCCTGCTGCGCTGCAGGGTTTTCAATGCCTCAGACACTTCTTCCAGTATGGCGCAAGCAAGCGCATGGTTTCAGAATGCTGATACGTTTGTTGACTGGTGCGGGCACAGCAGCGTTTGCGCTTCACAGGTAAGTTATCTGCAAGAACAGAAGGCTTAACGCTTGAGATTCTCAACAGATGATAATAGAGATAATATAGCTTAAATCATCTCCTTTGCATCAGATTTTGTCAGGTTACGTCATGTTTGCTGCCCCTAGGGGCTGCTGAATAGTTCAAGTGCAGCATCCTTGCTGATGCAGGCTGCAGTAGAGACTTGCCTGGGTATCCCTGTGCTGCTGCTTGCTTGCTTGCCTTCAACGCTTGCTTGGCTTGCGGACATAACTCAAAAATTAAGTCAAGTGTCCTCCCTCCAACCATCACCAACATCTAACTCACGTTTTACCTCTGCAGAAAAGTATTGCCCTCTACCTCTCCTACTTAAGTGACTCAGCTGTGTATACTAGGTCTGCTCCAGATTACCCAGATGTCATTGCGGCACATTTTGCACCTACAAATGACCCCCCAGAGGCTGTAACAGGTAAGGGGCGTATCCAAACTGAAGATGATAGGAGAATAACTCACGCAAACAGAAAGCAAAAATATGAAGAAGGCTTTAAGGTCCTGTTGGTATACTTATCCTGGCAACAGGCTCTGGACAGTTGGGCGAGCATGACGCACACAACGACACTGATGAGTCAACTTTGGCTGCCCAACATTGTTGACCTAGCACCTTGCGGCTGCCCACCACTGCATGCATTCAGGTGTCGTGGAAGTGCAAATGGACTTTAAGGAAGAGAATGAAAGGATCTGCTCAGCTACAACCCAGTGCACCATCCGCTTGCTGGTGCCGTTAAACAGTGGTGTTGACTTGGCGGGCAAGTCGCTGGCATGCGTGCACTTGGCACCTGAATATCAGAGCCAGGACTTTACAGCAACCATTTTGCAAACTGGTCTGGAGATCCAAGGAGGCACGCATGTGGCCTGTGAGGTGACAAGGCTTGGCCGCTTCATGGTGCGTGTCTGCCCCCATGTTTGTGGTCCACATCTGGCGTGGTGGCTGAACGGCTTGACAGGTGGCAGGTGCAGCAAAATTGTCCCCATGCTGTTGAAAGTGCAGAGTGCATAAACGAAGCTGCAGAGCGTCTGGTGCTGCGCACTTAAAAAACTTAAAAAGGGCATCTGGATATGTGGGTATTTGACGTAATGCAGTGCACAATCTAACATACAACAGGTTGAAGAGCGGCTTAAGGTACTTAGGATGTTTGATCTAAAAACTTATGGAACTTAATGGGCTCAACACATGATCCCTCAATTTCAAGTGCACCGAAGGCAGCCTTGTGCTGACCACTCTGGATATTCAAGGCACACGAAAGTTTCCAGACCAGAGACTAAAATCGACTTAATACAGCCATGACCTGCACCAACAAAGCAGCTGCACGACACTGGGTACCAGCATTGCCATACGTTGCGCTTCCTAGCTGCCAGTTGGAGAGTGTCATCGCAAGAAGCATCCTCAGACATTTACAATGGGGCACGGTGGGCTTCTGGGCCTTGCAGCACACATGCAGGAGCATTTCCTTCCTGGCAAAACAGCAGAATTTGGTTTTGGGTGCATGTGGGGACCCACCCCTGAATTGAAGAGTCACTTCTGTTACTTATTTATCGGCGAGGCATGATAGGAATGTGCACTCTATGACAAACGTCAGGCACGAGCGTGCATTTCCATCAGAAGATCAGGTGCTACAATCAGGACTTCTCAAACAAATTGTTCCATCCTTAACCTTGGAAGTGCACGTTAATCCCTCAAGAATGCGGGCGCTTTCCTCAAACAATTGATTTGTTCCCTGTATGTGCATGCTTCAGCTTTAGTACAGACATGCACACATCATACGTACGTGCACTGCAATCGATGCAGGTCATGAGCTACACACTCCCTCTCAGTCCTCTGCCACCTTCCCTGTCCCCGCCTCCTTGTGAGTATGTTGGAAAGCTGCCTTAAAATCCTGGCAAGTCAATGTCCGTGCATGTCACCTTCTCTGTGCTTAAAAAGGTGAGCAGTGTGATACAGAAAGAAAACTCATGCTTGGCAGACTAGAAAGGCATGGTGCAAAGCATAATTGATAGGACAATGGTAGCTTTTCCAGCACATGGAGGAAAAGTCATTGTGGAAAGTGTCATGTAAGGAGCCATGCAATCAACTCTGATGCCAGATAGTGCGCCTCTGCAACAGTGTTGGTAAAATGCAAGGAGGGCAGGGTGCAGGTGCAGGCAGGTGGGCAATCTCCCCAACCGGTCATCCCATACGTATAATAGCCAGATCCCTTGTCATCACACACTTGTGCTTCCTACCACGATGCCCCTGCAGCTTCTGAACCTCCTTCCTCACCCCCGCTCCACCCATCCCCACCCACTCCACCCACTCCTCAGCCTTCACCAGAGTTGCCACCTCCTCCCCCTCTCTTCCCTGGATGGTGAGCAGCAGGAGCTAGTAACTGCCACTCTGGTTCCATTCCTACAAGACTTCCATCCTGTTGCTGCCTTGTTGAAAAAGTATTGCCAGTCTCACGACAGAGCCTTCTTTCACAGCAATTTCTATGTGTGGAATGAATCAGCTTTGTTTGGCTTCTGACGCTGAGGATACGTCAACAGTCGGCTATTGTTGCAAATCACGAGTTTCCCGACTGGAGTTGCTTGTGTACAACATCCATGGAAACATCATCACTGTTGCCTCATCTCAGCGAGGGGCACAGTAAGAGCCCTTGAACTCAGCCAAAAAAATGACTCTCAACAGGGCACGACTTGAAAAGCAGCATACACCCAGCTGCCATGCCTTGCACATTCGCACCAAGCCTTGCTCCAACAACAGATAAATTAACTTTAACCAACAACAGGTAAATTTACCTTGACTCAATCAAAGCCATGCTCTGCTGCCATATGCCATGCGCTGCTCTGCATGCACAGGACCGATGCCCCACCGCCACCACCCCTGCACCCCTCTTCACCTGTCCTGCCCCCACCATCACCCCCTTCTCCATCCCTGCCTCTGCCACCCCCCATGCTGCCACCTAGCCCGTCCCCTGCACTGCCACCTCCTCCTTCTCCCTTGCCGCTTCCTCTCCACCCTGCAAACCCAACCCCCTCACCAGAGGCCTCTGCTCCTGAGGCGGATCCTGCAATATCCCAACCACCTCTGGCACAGCAAGGAGAGGACTCCTCAGATGTCCCCCTGGCCTTTCCACCTCCCCCCACTCTGGTCACGTGAGTCTACAAGCTCATATAGTAGTGCTGCAGAATGCACGTGAACGTGATTTCTATTTGAGTATACGTGTTGGCGCTGTGGGCTGGTGTTTTGTGTGCCTGACATTTACGTGTGTCCATTTCATGCAAGTGAATCAGACATTCTTTCAGCATTTTGTCCTTGTGCTTACAAACGTGTGCAAGTGTAGCAAAAAGAAGTCAACAGATGCTCATGCGACAGCACGCAGCAGGAAACTTTTTGACAGGAAACATATGACCTTGCCGCCTCCATGTCCCACAGGTCGGACTTACAAGTCCTTCCCTACTATAGTAAGACAGACAGGCCACCTTTTTCTTAGCACAGGCTGGAACAGGTACATAGACTTGCTTCAATAAACGATGTTTCTGGCTTGAAACACCTCACTCTCAGTGCGCCAAATGGGGAAGATGTGTGCACTGGAGATCGCAGTAAGAGCGTAGGTGCTTCACTTCAGGTGAGCCCCAAACACATTGAATGCTTAAGAGGAGCACTGATGCTGGTACCAGCACTTATTTGCGCATCAGAGTGCTTATGTTCACTGAAAATGCAAAAAAATGTATGATGACCAGCTTTGATGCTCTCCCTGCTTGAGACATAGGCGCACAATTGTTTTCAGGCTATTTAAGTTATAGTCTGAAATTTCTGTCATATGTTAGCAAGTTGATCAATTACAAATCAGCACTATTCTTGTCGGCCTCACGCATAACATTGTTCCTGCTTCAAACTGCACTCGTGTGGCTAGGAAGGTCCTCACGCAGGCTAAACAACGCTTCCATTCTGTGCATTAATTTTGATGTTAACTCATTGCTCTGCGCAGCTTACATTGCCTGAGGGTGCGGAACTGACAGATGGAGACACAGCAGACTTGGCTTATAGGCTGATGAGCAACATTGGTCATTTCCTCGGTCTACGAGACGGCCTGGAATGTGATGTCAAGGTAGGCACTTACTTACTGCACAGCCTTATGAACTTGCTCTTTTTTGAGACTTATCGACACATCTTGCGAATTCAGCCAAGCCTCTTTAGCAGTGCAATGATGTCTTGTACATTCATTGTGCTGTTTAATTGACAGCTGCAGCGTGTTCTTTACTTTCATCCAATGATGATATCTTGACCGACATCTGAAGGTTTGCAATTGCTGTCCGATTGCGCGCACCAGCGTCTTGGCAAGGCTTTCTCATAGATAAGGCATCAAAGGGAACCTGTAATAAGGAAGCTCGTGCCCCTATGATAAAACCCACCAAGCAGTGCATGTTATATTATTATATTGTTATTACTGGCCATGAACGCGCAACAAAGTACTGGCCATGAACGAGTAAGAAATTCATCACCCTCAAGTTGCTGCAAGTTTCCGTAATCTGGCATGGATCAAGGTGCCACATGTATGATTTTATTCGAGGATTCCACTCATGACAACATAACTGCCGCATATGCCTCATTGTTTTCCTGCCTCACCCAATCTGCTTCATGAATTATTCGCCCTTAAAATTTTACATCACTTGTTTGTGTGTGGCAAATAACCATCATGAATCCCAAAATTCATGATTGCATAGGCTCGTGGTGAAGCGCTTTAGAGCATATTGGCGACATACTAGTGGGCTTTCCCTTGAATGCACGCTTCCAGGTACTTGGTTTATGTAGACTCTGACTTTCAATCCTTTTCACCCTATATCCTCAGCTCAACATCGCCAGGACCGAAAAGCGGCGGTCTCTACTACGGGCAACCTATGCGGGCAGCATGCAAGCTGATCTGGGCAGCCACACACCTCTTGCCCATGTCCGCTCTGCTAGGGTATGTTGTGTACTCAAGAAGCGCAGACAGGGTCATCTCCATGTTTGCCCCTCTTTGCTATCTATGCACCCATGTACACATTCTTTACCTGTTTTCCATTACTGCTCTAGAGATCAAATCTGCTCCACCTACGTTTACAGAGGAGTGTGCAAAGGGTAGCCAAAGAAGGAACTTTCAAGCATACATTCATTGACCCTAGCCCTGAAGGACAAGTATTTGTTGCTGAGCAAGGCGAGATTGAGGTGAGAGCCTAGCGTAATGATGATAATGGCAATTTGAGTTACTTGATTCTCCTTGAACTGGCCGCACTTGCATTTGTGCATGTGGAGGAGTGAGGGAAGGAGGCTGGCTTCTGCTCGCATGTGTCTGTTTGTCGGGGATGGGTAGGGGGAAGTAGAAAAATGCAGATGCGTGTGCCAGGAGGAGAGGGAATGGGGAAAGGAGCAAGCAGCAAATAAACAACTTTGAGTTCATGGTTCATATTCTAAGAAATGCTTCAGAAAGGGGTGGGGAGTGAGTGCATTCACAATGCGTCATGGCCAGACTATCTGATTCAGGAGCGGCTTGCTCTGAACCTGCGCTTTTTGCAGATTGCTGTGTCGGATGTCACTAACCCAGAAGGTGAGACTTGCTGAATTGAAAGCTGCTTGCGCCTCCTTTCCTGCAGACCACTGCGCAAATTTGCATAGGACACTGCTTGGTGGGCACTGGCAGCTTTTTCACTGATGGCGTGTTGCCTCCAGAGACCAAAAAGGAGTAGACAACAAACAAAGGTCTCTACTTCAAAAACCTCAATGCTGCACGTCCACAGATTTTGAGGGATGTGGGATGGCAACCAACCAATTCATGGTCCAGATCAAGGTGTGTGCATGCAATGAAGGATATCTAAATTGATCTGCAAACCTTGCAGAGCAGATTGTACCTCAACCTCAAAGCCTGGATGCTCCAGCTACCAACTTCACCCCAAATTAGGTTGCCTAGTTCCTTGCACTCTTGATGCATTCCATGCACTCTTGAGTCTGGTTTAAGATGTATTTAAGGCCTGCCAGCCTTTCACGGAGTTTTAAGTATATAGCCTGGTAGGCTGCAGGTTAGCCCCACAACGCCAATTGATGTGTAGCTTCCCATGGACTGTTGTATTCATACTTGCAATCAGCTTCCCATGGATCGTGCTATTATCATTATTTCAGGGATCAGTGTTTAAACAAAGCAAATTTGTTAGTAGAGCTAAATAGCGTGTGGCGCTGCAAAATCCTCAGGTACAGCACGTGGCTCCAAGAATGGAGAATACAATTATGAAATAAATCAGCAGGCATACGGTCCGTTCTAATGGGGTGATTTATGATAAATTCATGAATCAAAACTGCAATTAATTGCGTTTCGCGTTTACAAAGGGTGATTAATAACCATGATTAGTCAATAAAAAGTGATTATTTTTGAATTAATCTTAATCAATCCG
>LFCJ01000506.1_pt1 | contig 24341 bp, 32 predicted proteins | sample 643141 | NCBI WGS metagenome assembly LFCJ01 (sample SAMN03766243, study PRJNA286221) | soda lake metagenome | biome: soda lake; feature: Kulunda steppe; material: water; isolation source: sample B1-Br-g2 brine of Lake Bitter-1 | place: Russia: Kulunda steppe | collected 2010-07
CAAATGAAAAAGAATGGGAATATAATATAAAAATACATTTTGAATAAAACCATATCTTTTAACTATTTATAAAATCTTATATTATATATGGATAGAGAGACTATTAAAGAAAACAAGTATAAAATTATAAGTATGATAATAATATTATTATTATTGTTATTAATTAGTGGAATATACATTATAGTATATGAAGAAAAGTGTGAATTTGAAAGTGGTGATGGTTCTGAAGAAAATCCGTATCAAATATCTAACGTAGAACAATTACAATGTATAAATGAAGATTTAGAAGCTCATTACGAACTCGGTAATGATATAGATGCAAGTGACATAAACCAATGGAATGATGGAGGTGGATTTGACCCGATAGGTGATAATGGTGATGGATTTACAGGTAGTTTAGACGGTCAAGGATATGAAATACAAGGATTAACTATCGATAGACCTGAAGAAGATAGCATTGGTTTAATGGGATTTATAGATAATGGAGCTATTATAGAAAATGTTGGTGTTGTCGATGCTGATATAACTGGTGATAGTTATGTAGGTGGACTTGTTGGATGGAATGAAAATGGTTTAGTAACAGAATCGTATGCTACTGGAGATGTAACTGGTGATAGAGATGTAGGTGGACTTGTTGGATGGAATAGTGATGGAGAAGTAATAGAATCGTATGCTACTGGAGATGTAACTGGTGAAGGAGAGGTAGGTGGACTTGTTGGATGGAATAGTGATGGAGAAGTAATAGAATCGTATGCTACTGGTGACGTAACTGGTGAATTTCTTGTAGGTGGACTTGTTGGAAGTAATAGTGGGTTTGTGAGTGACTCGTATGCTACAGGAAATGTAGATGGTGGTGATAGTTCTGTAGGTGGACTTGTTGGATTTAATGATGGTGACGTAAGTGAATCGTATGCTACTGGTGACGTAACTGGTGAATTTCTTGTAGGTGGACTTGTTGGAAATAATGATGGTGGAGAAGTGTCGGACTCGTATTGGGATACAGATTCGAGTGGTATAGATGAATCTGCTGGTGGTACTGGTTTAGAAACAGATGAAATGCAAGGTGAAGATAATGAGTTAGATGGATTTAATTTTGAAGAAACGTGGGTTACAGTAGAAGATGAGTATCCACGGTTACATTGGGAAGAGTAAGTATTTAGATTATATTTGATTTTTTTACTTTATTTTTATTTTTGTTGTATAGTTATTTTATTTTTATTTAGTCTTATCTTACAATAGAGAGTGAATATATTAATAGGGTTTTAATGATAATTATAAACTGCTATGAAAGCAAAACACAAAGAGATTGGTAATATGCATAGGTTAACAGAAACAAACGTATATAATTGTGAACAGATTGAGCAAACGTTACAAGTGTTAACAGAACATTCTATTGAAGAATTAGAAGAGATAGAGGAAGGAGAGTTGTATACACGTACAACACCAGAACAACATACGATACATGTATTAGTATATGAAGATACAATTATTGTTTCGTTATCAAAAGATGATGAGTATATTGTATTTGAATATAATGTGAGAGTGAATCAAAAAGAGCAAACAAAATATATACCACAACGGAAGTACCACGGTTTAGAATGGAACAATGTACAGATTGGATTTGGGGAAGAAAATACAGAGTATGACAGTATATACTATAGTAACACGTATAAATCACGGACGAAACATAGATTATTAATTGAATCAGAAAGATTTTGTGATGAGTTATTAACACACGTATTAACAGTTTAAAAAATGAGTCGTATACAAATACACTTACAAAATAATATTATAAAGATTACAATATATGACAACTCAAAAACAACTACACGAATACGAAACTGTACAAACTATTGAGCACGTAGAACAATTGCTAACACAAAATATTGAACAGTGTAATTGTACGATACAGATAGATACAAAAGAAACACCAACAAAATTACATGATTATCAAATCGAAGTAATCATACAATTTAATAAAGATAAGATAGAACATTCGTTAACTCAATTAACAACAATTGTTGAATATTGTATTCAAGAAAATAATATATTCACAACAAACTCAAATATACAAATAGAAAATTATATTCAACAAAATGAATACGTTCAATTATATTATGGTGTACCTGTATTTAAATTATAACAAATACTTATTTTATTCGATTTTGTCTAACTATACTTAACAACTGGAAAATACTACACTTATTTATGAATCTTATCTTACAATAAACATCCGATATATTAATAAAGTATAAGATACAATAATAAAATGTTATGACAGTAAAAATAAATGCAAACGAAGTAAGTGAACCAAATACAGAAGAACTAAATAATTTAGAAACGGTACATGAAAATATGGAACAGAATGAATACGGTGTTTATATTATTACAAATGACCACGAATTACAAGCAATGAATCATGATTTAGATGCACATTATAAACTTGGCAATGATATAGATGCAAGTGGAACAGAAGAATGGAATGATGGAGACGGATTTGAACCAATCGGTGATTTTGATGAAGATGAATTTACAGGTATTTTAGACGGTCAAGGATATGAAATCGAAGGATTAACTATCGACCGAGATGAAAACTATGTAGGGCTGTTTGGATATACAGATGGTTCTACTATCGTAAATGTTGGGCTTGTCGATGCTGATGTAACTGGTGAGGGCTGGTATGTAGGTGGACTTGTTGGAGGGAATAATGGTGAAGTGAGTGAATCGTATGCTGAAGGAGACGTAACTGGTGAACGAGGTGTAGGTGGAATTGTTGGATTGAATAATGGTGGAGAAGTAATAGAATCGTATGCTAAAGGAAATGTGACTGGTGATAGAGATGTAGGTGGACTTGTTGGATTTAATCGTAATGGAGAAGTGTCGGACTCGTATGCTAAAGGAAATGTAGATGGTGGTGAAGACCGTGTAGGTGGACTTGTTGGAGGGAATATTGGTGGAGAAGTGTCGGACTCGTATGCTAAAGGAAATGTAGATGGTGGTGAAGGCTGGTATGTCGGTGGACTTGTTGGAGTTAATTTTGATGGTGAAGTAAGTGAATCGTATGCTACTGGAGATGTAACTGGTGATAGATATGTAGGTGGACTTGTTGGACAAAATAATAATAATAATAGTGAAGTAATAGAATCGTATGCTAAAGGAAATGTGACTGGTGATGAATATGTAGGTGGACTTGTTGGAGAGAATTGTAATGGAGAAGTAATAGAATCGTATGCTAAAGGAAATGTGACTGGTGAAGATAATGAATAGGAAAAAATTAAATAAGTAAACTTTGAATAACTATTAATTTACCATTGTTAAGTATATAAACAAATAATTTAACACAAAACTAAAATCATCAGAGTTTGTCTAACTATACTTAACAACTGGAAAATACTACACTTATTTATGAATCTTATCTTACAATAAACGTTAAATACATTAATAAAGTATAAGATACAATAATAAAATGCTATGACAGTAAAAATAAATGTAAACAAAGTAAGTGAACCAAATACAGAAGAACCAAATAATTTAGAAACAGTATATGAAAATGGTGATGATAATGAATAGGAAAGAAAGAGTATTTGATGTATTGTTTGGCACGTTGTTATCATGGAGTCATATCTATGTATTACTTATTGTTGGGATATTATTTTTTATTGTTGGTGATATAGTTACGACGTGGGTTGGAATTGAAATGTTTAATGCTATAGAAAAAAACCAATTTTTAAATAATCAAATGGAACAATATGGTGTATTTTTAGGGATTGCAATATTTAAATTATTATGGTTACTATCATTAGCTATATTTATAGGTGTTGGGAAATTAGTTGAAGTAGTATATAAAAATTATGTTTATGAATTTGTATATTTAAATAGGTTTATTATATTATCTATATTATATATAATTTATATATATGGTGTGTTTTTAGTAGTTAATAATACATATGTGATAGGTACTTAAGATAAGATAAACGGTTAAAAAAATAGTTTTTATGTAATTTAACCGAAAGATTTAACTATAATGTCACCTATTTTATGAATGCTATGTTAGGTAAAACATATACAGCAGAAAACGAACGAGGTGTGAGTCCAGTTATAGGAGTAATTTTGCTTGTAGCAGTTACCGTTGCTTTGGTAGCTCTTGCTACAGTAATTGTATTCGACATTGGTTCTGATGTATCTGATACAGCAGATGCAACCGTAGATACCAATGTAGACTTAGATGATGAAAGTATATCAGCTACCGTAGTACGAAACGAAAATGTAGATGAATTTCGTTTAGAAGCAGATGGTGAATCAAGTGAAGCAGAAGAGGTAGGTGAAACAATGACATTAGATGCAGATTCAGATGGAGATGATATTGAAGACTCTGGTACAGCAAGTGTTGTTGTAGTACTTGAAGACGGTACAGAAGAAGTATTAACAACATTCGACTACGATTTCGAAGATAACTAAGATGCATAATTAAATAACAATTTATTTTTGAATAGATTATAATTATTTTATTTTTTAATGTGATTAGGTAGGTAGTTTTAACTATAAGAAGTATTATATATTTATATATGGAAGATAAGAATAAAAACAAATCTATATTTACGGATAGTAATGTATCGTTATTTGATTCATATACAGTTAATGATTTTATTGATATAGAGATTTATAAGCATAATTTAAAGAATGAGTTTTATTATCATCCTGTGGAACCTGATTTAACATATGATATTACAGAGAACTATGAAGATTATGTGATTAATGATGTTGAATTTTTTGATGATAGAATTATAGATTATAGTATTTTTATACCAGAGACAAAAATGAAGATAGAATCTAAGTTACAGAATGATACGTTGTTAACTGGTGATATTAAGGAAGATACACGTATTATTGAAGAGATTAGTAGAGAGTTTTTAAATAAAAAAGGGAAAGTTGGTATTTATTTATATAATTCGATATATGGGTTTCCATTTACAGTGATGAATAAGATTCATAGTGTGTTAGATAAGAGAGATTCTGGTGTGTTAGATAAGAAATGGTATAATAAGATTGTGAAGTTAGTTTCAAATTTATCTACGAATAAGATAATGATACCTGATAAGATGATTGATAATATTGTATATTATGTTGTAAGAGATTTATTATTAAATGGTAAGCTCCAGGTATTTTTTGAAGATGAATTTATAGAAGATATTCATATTAATAGTTCTGATAGAGAGATATATATTTCACATTCAGAGTATGGTAATATTAAATCTACAGTGAAATTTAATGAAGATGAATTAGAGTCGTATGCTAAGAATGTTGCACAACAGTCAGGGAAAACGATTAGTAAATCTAAACCTGTTTTAGATGGTTCATTACGTGATGGTTCACGTGTACGTCTGAATTATGCTAATGAAGTAAATACAGAAGGGTCTAATATGACGATTCGTTTTTTCGATGATGAGCCATTAACACCGATTGATTTGATTCAATTTAATACGTTTACAGTATCACAGATGGCTTATATTTGGATGGGGTTAGAGTATAGTAAATCGATTTTAATTGCTGGTGGTACAGCTTCAGGGAAGACTACGACAATGAATGCTTCATCATTGTTTATTCCTAACGATTTTAAAATTGTTAGTATAGAAGATACACGGGAAGTAGAATTACCTCATGAAAATTGGGTTAAACACGTTACACGTGATTCTGTAATAAATGAAGAGTCAGAGATTGGAATGTTCGAGTTATTAAAAGGTGCTCTGAGAGAACGACCTGATTATATTCTTGTTGGTGAAGTGAGAGGTGAAGAAGCAAGAACGTTATTCCAAGCTATGAATACAGGTCATGCTTCTATTAGTACAGTCCATGCTGATAATCCAAAATCAGCTATTGATAGGTTAGAACAAGATAATATTGGTGTCCCACGAGGATTAATGAGTGCTTTAGATTTAATTGTTGTACAACGGAGATTATCTGATGGTGATGATAAAATAAGAAGAGCAATGGAATTAACGGAAATAGATAGAATTAATGTTGATAATGATATTGAAATGCAGACAGTATATACATATAATTCTAAAATAGATTCGATGAATAAAAAATATAAATTAGATGAATCTCCATTGTTAAATGATATTAAAAATATTAATGGTTGGGAAAGAGAAAATTTAGAGAAGGAAGTAAAAGATAAAGAAAAGGTATTACAATATTTAGTTGATAATGATATTACAAATTATAAAGATGTATATATTATTGTACAATTATATATGAGAAATAAAGAGTTAATTTTACAAGCTATTGAATCTGATGAGTTAATGAAATATATCCAAGATAATGGTATTATTGAGACGAGTGATGAATCAGAAGATGTAGAAAGTGTTAGTATTGATATAATTAGTAAGACAGAAAAAGATAATGAATTAGAAGATAATGAATTAGAAGATGATGAAAATGATATTTCGAAGTTTGATAATTTAAAAAATCATTCTATTGAATTTAAAAATAGCATAACAACTCAATTATCTACATATAACAAAAAAATAAAGGATAAATTATCTAAGATAGGTGATAACAATGAGTGAAAATAATCAAGTAGAAAAAAATAAGAATGAGAAATCATTATCTTTTAGTGATGTAGTGAGTGTTGTATTTTCATTATTTACAAAACCAGTAAATAAAGCTGATTATACAAGAGTATTATCTAAAGCTAATAGAACAGAAACAGTTGAAGAATATTTTGCTAAAACAGGGTTATATGCTTTTATTATATCATTATTTGTTATGAGTTTTTCAGTATTGTTATTTACAGTTATATTTATGCAACTTGATTTAACAGTTACAGTGGATACATCTAATATAACAAATGCAGCACCAACGATACCTGATTTACCAACAGAATTTATTCCTTCGTTCATTATTAGTATAGTGTTATTTGTATATTCAATACTTACTTCAATAATAACATTTTTTATAAATATAATAGTTGCAAATATCCAATTAGTATTCCAATTGATTATTATGGTTCTTTCGTTTGCAGTTACATTTATCATTATATATGCTTTACGATGGTATTATCCTAAGTATGAAGCTAATGAACGTATGAGAGAGATTAATGCTAATTTACCATATACTATCACGTATATGTATAGTATGACGGCAGGAGGAAGAGATGTTTTAACCGTATTTCAAAAATTAGCTGAACAAGAAGAAATATACGGGGAAAGTAGTATAGAAGCAAGAAGAATAATTAATAGAACACGATTAGGTGTAGATATACAAACAGCAATTATAGAACATATGAATGAGGTAGATGGTGAATTTAGGGATTTATTAGATGAATTATCTACATTGATGGAAAATAGTGATAACTTAGAATCGTTTTTTAAACGAAAAACAGATGATGCTTTATATGAATCAGAGAAACGATTAGAAAGTATTAATAGTATGTTAGAAATTTTGAATGAATTTATCTTAGTACTTAATTCAGCATTACCAATTGGTGTTGTTATTCTTGCTATTGTTTCTGAAATAGCAGGTGGTGGAATGATAGAATTATTCTACATTTTACCTGTAATGATTTTCATATTTAACGGATTCTTGTTATTATTAATGATGTTGTTATACAAGAAACAATTGAAAGTTAAGAAACTACAATTCAATAAACCAGTAGATATGGAAATTGAAAATACAGATAGCAATAAAATCCATGAATCATTTAATAAATTTAATTCCAAAAATGAATCTGATTCGTTCATTCAATATTTAATTGAAAAACCCGTTATTGGGTTAACTGTAACTTTACCTATCACAATTTTTTATATATTTATATTAATATTGAATTTTGATACAAGTTTAATTATTGATTCACCAGAATCATTTGTATTGTTTTATTTCTATATACCAGCATTGATATTATTAAGTGGTTATATGATATTATTTGAGTGGAAATCATACCAGATTAAGAAAATTAGAAAAGACTTAAGAGTATTATTTAATAACATAAAAGATAACAACAGTCAAGGGTTGTCATTATATGAGTCATTAGATTTAGAAACAAAAAATAGAAGTGGGTTATTATATGATGAAATAAAAAAGAATTTACAAGTATACAGATTAACACCTGTGTCATTATCATATAGTCTAAATTCTACAGCTAATAAATTTGATGTAAGTATATTACGAAGAACGTTTAAATTATTAACTGATACAATAGAACAAACAAATAAAATTAGTACACCATTAACAGTAATTACAAAAGATTTAGAAAATAAACGAAAAATAAGAAAAGAAAAGAAATCTACAGCTAATCAAACTGTAGGTATAATGATTATATCAGCTATCGTTATGGTGATTGTATTTATCGTTGTAGATATAATGCTATTAGAACAGTTTGAATCTATATCTGATGAGTTAGGTGATAATGGTGGTGAAGCAGGTGGAAGTGTTGATTTTGATGATTTAGATACACCATTAATACGTGCATCAATGACGTACACTGCCGTAACCGTAATGACTATGATTGGTATTCAAACAGGATATTTAAGAACAAATAATATTAGTTCTGGATTAAAATACGTATTTATCTTAACAGGAATAACATTAAGTGTATTTTTACTTGTTTAAAAACTAATTATTTATCATTGATTCAGAAACATAAATAGTATAATCATCATTTTCGAATTCTATTTGAATTTCATTATATTTTGACAGTTCTGTATATTCATATTGTCTAACATTATCCATATCTTCTATTGTTCGTTCCCATCCTTGTTCTGAAACACCTGTTTGTAATGTAATGTTGAAATTTTCATTTGTGATATTAAATTGTTGTAAATCTGTTTTTCTATGTTCTAATAACAAATTGTTATTTACAGTAAAAGAGTTAAAATCTGTTGTAAATTGAGGTATATATAATACTGTATCTGAAATAAATAATTGAGGTGAATCAATAATATCCTCATGGCTGTATGTGTATCCATTTTCAAGATAAATAGAATCAAAATCAGAATTCACACTTTGAGGTTGTAATTCAATATTATTTGTTGTAATATTTACTTCTCCATTATCCCTATTCATAGAATCTAATTCAATATCACGAAATGCTGACATACCTGTATTAGAAATAGTGATATTTGTTTCATAAGAGTGTACTTGATAATTTTTTTGTCCATAAAATCCTATCGAAATTGCTGGGTTATAATTAGTTTCTGTTCTTATTTCTGTCGTTGATGGTATATCAGATTGTTCTGATTCAATTAATTCATTTAAAAATTTATTCATATCTGTAGATACATCTTGATGTGAATCAAATTCATTAGAAGAAGCAATTGAAGGGATGACGTTAACATTCCATAATCCAAAAGCTACTACTAATACACCAATTAATAATACAAATCCTAAAACAGGTGATACACCACGATTAGAAGTATTTTTCATCATATATACATATTTAGTGATTTGTATAGTTAAAACTTTACATATTATTAAATCTTATCTTACAATAACACTACAAACGTTTTTTTAACCAATAACAATAAATAGACACACATGATGACAAAAAATAAAAATAAAGATTATATAATAGAATTACCATTAGATTATGGTAAAACGGTAGAAACAAAAGAAGTGATAATTCAAGAGAATAATATGCATAACACAGGTAAATATGAATTCAAAGATTTAGGAGTTGAACTTGGAAAAAAAGCATACGATAAAGAGTTAAAACCTAATTTTATGTCTTATTTAATAACTGATATAGAAACATATAGTAATGTAAACACTAAAAAATTAAACAATATTATTGATGAAATTGTATCAGGTTTCGTATATAGTTATAGAACCGAATTGAGAAATAACGAATATGAAAAATTCAGAACTAATTTCAAAAATGTTCATAAAAAAGCTTATGAAAATAAAGATATAACTGAATTATATAAGTTATCAGATGAATCAATGTTAGGTAAATGGTTTAGTATAAATATTGTTGAAGAAATTAAACCATTATTTAACTTAAATCCAAAAAATGATGTATTTAAAATAGAAAAAAATATGTATGTATCTATAATAGAAAAATTAAAAAGATATTTTTCTCAAATGATAAAACATACTAAACCTTAATATAGATTGAGACACATATATTTAACTATATGGAATACATTTATTAAAATGTTATGAGTATGGCTGATTTAATGGATAAATATAATAAAAGTCCAACAGGTGCAGTTAGTAAAGAAGATAAGAAAATTAAATCAAATCAATATAGACAAGAGAATCAAGAACAAGAAAATCAAGAACAAGAGAATCAAGAACAAGAAAATCAAGAACAAGAAAATCAAGAACAAGAAGAAAAACCCGATAATGTGATGAAATTATCTGAATTAGGTAATCAAGATTGGAGTTCGATTGAAAATAATAGAATTGTTACAGAAGAAAAAGAAGATGAAATCACGTTAGAAGAAGAAAGACAAGAGATAATTGAATCGAAAATTTCAGAATATTTTACAGATGATGATAAAACGTGGGAAGAAACAGAAGAAGAAATTATTTCAGAGTTGAATTTCATTAATGTAGATGAAAACGAAAATCAATTAAAACAACTCCGTCGTTATATTAATGATTATGAAAATGTATCTTATAATAAAAAAGGTTATACAGTCATAAATACAAAAAATAAAAATGTAGCTGTGAAAACAAACGGAGAAAGAATTAGATTCAAAAATAAAAATGGTGAAGAATTAACATTAAATGATGCAGAAGGTACAATAGTTGAAGCACAAAAAGAAATAAAAATTCATAGAAGAAGTTTAGTAAAAATAAATGATAAAACAGCTATTAATATACGTGCTGGTAGTCAAATGAGAGCTATGACACCAATTAATGTTAAAGATTATGATGATTTAGAACTGTTTAGAAATGCAATACAAGACTTTTTAGATAAAGATGATGTTATACAAGAAACAGAACCGATAGTTACGGCTGAAAAATATGGTAAAGATAGTTTAGAAGAAACAGTAACTATGCAAGAATATATTAATGAAGAAATTACAGAATTAAATAAAGATGAGTTTGAAGATATAGAAGAACATATTGATGAAAATAATATTGATAGTATAACAGAGTTAGATGTTAAAGAATTAGAAGAAATAGGATTAGATAAAAAGAAAGCAGAAGAAATAGATAAATTTGAACCTGTGTTAGATAAATTTGAATCGAGTAATAAAAAAGTGAAAAACTTACCGATGTCTGGTGTAGGTGGCAGTGTATACTATCGAGGAGATATAAAGTGTGGTAAAGATTGTAATAATTGTGGTAGTCATGGTGTATATGGATATATATCATACCGTGATAATGGTAGAGTTGTAAATAAATATATTGGATAGCTTTTTATACCCTAACATTTAACTATTAATATATTAAATATTACATATGGATAATTCAACACAAACAAACTTCGGTGAATTAATAAATTATTTAACACAGTTAGCAGAATTTAAATTTATGAGAGATGAGTTCTATTCAGAAGAAAAAAATACATATGTAATACCCAATGAATTTATAGAAGTATGGATTAATGATTTAGAACAAGATTTAGAAGAAACATTTAAAAAAGCATTATATAATGTAAAAGATGATGGTACGTTAAATATATCATTCTATTTCGATACAGATGAACCAGATATTGAAGAATTTACAATAAAACGATATTTAGATTCATTATGGAATGAAATGAAATATATCTATATGAATTCTAAAATAGATGTTAAAACAACAGATTCTGGAGCTTTAAAATCTATATCAACAATAGATGTTACATTAACACCACCAAAAGGAATGTTTTTTGAGCAAAAAGAATAATTTTCAAATTTTTTATAGTGTGTCAATATATTTAACTATCTGTATAACTATATATTATATATGGATACTTATATAACTAATAAAACTGAAATTGAATTATTAGAAGAAGAAATTAAATGGGTTAATGAAGCTATTATATATCAAAAAGAACAACCATTACATTCAAAATCTGTATATAGATATTGTCCAAGACAATACAAACACTATTTTGATAAAAATAATCGTGAATTAGAAAAACATTTAGAACGATTACAAAATGATTTAAAACAATTACAATTACCTGTATTTAATAGATGAGTAGGAATCTTTTTAAGGGGTATCGTTAAATGTATAACTGCTTATGAAATTAAACGAGAAAAAATTAGAAAATGAAGAAACACCTTTTGAAGATGAGGTATGGATTGAAAGTTTTGAATATTTTATTGATTTGTTAGATGAAAATAATTCTTCGTATGATTTTAAGAAGATAGCACGAAATTTCAAAGAATACAACGAAATGAATTTTGAATCAGGGTTAGTGTATAAATTATTAGTTAGTAATTATGTAGAAGAAAGTTTTGGAATAGTTGTTGGATTTTCTGAATTAGATAATTTTAAATTTAATAGTTTGAAAACAGATATACAAGTAAAGATAATTAAAGAATTAGACGTAACACATGATGATATGAGTCATAAATTCTTGGTATCAGATGGTACAGATGTAGTATCATATGTTATTTGGGATGGTTGTAATGATAAAGATGTAGAAGTGGGGAAGTATTATAATATAAATGCAGTGAAAATTAAAGAATTTAATAAAATGTATAGTGTTTCAAGTACATTTAATACAACACATGAAGAAATTACAGAAGAAGAAGCAACATTTTCGAACAAAGATGTAACACAAAGTTTAGGTAATACACCAAATACAGAATATGAAAATGTTATAATTCCTGAATTATTAGATGTAACAGAATTTGAAGAAGGTGAAGGTAAATATGAACCAACAAAATTCGTGTTACCATCTAATAATAGTAAAATATCTAAAGTTAGAACAGTAGGTGTTTTAACAGAAATTCTTGAAATAAATGATTCGTTTTTAATCGGAAAAGTAGCAGGTATATCTGGTGGTACAATAGATGTATTAGCTGGTAAATATAATGAAGAAGCAAAAGAGTTTTTCAAAGATTACTTAGATAAAAAACTTCCATGTTATATAGAATTAGAAGGAAAATTAAAAGAGTCTACAAACGAAGAATATCCTGAACCATCATTTAATCCAAAAAATATTAGAAAGGTAGAATCTGATTCTGAATTACTTAGAGATTTAATTGATGAATTATATTTTGATTCTAAAGAAAGAGATACAGACTGTAAATATGAAGATGAACATTTAACTCTTAAAAATAAATTTATAGAGCAATAATATTTAACTATAAGTAGATTTTTTATGTATATATGCCAAACAAACTACAATTAACATATGCATTTATAAAATGTAGTGTATTAATTATAATATTTCCATTTATAGTATTAGTTTATAAAATAAAATCAATTTTTAAGAAATAAATATAATTGAAAATTATATTTAAATGTTTACTTATACGTAGACTTTAGATTTAACTATACAAAGTATTAAATAGTATATATGAATCGAGATAACAATACTATTGATAATGATGAAGTACTGTTTATAAATAATTTAACTGTAGTTCCAACTAATTATAATAAATAATACGTGTTTAGAAAGATTTTTAGGAGGTGTTATTAAATAATTAAATATGAATGATAAAAAGTCATTATTTGAAGAAAGTATAGAATTCGTAGCAATGATATTAGTAACAATGTTAATTATAGCTGTAATAATAGGTTTTGTTTTTATATTTACAGCAACTGAATCACCAATAGAACAATCTAATGAACATATAGATAATCATGTTGTATTAAATGAGAATATTGATTCACAAACTTTACAAGTTAAAATTGGTAAAACTGTAGATACAGAATATTATTATTTAGATACACCAAATTCATCATATAAATTTGAAGCTGAGTCAGGTCAAATGCATCGTATAAGTGAAGGGTTTGGTGAATATACAATGTATGTTGTGAAAGATGGTGGGTATATAGAAATAGATGATATAACAATTACAGAAAGAGAAGAACATGAACCAGAAGAACCAGAAGTTACTCAAAATAGTACAATAGTAGAAGACAAGTGAAAAATTACCAGTTATCCAATCCTTTTTTCACTAATAAATTAATTGTAGCATTTCGTGATATACCCATTTCGTTCGAAATATCATCTACACTTTCTAAAATATTTTTAGGCATTCGTTGTGTTATTTGTTTTCGTTCTTCTTCCTCTTGTTCTGTACTTTTATCCTTTTTTTCATCATCAATAAGTTCATCTGTGATTTTTCTACGAGTCATATATATTGTAAATAGAATCGTAAGTATATCAATCTTACCCCATTTTGAAATCGAAATGAATCGTATTTGAATTTCTTGTCTAACAATAAAAGATTACTGTTAGATAAGAACACAACCGTATTACATTGGTGTATTGAAATAAGAATTAAAAAATTGAGTTCTTATTCTGATTCAGTATCTTCACTTTCTACTTCATCATTTTCTTCATCTTCATCATCTTCTTCATCTTCATCACTACCTGTATCTACGGAACCGTAATAATAGTCAGGTTCAGAATAATCGAAAGTCAACATCATATCATCTTCATCGAAATCATATTCCGTGTATCGTTTAGTCTGATTGTGGTCAATATCTTTCAATTGCCGAACCAGAGAGTGTGCTGTGACTGAAATACTTTCACCTTGTTTTGTAACGGTGTATGTATCTTCTTCATCGTCATCGTGGAACTGAAACCCGATAACAGTATCTTCATCATCCAAGAACACACTAATGCTTTCAGTATCACCCAAATCATGTTCATCAACCAAACGTGAACTAAATGAAAATGATTTGGATTTTGTAATACTGATAAACGGTTCTTGACTGGATACTGGTCTTGGAGTATGTTTCTTTAAGGTCATTACACTATTCAATATAATACGTTAGTATATAAAAATTGTGTTTTAATTTTAAGTTATTAGATATTAGTTCTTAGATATTCTGTGAACTTTATTAACGGATAAATTAGGTTCGTACTTTAAGTCAAAAACCATACTATGTTTTATACCTACTACCATATGACGTTCTACAATTAATCGGAACTTACCTTCTTCAAAACCGTATTTATAATGGTTTTTTAAAATAACTGTAGATAAATTACAGATTGATTCACTTGGATTCGTGCTTATGATTATGATAGTAATATCATTTTCTTCTGTAATATTATATAATTTCGTAGGGTTTTTTATAGAATCAGACTCTATTATTATAACATCATTTTTTAATATATGTTTATTTTCAATAATTGTATTTGTGATTGATTTAGTAACACTATCTAAACCAACTATATACTTAGCTTGGGTCGTATTATCTATTAACATATTAGGTCTTTTTGTAGATATTATTGCTGTATCATGTAAATTTGATATTCTATCACACCAGGTATAAATCATACCTTTATTTGTTTCTGAATAAATTAAATTAATGTTATGTTTATGAAACCCTTCTATACTATTATCTAAATCATTACTTCCTGTAGTTACAAATTGTTCTCCCATATAATTGTATTTAGTATTAATAATAGTTAAATTATATGGTATATAGTATATGTTTTGATTTATGTTATATCCGTAAGCTTCGTAGAGAGTAATATTTTATATCTTAATATACGGTTTACGGTAATACTTACCACATTATTACGAGTATGTATAATACTGTGATTTAATTCAAAAGATATAAAGACAAAAACCTATTATAAAGAATTGTATAGCATGGTAAAACAAAACAAACAAGATAAAACACAGTTGGAAAACGAAATACGGATTGTTAAAGAAATTATATCATATAAAGAAAATAATGAAGAAGAATATATAGAAAATAGTGAAACAAATTGTGAATATAAAAATATAGAATTACTATTGCAAAAAGAACCAAGTTGTTATAGATATTATAACAAAGATATAGATGGTTTGGAAGAACATTTAGAACGGTTAGAATCAGATTTAAAAGATTTAGAAAATTTTCATTAATTATTTTCATATGAATAAATCATGCTTGTGTTTATAGTTTACACCAAAACCATGTGTTTTTGACCGTCACCACAAAAACCCCTACCTTTTATATCAATACCACACCAACAGAAACTATGGTAGAAACAGAAAACAAAACACAACATACAGCTATTTACTGTCGAGTCTCAACACACCGTCAAGATGTAGCAAGACAAATATCTGACTGTAAATCAATACTCACAGAATCACAAAAAGAACACGTAGAAATATACGTAGATGAAGCACAAACAGGGTATGATATGGATAGACCTGATTTTCAAAAAATGGTGACAAAGATAAAAAATAATTCTATATCAATAATTGTAACAACAGAAATAAGCCGTATCTCACGAAATGCTTCTCTGTTCACTTCTTTCTTAGATACGTGTATGAGTAACAATACAGGATTAAAAACCGTACAATCTGATTTACCTGATATACAACCTGAATCACCACTATCGAAATTAATAGGACAAATTATGGCTGCTGTATCTGAAATGGAATGGGAAATGACGAAAGACAGAATCAAATCAGGGGTTATCGAAGCTAAAAGACAAGGAAAGTGGGTTGGAAGACCACCTAAAGGGTTTGAAACAGATGGTGGGTATTTACAAATAAAACCAGATGAGTTCCTACGTATTACATCAGCTTTAGAATTAATTCTAAACGGACATAGTATATATGAAGTAGCTAAAAGAACAAACATACCAGAATCTACACTACGAAATATATATAATGATGAAGAAAAATTACAATTATATACAGAACTAAAATCAGATAATGAAAGAATATCTGAATCGTTATCAAATATAAACAATAAACCTACAAAACTTAATACAATTATTCAAAGAATAGAAAAATTAGAAGAAAAAGTAGACTAACCAAATCCTTTTAACATGTATAATTAAATGTACACATATGAGTGAAGAATTTAAACAAAAATGGGATTTTGAATTAAACAACGAACATAATTTCAACGTTAATTCTGATTTAAAAAATCATCCAAGAAATATGTTACATACTATTGTACAATCAAGTATAGCTGAATATAAAAATGGAGAAAGAATCGAAACAAATAATTCAAAAAAACAATCAATATATATGAAACAAGACCTTGATTACATTAGTAAAAAAGTTGAAAAACATACACCGATAACATTTACTGATGAAACATATACTGAATCTGTAAAAATTTATAACGAAATTGTACATGTTTCAATTAAAGAAAAAAATGATTGTTATAAAGTAACTATATCTGTAGAAAAAATAGATGATGATAAAATTATCTATTAACTTAAAAATATAAACACCTATTCTAATTCAATATGTATTAATATAGATTGTAAATTATCTTTATCAAAACCAATATAAAAATTTGTTTTGTGTTTACTATTTAACTTGGATAATTTATCCCTTATCTTTTTCACACTATAATTTGTACTATTTAATTTAAGTATAATTTTTTCTTCATCAAAATTAACAATATAAATCTTGTGATGTATTACACAGGAAAACATATTATACAAATCTTTCTCTAATTGTTTTAAATCTGTTTTAAATTCTATATCTTTAAATAATACAGTTATTGGTTTTTCAGTTTTCATATAAATATATTTAATTTATATATAGTTAAATATTACTACTCTTCGTCAGATATATAATAAATTAAATTTTCTTCATCAAATATTGAGAATACAGCATATAGTAATTCATCTGATTTATGTTTTAATATATATTTACAAATATCATCAAATACATCATCTATAGCAATATTCTTCCATATTTGTTTTTCTAAAATACTATAATCATCTGATTCTAAATCAAGTTCCAATTTATTACTTATCTTTTGTAAATCAACTTTCTGTGATTCATCTATATTAACACTTGTTTCTTCTTCAAATTCAGCAAGATTATTTTTAACAACTTCGTAAATAACATATTCTGACGTTAAACCCATATGACTATATATTGCACGTGTGACGTAAAAATCATAGATTTCCGTATTCATATCTTTAATATAATCCAGTATAAATGGTGAACTACCAATAAAAATATGATACATACTTTCACCATATTCATCATCAATATAATCAAGAAAAACTTGTGGGTTATATTCTAAAAATTCTTCAAGTTTTTCAATTACTTTTTCTTCATTTCGGTATACTATTGCATCTGAATCATTTTTATGTACTTCATATACTTCGAATACTACTTTTACACTATCAACACCTTCTATATCATAATTATCCGTAATGAAAGAAATAATCTTTCCAATTTCGTCAAAATCTATATTATGTATATCATCTGATTGTTTCGAGAACACAACAATTCTAAAAAACTCAAGTATAAATTTATTCTTAATTATTTTTCTTACTTGTTTTTTATTATGTATATAAAACTGTTCTGCAACCAACGGATAATTATTATCTAAAAACCATTCTTTTATACTTGAATTATTTAATACAGGTATATAATTCTCTATTTCTTTTTTAATATTTACTTCCATACAATATATTTTACACTCTATATAGTTAAATATGTCTATCTATTAAATATTATCAATTGTTTCTTTCATTAGTTCGTAATTATCTATTGAAAATTCAATTATTTCTTCACTACACTGACGTAATATAAAATAATCTATTTCATCTGTTCTATTCGATAAATCTATATCTCCATCGTTATTCATTTTATATTTTTCAATGATTTTATCTTCATACGTATTTATAAACGAACGATAAAGTAATGAATTAGATTTAATTATAGATGATAATATTTTAGAGATGAGAATGTCATCACAGATGTTTTTATATTCCATATATAATTCTATATTAAATTTTTCTAATGCTCCATATGTAAATATTTTAGAGAATGTAGGATAATTAGTTAAAACATAATTAGCAAAATCAACATTATTTATTTTAATAAAAGATTCGTATTGATTTATATACTCTTCTTTTGATATATCTGTATATGCAAATATTTTTTTAGCATTAGTTACTGTATCTTTATCAACTTCAGAAGTAAAATATTTATCAGGTTTTAAATCAGGGTTTTTTAAATGTTTTATAAATTTATTAAAATTTTTATCTATATATGCAAAATGTATATTATCCTCTTTTAATTCAATAATACTCGTACTTACAATAGTTGGATTTTTTTTCAGCACATATTTACAAACTTCATCTGTGTTATTCTCAAATAAGTCTTTTATACAAATATCTAATAAATTATTTTTTGATTCTGTATAAATATCAGATTGAATTATACTTTCTTTTAAACTTAGATATTTTTCTTTTCTATTCATACTTACAATACGTATTAGACATAGTTAAATGTGTTTTTTTAGATTTAAATTACACATTCTTTGAATTCATCAGAATTTACTATATCCGTAAATATTTCATATATATTTTTAGCAATTTCAAAATTTTCTGGACTCATAATCTGAATTTTTTTATTTGAATATAGATTTATTGTATATTCCTTATTATTATACTCAACTTTAATAAATGCAGCAGGCATTATAGATGGTTCGTAGGAAACATCTGTGATAACATCAAATTTATTAAAACTATATGAATTTTGTAATAACACTTGTTTATTGATATTTTTGTTTACCATAACATTTTGTAGCTCTATATCAGATTTATTTATCGTAAATTCTGTATTGTTATTAAATGATTGAATAAATTTGTTTAATTCATTTGTAGATTGTACACCAAATATGTATAATTTACCATTTCTATGTAAATTAGCAGATACATTGTTAGATTTTATTAGTAATTTATTTTTAAGGTATTTATTATACATAGTGAAAAAATCAGTATTATCTGATTTTTTATACATATCAAATAACGATTTATAATATTCTTTAACATTATCTTCATTAATATATTTATCAACGGTAACATTATTATCAATTAATGACTTTGTTAAAATATGTTTATCTACATCAGATAATTCTTTATTATTAAATTTTTCTCTACTAATATTATTATTTTCTAAACAATCATATAATATACTTCTTTCATTTACATCTAAAATATTTTCTAAACCATATATACTTTCTATTTGTGTATCATATATTTTTTTATTAATATCTATTTCGTCAATAGTAGATAGTACATCAAGCACATCATCCGTATTATCATTGATATATTTGAACACAGATTCTATATTATTATTCTTATAGCAAGACATACATTGATAATCTTTATCTTTACTATTATTTACTGGTATCTCTAATTTTTCACCACAATTTATACAAGTAGTTGGATGTAACTCTTCTAATTGTACTTCGTACATTGCTTGACTTATATTAAAACCGTAATCTTCAAATTTTTTAAGTGACATATACATATACATTTAATAAACCATGTTAAAAGGTTATTGGTTAAGGGGGTGTATAAAATACAAAATTAATTAATAATAGATTTATCTATACAAACTACAAGCCTATAATAATCTTTATTTACATAATATAATGTAGCTTTGAAATCATCTAAATCTAATTTATTTATTATTTCATACGAAGACGTATATTTTGCTGAGTTTTTGTAAGAGGAATATAAACATGGTATAAAATTATCCCATTTTTTAATATATTCCTGTTTATAATTGAATAACAATTCATAAATATCTATACTCCGTTCAATAATCAAATCTATCTCTCCTGTAAATTCAAACGTTTTATATTCTGTTTTACCTACTGGTTGAATATCCATATATGTAAAAATGTACCATATATAGTTAGTTGTTATTGTTAAAACTTATCTTTCAACTTTTCCAATATAATCCCATTTTACTTTTCCTTTTTGTCTATAAGCACGATATTTATATGGCCCGTGAGGACACCCATTACAATCTTTCCCACATTTCACTTTCTTAATCACTATTGTACCTTTAGAACCAGATGATTTACTTGGAATATCAACAATCTCATCTTCTTCTGTTTCAATGTCAGATAAATCTATCGGACGTGAATACAATTCAATCAACTCATCTACCCAACAAGCAATATCATGTAACGTATCTATATCTTGCTTTGGAATACCCTCAGCAATATACTTCGGAACTGATTCAGGTGGTTTAGGATTCGATTCGGACATAATCTTGTATAACACACCTACGTACTAAAACACTATGATGTTAGATAAGAAAAATCAGAATACCATCAATATGATACCACAATACCATCATAATACAATCAGTATACATCCGTAATGAAAACACTTATTCTATACCCAAACCAAGAAAATATATGGATAAAAAAGAAATAGAACTTAGAAAAGTATACCACAGAGTAAAAGGTCTAATCACACAAACAGAAAGAAAATCATTAGGTGTACGTATTAATGAATCAGAACAAATAGACAGTGTAACAATATATGGTGATGTATTAGTTATCCACATTGATTACAATACAGAAAATAAAAAATTTACACTAACAGGATATAACGATTATAATGAAGAACTAAATAACACTGTAAAAAGTATATCAGATGTATCTGATTATGTTGAATACGTTTTATTCGATATTTAATTTGATTCAGAATTAGATTTACGTTCATCTAATTCTTCAAATTCTTCATCAATCTTTTTTTCAAATTCTTCATCTGTAAGTCTTCGGTAATCCGTAGAAACATCTTGTAGTTTTACCTTCCACTTTTTAATTTGTGTAATACAATACTCTCGTTGTGTCATATTATTATCTTCTGCTTTTTCTTTTAGATTTTTCATTGTACATTAATTAATTAAAAATGACTGTATTTAAAAATATTGATTTAGAATAATAAAAAGAAATAACTATAATAAAAATGTAAATAACATATGAAGTTACTAAAAAAATTAGTTGTATATATATGGTTGATTCTTACAATACTAATTATACTATTCGTTGGTTATGGGTTTTTGAATATTGATGAATTCCAAAAAGAAATACAAGAACAGAATAATATTGAACAAAATATATCAATAAATGAAAACGGATTTACAGAAAATGAAAAAAATATAATAGAAAAAACACACGTAGCATTTAATGATGTGAGAGAAGAAAATAATAAACAACGATTACAATTAAACAACAATATAACAGAAATAACAAAATTCAAATCACAACAAATGAACGAAAAAAATTATTTTGACCATACGTCACCAAGTGGACAAACCGTAAGGGATAGATTTGATAAATTTAATATGTGTACACAACAAAATGTAAGTGAAAATTTAGTACATACACAATATAAAGAAAATGTGTATGTTAATTATCAAACTGTTAATAAATACACTACAGAAAAAGAATTAGTTGAAGGTATTGTAAATAGTATAAAAAATTCACAATCACATTATGATAATTTATTACATGATGAATGGAGTGAACATGGATTATATGTAAAAATAACAAATGATAATGAAGTATACTTTACACACAAATTTTGTGAATAATAATTAAATAACATTTTTAAATCTTTTATCAAACGATTCTAAAATATTAGGTATATTTAAATTATCTGAAATAGAATATATTTTAAATCTACCCTCACTTCTTCCTTTATTTTTTGTTTCATATGATACAATACGATGATTAATTAATGTATCTAAATGTTCTCTAACCCACCTTTCCGTAACAATATTTAAATCAATTTCAGAAGCAATAGTTGTATACATATTATATACATCTTTACTTTTTATTTCATCTACATCATGTTTTTTATCTACTTTTAGTAAAGCTAATAATACACATTGTTCCTGGGTTGTCAATTTAGAAATAGAATTCTTCACAAAATCATACTGTAGCCTATCTTGTGCTAATCTAACGTGTTTCTCTTGAACTATACTATCACCACGTTCGATAGCTATATCACCAGCTTCAGACAACAAATCTAAAGCTTGTCTTGCATCACCATTATTTTGTGCAGCATAAGCAGAAACTAAAGGTACAACAGAATCACTAATAGAATCCTCAAAGAAAGCTAATTCTACCCGTGATGATAAAATAGATTGCAACTCTGAAGCATTATAAGGTGGGAAAAACAGCTCCTTCTGAGCTAAACTTGAACGTACTTTCGGACGTAAATTATCTTTAAACTCTAAATCATTACTGATACCTATAACTGTAATTTCTACATCTGTAACACGATTATTCGAGTTAGCACGTGGTAATTCATACAACAACTTATCATCTGATAAATTATCAACTTCATCTAATACAATAATTACATGGTCAGCAACAGATTCTAACGTAGTATACATGTTCTTGTATACTCTTTCAGCAGAATACCCTGTCTCATTCATTTTATCATCATCATCTAATACAGAATTCGTAATAGCTACAGCACCTTGATAACTGGTATTAATATTCTCACACATAACCCATATTATTTCAATATCAATATCACGAAAACGTTTCACATCATCAATCAAATCAGTACACAAAATCTTCGTTATAACTGTTTTCCCTACACCACTTTTACCATATAAAAAAATAGATTTCGTTCGTCTACCATCAACAATAGGTTGCAATGCCTGCATATAAGATTCAATTTCATCATCACGTCCACGTATCTTATTCGGTACGTAATCTTCCGATAACACACGGTCATTATCAAAAACAGAATCTGACGGTCTAAACCGAACCATACAAATACATTAGACTCCACCAATAAAAACCATTTGTTCCGTAGTTAACAACATATATAAGTAAAACCCCACCACCACTTCCGATGATTGAAACACATATAAAACACACACAGTCCATCACTTCCGAAGAATCTATACAAAAACGAAGACAACAACAAAATAGACTATACTATAACGATAACTTTATATACTATCTACATAAACCATAACCGTATTAGAGCTAAACCAAAATTAAATATAACTGATAATATAACACATCTTAACTATACCTCGTTTCATTTACTCTCTTTCTACATACAATCATATCTCACATTGTTCGTATTAGTTATTATCTACGGAACTAATGGAGTGTGTCTACGTCAAAAAAATAATATAAAATAACTACGGAACTAATGGAGTGTGTCTATTATTCTTCCCAATGTAACCGTGGATACTCATCTTCAACTGTAACCCACGTTTCTTCAAAATTAAATCCATCTAACTCATTATCTTCACCTTGCATTTCCTCTGTTTCTAAACCAGTACCACCAGCAGATTCATCCATTCCACTTGATTCTGTATCCCAATACGATTCACTTACGTCACCATTATTATTATTTTGTCCAACAAGTCCACCTACAATAAATGAACCAGTTACGTCACCAGTAGCATACGATTCTATTACTTCTCCACGATTATCTCCAACAAGTCCACCTACATTAA
>LFCJ01000507.1_pt1 | contig 24326 bp, 22 predicted proteins | sample 643141 | NCBI WGS metagenome assembly LFCJ01 (sample SAMN03766243, study PRJNA286221) | soda lake metagenome | biome: soda lake; feature: Kulunda steppe; material: water; isolation source: sample B1-Br-g2 brine of Lake Bitter-1 | place: Russia: Kulunda steppe | collected 2010-07
ACGTTTTTACGTATTTGACGAAAAACCCAATAAGCCCTACAAGAATAGGAGCTAAGCTTATAGACGCTTTTACGTATTTGACGAATACCAATAGAACCGCTTAGAGATTCAGGGAGTTAAGCTTATAGACGCTTTTACGTATTTTACGGAAACCCAAAGAAGCGCTAAGAGGATCAGGGAGGTAAGCTTAGAAACCCTTTTACGAATTTAACGAAAACCCAAAGAAGCGCTAAGAGGTTCAGAGAGCTAACCTTAGAAACCCTTTTACGAATTTGACGAAAACCAATAGAAGCGCTTACAGGTTGAGGGTTTAAGCTTATAGACGCTTTTACGTATTTTACGGAAACCCAACAACAAACTTACAGGTTAAGGGAGCTAAGCTTATAGACGCTTTTACGTATTTGACGAAAAACCCAACAAGCCCTACAAGAATAGGAAGCTAAGCTTATAGATGCTTTTACGTATTTGACGAAAACCAATAGAACCGCTTAGAGATTCAGGGAGATAAGCTTATAGACGCTTTTTCTTATTTGACGAAAACCAATAGAACCGCTTAGAGATTCAGGGAGATAAGCTTATAGACGCTTTTTCGTATTTGACGAAAAAGCAAAGAAATGCTTAGAGGTTGAGAGAGATAAGCTTATAAACCCTTTCACGTATTTTACGGAAACCCAAAGAAGCGCTTACAGGTTGAGGGAGATAAGCTTATAGACGCTTTTACGTATTTGACGAAAAACCAAACAGCAAACTTACAGGTTCAGAGATATAAGCTTAGAAACCCTTTTACGTATTTTTCGAAAAACTCAATAAGCCCTACAAGAATAGGAAGCTAAGCTTATAGACGCTTTCACGTATTTGACGAAAAACCAAACAGCAAACTTACAGGTTCAGAGAGATAAGCTTAGAAACCCTTTTACGTATTTTACGAAAAACTCAATAAGCCCTACAAGAATAAGAAGCTAAGCTTATAGATGCTTTCACGTATTTGACGAAAAACCCAACAAGCCCTACAAGAATAGGAAGCTAAGCTTATAGACGCTTTCACGTATTTGACGAAAAACCCAACAAGCCCTACAAGAATAGGGAGATAAGCTTATAGACGCTTTTACGTATTTGACGAAAAGCCAATTTTCCACAATAAAACAAAAACAAACTTATAAAGTAAAGAAGACATTATGGTATTCGGGGCATTTAAACGTTTTTTTCAAAACATTGCCTCTGTCTTTAACCAAGGGCGAAAAAAACGCACAAAGGAAGAAAAAGAAAGTCAAAATGAAGAAAAACAACCTGATCCTCTCGATATTATCGTCGATCGTTACCTCCGAAACAATTACATCAATATTCCAATGATTCCACAACGCTTGGAACGCCACATATATCGGATGATTTTATCTAGTATTTTCGATATCTTTAAAAAAGAAGAAGAAAGCCTGCATATTAATGTACTCGGCTATCGCATCGGTTATAACTTGTCCACGATGATTATCCCTTCTCTTTGTAAACAATGCGTTAAAGTAAAACCATCCCCAAAGGAAAAACAAGACAAAAACGAAAAATTCATCTATATCGAAAAAATCGTTGATAGATTTATCGATAGTCAACAAGTCAATATTCGTCTCGTCCCCACATGGGTCGAAAAAAACCTTTACATGAACATCCTTATTCTTCTTTACGGTATCCTCGAAGATACGCTCAAGCATATGTGCGTCCACTTACTCGGTCATGATATTCGTTTTTCAATGCACAAAAGTAAAAATAGTGAAAATAAGCCAGAAAATGAGAGTCAAAATGATAATCAGAATGTCGTCGATCTTGACAAGCACGAAAAAATAATCGAAGAAATCGTGGACATGATAATGGAGAAGCACAATATCTTTCTCATCCCCGATTTTATCGAGAGAGGGTTTTATAAAATGAGTTTGAAAATTAGTTTATTCTTCTTATGCACCCTTATAAACGACGCACACCTTAACATTTTTGGTCAAAACATGGATTTTTGGGTTTCACCTGTTAAGGACCCGAATTTTTCGGATGAAAACCCCCGCTCGCCAATTTAAGTTGCATGGCATCTTCGGCAATGATAGCCCCACATTTATGGTGCAAAAAATCAATGATGCGTGTGCGTACCTGATTATGACGCGATCTATTAAAAATCCGAAATTTATAACGCCAATGGCATTGCATGATTTTCTTATTTTCGAGCGCCGACATCCAACCACAACGCACTGTACTTAAATCTACGTCTTTGGGGAATAATTCATTATATTCATCGAATAATTGTTTAAAACGTTCTGCGTTCATTCGTTTGTGTGTGGTAATTATAGGAAAAGACACTTGACACATATCTGAAACACTTGCTCGACTTAGATTTACCATCTTTTCGTTTGTAAAATTTTCGTTGGGCAGAACAGCATAATAAGGACCCTTTAAATATATATGAGTGAAACTAATATCATGTACGCGAAACGTACTCCCGTCAAAGAGAATCACATCACCTATATTAATCGGTCGTATATTTAACATAAGAGCAATAAATTTTAAATGCCCGAGTAGATGTGACGTGAGAATACTCAAACCCAATAAATATGTTTTAAAAAGATCCACGCCTTCTCCAAATGCATTCTGGTAACCAAATATACGTGTTATAGCTATGATACCAGCTGGATATAAAACAAGGGACAAATACTTAAACAATGACGAAATTATATTTCGGTCCGTTTTAATGGCATTCGCTAACTCTTTGCGTAAAAAGAAAAGTTTGTAAAATGCATCTTCGATACTTTCGACACAAATGTCTTTATAAGTATTTTCATACGTTAAAAAATGCCACAAGTTCGGTAATTCATGACGAAAATCTTGGGCATCAGTTTCTTTAATAGGTGAAACATCAAATGAATCATTTGATAGCATCTCACTTCCCGGATAATTTTGTGTTCTGTTAAAGAGTCTTTGTTTTAAGACACGGATTATTTTTTCGGCATGTTGGTGAACACGTTCTTCAATGTTGTCATCTTCCATCTCGGTCCATTTGGTGACGAAATCTCGTATTTGTCGAGTTCGTGACACGTTAAGTTTTAATTTTGATGTTTCGAAATACTCTTTTATTAAACAAAGATTGTCCTCGATTTGACAGATATGATGCCAAGGTTGCATTTTATGCTTGAAAAACAGATATAAAAACAAGCCAATGCAGCATATTTGTGTAAATAGATAAATGGATAAAAACACGATGAAACTCAGATAAATATTGTGCACCACATCATATATCTCAGGTTTTTGATCACAAAAGGTGGATGAAGTGTGACAAAAGAACACGTTATATTGCAAAAAATGGTAAACGTAAATCGATCCGATATATGGGCATAAGAATGACGAATGCACTATATGATCGCGAAACATAAAGAACACATCAAAAATGCGTAATGCGATTTTTTCGTAAAAGAAACGTCGCATCACAAAATAAATCTGCGCGAATCCCAATAGAGATCCAATCAAACTTAAAATATGATACGCCACATTATATGGCCGGCTACTCTGACACTCGCTATTGTATGTATGTTGTGATACTTCATCATTGTCACAGATAAGATCGAGATGACTTAACTGTTGATTTTCTCGCACATTTCCGAAAATAATGAAAAATAGCCAGGTTGCTATCAAGATAGTATGAATTGTACTATAAATCCATTTATAATCTTCGTTCATTTTTTCATCGTTTTTTTCGATTTGTTCACGATTTGGATTTGACATTGTGATCGAAACAATTTTTTCTCCATCGAGATCGTCAGGCTCCTTATTCTTAGTATTATTCTCTTTTTGAGGATGCGTTTTCGTGCATTTTACAAAAAGATTTTGAAAAAAATTTAAAACCAATGACATGTTTTAAATTAAAACTTTTAATTTAATTTAATTAAATAAAAAAGCAAGAATTACCGTTATATTATCCATAGATCCTCTTAAGAGAGCACGTCGAGTTATTTCATAAGAAATAAGATCTGGTATCTCTTTGGTTTCCTTACCTTGTTTTTCGTAATCCTTTATGAGATCGCGAATTTCATGATTGAGTGTGGTTTCATCAAACACATCCCACAATCCATCTGATGCTATTAAAACATATTGAATATCGTTTTTTGGATTTGTTTTAGAGTGTCTTAGACAACGAACATATGGAGTGGAAATCACGTATTTTTTAAGATAATGGTCTCCGATCGATCTGCCCAAATTTAGCATCCGAGAAATACGCGCACACCTATCATCATATGTGATTTCCGCTCCTAATGATTGCAGTCTCTTTTTTTCGTCTTCGACTTTATGACATTCTGTAATCTTTTTATAGCTTCCATTTTTAAATCCGACCATCGCTTCTGAATCACCACAATTTGCGATCCATAATTCTCCATTGCGCTTTAATAAGGTCACGGCTGTTGTTCCACAAGTAAATCCGATATCTGTACTTTTGTGATCCAGCTCTTGATAAGTTTTTTTTAAACAAACGTCAATTTCAGGAGACCTTAAATGGTATTTTTTAAAGACATTGATAAAATCGTTTTTGCACATTTTAGAAACTGCACCTCCGCCATGGCCGTCAAAAACACACCATACTTTCAGACTTTTTCCATTCTTTTTCTTAATTTCGTCCACGATATACGTATCCTCCATATGAGGACGACGCCCTTGCGTTAATGACACAGATACCATATCTTTTGGATCCATTATAAAATGTGCTTCTTTCTCTTTTTGTTTACTATAGAGACTATACTAAAACCACACAAAATAAAAAAGATGTATTATCGAAGATTACCGCTTACTCGATTTAAAAAAAATAAATTATATAAAACTTATACTAAACTTTTTTGGGGATGTGGCGAAAGATTGAATGTTTTTCAGCAATCTCGGCTTTGATTTTGTCCTCCTTATGCTTTGCGAATTCTTCGGGTGTGGCTTGATTTGTGTTGGGGATTTGATTGCCAACTACATTTTCACGAATAAAACGCGGAATGATGTTAAATTGACTTTTTTCGTTAAGAAGGGCATAAAAAACAAGAAAGAAACCACACATAAGAACAAATGAGGTTCGTACATCACGTGTCACAAGAAAACACATACATAAAAGAATGAAAGCTTTTACGATCGGAAGTTTAATAATGTACTCTTGTGTAGGGGTAAGATCAGTTACGATGAAACGGGCACCGATATTGACGATAAGCGAACACGTACCCAAAAAGACAGGATTACTGGCTAAATATATTGAAAATGGATCTGGTGTTATCATTCCTTTAAAAGGGTGGTTGAAAAAATTTAATCAGGTCCAACCATTTAAAATTTGTCTTTTTACTGCAAATACCATCATGTCGTTGATCGAATAAATCGGTAATCATAGGCTGTGAAGCGTTTTTAATTTCCATAGAGGTATGAATAGAAAAAAAGTCATATAAGAAATGAATGAAAATATCATATATCTCATGGTTGTCTTTACATAAACCGTCAAACAAGTCTTTAATTGTGTGCAGGTAAGTGATCGGGTCTGTTTTATCAATAAACCCAAAAATCATGAGAGTGCAAAGCGTTTTGTTTATATCATAAATATCCTTTTTAGCTTTAATGAATTTGGAGAGGTTGTTTTCGCCCTCTATATTTTTAGTGAGTTCTTCGATAATTTCGGGTAAAGTTTGAAGAAAAGTCGTTAAAATGACGTTTGAAGTTTTGTGAATCAAAAATGTGAATTCTTTCGGAATAGCAAATAACAGAGACATGTATAGTTTAACAAAGCCATAATCCTTATGTGCCTTCTTAAGAATATGAAAAATTATGACTTCGGTATTATCTTCGTTGTCACACAAAAAGGCAATCTTACCTTTTATGCGCTCGAAATTTTGAGGAGAAATTTTGTTTAAAAGAGCAAGAACCTGACGATGAAAGTCATTACCTCCACCAATTTTAGGTCTTCTACGTGTATCTATGAGAGCATTACTGTCATTAAAACGATATACCATATGACCATTACCTCTTCGTGTTCCACCTGAAAATTGCTGACGGCGGTTGTTATTAAAATTGTGTTGGTGAGGTCCACGCAAGTTTTGCATATGCCTCTGCTTAGGTTCCATCAAGGATTGGTATTTTTGCCATCGTCCATAATCTTTATTATCATGGCTTTTATCCAGATTTTTATCAAGGCTTTTATCAAGGCTTTTATCAATGCTTTGATTGCCTTGTCCACCATGGTTTAGTGTGTTTACATTATTCGCATGACCATGATGTGGATGCAAAGCGGCAAGCTGTGTATAATTAGTATTGTCTTGCAAACAAGCATATGTCTTTATCATGTTATCAATTTTGTCTTTTAGTTTTTGGGCCGTTCGTGGATCCACACTAGTCAGTGCACGTTTAGATCTTTTGCAAAAATCGTCATAAGGTATCTGAAACAGATCGGTCATTTCAAAAGTTATGATAAGTTTGTTAAAGAGCAATAACTCTAACGTAAGCGAACTAATTGTTTATATACTTTTTACGCGTGTTAAAAATGTATAAAAACTTATCGACATTTAAAAGAAAAGGAATATAAACTTATAAAAAAGAAAACTATATTTATAAACATGGACGCTGTCGATAACATTGATCAAGTATACGAAAGCATGAAAATCAATAAGTCTATTATTGTCTGTGATTCTGCACCAGAGTTAGCATTTATGATCGATGCTTTAGAGTCGCGTTCTTATCCCTGTCGGTATGTTTGTTCGACGAAGAAAGAGGCTCTTCAAGATAAAAGTGAACCAAATAAAATGTTTGTTTGCATCACCAAAGAATTTAACTCTGCTGAATTCTGGGAGATCTTAGAAGACATACCGATAGAATGCATTTTCTTTTTAGGACAAAATGTATTTTCAGAGTGTCTTCCAAAATTAATGCAACAATCCCCACAAAACACGGCTGCACGTCAATTTATTTTCACCATTAATTAAAAGATAAAATGGTAAAGAAAATAGTTAAATCGGTGAGTCAAAGGTCTCTTCTTAATTGGTTTCTTGCCTTGTCTGTCATTTTACTTGCGGCCTTTGCAATCAAATACTTTTTGGATATGCGTAAAGAAGGGATGTATGACGGCTCACGCGAAAATTACGTTAACAAAGAGGGAATTAAAATTGTTTACGCATATAGTAAAACATGTCCCCATTGCATTAAATTTGAAAAAACTTTTGATGTAAAAAGCAGGGAATTTGCTCATAAGATCGAAGAAATGAACATCGATATAGCGAAAATTGAAAGAGCATCTCTACCTGAAGAATATAAACAATATGTTGATGGTTTTCCAACTGTTCTTGTTTTTAAAGACGGAAAATTTATCAAAAAAACGGTAGGTAATATGAGTGGTGATGATTTTATCAACCAACTTAAGAGCGTTCTATAAGTTCTTTTCCTTTTTGTTTTTTAGTCTGATTCTTTTTAAAAAGAAAAGACATTTCGCATTTTCTGATTAAATAAAAGAGACTGACCTGTAATTATGGGCGGTATTTGGACCCATGCATGTGTTTCATTTCTTTGTTGGCTATGTTTTATAAATGTCTGAGACGAAAGATTCGTTTTTTTTGGACAAAGATAAGTCTTATCTAAAAGAACTTTTATAGTTTCAGATTGCGTGGCAGTATTGTAGCCTTTCTCTACATATTCTTCGACTTTTATCATGTCCACGCTTAACTTTAAAGTATTAAAATCGACCGAAAACGTTTCTTCGTCACGACCATCTATTTCGAGAAGAACAATGTTATCATAAATTTTTTGTTTTATATTCACACGTTGAATGACTGTATCAATCATGAGTCTAAAGTAAGAAAGTAAATGCAAGGGTTTTCGTGGAGCGTATTCTTTACTTTTAATCGAAACACCTAAGGTATCTTTAGTGGTAAAATGTTGAACAAAATCAATGGGATAATTGTTAAAAACACCCGCGTCAACGTATAATTCGCCATTTATGTCCAAGGGCGTAAAAACAAGTGGGATAGTAATGCTTGCACGGATAGCCGTAACTACACTCATTTGAGGCGTATGATCCACACAAAAGAATACAGGCTGACGTGACGTCAAATTCGATGCACACACTACTAGGTTATATCCCGTACGTTTAAAGAAATCAATAAAGGTAATATCCGTTTCATTGTCCCATTTTTCTGCAATCAATTTACTCAAATATCCTGTAATGTTTTCACCTTTGTCAAAACCTAAAGTTTCATTAATATTTAAGACAAGGTTTAGGTCCACGGGTGTGTCTATATATGTTTTTAAAATGTTCTGACAGTGCGTATAAATTGTTTTGCTACTATACCCCATGCACAACAAAAACGAAATGAGAGCTCCAGCCGATGATCCAACACATGTTTCCAATGTTTCCAATGCACAACATTCTTCCAAATACTGGATAACACCGATAAACGAAAATCCTTTTATGGCTCCTCCAGAAAACACTATATTTTTAATCATTCAAATACTCATTTAAAATTCAAGCATAAATTTACATGTGCATAAACTACGCGGCGATAAATTTGTCTCTTTCTTCTTTTTCATTAATAATGAATAACAAGGTAAAAATGCTTTCTCCTCCGAAATTATCACCTCAACAAACAAACAAAGGCACACGTAAAAAAGTTCCTGAACCTCAGCCTATCGTAAAAAACGCTAAAGAAATCTCACAGGCTATTGTTGAAAAACGAAATAAACAGACACAACATTTTCGTAAATTACTTGAACTATGTCAACAAGAAATTAGCCGAAGCGTGGATCTTAATTATACACATTGTATTTTTGAAGTTCCCGAATTTTTGATCGGACACCCTCTCTATGATATTAACGAAAGCATAGTCTATATTCTGCGGACACTTCAAGAAAACGGTTATAAAGTTTCTTACTATTTTCCGAAAACAATCTATATTACTTGGCCACTTGAAGAAACACCAGATGATAAAATTAATAATACTTTTTTAGAAATGCTTAATAGTATTCAAACACGACATACTATGGCTGTCTCGACACCCTCGTACGGTAATCCATTAAACTATTACCCACCTAATGGACAAAATCAACCTTTTTCACAAAATACAAGACCATCTTCATATCAATCAACCAACCATCACCAACCATCAACATATCCATCAAGACAACCCGAAATTCATAAAGAAATACCACAAGAAATGCATGATTATCTTTCCTTAATTGGAGGACTACGCAATTTAGGAGGTTTACACAACTCAGGAAATCTACCCCAAATTATGCATCACCCTAATCCACATCCTCAAACACAATATTCAACGCCTCTGTCTGATAGAAAGATAGAAGATATTAATGAATGGATGGAAAGAAACATTCCTGTAAAAACGATCGAACCTCCACAACTCAAGCCGATTAATACGCGCGTACCCAAAAAAATAAATAACGACGAGATTAAAAAAGCGTTGCATGATCCATTTTACCTTTTACAAAAAGCAAAAGAAGAACCCGACAAAATGAGTGTCCAATCACGAAAAAGTCGTGTTTCCCATATTTCGCGTGCATCACATCATTCTCATGCAAAAATAAAACCGGATTTTCCAATGCCTTTTACATCTTCTAAAAATGATAGCCATCAAGAGATGCAAAAAACAGGTAAGACAGAAGTGGAAAAAATAGAAGACAAAGACAAAGAAAAAGAGAAAGAAAAAGAAAAAATAGATGAATCTTTAATAAACCCTAACCCTAAAGGTCGAGCTCGTCGAAAGAAAAAAGAAATAAAGCCTATCTCAGACTTAAAAGCACGAAAAGGGTTTGTACTTGATCTAACTTGACACAAGACGATAAGATTCTTTATCATTTGTTCTCATTACATCCTTCGAATAAAATGGGTGCCGATCTTTAAAATATGTTCTAATAAGAAAATTAAAAGAACACCTAGTAAAATGTGCAATATCAAATTTAGGGTATTGTACCGATCTTTATAAGAATATCCAATGACTTTTTCATCATCTATTTCATCATCGCTTTCATCGTCTGTTTGATCGTCTGTTTGATCGTCTGTTTGATCCTTTGTTTGATCGTCTTTTTGGCCATGAGATAAAGATTTCCATTTTGAAATATTGTCAACATCTGTCCTATAATTTTTAGGATGTGGTGTATCGGGAGAATCTTTCATATAAGGATCCCAAATATCGTCTTCTTCGCATTCTTGTTCACATTCTTCTTCACATTCTTTATCAGTGTCTCCAAGAATATCACTCCAGTTATCCATATCTTCATTTTCATCGTTTTCTTCTTTATTTTTCAAATCCTCTAAAAACAACGATTTTCTTTCTTTTTTATCGGTGTCATTTTTTTTACCTAAAAACATATTTTTCTGCGTATTAAGATCGTCATCTGCGTATGGATCGTATTCTAAATAAAGAGGGGGATCTGTGGTAAAAGGTGACATAACTTGTGAATTGCATTGTTTTACGTTTGTTTCATCTATATCAAAATGGTACAAATCATCTACGGCACTATTACTTAAATATCCTGAAACGATACTTTCAGCATTAAAAGCTTTTCCTTGGGGTCCCGGATATGCCAACTCATAACTATTTACATTTGGTTTACTCAAAAAACTGTATGATTTTTTATTCGTAAGTTGTTGGGGATCCGAAAATGTTTCTTGCATGTGCATGACATCACGTGGGTCTCTTAGCATATGTGTAGGACTCCATTTTACAATAGCTTTTTGATTCATAGAATCATCCTTTTCTGCAAGATAACCATCTAGACGTTTTTTATAATTAGATAAATCATCATGGGTTTCCTTTAAATAGCACAAAATATCCTTATTCGGTGTCTGTTTGTGCTTTTCTTTCGATACTCTTGTTTTTCGTATACGTGGTTTAAGTTTTTCGTATTTTACGGTATCTTCTTCAGCTTCTGTTGGAAACCCTGTCTCTGTTTCGATAGGTTGTTCAATTACTTCATCATAAGTAGGTTCATCAATGAAGTATTCTGTGGGCTTTGGTTTAAAGTTTTCCATTTTTTTTGGATTTCTCACACGATGTTTCTTTTCCTTACTTTTTTTATTTACCGTAGGGCGAGAATCACCCGAAGGACGAAAAAAAGGATCAGTTACTTCAGATAAAACGGCATATTCTAAAACCATCCTGCTTTCTTAATTTCATTAGGATATTATTTTTGGTTCTTTCTAGTCTTATTTCAATTCATTTCTAAATGCTTCCAATTACTTTTACGTAAGCCTGTGTCAACTCTCGTCGTCTTTCTTTGTTGTGTTCGTGTGGACGTAACCGTCCTTCCAAACGTAAAAGTAAATCGAGAAGTTTTTTATTTTTTAATATTAGATTTTCCGTGACATGCAGATGTTTTAAAGGCATAAACTCATCCGGACCGTCTTCTTCGCTCGCTTGGGTAGGGGGTGGTTCTCCACCGATTCCTTTTAAATAGTCTGCCGATTTATCAACGAAGTTCGACAACTGAGAAAAAATACTATGAAGCTTAGGACCTGTTTTTTCCATAGTTTAATCTTACGTTATGTTTTTACTTTTTCTATTTTTCCTATTTTTCCTACTTTTCCAAATTTACTTTGCTTTTTTTAAAATTCCACCAAGAACATTAACCGTTTTATTTAAATGCGTACTCATTTTCTTAATATCAGTACGAGGTACCATAATATACCCTTTTTTTGTCTTATCTTTATTTTGTTTAAATGTTTCCACATTACCAGACGCGATCATATCTTCTACAGGATCGGTAGACGAATCTGTAGGTGGTCTCGAACGTTCTGGTAGTGAAGGGTCGTCATCTTCAGCATCATCGGCAGCATCATTGTCTAAGTCATCGATCGTATTTTCGCCACCATCCATTGTATCGGTATCTGTAACAGTAAGTCCGGATTCTTCTTGTGATACATCATCCATATCATCCATATCATCCATATCATCCACATCATCCAAATCATCCATATCATCAGAAGGTTTATCGGTCGTTGTTCCACTAGGCATGTTTTCAGGTGCATCATCCTCGTCATCTTCTATGACATCAACATCATCATCCATGTCTTCTTCAATATCACCATCCATATCACCATCCATTTCATCCATGTAATCCATTTCATCCTCTTCTTCCGGATCATACGAAGGTTCTGTAGAATATGTTTGCATAGAGCGAGAACCATCATAGTTTCTTTCGTCATATATTTCTTCTTCATCTTCTTTTTCTTTTTGTTTCGCTTGCAGTTCAGGAATATCTCGCTCATAGCGATCTTTACGATCTCTGGGTTTGCCATAACCATGTCTCATATAAAATTCATCTTCAGGATCATCTACAAAAGTTTCTCGATTTACTTGGCGTTTTCTTTTTTGAATAGCTTTTTGTTTTCTTGAATTTGTAAATTTTTCTTTATTTGCTTTTTTACTCGAACTTTTTTGAGTTGTTGGTTTTTGTTTTAATTTGTTTTCTGATTGATTTACTGATTCTTTTTCACTGTTTTTTTTAAAGGGGTTCATTCGTGTTTTCATACCTTGGATATTTTTGCTGAGATTGTCAGACAATGAAAATGGTTTTTCTTCCTTTTTATCATTTTTCTCAAACTCGTTTGGGTAATCCTTCTTTACCATTTCACGAATCTTCTCCTTCGTTTTATACTGGCTATAGCGATTTATCTCCTTAGGCGTAGCGATGCGTTTCATATTTTCGTCAAAAACGTCGATTACGGCAAGACGCGCTTTATAATTTTTTGAATCCACAAATGTTTCTGTCCGACTTGTTTGCCTCCTCAAAAGGGCAAGAATAGCCATAAGTCCGACAAGAATCAACAAAATAATCAAGATAGTCTGATGCTTCATGACTTTACTATCTGAGAAGAAAAATAATACATATCTTTGGCACTAAGCACTAACCTTTTTCGAGGTTTTGATGGCTTGCAAGTAATTTTATCCATCCATTTCTTTTACGGGGGCGGTTAAAAGCGACAAAGTGAGAAGAATCAAAAAAACACCAAGAATTAAACTTACGGCCTTAAGACTTATAGCGACGTGGTTCATAAGTACTTTTTATTAAAGTATAAGATAAAATAATAAAACAATTATCTATATTTGTTAAGAATGTTTTGATAAAAATCGGGTGCATATAATTGCAAGTTATTCAAAACATAATTAATACGGTCTACTGTAACATTCATTTCATTCAACTTATTTAAATCTATATTATCAAGATCCATATTATCGTTGTTCTCATCCACCTTTGCATTTTCATTTAAAATCCCCAATTTGATGTAGGTATCCTTGTTTTCTTGTACATAATAAGGATTTAAGAAAGTAGGTTCATCATCATCGTTTGTTTCATCTGTGTCACCTCCGTCATTATTCTCTGGAACGACACCGAAAGTTGTAGATAAATTTCGCAATTTTGGAAGTATTTTTTCATTCAAGCGACCGGTTACATCGTTGAATTTATCGAGAGAGTTATGTAATACGTCTGATTTTATATAACCTTGCCAATTATCTTTACATGCGAGATTATATTCCGTTGATTTTTCACAATCTAAACGGTCTTTTTTTTTAAAAACGTTTTTGGTCTTTTTAATACGTTTTTTAATTTTACAAATGTTGCAACTTTCTTCTTCGGGTATCATTTCTTCTTCACACGTAACAACATCAAATTTATACTCATCAGGTATCCATGCTTCTTTTGTTCTGTTTTCTTCTGTTCTGTTTTCTTCTGTTGTTCTGTTGTCTTCTGTTGTCGATTTTTCAAGATCGGTATCATTCATCTGGTAAAAAGTTTCTTTGTCGTTGTTTATGGTACTATCGCTTAGTTCGGTACTTAGAAGTTTCTCGGCATGTTGTTGGGCTTCTTTGTTTGCTATATTTTCTTTTAAACGTTTTACGAACAGATCAGCCTCATCGTGCTTTATATTGTTACTTTTGTCGTTTTTTTCGTCATATTTTGATTGTAAAACATGTTTTAAACGTGTGTCATAACTTAAAAAATCTTCTTTTTCTTTTTTTTGTGTTTGTTTCATGTAAATCATGTAAAGAATTGCCAAATAACATAAGAAAACAATTATGCTATATTCAAGAAGAAAGAGCCCTCCTTGTTTTTGTTTCGAATTAAGTATTAAAAAAATGAGCAAACTGCTCACAAAATAAAATACGGACAATAATAACATGACTCTTTATTCTTATTGAGATCGAAAATAATCAAATCGTATTATCTTCTTTCGATTTTCATTATTTTCTTTTCATTATTTGATTAGTCTCTAATGCCCCAAACATAAGGTAATTTTTCTCTTGATTTTGACGCACAAATTTTTTCTCATTATAATCTATAAATATACCTTATTTTGTAGAGTTTTTCTTATGGCTAATCTTGATCAGGCTTTATTCGTTAGATTTAACCATTTGACGGATGATTTTCTTGGCGATTCACCGATTCTGGGTGCGAGTCAAAAAGCGTTGCGGGATGGTCTAAACTCCATTGCTCTTGGTGATGGTATTAATATTACTGCGGGCGATGGCATCGAAACGGAAAATACCGAAGGAGGCATAACGTTATCCGTAGATAAGAATTCTGTTTTGACGACAGGAACAAAATCACAAACAAAATCGGGTGCTCTCACCGTCCAAGGAAAAATGACTATGCGAGGTAATGCACAAATTGATGGCACACTTACTGTGGACAATGATACACGTCTTAAAAACCCAACAGTCATCGGTACAATAGAACGTGACACAGACTACAAACTGCATGTGGATGGTGATGTGCTGGTCGAAGATACTTTGTTGGCCCGAGAAGACGTGCTTACAGAATCCGATAAACGTGTCAAACAAGACATTCAACGTATCAACGACCCTTTTGAAATTCTCAAAAATGTGAATGGCTATACGTATGTGCTAACGAAGGACAAAAATAAGAAAAGGCATATGGGAGTGATCGCCCAAGAGGTACAAGAAACAATGCCTGAAGTGATCCGTGAAAACAAAAATGGTTACCTTTCCGTCGCTTACGGCAATATGGTCGGTGTGATTATCGAAGCTGTGAAAGAATTGCGTGCCGAAAATGCCAAGCAATCTAAAGAAATTGCTGAACTGAAAAAATTATTGGCAAAGAAATAATGCCTTTAAACCTTTTTGCGTAAATTTCCTTTTTATACTATAAGAATCACAATAATTCTTTTTCATTTTTCGTTTTTCTTTCACGATGTCTTCGTGTGACTTAGGAAGTATAATACAAAATCATTTCAATATGCTCATCGATATTTTTAAACAAGATTTACGAAAATTGGGTGTAGAGAGCGTGTATACTAAATGTCTTTATACTGCAGTGACGATTCTTTATCTTATTTGTGGTCAAAACGCAATTCAAGGTTCTTTACAGTGTTACGTGGATCGTGTCAAATCACGTATGTCTAAAAAAACGGACGACGAAAAGCGTTCCTTTATTAAAGACAATGTTCAAAAGGCGATGGATGATGTCCTAAAAAACAGTAATCGGCGTATGGTTTATTTCATTATGATCACTAATTCGGAGCTTCCTCATCCGTCTAATTCGAAAAAAGAAAATGCTTTTTTTCCGGGACACGTTTTCGTCATCGATAAACAAATTAAAAAAGGTGAAAAAATGCCTTTTTACCGTTTATATCAAAGCTACATCAATAAGTACACACTTCAAGATTATAGTCAAACGATCGACCAAGAATCTGGGACTTTATATCACGAATATACCTATGAGCGCATGAAAAAATTATTTGAGGATTTAAGATATTTTATTAATTCTTCGATATGGGACGATAAGAATGTGGCTTTCTGGCGAGAATTTACACTTGTAGATGCACGCAATTTTAGAGGTTATCCCGTTCAACCCTATATTCATTTTTGTTATAATGTCCTGCCAGCTATCAATTGTAAACGAGGATTATACGAATTACTCGAACAAAAAAGAGCGAATGGTCAGATTCCCTCTATTTACAAAACCCGTGTTGATCAACTTCTTAAAAATCGTTATCCGAACACAAATAATAGTAATGACACCAATAGTGCAAGAACAAAGGCACACGTGGCGAATATTTTATATCAAACGTAAGTAATAGTGACCTTGTTTTTATGGCACCGTTTGTGATTTTATTAGATATAGACGGAACGATTGTTGGTAATGTTTCGCCTGTGGTAAGTGAGTGGGAACTCATACAAGACAATGATAAACGAAAACTTAAAGATTTCAAAAAAATCGTGATCAAGAAACTGCACGACGGGCTCATGCGGGGTCATTTGGCCGATTTTTGTGCGATGGTCAGTCGTCATTTAAATGGAGGGGTAGAGTATTTCATATATACCGCTTCTGAACCTACATGGGCTCTTTTTCTTGTGTGTTGTCTCGAAGAAGCAACAGGAATACATTTTCAGCGTCCAATTTTTACGCGAAAACATTGTTTAAATCGGGACGGCGATCTGAAAAAATCGATTGATAGCATATCCCCACAAATTTTTAAAAAGATTAAAACCAAATATAAAGATTTAAAAAAAGTATCCCAGCTTAAGAATCGAATTTGCCTTGTCGATAATAATGATGTTTTGATTAAAAACGAAAGAAACCGAATAATTCGCTGCCCTACCTATGAATATACAGACGTATATGACGTGTTCTCTAGACTAGACATTGATACTTTTAGTCATTCTGATTGCAATGGTATAGCGAACCAATTATCAAAGTATGGTCTTTTTCCTTCGGGTCCGTTATGTAAAAATGCTCCACTGTCTTTTTCAGCATTCCGCTATTATTACTACTCGCGTTTATGTGATAATATAAAGAAATGTGCAAAACAACAAGATCCTCACAAAGACAACTTTTGGATTGCTCTCGCCAATGCCTTTTGTGGGGAAAAAATCGAAAATTTCGACTCGAATACTTTGCGTCGTATCGACGTACGTATGCATAATGAAATAAAAAGATAGTCACTTTCGTTCCGCGATTTACAAAGCTCCGCGATTTACAAAGCTCCGCGATTTACAAAGCTCCGCGATTTACAAAGCTCCGCGTCTAAAATACGACTAATTTTTATCGTGAGTATATAAGTTCTTAACAATTCATTTTTTATGTTTCCATCTAGTGGTTCACATTCACCGTCAGGTTCGGGTTCACACACAGGATCACATGCTGGGTCCATAGCTAGCGAGAAATCTATGTTTGGAGCTGAGATGTTATTTAACGAAGATTACCTTAAGAAGAATGCAGGTTCATCACACAAACATAGCTCTGACGAAGAAGGCTCTGAGCTTTCTTTGCCTCTTTCACGCCATTCTTCACGAAAGTCTGGACATTCGAAAAAGTCGGGGTCTTCACATAAGAAAAGATACAATGATATTTATTCGTTGGGGTTTGACGAAGGTTCTAGTTCACGGTCGCGTTCCGCTGGTTCTTCTGGTCACAAGCATACTAAACACAGAGACTTTGATGAGGGATCTGAATCGTCAGCTTCTTCTCGGAGTTCGATTTCATCACGTTCTTCAGCCTCTTCGCGATATTCGAAAGAATCGTCTAAAAGTTCAAGTATCATCGTTCCTAAGAAGAAAAAGATGTCTGCAGACGATATTCTCAGACGAAAACAAGAACTGCTTTTTGAGCTCGACCGTATGGAGATCAAAGGGCGTTCATACTTCCGTAAACTTACTTTAGCGTCTAGTTTGGAAGAAATCGAGGGTGCACATGAGCGTTTGCAGCTGGATATGGAGTTAGACGATGCCATTGCAAGTTTGCGTAAGCTTCTTATTTCTGTCGTCACCATTATCGAAAAAGTCACCGAAACAAGTTTATTCCAACGCTATTCCCCTATTAAACCACGACTGAGCGGTTGGTCACAAAGTGTAAGCTTGGAGATCGAATCTTACGATAACGTGTTTAAGCGTCTTTACATCAAACATCGTAGTAAGACTTTGGTAAATGAAGAAATGCAACTTTTCTTTATGATTACCATGAGCGGTATAACCTTCCATATTACCTCTTTAGCGGCTTCTAAATTCCCTGGCGTCAACGATATTTTAAAGAAAGATCCTACGCTTTTTCCAAAATTTATGAACTTTGTTAATCAAAGCGGTATGGGTATGGGTATGAACAGTGGAGGTCCGGATACCATGCCAAGTTCTTACGCTCAAGCACCGCCACAATATGCCCAACAACAAGCACAACCTCAACCTATGGGTGGGGGAGGTGGTGGCGGATTTTCGTTTCCAGACTTGTTTAAAGTAGGCATGGACTTATTCGGAGGTATGATGAAACCGTCTCCTGCTCCTCAAAATCAAGGGGGTCAAATGCCTATGTCTCAGAATATGCCTCAACCACAACAAGTACGACCCCAAGTACGACCCCAAGCACAACAAGCGTCACGTTCTGTAAATCCACAAATGCCTATGCCACAACAGCCACAGATGAAGGGTCCTGGTAACATCGAGGACATTTTGCGATCGATCGAAGAAAATCGTTTGGACAGCGCGTCTAATGCTAGTGAAACCGAATTCTCCGAAATTCCCGATGACGTCAGTATAAGTGGTGCTATTTCGAAAAAACCGAAACGAATTATCAAAAGGACTTAAAGAAAAGACTTAAAAAGACTTCTTCTCAGATAAATGTAAAGAACAATGGAGAATTTAGTCATGGCTTCGAAAGTCCTCATGGATCAAAGTTATTTGTTTTTAAAAAAAGAAAACACAGCATTTAAAAAAATAGTAGCGCGGCGTTTGTTTTATCACAAGATCAATGGTTTGCTTCGTGATATTAATAAAAAGTTGATTAAATGCACATGTTCGAATTGTACGCATATCTTGCACCACAATTATCCTGAAGGTGAAAGCCGTATTGTTCTTACATTACATGCCGCCGACCAAAACCATAACGTAGATGGTTCGAACGCTTATCAACTTTCTACTATGGTTTTTTCCGACACGGACATATTTACAAACGAAGAACGCATAGGCGAAACTTGTTCTCTAGAAGCTTATTTTTGTGGACTTTGCGAAAAACATGGTTTACCGGTTCCACAATTTGCACAACGCACGAATGATAATAAAGATCATAATGAGAATAAAATGTGTTTATGGCAAAAACTAGGGCATCGTCAAAAAAAGGATGAAAACGATCTTGAGGATAGATGTTGGCGTAATCTGATCGCACGTTTATCATATTCGACACAAATTCAGAAACTCTATAAAGGTCTCATGCACGAACTCATATGCACACTCGACGCTCAAGATACCCGACCGATATCTTTCGTCAGAAAAAAGAATCCTAATTTTGAAGATTGGTTTCGTTTTAATCATTTATCTCTGGATTTGCACGATTTTGATTCTTAATTCAATACTTGGCGAGTTTTTCGTTTTTATAAAGTAGCTCAAAAACGGTGAGTGCTTCTTTACGTCCAGGACGCTGTCCGCGGCCAATGACTTGTTTTTGCACTTCCGGTTTTACGCGATGCAAGAAGATGATATGGGTTATATTTTCTAGATTCATGCCACAGCTAAAGAGTGTCGAGTGGGCGAGAAAAACATTCATGTCATCTTCCTCTTTAAAACGTTGCACAGAATTATACATCTCTTCGTTGTTTCCACCTTCGAAGTTGGAGTACTTAATTTCGTTATTTTCGAGAATCTTAGAAAATTCGATAAGAACGCGTGGATATTCAGAATATATTAGTACTTTTTTATCTTTATATTGGGTAATCATATTAGTAAGTTTAACTATTTTTGGACGATCTTCATGAAAAAGTTTTACTTTGGCGATTTCTTCGTTTAAAACGCTAAACTTAGTGTTTAATTCTTCTAAGCGCTTCTTTTTGTCGATGATTTCTTTTTGCAGGCGTTCAATAGTACGAATAACTTGAATGTCTCTAATCTTTTGTTTCTTTTGTTTTTCTTGCATATCGTTAAAACGTTTTTCAAGAGATTCTACGTATTCTTGTGTTTGACGGATTTCATTTTGCCATTTTTCGTGAAGAATATCTGCGAAAACCTTATCATTTGGGATGGAGGCTACGGCTTCTAAACCTTCTTTCATGAGTGCTGTTTGTGGGTCACACGAATTTAATGCAAAGAGAGCTTCGGGCGACAAGCAATTTTTAAGCGCATCGATCGTGGGATTATCACAAGTGACCGATTTAAAGGCATATTCGGGGATATTAAAGCTTTGGAGTACGAATTCGTCGTCGCATCCGATATAATTTTTCAAAAGGGTTTTGGACGAGATTTCGATGTCTCCAAATTTAAACTGTGTTTGTTTGTTTAGCATTTCTTTAAAGGAACCTGAGACGAACCATGTATATGCAGCACCAACGGTAGTGTGAAGTGAATCTTTAATGCTGTCGATTTCGTCAAAGACGACACGTTTAAAGGAGAGTTTTAGGGTTACGAGAGTGGATGCCACCATTTGGTAAAACAGATCAGAGACGAGATAAATATCTGCGCTTTTTGTCATTTCGGTTTTTTCGGTATATAGGTTCATGACCGAATCATAATTGTCAAAATGTTCGACAGTGAGTGCTTTACCGGCGTAAGCATCGATAGCATCAGCCCATTGGTAATAAAGATGTGAGGGGACGACGATCATGGTGGCCATGGACGTATTTGACGAGAAGATTTTATCGACCCATGATTTTTTCCGGTATTTTTCGATAAGACATGTGGCAACGATGCAGTATGTTTTTCCGGATCCGACCGTGCTTCCGAGAACACCAAAAGGTTCGATATCATCTATATCATTTTTGTTAAGGGCGGCGAGTTTGGATTGGAGTTCTTCGGTCATGGGTTCGCCGTTTTCTATTTTTCGGTTAATGTTTTCTGCTTCGGCGATGCGTTTGGATTTTTTGTCGTGGATGAATTGGTAAAATTCCATTTCCATGTCGATGATTTTTTTGAGAATAGCGCGTTGGTGGGGTTTCAGTTCTATTTGGGCGTGTGGGACGGCCCCGTATACTGGTGATTTTTCGTTTAACATATAAGGCATTTTGTGTGGGCTATTATTTTATTAATTTTCAATGACTCTCTTCTACTATACAATGCAGAATGGTTTGTGGTGATCTAAACGCGATTTTTGTGTACACACACCGATGCTAATCCGTCAAATACGCAAAATAAGTCTGTTCGTAAAATTCGAAATTCTAGAAAAATTGAAAACAAATAAACAGGAGGAAAAACGACATGACTCATTCACAATCATAGAAAATCAAAACATGGATATGGTGGGTACTACTTTCTTTGACATACTACCGCCTGATATTATCTTGATGATTTTAATTAAAGATCCAAAACACTTTATTCCGTTGATGTGGAAGCTAAACGACAATATGAAAAGTATCATTTCAGAAAACATCCGTTATTTGCTTAAACATATAGCCGATATCACCTTTGACAACCTTAAATTTAATGATATCTTTTACATATTGAAACAAATGCGTAATCTTGACTTTGTTGACGTATTTATCGAATTGTTCGGAAATACAAATTTCGATACTTATGCGTCTAGGTTTGATTGGACACTCGAAGTGATTTTAACAGAAAAAAGAGACATCACATTGTTCCGAAAGTTCACGACATTGCTATGCCGATCCATTTATGGCTCATTGCATCTGAAAAACAATATAAAATATTGGCTTCATCACGCCTACATGTCGGAAAATATGTCGGAACCACAAGGATTCGCGAGAGACTTTTTTCGCATCTTAAGACCTATGTTGGAAAGAGAATGCTTTCTCTTGGGGGCAGAAAGTCAGATTGATCCTTTCTGGGATTATGCGATTGAGAAAAATGATGTTTCTTTACTTCGGGATGTAAAAGACTTGAAGGATTTAGTGAATGCAGGAAAAAGAAAATATCACCCCTTGGAAATTTTAAGACACATTAATTTAAAAAGACAAATCTGGAAAAGCCGTTCTTTTGAAATGCTCAAGTTGTTTATCTTCGATTGGGAAGTTCCTCTGGATGTTGAATTTTCGCCTTTAAAAGGTGAGAACGAATATTACAAGGAATCCCAAGAAAATACATTTCGTGTGATTGACATGTATGCGCAATTGTTTGATGACGATAAAATCGAAAAAAACATTAAAAAAGGGTGGGAAACCCCTTATCGACTAAGAAGACAAGTCTATGAAAGATCAAATTTCTTATATCGACTTGTATATAGAAAAAGTTTGTTTGAATTTCAAAGGTTATCCTTCTCTGATGAGTTTTGGTAATTTTCTTATGTGTTGAGGAGAAAATCAAGATGGGATCGACAGCATCTATCATTCTCGCAACTCTCCCGTATCGACTCCCGTTATTGACTGATCCCAACGGTATATCACAAAGGCGGCAACCACACTTACAGAATGCGCTACATGACCTAAGAATGTGTTACCCTTTTTGATTTTTTCGCGATCCTCGTCATCAGCTGATCCCATCAGCATTTAACAGGGGATAGCGAACTCAATTACAGAACTCGCTACATAGCCTCAGAATGATCGACCCCATCTATCATTTTCGCGACCCTCGTCATAGACTGACCCCATCAGCATTTCACGGGAGGGGTGCAAACTCTCTTACAGAAAGCTTTACATAATCTAAGAACGATCAACATCATTTGTCATTTTTTAGCGATCCTCGTCATAGACTGATCCCATCAGCATTTCACGGGAGGGGTGCAAACTCTCTTACAGAAAGCTTTACATAATCTAAGAACGATCGACATCATCTGATATTTTTCGCTACCCTCTTCATCGACTGATCCCATCGGCAAATTACAAGGGTGGCGAACTATCTTACAAAGCGTGTTATAAATATTAGGGCTTCTTCTCTAAATCTCTAAAAGGTCTACGTTAAGCGCTTCTTCTCTCAACTCCTAAAGCAATTCTTTCGGGTTTCTGTCATTCGTATTTTGGTTTATAGGCTTAGGTACCCCCAGAGCTTATTAGGTTTCCGTCAAATACGTAAACAAGTCTATTAGCTAATGTACCCTCAACCTCTCAAGCGCTTGTTCGCTCCTCCGTCAAATTCGTAAACAGGTCTATAAGATAAGCTCACTCTCAACCTGTTTTCGCTCTAAAGGCGCTTCTTTTTAGTCTTTTCGTCAAATTCGTAAAAGGGTCTCTAAGCTAAGCATCCTCAACCTGTAGGCTTGTTTCCTGGTTTCGTCAAATACGTAAAGAGGTCTATACGTTAAGCGCTTCTTTTCATAATTCGTCAAATTCGTAAAATGGGTTATAAGCCAATGTACCCACATTTCTTAATCGTTTCTTTTCGTCTTTCCATCAAATACGTAAAGCGGTTTACAAGCTAAGTAATCCAATAACGAATTCTCTTACAAGATAACGCTTAATAACCTAAGAACGCATGACCATACCGAAGATCCGCGCAACCCTCGTCATTGGCTGATCCCATCGGCATATCACAAAGATCGCGAATATCCTTACAAAATAACGCTTAATAACCTAAGAACGCATGGCCCTACCGAAGATCCGCACAACTCTCGTCATTGGCTGATCCCATCGGCATATCACGAAGAAGAAAAAAAAGAAAAAAGAAAAAAGAAAAAAGAAAAGAAAGAAGAACAATCGAGCTTCGTCACGCAAAATGGTTTTCAAACGATTCCACTACAATGTTCGATACATTCGGCACAACTGCAACAATCGCAACAATCGCAACAATCGCGTTTCATGCTCCAATCTCTCACGCTCCAATCTCTCACGCTCCAATCTCTCACGAATGTGATGCTCGATCTTAATCGGCAAAGCTTGGTAAGATGTGTTCTTCATTATTCAATTTTTCGGACACTCAACCATCATTCTTTATATGTTCTTCTTTTGGTTCTTCTGATGTTTTTACCTCCTCCACGGTTTCCACAACTTCTTCTGTGGTAGGTGCTTTTTCCTCCTCCTTTGTTTCTTTTGTTTCTTTTGTTTCTTTTGTTTCTTCTGTTTGTTCTGTGTTTACCACATTCTCGACATTTTCCGAATTCATCGTTCCTTCTTTTTGTGTGGGTTCTAGCGACGACATTACTATACCTTCGTCTTGTTGTTTCACTTCTTGTTGTGTTTGTGTGCTTTCCTCTACTTTAAAATCCACTTTAAAATCCACTTTATAATCTTCAATTTCCTTCTCATTTGTATCATTTGTATCATTCGTATTATTCGTATCATTCGTATTATTCGTAGTTTGGTTCTCTGTGTCTCCATTTGTGTCTCCATTTGTGTTACCGTGTTGCAAGAAAATCACATTGTGGTTGTGTGACTTCAACGACACGTAAAAGGCAAACATGTCCACGAAAAAGATCACCGGATACAAGAAGAAAAGCAGACTCACAAAAAAATGCAGCTTCGA
>LFCJ01000508.1_pt1 | contig 24323 bp, 24 predicted proteins | sample 643141 | NCBI WGS metagenome assembly LFCJ01 (sample SAMN03766243, study PRJNA286221) | soda lake metagenome | biome: soda lake; feature: Kulunda steppe; material: water; isolation source: sample B1-Br-g2 brine of Lake Bitter-1 | place: Russia: Kulunda steppe | collected 2010-07
CCGCGTTTCGCGTGATGGTGTCGATCAACTGCTTTCGCTTCTGTTCTTGCATCTCCCGGCGCTGGTCTGCCGTGATCTGGATCTCCCCTTCCGTGATCACTTCCGGGATGATCTCGAGGGGATCGGTGGTGTCAAAGACCGTCTCCAGATCGTTCTCGGCCGGTCGATCCCCGCGGGAGGCGTCCTCGAAGACGTCCTCGGCGGCGATCACCTCCTCGAGTTCGCCGTCGAACTCCCCGCGTTTGATCGCCAAGGCCGCATCCGGGTCTACGAGCACTTCGAAGCGTGCCCCGTGTGACTCGAGGCGTGCGGTCACTGCCTCGTCGAGAGATATCATACCAGGACGTACCTGTCCCGGGTAAAAGAGTGTTTCCCGACGCCCGTACGCGTTACTCCTCTGGCTCTTCGTCGTCCGCGAGCAGGTCGTTCTCGACGAGGTGGTCTTCGATCTTCCCGTAGTCGAACTGCTCGAAGCTCTCGGTCTCGACGTCTATCGTCGCGAGGCCGACCTCTTCGGGGAGCAACGAGCCGTCGTTGACCGAGGCGAGTGCCTCGAGGGCGAGGGCGATGCCGCCGTCTACGTCGGCTTTCCCGTCGTAGTTTTCCTCGAGGTAGGTCTGGAGGTCACCGCGGTCGGCACCCACTGCGAGGGCCTTCCACTCGTATGGGGTCCCCGAGGGGTCGGTCTCGAACAGGCGCGGTTCGCCGTTCTCGACGCCGCCGACGATGAGCGCGACGCCGAACGGTCGTGCGCCGCCGACCTGGGTGTACTGCTGGATGTGGTCGGTGACGGTTTTCGTCAGCGTCTCGACGCCGATGGGCTCGCCATAGCGCAGGTGGTTGACCTGTGACTGGCGACGAGCGAAGTCGATCAGCTGGCGGGCGTCGGCGACGTGGCCGGCGCTCGCGATGCCGACGTGGTCGTCCGCCTTGTGGATCTTCTCGACGCTCGAGTCCTCGAGAAGCGGCGAGGGGATGCGTTTGTCGACGGCGAGGACGACGCCCCCTTCAGTTCGAATGCCGATGCTCGCTGTCCCGCGTTTGACGGCCTCGCGGGCGTACTCCACCTGGTAGAGTCGACCATCAGGTGAGAAGATCGTAATGCCGCGGTCGTACGCCTGCTGTTGGGCTTGTCCCTGCATAGTATCACGCTAGATCGAGGTCTGTCGCGCCCGCGAACGCCTCATCGAGTCGAACGTCCACGGATCCGTCGTAGGGGACGGCGACTCGCTCTTCGTTCTCGAACACGACGTTTCTCTCTGCCCGAACTTGCCCGCGTCCGCGTAAAAACTTTTCTTCAGCGGCACGGATCGTACCACTGATACCGTAGAGGGCGAGGCCGACCTGCTGGCCGTCGATCTCGTCGATACAGGCGATCGCCGCCCGGGCGGGTTCGGTCTCGCCGTGGCGGACCCTGACGATGGCCTCGCCGACGCCGTCGGAGAAGTCAAAACGGACGACCGTCAGATCGGCGTCGGCACTGCCCGGGTCGCCGAGGAGGTTCTGGCCGGCGTACCACACTTCCCGCTGGAAGGCCCGTCGCCCGACCGACGCGTCCGGCCAGGCCTCGACCGAGATGGCGAGATACCGCCATCGCGGCCGGAGGTGTTTCGGGAGGTGTTTCATTCGCCGTCCTCTCCCTCGAGGGTTCCGTGGCCGCACTCGGCGACGAGCACACCGACCTGATCGTGGACGCGCTCGACGGCGGTCAGCGAGAAGCCGGCGTCGGTAAAGGCGTCGGCGAGGACCCCGACCGTCGCCGGATCGTCGACCTCCGGGGTGTAGAAGGGGTCGTCAGGGCTCGGCTCGCCGAAGAACATCACGTCCCCGAGGACGAACTTCCGGGGCTCGAGGCCGGTGATGACCGCGATCGCCTCGCGTTTTTCCGAATCCGAGAGGTGGTGCATCGCGAAGTTCGAGGTCACGATATCGACGTCCGTCTCCCCGTCGACGCCCGGGGCGCGGAACCGACCCTCGTCGAACGCACAGTTCTCGAGGCCATCACTCTCGGCTTTCGTTCTGGCTTGCTCGAGCATCCCCTCGCTGATGTCCCGCCCGAGCACCCGCCCCGCATCGGCGGCGAGCGAGAGCGCGATCGCTCCCGTTCCGGTCCCCAGATCGAGGACGACGTCCCCGTCCGTCGGCGCGGCGTGACCGACCACGAGGTCGACACACTCGTCGTACTCCTCTCGTTTCGAGCCGTCGTACTCCGTGGCCACCTCGTCGAAGCGGCTCGCGTGTTCTTCAAGGCTCTTTTTCATACCGCCCACGTTCGACGCCCGGTTCAATGAAACTCTCGGAGTGGATACGGCGGTTTCGCTCCGCGAGCCGACCCCACTCTTCGAACCCGTCCTCTATGGCTTCCCGCGAGAAGCCGATCTCCTCACCCAGCGCGAGCAGTTCTCGGGGGGCCCGGACCTCGAGGTGGTTCCCAGGATCGGCACTGACCACGTAGGGGGCGTCGTAGTACTCGACCAGTTCCCGGAGCTTTCGCAGCGAGGAGATCGCCCGCACCCGTCGGCCGCCACTCGCACGCAAGACCGGCGAAAGGGAAAACTCGATGCGAACGCCGTTTTTCGCGGCTTCCTTCGCGAGCACGTGGTTGAAATCGCCCTCACCGGCCATCGGGTGTGCCAGCACGTCGACTTTCCCGTTTTCGACGGCAAAGCGATTCATCGACTGGCTCCCGCCGTGGACCGCGACGATCGTGTGGGAACTCCGGAAGTTGCCGATCGCCCCGCCGGCTTCCTGTGGACTCTCCGCACGGACCTCGAGGCCGGAGACGACGTCGATCCCGTAGGCCTCGGAGATCGCATCGGCGTCGTACCCGGCCCGACGAGTCGAGTGGTTGCGCACGACCACACCCGAGAAGCCGTAGTCGGCCGCCGTCTTCGCCATCCGAGCGACCGTGCTCTCCCCGTCCGGCCGGGCGTGGACCCCCTCGTACATACGAGAGGGGAGTCGGGGTCGAAACTTGGGGCTTGCGCTCTGTCCCACGTCGGGCCGTTTTTACCACCACACCGGCTACCCGCAGGCAGTGACCACCGAGACGGACGACCCGCCGGCCGTCGCCCTCGAGGACCCGACGCCGCCGATGGCCCGCGAAACGATCGCCGCCGGAATCGCCCACGAGGCCCTCGTGACCGTCTTCGGCCGCTGTAGCGTCGACTACGACGGCCGGGCCTCGAGTTTCCTCGAGAGCGGCGACCGCCTGCTCGTGCTCAAACCCGACGGCACGGCCCTGGTCCACACAGACGAGGGCCACCAGCCGGTCAACTGGCAACCGCCGGGGTGTGACCACGAAACTACCCTCGAGGACGGCCGTCTCCGCGTCGAGAGCCTACGCTCGTCTCCGGAGGAACGGCTGTCGATCACCTTCGAACGGGTCTACCAGGTCTCGACGTACGCCGTCGCCGACTCGAGTGAGCGCAGCCTCTCGGGCACAGAAGCCGACCTCAAAGAGCGCATCCTCGCCGAGCCAGCGGTTCTCGAGGCCGGCTTTCAGCCTCTGGCAACAGAGCGCGAGACGCCCGCCGGCGCGGTCGACATCTACGGCGAGGACAGCGCTGGCCGGACCGTCGTCGTCGAACTCAAACGCCGCCGGGTCGGCCCCGACGCCGTCGGACAGCTTCGGCGGTACGTCGACGCCCTGGAACACGACTTACACGCCGACGCCGAGATCCGCGGGGTGTTGGTCGCACCGTCGGTGACCGACCGGGCCGGGCGACTACTCGAGCGCCACGGGCTGGAGTTCGTGGCCCTCGAGCCACTTTCTGATGAGTGAACCGTCACCTACGGCTCGTACACTCATACCGGACAAAAGCAGATAAACAGCCAGTCGGGCAACCGATAGGGGCGGAGGGCCGTGAGGAACCGGATGCTGTCCGGTGACGAGCGGCCCGGACACATCGGCCATCTATCATAATACTGGCGGAGAAAACCCGCGAGGATTTTCCTCCGTCAGTATCACTCCTCGAGTAACCGCCGTAACCGATCCAGCTCCGCGAGTGCCTCGACGGGCGTCATGTGGGCGATCTCGAGGTCCCGCAGTTCGGCGGCGACGGTCTCGAGGTCCCCGCCGCCGGGCGAGGGCGGGCCGCCGTCGGTGGTCGCCGGTTCGCCCGTGGTCGCCCCACCCGACAGCGAGGCCCGGGTGTTCGCCTCGAGGAGCTCCCGGGCGCGTGAAACGACCGTCTCGGGGACGCCCGCGGCCGTGGCGACCTCGACGCCGTAGGAGCCCTCGGCCGCGCCGGGGGTGATCTCGTGGTCGAAGCGCACCTCCCCAGATTCCTCGACCGCTTCGAAGTGGAGGTTGTGGGCGGCCTCGAGGTCTTCCGCCAGTGCCGTCAACGGGTGATGGTGGGTCGCAAAGAGGGTGAGCGCGCCGACCTCGTCGTGGATGTGTTCGGCCATCGCGCCGGCGATGGCGAGGCCGTCTGCCGTCGAGGTTCCCCGGCCGACCTCGTCGAGGAGTACGAGGGAGGTCTCCCCGGCGTCTCCTAAGATCGTCGCGAGTTCGTCCATCTCGACCATGAACGTCGACCGCCCGCCCGCGATGTCGTCGCTTGCACCCACGCGGGTGAAGATCCGATCGACGGGCGTGATCTCCGCGGCGCGCGCCGGGACGAAACTCCCGACCTGAGCCAAGAGGACGATCAGGGCGACCTGGCGCATGTACGTCGATTTGCCGGACATGTTCGGTCCGGTGACGATCGCCAGCCGGCGGTCCTCGGCGAGGGTCGCGTCGTTGGGGACGAACGACGACTGGGTGCGTTCGACGACGGGGTGGCGACCGCCTTCGATCCGGATCTCGGGAAGTCCGTCGCGTCCGTTGATCTCGGGTCGACAGTAGTCGTACTGGGCGGCGACGGTCGAAAGCGAGACCAGCGCGTCGAGGGTCGCCAGCGCCTCGGCGAGGGCCTGGACGCGTTCGACCTCCTCGGCGACCGATCGGCGGACCTCACAGAAGAGGTCGTACTCCCGGGAATCGGCTCTGCCCTCCGCGCTGACGATCTCGTCTTCCCGTGACTTGAGTTCAGGCGTGACGAATCGCTCTGAGTTTTTCAGGGTCTGACGGCGCTCGTAATCGTCCGGAACCGCCTCGAGGTTGGGATTGGTCACCTCGATGTAGTAGCCGTGGACGGAGTTGTAGCCGACTTTCAGCGAGTCGATCCCCGTCCGCTCGCGTTCGCCGGCCTCGAGGTCGTCGATCCACTCTTTGCCCTCCCGGGCCGTCCGCCGGAGCCGATCGAGATCCTCGTCGTACCCCGCCGCGATGATCCCGCCGTCGGTAATCTCGATGGGCGGGTCGGACACGATCGCCCGGTCGATCAACTCCCGGACGTCCGCCAGCGGATCGAGGGCGTCGTACAGGTCCTCGAGGCGACCCGCGTCGGCGGCCTCGAGTTTCGCCCGGATCTCGGGGACTACCGCGAGGGTGTCCCGGAGCGAGCGCAGGTCGCGGGCGTTCGCTCGCTCGCGGGAAATTCGGCCAATGAGTCGCTCGAGGTCGTAGACGTCTTTCAACAGTTCGTGAAGCTCCTCGCGGGTCGTGACCGTGCCCGTCAGTTCCTCGACGGCGTCCAGTCGCGCCTCGATCTCGACTGGCTCGATGGAGGGTCGTCTGAGCCAGTCTGTGAGCTTGCGGCTGCCGAGGGCGCTTGCGGTCTCGTCTATGACGCCCACGAGCGTCGCCTCCTCGCGGCCGTCGACGCTCCGGGGGTCGAACAGTTCGAGGCTCCGCAAGGCGACGGAATCGAGCAACAGGTACTCGCGGGGATCGTAGCGGGTGAGGTGGGTGAGGTACTCGAGGCGCTTGCCGTTGCCATCTCCCGTGTCTTCGTCGCTCCCGTCTTCAGCATCGACCCCACCGCGGGCGTACTCGGCGTAAGAGAGCAACGCGCCACAGGCGCGGACCTCGACGTCGGCGGCGAGTAACGCCTCGGGGTCGCCGAAGTAGGTCCCGACGAGATCCGCGGCGAACTCGAGGCAAAAGGCCTCCTCGTCGTATGGCGTCACCAGGCAGGTGTCCTCGAGGCGGTCCGCGTCGACAGACGGTCCGACGATCGCCTCCGCGGGGCCAAAGCGGCTCACTTCGTCGACGATCGACACACGCCGGGTCGAACTCGTCGCGAAGAAGTCGCCGGTGGAGACGTCGAGGACGGCGAGCCCGTAGCGGTCCGTCCCGCGGGTGACCGCGGCGACGAAGTTGTTGTCCTCGCTCGCGAGCAGTTCGTCCTCGGTGAGCGTCCCGGGGGTGATCACCCGCGTCACCGCCCGCTCGACGACGCCGCTTGCCTCCTCGGGTTCTTCGACCTGATCGGCGATCGCGACCCGGTAGCCCGCCTCGAGTAACCCTTCGATATACGAGGCGGCGTTGTCGATCGGGATGCCCGTCATCGGGTACGTCCCCGTCGAGTCCTCGCGTTTGGTGAGGGTGAGCTCGAGCAAACGGGCGGTGCGTTCGGCCGCGCCACAGAAGGTCTCGTAGAAGTCCCCGACCTGGAAGAGCACGATCGCGTCGTCATAGCGTGCACACAGGTCGTGGTACTGGGCCATCATCGGCGTCAGCTCCTCGCGTCTCTCGGCCATCGCCTCGGGAGGGCCAAGCGCCGGATCCATACCCGATAGCCACCCCCGGACGGGCAAATAGCTGGTGGATCACTCGATCCCCGACGGCGGCCTCGAGTAGGAGATGTCCTTTTCGAAATCCGCCGACGATCTTCCCTCGAGGGGGTCTCAAGCTCCTGTTTTCACTTTCACTTTCGGGCTACCTTTTAACCCTCGAGGCGGTGAACGTGCTGACATGAGCCAAACGGCACTCGACGACGACGAACTGTTCGGCGAGGCGGCCAGTGAGATGCGAGCGGACGTCGAAAGCTCGCTCGAGGACGCCTGGGCGGAACTACCCGAGGCCGACGACGTTTGGGAGACCGACGCCGACAACGTCCTCGGCGCTCTCAACGGACTGAAAACGGCCCTCGACGCCGGCGGGGCCGAAGAGCACCTCCGGGACGCCAAAAAGTGGTACACGATGGGAACCCGGGCGGAGGCCTTCGAGGACGCCGACGACCTGGAAGCCGAAATCGCGGCCCTCGAGGGGACCCTCGAGGACATCGCCGAGGCGGGCGAGGGCGTCTCCGAGCTGACCGCGACGATCCCGGCGCTGCGATCTACGCTGGCGGACGCCGGGTCCGCCGCTGAAGACGAGGCGAGCACCGAGGAAGACGAACAAGCCGACCTCGAGGATGTAGACGGCGGCGACGCCGACGTCGAAGCCGAGGAGTAGTCACCGACGGTTCGTCTCCGGGCGCGACACGTCGCGTTCCCCGACCGCCTCGAGTAGTCGTGTGAGCGAACCGGCGGCCGCCTCGAGTAACTCCTCGCCCAGCGCCGCGTCCCCGGCCGTCGGATCGCCGACGACGCCGTTTTCGGTGAACTCCGCCGAGTCACACGCGAGGTTCGTATGGCTGACCCACTCGCCCCACCCCGACGCGGCGCCGTCGCGGGCGTCCTCGAGTCGATCCTCGCGGACGAGGTCGGGGTGACAGTGACACAGGAGGGCGGTCTCTAGCGATCCGCCGTGGCCCATCTCACTCGAGTGGTCGCCGACGGCTCCGAACCAGGTGAAAGCGACGGCGTAGGCCTCGTCGTGGCGGGTGATCTCCGCTGTGACCTCCCGGAGGGCGTCGATATTTCCGCCGTGGCCGTTGACGAGGACGACCCGATCGAAGCCGTGATAGGCGAGGCTGGCGACGGTCTCGCGGACGTACGCCCGGAAGGTGTCGGGTGAGACCCACATCGTCCCGGGGAAGTGGCGGTGTTCCTCGGCGATCCCGACGGGGATCGACGGGGCGATGACGACATCGCCGTCGAACGCTTCGACACCCGCCTCGGCGACCGCCTCCGCGGCGAGGTAGTCCGTGCCGAGCGGAGCGTGTGGCCCATGTTGTTCCGTGCTCCCGACCGGGAGAAGTGCCAGATCCGTCTCGAGGTCGGCGATATCGGTCCAGGTGGCGGACTCGAGGTGCATGTAGGCGTTGACGGGCGGTCGGGTCTTGTAAGCGACGCTCGCCGTCGCCTCGAGGCACCATGCGAAAGCAGGCCCAAGCCGTATCAGGTAGGTCCTCGACTGGCGAACTATGAGTGACGAGAACCGAGAACTCGGCGTCGAACTGGGCGACCTCGCCGAGAACCTGCGCGATCACGACTATCCGGCCGGCCGCGAGGAGTTACTCGAGGTCTACGGCGAGGAGCGAATCGAGTTCGGCGAGGGGGAAGCGACGTTCGGGGAGTTACTCGAGCCGCTGAACCAGGCGGAGTACGACTCCTACGGCGAAGTCGAGGGAGCGATCATGAACATGGTCGGCGAGGCGGCGATCGGGCGAAAGTACTACAGCGACCGGACGCCGCCGGTGCCGGGCGGGGAGGACCAGCGCGGACAGGACTCCTTTTGAGCGGTCAATCGTCGTCGGCTTCAGTCCGGGCCTGTCGTTTCCTCGCTCGTTCGATGAACTCCTCGGGCAGTTCGTCGATCTCGCCGGCCTGGACCCCCCAGAGGTGAGCGTAGAGACCGTCTTCTGCGAGCAGTTCGTCGTGGGTGCCACGTTCGACGATCCGGCCGTCCTCCAGGACCAGAATCCGGTCTGCGTCCCTGATAGTCGAGAGTCGGTGGGCGATGGCGAAGCTCGTCCGGCTCTCGGTGAGCTCGTCGATCGAGCGCTGGATGAGCATCTCCGTCTCCGTGTCGACGTCGCTGGTCGCCTCGTCGAGCACCAGGATGTCGGGGTCCTCGAGGATCGTCCGGGCGATACACAGCCGCTGGCGCTGGCCGCCCGAGAGTTTGACGCCGCGTTCGCCGACCATCGTCTCGTAGCCGTCGGGAAGGTTCTCGATGAACTCGTGTGCCTCGGCGGCTTTCGCGGCCTCGACGATCCTCTCTCGGTCGGCGTCGAAGGTGCCGTAGGCGATGTTCTCCTCGACGGTGCCGTAGAACAGGTACGACTCCTGACCGACGTAGCCGATCGACCCGCGGAGACTCGACAACGAGACCGCCCGGACGTCCTGGCCGTCGATCCGGATCGCGCCCTCGTTCACGTCATAGAGGCGCAACAGGAGTTTCAGAACCGTCGATTTCCCCGCTCCCGTCGGCCCGACGAGCGCGACCGTCTCGCCACCCTCGGCGGTGAAGTCGACGTCCTCGAGGATCCGTTCACCGTCGTCGTAGCTGAAGCTCACGTCGTCGTACTCGACGCGACCCTCGCGGACGAGGAGGTCGTCGGTTGCGTCCTCGTCGATTCGGCCACGCTCGTCCATCAGCCCGAAGATGCGCTCGGCGGAGGCGTTCGCCCGCTGGTACATATTGATGATCTGTCCGAACTGGGCCATCGGCCAGACGAGTTGCTGGGTGTAGAGGATGAAGGTGACGAAGACACCGACGCTGAGCGTGCCGGTCAGCGGACCCGGGGCGGCACCCGCGAACACCCAGTAGCCGCCGACGAAGAACGTCAGGACGAAGCCGATGCCGGAGATCAGTTGCAGGCTGGGGAAAAACCTGATCCGCAGGCGGATCGCCCCCCAGTTGGTGTCGAAGTACTTCCGGGAGACGTCCTCGACGCGGCCGGACTCGAAGGGCTCGGTGTTCGCGGACTTGATCACCTGGATGCCCCCGAGGTTGTTCTCGAGTCTCGAGTTCACTTTCCCGACCGACGAGCGCACGGCGGCGTACTTGGGCTGGATCTTCTTGACGAACACGTAGGTGAAGACGGCGATCAGGGGGACGGGAGCCATCGCCACGAACGCGAGCTGTGGGTTGAGCCAGAACAGCAAGGTGGCGATGCCGAGGACCATCACGACCAGCCGGAACGCGGAGTTGAGCCCGTCGTTGAGAAAGCGCTCGAGCTGGTTGACGTCGTTCGAGAGGACGGACATCATCTCGCCTGTCTGCTTGTCGGCGAAAAACTCCATGTCGAGCCGTTGCATCTTGTCGTAGGTCGCCGTCCGAACGTCGTGTTGGACGTCTTGGGCGAAGGCGTTGAACCCCCAGTTTCGCAGCCAGTGGAAGACCGCCCCGAACGCGAACGAGCCCGCGATCAGCCCCACGATCAGGAAGAACTGCTGTTCGGGGTCGGCCGGAATCCATTCCCGGGGAACGATCGTAAACGGGATCTGTTGGGCCAGGGCATCGCGGCCGGTCGCCTCCGCGAAGACCGTGTCGATCGCCGCCCCCAGGAGTAACGCCGGCAAGAGGTCGAGCACCCGCGCGAAGACGCTCGCGACGACTCCAACGGTCACGGAGAACCAGTAGGGGCGGCCGTACCCTCCCAGGAGGCGGCGCATCGGGCCGTCGACCGACTCACGTTGCTCTTCGAACGGGTCGTCGCGGTCCCAGTCGATCCCACTCATCACACCTGTCGAAACGGCCGTACGCGGATAAGTATTCGCTACGAGTCCGAACACGTTCGCGAACGCGATGGGGCACCGGCTTGTCGGCTCCGAAAATTCGAGGGGGTTCGCCGTCCGGGAAAGCCAGCCGTTATCCGACGAACGAGATCGACACCGGCGTCGCCGTCTGAACGGTGTCGCTAACCGGACACCGCCGTTCGACCTCCTCGAGCCAGGTTTCGAGTGTCCCCTCGTCGGCGTCGGCCTCGACTGTGACCTCGACGTCGAACCCCTGGAAGCCAGCCCGCTCGTCTGACTCGCCGAGGAAGACGTCGGGATCGTACGCACCCTCGATCGATACCTCGAGGCGATCGATGTCGATGTCCATCTCGCGGGCGACGTAGCTGCCCGTCGAACTGAGACAGGCGGCGAGGGATCCCTGGAGGGTCTCGAGCGGGGTCGCGTCCGCGCCGACGACGAACGTCCCGTCGTCGGTCCCGACCTCGGTCCGGTGTGGGCTGATCTGCTCGCTCGTCACTGCGACGGACTTCGTTTCGTCTTCGTCTGCGGTCATACTCGAACGCTCACGCGGCAGTCGTTTATGATTTGTTCTCCGGCGGGCCCCCGAGCGTCGATTCGGGGGACGTTTTTGCCCTCGAGGCCCGAAGGCAACCCATGGACCGAAAGGAGTTTCGTGACCTCGCGACGCCCGCGGACGCCCGGAAGGCGATCAGTTCACTCTCACTCGAGGGCGGAATCGAACGCGTCCCGCTCGCGGAGGCGCGCGGACGAGTGCTGGTGAGTCGACTCGACGCCGAACTCGACGTGCCGGGGTTCGATCGGGCGAGTCTGGACGGCTACGCGCTGTCAGCCCGGGATACCTTCGGCGTGGACGAGGCCGATCCCGCCCGCCTCGAGGTCGTCGGCGAGGTACACGCCGGCGAGGAACCCGCCGTCGACCTCGTGGACGGACAGGCCGTCGAGATCTCGACCGGCGCGGTGATGCCGTCGGGGGCGGACGCGATGGTGCCTGTGGAGCGAACGGATCGCGATGGGGGGGACGTCCTCGTCAGAACGTCCGTCGCGCCGGGGGACAACGTGATGTTTGCTGGCGCGGACGTCGCGGCTGGCGAACGGGCGCTCGGTCCCGGAACCCGAATCACCCCGCGTGAGATCGGCCTGCTCTCGGCGCTCGGCGTCGACGACGTCCCCGTCCGTGCCCGTCCGAAAGTGGGAATCGTTTCGACGGGCGACGAACTCGTCCGGCCGGGGGAGGACGTAGAGAGCGCCCGCGGCGAGATCTACGACGTCAACAGCTACACGATCGCGGCGGGCGTCGAGGACGCAGGCGGCGAGGCCGTGCTCTATCCCCACGCGGGGGACGACATGGCGGAGATGGAACGAGTGCTTCGAGAAGCCGCGAGTGAGTGTGACCTCGTGCTCTCCTCGGGGTCGACGAGCGCGAGTGCCGTCGACGTCATCTACCGGGTGATCGAGGAGGGTGGCGAACTCCTCCTCCACGGCGTGAGCGTCAAACCCGGCAAGCCGATGCTCGTCGGCCGGCTGGAGGATTCGGCGTACGTCGGCCTCCCCGGCTACCCCGTCTCGGCGATGATGGTCTTCCGGACGTTCGTCGCCCCCGCGATCCGGGAGGCCGCCGGCCAGCCCGAACCCGAGACGGCGACGGTTTCGGGGCGGATGGCCCGCGAGGAACGCTACGACGAGGGGCGACTGCGCCTGATGCCCGTCGGTCTGGTCGAGGGCGACGGCGACACCCTCGTCTACCCCGTCGACAAGGGCAGCGGCGCGACCACGAGCCTCGCGGAAGCCGACGGCGTCGTCGAGGTCGACCCCGGAACCGACTACCTCGAGGCCGGCCAGTCGGTCACCGTCTCGCTTTTCTCCCCCGAGATCCGCCCGCCGACACTCCTGGGGATCGGCGAGGACGACCCCACCCTCTCGCGGGCGCTCGACCGCCTCGAGAGCCCCCGGTACCTCGCCGCCGGCTCTCGCCCCGGTCTGCGCCGGCTTCGTGGAAATATCCCGGACGTCGCGGTCGTCTCGGGACCGCTCGAGTACGCCGGTGACGCCGTCGAAATCGGCCGATGGACCCGTGAGTGGGGCCTGATCGTCCCCGCCGGCAACCCTCGGGAAATCGCCGGACTCGGTGACTTGCTCGATCGCGATCTTCGCCTGGTCAACCGCACGCGGGATTCGGGCCTGCGGGCGACCCTCGAGGACGCGCTCGCCGAAGTAGCCCAACGGCGCGACCTCGAGGCCCACGAGGCTACGGACGCTATCGACGGCTTCGACCTCGCGGTTCGGGCCCACGAGAGTCCGGCACGGAAAGTGATCGACGGGGCGGCCGACGCCGGCCTCGGCCTCCGGGAGACCGCAGAGCGACTCGACCTCGAGTTCGTCTCACTCGGAGAGGAACCCGTCCGCGTCCTCGCCGACCCGGACCGGGCGGAAAAACCGGGTGTGGCGGACCTCGAGGCGGTGCTGACGGAACCACCGGAGACGGGGGTCAGATAGACAGGCCGGCGTGCCACCGTTCGACGCCCGCCTCGCGTTTGACCTCGTCCATCCTGGCGAGCAGACGAGCCGCCATCGAGGCGGTCTCGACGGCTCGAGTCTCCCCCTCCGTTCGGAACTCGCCGGTCTCCCGGTTGGCGTAGACGGTACAGACCGCACCCGCCCGGAGCCCGTAGATGTTCGCGAGCGTGAGGATCGCGCTGGCTTCCATCTCGATGTTGGCGACGTTGGCCTCCCGGAGGTCGTCGACCAGTTGGTCGGAGCCAGCGGCCGAAAAGCCGTCGAAGCCGGGACGGCCCTGGCCGGCGTAAAAGGAGTCGGCGCTCATCGTAATCCCGGTGTGATACTCGTAATCGAGTCGTTCGGCGGCGGCGATCAGCGCCGAGACGACCTCGTGGTCGGCGCTCGCGGGGTACTCCTCCCGGACGTACTCGTCGCTGGTCCCCTCCTGGCGAACCGCACCCGTGGTGATCACGAGGTCCCCCACCGACATTTCGGGCTGGATCGCACCACACGACCCCACCCGGATGCACGTCTCGACGCCCACCCTGGCGAGTTCCTCGACGGCGATGGCGGCCGACGGCGAGCCGATCCCCGTCGACGTGACCGACACCGGCGTCCCGTCGTAGGTTCCCGTGGCGGTGCGATACTCCCGGTGGTGGGCCCGGACCTCACCGTCGTCCCAGCACTCGAGGACCGTCTCCACGCGTTCGGGATTGCCCGGCAGGAGAACGGTCTCGGCGACGTCCCCGGGGCCGACCTCGAGGTGGTACTGTACGTCCGCGTTCGGGTCCTCGCTGTCCCCTGGCATTCGCTCGCGGGGTTCGGTCCGGGGGCGTATATAAATGCGGGGCGGACGAAAGCCCGCTATGGCACGGGGACGACCCTCGTCGGCGTCGTCCGACAGCCGACGCCGTGGTTTCACGCCGCCGTCGACGAGAACATCCCCGAACTCGGCCCGCCCGTGGGGAACTCGAGGACGGCCTCGCCCAACCGGAGATTGATCTGGACCATCTCGGGCCCGTTATCGCCCGATCCCGTATCGGGGTTTGACAGATACACATGCTTTAGGCATGTATATGCGAAGCCTTTTTCCGAGGAACGGCCGCTACTCGAGGGTCTCTTCGCTGATCGCCCTCGGCAGTAGCTCACCGAGGGTGTACTCGCGAACCGACTCGCCTTCGTCACAGAGGACGGGAAACTCCTCGCCACAGAACTCCGCGAGCGTCTGGCGACACATCCCACAGGGGGTGACCCCGTCGCGGCGACTCGAGCTCACCGCGATGCGGGAAAACCCCTCGTGGCCCTCTGTGATCGCCGCGGCGAGGGCGACCTCCTCGGCGTGTAAGCTGTTGCTGTAGTTGGCGTTCTCGATGTTACAGCCGACGTACACCTCGCCGTCGGCGGTCTCGAGGGCGGCCCCGACGCGGTAGTTCGAGTAGGGCACGTGTGCCCTGGCCTGTACCTCGCGGGCGGCCTCGATCAGCCCCTCGCTGTCGGCGTTCATACGCCTCGATAGATCGACGCCACTCAAGAAGCCACCGGCGTCGCCGGCCTACGTGACGTCGGCGATCGTCGTCTCGACGACTTCCCGAACCGTGGCCACCAGTTCGTCGACGTCCTCGCTCTCGGCGTAGATCCGGACGTACGGCTCGGTGCCACTCGGGCGCACGAGCGTCCAGGAGGCGTCGGCGAACTCGAGGCGGACGCCGTAGTCGGTGTTGACGGCCGCCTCGGGGACGGCGTCGGGGAGGGCGGTCTCGAGGGCGGTCATCGTCGCGGCTTTCGCCTCGTCGGGGCAGTCGACGCGTTCTTTCCGGTAGGGGCGCTCGGTCACGGGCGCACGCAGGGCGTCGGTGTCGCCGGCCTCGAGGACGAGCGCGGAGACGACGCCGGCGCTGACGATGGCATCGATCCAGCCGCCGAACGCGGGGTGGATGTGTTTCCAGGGTTCGGCGGCGAAGACGACGTCGGTGTCATCGCCCGCGTTTTCGCGCACCCTCGCGATCCCCTCGTGTAGCGCACCCAGTCGGACGCGTTCGACACGCCCCCCGGCTCTCCTGACCTGTTCGTCGATCCGGGCGGAGGCGTTGGGTGTGGTGACGACGACGGGGTCGTCGGCCCCGGCCGTCCGGGTGTAGTGGGCGGCGACGACGGCGAGAACCGTGTCCTCGTGGATCACCTCGCCGTCGCCGTCGAGGACGACGATCCGGTCACCGTCACCGTCGTGGGCGATTCCGAGGTCGCCGTCGCCCTCGGCGAGGAACCTCGAAAAGGACTGGAGGGTCTCCGGGGTCGGCTTGCTCTCTCTGGCCGGGAAGTGGCCGTCGACGGCCGCGTTCACCGCGACGACGTCGGCGCCGAGGGCATCGAGGATCTGTGGGGTCGCGAGCCCGGCCACGCCGGCTCCACAGTCGACGGCGATCGACAGCTCCGAGAGCAGCTCTCCGCCCTCTCCGGGGAACTCCTCGCGGACGTATTCGCCCACGGCGTTGCGGTAGGACTCGAGGATTTCGAGTCGTTCGGCGCCACCCCACGCCGCCCAGGGGACGCGCTCGGGGCCGGTTTCGACGCCGTGTTCGACCAGCTTCTCGGCGTCGCGGTCGTACTCGACGCCATCCGAGAAGAACTTGATCCCGTTGTCCGCCGGCGGGTTGTGACTCGCGGTCACCATGACTCCCCGTCGGCCCCGTGAGGCGTAGGCCAGTGTCGGCGTCGGGACGACCCCGACCCGGCGGACCGCGCTGCCGGCGCTCTCGAGGCCGGCTTCCATCGCGGCCGCCAGCGCCCCGCCGGTTTCCCGGCCGTCCCGTCCGACGACGAACGTCTCACCCGGCTTCCCCGCGGCCTGGCCGACCGAGAGCGCGAGCTCTGGGGTCACTCGGTTCTCGACCGGACCGCGGATCCCTGCCGTCCCGAAAAGCGTCATAGGGGGAGTTACTCGAGGGGATACTTATCGGCGTTGCCCGGGAACCGGTCGTGGACGCGTCCACAGGGGAGCCGAGACCCGTTACTCCCGGTACTCATCGGGGAGGTCGTCGATCAGAACGACGGCCTCGCCGTTTATGACGTCCGTGTCGTCGTCTTCGTCACGAACGGTCGTCTCGAGGCGGTACTGGTCGTTGCCGAGGTCCTCGACGATCTCGGTCTTCGCGGAGACGGCGTCGCCGATCTTCACCGGGCCACGGAACTCTAGATCCTGTGAGAGGTAGATCGTCAGGCCGGGCAGGCGGGCGAGTGCGGCACTGATCAGCCCGGAGACGAGGGTGCCGTGGGCGATCCGCTCCCCGAACCGGCTCCTGGCGGCGAACTCCTCGTCCAGGTGCAAGCGATTGGTGTCACCGCTTATTCGGGCGAACGCACGGATGTCGTCGTCAGAGAGGGTCTTCTGGAACGTGACGACGTCGCCGACGGTGATCTCACCGGGTGCGTCCACGGTTCGTTCGAACTCCCAGTCGAGGTCCGAGGACTCGAGAGAGGGGATGGAGGCGGGGACGGCGGTGACGTTCGGCTCGGTCCCGTTTGGCGAACTCGAGGTACACTCTTCGGTCGTCGTAGGGAGCATCGCCGAGACGGCCGCGCGGTTGGCGGCAGTCGCACCCTGAAAGAGGCTACTCGCCATCGTCGTCCACACGTTCGTCATCGACGAAATGTTCGTCCCCCCGACGTTCTGCTGTGACATATAGTACCGAGGTAGGGCCCCGGCCATATGACTTCTTTGGTTTATACAAACCAGCTTTAGGAGAACCGCGGTGTTCAGGCCCGATACGGTGAATTTCCGCCCCTTTCAATATGTGCTTACTCGGGTCAACGAGCTCTTGGGACGACGGTCTCTGCTCAACCTGGCCGCCCGCGAACGGCCGAGCTCGGCCGACGTGCTCGTCGCCCGGAGCTTCCCCACTATCTACCATCAAATGGTATTCAGTGGAAAAACTTATCCCGATGGGGGTCGTTGATGGTGGTGATGACGGACGAATCCGGCCAGGCACCCTGGTTCCCGCCGGCGATGATGAAGCGCCAACTCGAGGAGATGCAACAGGCAGGAGAGCAGGTCGCCGAGTCCCAGCAAGAACTCATCACGCAGTTCATGCAGGCTCAGCCGCTTCCTTTCGAGGACATGTCGTCGTTCGGTCCGATGAACATGGGAACGGCGACCTTCAAGGCCCGCGTCCAGAGCGGCGGCCGGATCAGTGTTCCCGAACCGGAACGGGACGCCCTCGACATCGAGGAGGGGGACATCGTCCAGACAGTCGTTATTCCGGTGAAACGACCCCGCGATCAGGAGTGATTACTACCATGACACAGAACCCAGTCACCACCGCATTCAAAGCCCAGCGCACCGCAGTCGAACAGAGCCAGAGCATGACCCACGACGCCCTCGAGGCCCAACAGGCCTCGTTTAGCGCCCTCGCGGACATGGTTTCGGCCTCCGAGTCGATGATGGAACAAAGCACGGAGCTCTCGAAAAGTACGATCCACGCCTCCCTCGACGCCCTCGAGGCGAACATGCCCGAGGACGCCGCCGACTTCGCGGAGATGCGTGAGATGGTCGACGAGGGATTCGACGCCGCAGCCGAAACCCAGTCTCAGACCGTCGAGGCCGTCGTGGAGGCCATAGAGGAGTCGGGCGCTACCTACGAGGAGTTCTCGGAGGGCTACGCCGAGGTCGTCGACAACTCCTTCGACGCGTTCTTGGAGGCCCACGAACAGATGGAATCGAGCGTCGCCGAGGTCGCCGAGAACGTCGAAGAGGCGACCGAGGAGTTCGACGTCTCCGCGTAACTCGACAGCTTTTCCTGTTAGCAGTCAGATTAGGATCTATGACAGATTCACAGCCCCAGACACAGAACTGGAACGCACTCGTCGAACAGTGGAACGAACAGTTCCTCGACGCACTCGAGGACAACATGGAAGCCCAAGCGCAGTTCGTCGAGAGCTGGTCGGACGCCGTCGAGGACGTCTCCGAAGACGGGGAGATGACCGACGGCGTCGACGGGTACGCCCGCGCCTACGACGCGTGGATGAACGCCTCAAAGCAGATGGTCGAACGGATGAACGACGTCGTCGAGGGCGAGGACGTCGAACTCGATGAGTTCCGTGACATCTGGCTCAACACGGCCAACGAGGCGTTCAAGGAGGTCATGTCGACGACGGCCTTCGCCAAAGTGACCGGCGAAAGCGTCGGTGACGTTTTAGAGGCCCAACAACAGGCCGACGAGGCCGCCGAGACGACCCTGCGGACGCTCGGTTTCCCGACCGAAAGCGACGTCGTCGAGGTCGGCGACCGACTCGTCGAACTCGAGCGACGTCAACACGCCGTCGAGCGGAAACTCGACCACGTCCTCGACCACCTCGAAGGCGACAAATGAAGAACCCGTACGCACTCGCGATGGACATGCAACGGCAGGCCTGGGAGGGGACTGCGGAACTGGCGGAGAACCTCTCGGTCGCGCCGGATCGCGCGGAGACCCTGAACGAAGTCGAGGTTGGACAGACACCCCACGAGGTCGTTTACGAGGAGAACAAACTCCACCTCAAACACTACGAGTCGAGAACCGAAGACCAGTACGACGTCCCCATCCTGATCACCTACGCGTTGATCAACCGGCCGTACATCCTCGACCTCCAGCCCGACCGATCGGTCGTCCAGACGCTCTTGGAGGAGGGGTTCGACGTCTACCTCATCGACTGGGGCGAGCCTTCGGCGCTCGATCGCTCTTTGACCCTCGACGACTACGTCACCCGCTACATCGACAACTGCGTCGACGTGGTCCGGGACCGATCCGGCCAGGACTCGATCAACATGCTCGGGTACTGTATGGGTGGGACCATGTCGACGATGTACGCCTCGCTTTTCCCCGAGAAGGTCCGAAACCTCGGTCTGATGGCTGCGGGACTGTGCTTTGCCGGCGATGGCGGCGTCCTGGAACTGTGGGGGGCCGAAGACTACTACGACCCGGATAAGGTCACCGACACGTTCGGCAACGTTCCCGCGGAGTTCCTCGACGTCGGTTTCGCGCTGATGGACCCGGTCCAGAACAACGTGACGAAGTACGTCCGTTTCTACGACAACATGGAGGACGAGGACTTCGTCGAGAACTTCGCCCGGATGGAAAAGTGGCTGGGTGACGGTATCGACGTCGCCGGTGAGACCTACGATCAGTTCATCCGCGACATCTACCAGGAGAACAAACTGATCGACAACGACCTCTATCTCGACGGGGAACACATCGACATCGGGAACCTCGAGATGCCCGTCCTCCAGATCGTCGCCGAGTACGACCACCTCATCCCGCCGAACGCCTCGAAACCGTTCAACGACGCGATCCCGAGTGAGGATACGGAGATCATGGAGTTCCCGACGGGGCACATCGGGATGTCGGTCTCCTCGCGCAGCCACGCCAAACTCTGGCCGGACGTCTGTGCGTGGTTCGAAGAGCGTTCGCAGGTCGAAGACGACACAAGTGAGGAAGACGCCGACGCGGCAGTCGAACCCGACGTGACGGTCGAGGAAAACGGCGGTGAACCCGCCGACGACCTGACCGCGTTAACCGGGGTCGGTGAGGCCTACGCGACCGACCTCACCGAGGCGGGAATCGAGGGCTTCGATGATCTGGTAAACGCCGACGCCGCAGAACTCGCGTCCGAGACGGGTATCTCTCCCGGTCGGATCGAAGACTGGATCGAGCAGGCAAGCGACCACTGAACACGAAAGCCCGGTAGCTGACCTAGACACCGAAAGTCGCCCGGAGCATATCACGGGTTCCGGGACCGAGACCGACGGCGACGACGGTGAGCATGAGCAAGAACGTAAACCGGGGACTCTCCTCGAACACCTCCTCGTTGAACACCCAGATGATGAAGACGGCAGCGGCGACTTTCAGCGCCACGAACGGCCAGGCGTTCCCGAAGAACTCGACGATCGCTGCGTTGATCGGGTGTTTCGGCGAGAGGGCGTACGGCCAGCCGAACGCCTCCGCGTAGGTGAGTCCGATCAGGTTGGCCACGCCGTCGACGGAGTGTGCCCAGATGATGACTGCACCCATGTAGCCGGTCCCCCGGTTGAGCCGGGGGGCGAACCTGACGATCGCCAGCCACGTGACCGCCGTTATCACGGTCGCGCCGACGAGCGTGACGAGCGTGATCGAGCCGAAAAACCCTACGGTGTCGGCCTGGGTCCAGAGATACGACAGGGTCGCGATCGACGCGACCAACGCCGCGGTCCCGAACCCCGCCACCCCGTACTCATAGCTCGAGAGGTGACCCCGTCGTTCGAGCCAGACCGACGCGACGAGTGCCACGAGCGCGAGCACGGCGACGACGACGTAGATGAACGGGCTGATCAACAACGCCGACCAGGGCAGGGAAAACACCATCTCTCCGTTGTCCCCGGTCGCGACGTTTGCGTCCTCGACCGTCCGCAACGCGCCGCCAAACAGCATCCACGGGAGCAGGCCGTAGAAGGCACCACGGTACCGATCGAGGTCGAGACGCTCGATAGCGAAGTAAAACCCGACCAGCAACAAAAGCAGCGTCGGGATGTATCCCGAGTAGGATTGCCAGGTGTATCCCGGCGTCGCCGTCGGTCCGTCGTCCGGGCCCGCCTGGGCACAGTTCGCGCCGGCGTTTATCTCCGAGCCGTCGCTGTAGGCGACACACGGCCAGCCGTTGGCGTCGGCCACCACCGGACCCCAGTAGTACTGCCAGAGAACCTCGACGTACACCCGCTGTGGGAACAAAAGCGCACCGAGAGTGATCACAGCCGCGAGCGCTATCACGACCGCAACCCAGAGCCGTTCGGGCCCAACGCGGTCGATAAACTCGTCCATACACGACATCGGGACTGTCACTCGTTTACCGTTTGCGGTTTCTCTCATCGAAACCGTTCGGGGCGGCCCCGGAGTCGATCTCGCGGGCGGCCTCGAGGACTTCCCCGTGGATCGCGCCGTTGGAGGCCACGAGGCCGGTACTGTCGTGGCGCCAGGGGTCGCCCTCGAGGTCGGTGACGGTGCCGCCGGCTTCCCGGATCATCTGGACGCCGGCGACGGTGTCCCAGGGGTTCGCCTCGACGTTTGTCATCACCCCGTCGTAGGCGCCGGCAGCGACGAGCGCGAGTGTGGCCTGTGCACAGCCGAGTCGGCGCATGTCGCCAAAGCGGGAGACGATCGCCCGGTTGGCCGCGGCGTACTCCCCGCGGCGGTCGAAGTCCCACCAGATCAGCGGGCAGACGACACAGGTCTCGGGATCCGTTCGATCGCTGACTGCGATCGCCTCGCCGTTGCGAAAGACGCCGTCCGGTCCCGCCCTGTAGACGTCCTCGAGGGCGGGAAAGACGGCCGCCGAACCGACGGGTTCACCGTCGACGACGGCGGCGACGGCGGTGGCGAAGACGCCGATCCCGCGAACGTAGTTGTCCGTCCCGTCGATCGGGTCGACGATCCAGGCCGGGCCGTCCTCGGGGATTTCGCCGCGATCGTCGTCTTCCTCGCCGACGATCGGTTCCCCGGGGGCCCGCGTCGCGATCGCGTCGACGACCGCCGTCTGTGCGTCACGGTCTGCCTGTGTGACGACGTCGGTCTTCCCGGCTTTCGTCTCGATCTCGAGGTCGGTCCGGAACCGCTCGCTTGCGACCGCCGCGCCGGCTCTCGCAGCCGAGCGGGCGAGGATCGCCCTGTCGTTTCCGTCCATACCGATACGGCGGCCGCCCGGGCCAAATGCACACCGGTCTGTCAACGGCGTGAGAAGGTACATATATCCGGATACAGCCCGACCGTCCGGATACGATGACTCTCGAGGATCAGTACAAGATCACTGCGGAAGAACGGCGGGGCGTCCGTGGTTCGGAACTCACGGGGGAGATCGGTATCGACCGGCGGGAAATCGAGTGGCGAAAGGAGTTCACCGGCTTCGGCCCCGACGACGCGGCCCGTCTCGAGGGGATGGGGCCGCTTTTCGAACCGGTCGCCGACGACATCGTCGACGCCTTCTACAGCCACCTCCAGTCGTATTCGGAGACCACCGCGATCCTCGGCTCCTCGGACAAGACGATCGAGGACCTAGAGCGGACTGCGACGCAGTATCTCTTCGATCTCTTCGAGGGTACCTACGACACGGAGTACTTCGACCGGCGTGCCAGAGTCGGCAAGATACACGACATGCTGGACATGCCACCGAAGGTCTACCTGGGCGCGTACGTCATCTTCTACGAAGGGGTCCTCTCGACGCTCGGGGGAGACACGAAAGACCGCCTCGAGGACGTAGCGCGCCCAGCGGACGACGGCGAGCAACTCGTCCCGCTGTCGGAGGCGAAAGCCGCCGTATCCGACCTCGAGGATCGGGCGCTCTCGGGGATGAAACTGCTGAACTTGGATCAGCAGGTCGCGATAGACACCTACATCCACTCGTATGCTGACATCGAGGAAGAACTCGAGCGCCAAGAGGACGTCGCCGAGAACGTCACTGAAACGGTGACGGAACTGCGGAACACCTCCGAAACCGCCCGGAAACACTCCAGGGAGATCGAGAGCCTCGCGGACGAACAGGAGGGATCCATGTCCGAGGTCGCCGGTGAAGTGTCGAACCTCTCTGCGACGGTCGAACAGATCGCCAGCAACGCCGAGGAGGTCACGTCCACGAGCGAAGACGCACAAGCGGTCGCACAGGAGGCAGTCGACTCCGCAGAGGGCGCGATCGAGAAGATGGGGAGCGTCGAGGAGGCCGCAAGCGAGGTGTCTGAGGACGTCGAACGGTTACGCGAACGTGTCGATCGTATCGACGAGATCGTCGAGGTCATAAATGACATCGCCGATCAGACGAACTTACTCGCGCTCAACGCCTCGATCGAGGCCGCCCACGCGAACGAGGCCGGTGACGGCTTCGCAGTCGTCGCAAACGAGGTCAAGTCCCTGGCGGAGGAGTCCCAGGAGGAGGCCTCGAACATCGAACGGATGGTAAAACGCATTCAAGAAGACACCGAGGAAACCGTCGAGAGCCTAGAGGAGGCGAACGCCGAGATCGACGAGGGTGTCGACCGCGTCGAGGAGACCGTCGAGAACCTAGAGCGCATCGAAGGATCGGTCAGGGAAGCGACCACGGGTATCCAGGAGGTCGCCGACGCCACCGACGACCAGGCGGCGAGTACCGAAGAGGTCGCGAGCATGACCGACACCACGATGGAAAACGCTCAGGTGATCGCCGAGAAAGGCGACCGGATCAACGAGGAAAACCGGAACCAACTCGAGTTGGTAAAGGAGATCCAGGCCGAGATCGAGCGACTCACCGACGAGAACCGTCACGGACGCTGACCGTACTCCCCCTCGGGGTTCCACAGTCGGCGGAAACCGAGCCCCCTATTCCCCTCGCCCTCGAGGCTGTGCCATGCGCCAGTTCGTTCTCATCGGCCACGACGTACCCATCGAACCCGACTTCTCACTCGACGACCTCGCCGGCGGTGCCGGCCGGCTGGACGCTCTCTGCCGGTCGATCACCTCCGCGTTCGTCCTCTCACACGGCATCCGCGAGGACGTCCGCGTCCACCTCGTGATTCGGGACGAGCTCACGATCACCTTCGACGGCAGCGAACTCCGGCGGCTCAACCCCGACGAACGCTCGACCGCCGCGCTCGTCCGGAAGGCCCTCGAGCACCGCGAGGAGGCCATCGGCGCGCTTCCCGCCGACCCGAGTCCCGGCATCGAGGTCTACCGGCGGGGCTTTCGGGCTACGCTCGAGGCACTCGAGGGCACCGTCGTCCAGCTTCACGAAGGGGGCGACTCGATCGGCGAGGTCGATCCCACAGCGATCTCCGACCCCGTGTTCGTGCTCTCGGATCACCACGAGTTCTCCCTGGCGGAAGTTGACGTCCTCGAGTCCGTTTCCGACCGCCGGCTCCGGCTCGGTCCAGAGCGACTGCACGCCGACCACGCCGTGACGATCGTCCATCACTACCTGGATACCGGCGGCTATCGGCAGTTCTGAGGGGGGATCGCGGTGGCCGGCGGGACAAAGCAAGAATTATACCCGGTCGTGTCTTTCGATTAACCGCGGGCCGGTGGGGTAGCTTGGTATCCTTCGGCCTTCGGGTGGCCGTAACCGCAGTTCGAATCTGCGCCGGCCCACTTCTCCCACACTCTACACCGCCGACCGGCGCGTAGCGACGCCAACGACCGTGCGTGTAGCGAACCGCCTGTGTTCTTCCGGAAACCGAACAGTTGCGTTCACGACCAGAGGGACGGTCACACACCCGAGACGGACCGAAAGTCAAACGAGCTAATAGACCAAATATGTATGATTAAATAGATACCTGTAAGTATGATATTTAAAGCCTGACTCGGTCTCACTCGACACATAGGGAGCGACTCCCGATAAAACGTTCGTGTAGCACTACGGCCTAGTTATCTTGGATAGTA
>LFCJ01000510.1_pt1 | contig 24281 bp, 44 predicted proteins | sample 643141 | NCBI WGS metagenome assembly LFCJ01 (sample SAMN03766243, study PRJNA286221) | soda lake metagenome | biome: soda lake; feature: Kulunda steppe; material: water; isolation source: sample B1-Br-g2 brine of Lake Bitter-1 | place: Russia: Kulunda steppe | collected 2010-07
TCAAGCCTTCAATAATATCTTTGTCAGACAGCATGTAGCATCACTCGTCAAGGTTGTGTGGCTGATCGCTTATGACAGGAGACTCTACACGATCTGACTCGTTGAGCAAAATGCTATCTTTCTCAATGCTGGTTTATACGTTCCGTGGTAACTAATGATACCCATTGCTAGTCCTTTTTTAGTGCGTACAGCCAGCTATCGTCTAGGTTCTTGACTACAAACTGTAGCAAGTGTCTTGTAGCATCGTTTGCGTGTGGTGCTCCTTTAGTGTAAAGGTACAGCCTTTTAAGCTTGTCGTCGTCCCAAAACGAGAGAGCACTAGCTGGTGCCTGTGCAATACATTTGATACTCAGCTTTTCGCAAACTAGCTTGATTACGCCGATGTATTCCACAGAGACTAGCTCTACTTTTCTGCTCCTGTGGGGCCTCCAGTTAAAAGTCTCATACACTACAAAGTCAGGCTCATAACTTTCAATAAGCCGCTCAACTTCTATGTGATGAGAGTCGCCGTATAGCTGGTCAGACTCAACTGTCCCTTCGTGAAGAACAGCGAGCCCTGTGGTGCCCCCAGGATCGAACGCTAAAATAGTATGGTTACTCAACGAAGTACTCCTCAGCAGGAATAGTAACTGCGCCGTCTTCTCCAATAGCTTCATCAACTTCGTCTAGCAACTCTTTAACTTCTGTCATACTAGGCACCCAAGTACTCTTATTGATTTGCTCTCCGTCTTCTATAAAGCTAAAGATTATATTGATGCCGCCGTTAGGGCTATAGTTAAGTGTGATACCTAGCAGTGCGTAATCAAACTCATTGCTCATGTTTCATCTTCTTCCTCTGGTAGTCCTTCTTGTTTAAGAATATGGCTAGCCGCTTCTAACAAGCCTATACTCTCGAACAGCTTGTTGTGATCTCCTGATTTATAGTTGATATTGTCGTCTTCATCCTCTGTAGGTTTGATAGTAGTGTACACTAGAATGTATTTGTCTACAAACTCGTCTTCTTCAAGAGGAAGCTCAATCTCGAAGCTCATCAAGTTGCTCCAACTTTCGACGAGCAATATGTCTTAAAATGTCAGCGTTGTCTTCTGACTCTCTGTATGCAATGTCTAAGAGTGTAGCTCTTAAGTCCTTGTTTTCTTTTTCAAGATCACGCTTGATACGTGTAAGAGAGTCAATCTTGTTATTGCTCTCATACTCTCTGATTCGTTGTTGGTAGTAATCTTGTGCCTCGGCGAACCATCTCATTCCTTGAACGCTCCCCAATTATCTGCAACGTCAGCGTCTACAGGAAACTCCATCTTGAAGTCAGGGAAATGAGTCATAAAGTGCTCTTGTGCAGCGTACTCCATGACTTGCTTAACGCCTTCCTTCTCTGCCTCAGCGTTGTCTCTTCTTACTTGCACAAGAATAGAGTCATGTACCATCAGACGAACGTCAAAGCCTCTCTTGTTCAACTCCACAGCAGCAAGAGTGTTAATGTCACTCGCCGTGCTCTGTGGCTCAAAAGCGATAGCCTCGTTGATAATGTCGTCTCGATTAAACTTAGTGATAAGTGGGTAACGACGCTTCCTGCCGAACACGCTCGTCAGCACTTGATCTGTAAGTAGCTTCTGCTTGACCTCTTCTTGCCACTCAAACAGACCTGGCACCATATCAACGTACACGTCGTAGATTTCCTTGGCCTCTGACAACGGAATGTTCAGTCCCTTAGCAATGCCATAGGGAGTGCGTCCGTAATTTACCCCGTGGACGACTGACTTTGCTTTGACGTAGTTATCAAGAGAAAAGTTGGGACCAGCATATTGAATGGCCACCTCTTTGTGAGGCTTTCTTCCATCAAGTAGGATTCGCTGGAGATTTTCTTCTCTTGCAAGAACGCAGACGATTCTAAGCTCCACGCTTCCGTAGTCAGCGTAAACCCATTGATACTTTTCCGAGTCAGGAACAAAGACGGATCGGATGCCTTCGCCTCTCGGAATGTTTTGTAGGTTAGGATTGCGGCTAGAAGTGCGGCCCGTAGTTGTCCCATGAAGAAGAATATTCGGGTAGACACGCTCATCATTAGAAATCCTCGATAGCAGACCCTTAAGGTAAGTGCCGTACAGCTTAGACTCGATACGCTGCAAAAGCATCCCGCTCAGGAAAGCAGCAAGCTCGTTGTCGTCGGTAGCCTCGCACATTGACTGCAAATGCTGCTTGTCTGTGCTAGGTGTCGTAACCTCAAAATGATCCCACAGGGCTTGCTTGACCTGCTGTGGTGACCTTGGGTTGCGGACCCACTGCGACAAATACTCTTCTCGGTCGTTGAGAGACTGCTCAAACTCATGCTTAAGCTGTTGCAGCCTATCGACGTCGATCTTCATGCCCTTGCGCTCAATGTAAACTAGTTGCTCACTGATACGCACAAGCATATCGTGAGTGTGCAGCATTTCCTCTTCTTCGAGCATGGACTTGAAGATATCATACAGCCTGAACGTGTTGGCTACATCATAAGCGTTGTACTCATCGAGCACCTGTGGTGGCACTTTGTCGTAGCCGTCGTAGCCACTTGCAGCATCCTTCCACGAAGGACTACCGAGGTACTCTCTCGACATATTCTCAAGACCATGTAGCTTAGCACTACGCTCGTCCAGACAGTAGTGAGCAAGCATAGTGTCAAAGTAAATGCTGTTGTCAACGCTTTCGATGTAACCGAGATACCACAGCACGCCGACGTCAAACTTGCCGTTCTGATAGATAAAGTATGCTCGGTCGTTCAGAGCGTTGAATGACTGCTTCACGCTATCATACTTAAGCGCGTTTCGCTCTAACACCACAGCCTGTTGACCTGATGTAGCAAAACCAATGCACAGAAGGCTGTCTGGATGAGTAAAGTCGCTGTCCTTCTCTACGTTAGTCTCAATGTCACAAGCAACAACAGCTCCCTGTGGTATCACGTCCAGGTACGCCACAGCCTCTTCTGGATCGTCAATAACGTACCACTCTGGTGGCTGCCACTCCTGTGGTGGCGTAATCAGCTTGTCAATGTCTTGGATAAATGACCTGTAGTTGTCTGCGTCTCGCAGCAAACTAGCAGGGTGCAGAGTAGGCACTACGTCTACAGTCTTGCCATGAATAGTCACCTGCTTCGGAGGACCAACACGGTCCCTAGTAATAGCAGGCTTCTTAAGTCCAAGAATGTTGCCCGTAGCGTAGTTGCCTAGCGTAAGAATTTTGTCTGGTCCCTGGTCGTCTGGTCCGAGAGTCGATAACTCCGCACGCAGACGCGGCGCACAGCACTCCACAGCCTTCGCAGGAGGGTCGTCGTCCGGGGGTCGGCACAGCACGACGTTGGTCGTGAAGACCTGGCTCCGTGGCAGACCCTTAGCCGCTAAGACTTGATCCAGAAGCTTGCCACTAGGGCCAACGAAGGGCTTTCCCTTGCTGGCCTCGGTGCGGCCCGGAGCCTGACCGACAACCGCCACACGGGCGTCTGACGGACCTGTGGAGTGCGCGGGCTTGTACTTGGCTGCGTTTAGCGGACAGGACTCGCACTCTGCAAGTGGATGCTTACGGTTTGCGCTCATAGTGAGCCTCTTCCAATCCTAGCTTAGCACGTTCTTTATTCCAGGTATCGTACCAAACTTCTGATTCTACGATTCTTCTCATACGCTCAAAAGCGCGACCTTTTGCTACATGACGTATTCCGTCTTTATCGTTTCTTTCATGTTTAGCTTTAGCTTTCTCTTGTGCGTATAAGTTCTTCCACAAATCAGGGTAGTTATGCTTTAAAGCAAGAAGCGCGTTTTTTCTAGCTCGCTCTAGCAACACTTGTCTTTGCTTGTAGTCTTCGTTGTTGCTTGAACGTGGAGCAATTCTTCTGTTTCTCTTGTCAAAACACTTCTTGCACTCCGACCTGAGCCAGCCGTACTTTTTGTATCTGTAGTAAAAGTTGTCTAAAGTTAGCCATTTTTGGCACTTACTACATCTTCTCTTCATCGAGCCCATCGTGAATAATGACCTCTACATCCGCTACATTCGTAATGACCTCTACTGAATTCATCAAGAAGTCTTTTACATAGTTGTAAAGCTTCTCGTCGTCTGAATTCATGTAGACTACTATTTTACCTTGCACGTTGGTCCTCGTTTACCGCGTCGACTAGTTTTGCAGAAGCCTTGCTTGCAAGCTCTTTAGCTTTCTTAGCTTGAAGCACTTGCTCTTCTGGAACCTCTGTCGGTAAAGGACCTTTCGTAGCTTCTAACAAGAGGATGCCAATAAACTTAGCCATGTAAGGACTAAGCTCTACGTAGATTTTATTGCCTCGTCGGCTAGCCGAGAAACTATGTCTTTGCATTTCCTACATGCCTTTTCTAGTCTCAGGTTAGGTTGGCCAGCCGAGACTTTTCTACCGCACAGAGTTTCTTCACCTTCGAGTGACCACACCGGAGCTAAATGCACCTGGGCGTAGGGTGCAGCTTTTACCATCTTGTAGTTACGTTCGATCCAGTTTATTGCGTCGTTGGCGTGGGACATTCGTGCTTCTTCGTCATGTACTTATCAAGCTCTAGCAGCTTATCAAAGTTTGAGACTGTGGTGTCACAAAACTGACACGTAGCTTCCCACTTATCGTTATCGTCAATCCTAAACTCATACATTGAAGGAGTCATTAAGCTTCCTTAGCTACCTTAGTAGAATCGAAGTACCTTCTCTTCTTACCAGAACCGTAACGAACGATAAGCTCCCTTTCTTCCAAAGTAGTAATGATGTTGTTCATCTGGAACGGTTGCAGCTTCGTGTAACGCATAAGCTCTGGGTGCGTAGTACCATCTTCGCCAGAAGCCTTGATAATACTAAGCACGTTTTGCACGTTACGCTCGTTTTCAGTATTACCGCTACCAGTCACAACGTCCACGCTGTGCTCACGCCACTGCTCAACAAAGTAAAATGCCCTATTGATATGACGTGGCTCAACCTGGACGTACTCCTCTGCTTTGCTCTCCGCAGCAGCCAAAAGGACAGCAGCCTTGAGTCCTGACTTAGCAAGCCTATCCATCACAGGAGTCAGCTTGTCCCTAAGCGTGGAGTCCTCTACGTCTCTCATCATACGAAACTCGTACTGATTGTAGAGATACCACGATTGATCGTCTAGCCAAGCCTCAAACTTCTTGCGTCTACCTTGTCCATCATAGCTGCCTCGGTAGTGCTTAAGCAGATTGATACCACGCATCAGCAGCCTGTTACGTCCTTCCTTAGACGCTGTCGTAGGAGGCCCCACAGGCTTTAGCTTAGTAGAGTCACCTTGAGCTGTAATGAAGACGAACCTTGGCACGAAACCTGAGCTAATGTGCTGGTGATTTAGAGCCTCAAGCATCTTAGACTTGATACCACCAGCAAAGAAAATGAACACAGGGTTCTCAACGTCAATGTCTTCCTTCTTCAATCGACGCCGCTGCCTCTTGCCGTCGTACAGCTTCGTAAGCGTCTCTAACATGCCTGCGTAGTAGTCTTTCTTTGACACTGACTCCATGAGCCCTGTAACCTCGTCCCTGAAAAACAATGACGGGTACCCAGGACGTGTAGATAGCGAGGTAAGCAATCCTTCGATCGAGCCGTCCGTTGCCAGGATAGTCTCCGGGTCGATTTCGTTTATAAGATCCACTGCCATATCCATCGCAGTAGATTTTCGCGTCAAGGTCGTATCGGCCAGGATCATAAACCACATATTCGGTATGATCGTTCCGAAACTCGTGGGTAATTGTACTCCCCCACTCAGCAGAGTAGACAATACAATAAACGCTCCCGCCTGGTGGTACTGCCAGGCAGCGTCGCTTTGTTGCTTTGCCCATTCTATATACTCCTCGACAAAGTCTTTTGTTTCAGCAGCTTCTTTTCTGTCTTCGTCTGACAGAATGGGCGTCATTTGGCTAGAGACACCAACAAGCGTGTTAGGCTTGTGGTCAGTCTCTACCTTCTTCTGTGCTTTCTGCACCTCGGCCCACAGTCCAGAGGCTTTCCTACCATCGCGCGCATACTTATTGCACGCTGCATTGTTGCAGATAGCGAAAGTCTCTTCTTCTGAGAAGCCGTTTTCTAGCAGCAAAAGCTCAAGCGTCCAAAGATTGCTGGACCAATCACGGTTAGGCTTCGTGTTGTACAGCTCAAAAATCTTCGGAGGAAGCTTTGCTTTGTTAAGGTCAAGAAGCTCGTCAGGATCAATGTGCGAAATGTCTGGAGCTTCGACCTCGCTAAAGTCGACTCTTACTGCGCCTTCTTTAGTGATCGCATCAGTGTAGTCGTTAAAGTCGTCAAGCTTAAACTTGGTGTCACGGTCGTACTCGACCAGAGACACCACAGGGGTCGGCTTGTACTTGTGATTATACGTCCCGACTACACGAAGGCGCTGAGTAAGGTCCCAGCCGCTAGTATCAATCCCCTGCTCTTTATGATACTGCGCGATTGCATATGCAATGCGTTCTGCTTCATAAGGGTCAACGTTCTCTTCGAGGACCCAATAAGCCTGTGTCCGCTCACTGCTCGTCTGGACCAAAATAGTAGGGTCAATAAGCAGCTTCTCAGGCTCAAGGTCGTCAACGTCGGCCCAAATGCAGCCAGCAGACTTTACAAAGTCCTTGCTGACCTTTTTGCCGCTAAGGACCTGTGGACAAAAGTAGACGTCCTTGTGCATCATGTTATCAAGGACGTACTCGATACCCTCGTCTAGCTTGTTAGGGTAATCAAAAAACTTCTGAATCCACTCACCAGAGTTAGGGTCCTTAGTGCTAATGTTGACGTATCCTACGTCATCGCCAAGCACAATTCGCAAAAACGCTTTGATCTGTTCGCTCTTTTGCATATAGACCCTCTGTTGACGACTGCTGTGGGGGACGGGACAACGTGCCCCGTCCCCCGTGAGCACTTACGTTGCTATGAAACTAAGTGCTACACAAGCTCGTCGTCCTCGAGAGGGTAAAAGTGGGAGGGCTTAATGTCCTCCTGCGTCGCACCCTCGTACTTACGGTGTGAGACTCGCACCTGGAAAGGACCAAGCTCTTCGAGGTCAGCAGGCTCAATGTCAGGGTTCTCAGCCTCAAGCAGGTCACTACGCGCAGCCTTAAGCATGTTGTAAAGAACAACAGGCTGGTACGGAGGCAGCATCACGTTAGTAAACAGCTTGCGGCCCTCGTACTCCTCAGGCTCACGCACGTTAAGACGCACGCTCCAATACTCCGAACCAGGGTGCTTCGGAGGATTGGTACCCTGCTCCTTAGCCTCTTCCTCGGTCTTGGTAGTGCGAGACTCAACCTCTTCAACCTCTACCGTGTAAAGGCCCTTAGGCAGAACCTCAAAGTCAGAAGCCTCAACGTCGTTCCAGTTAATGTTGACCATGCTTAGCTCTCCTTCTTATCGTTGCTTGCGCTGACGTTACCGTTAATGTAGTCTTGAATGATAGCCATTGTAGGGTTCTTGATGGTAGGAGGAAGCCTACCGCTTCTGTCCTTTGCTACTGCATTTTCAGTCTTCGTAGTTTGCAACAACCTTTCGTCGACTCCACGAAGACGAAGGTAAAAGACGTAGTTAACGAAGCCAGGAATCTGCTCGCTCGCCTTCTTAGTAAGGTACGGGCGAGCACGTTCCTTCTTAGTGCGCTCGTTTTCCTCAGTAGTCTCGTGAGCCGTGAAAATCACGTTCACACCAAGGTCACGCCACGCACGAATGAAACGTCGAACCTGCTCCGTGCTCTTGTTGTAAGTCTTCCACTCTGGGATTTCAGGATCATCCCACTCGTCAGTATCGTCTAGCATACGAGTGAGTCCGTGCTGTTGTAGCTCTGTCATGTTGTCAATAACGATTGTGTTATACTCAAGGTTACCAGTCCTGGCAGCCTTGTGCAACTCCTCGTACACCTTACGGATTTTGTTCATGTCCGTAGTGCGTACACGGAAGACTTCATATTTGTCCTTGATAGACAGAAGCCCGTCCTCAACGTCGAGAAAAAGAACAGGCTTCATGTCTGGAACCTCTGCTGCCGATGCAGCAAGCGTAGTCTTGCCTGCACCGCTAGCACCGTAGATAAGACAAGTAAACTTACTGTCTACGTCTTGTGCCTTCTCCAATGGGATTCCACCCAAACTAGTCGCAGCCATTTAATCACGCACCTTGTAAAGCTCCTCGTTATCTAGTAGATCCATCGGGTCCATCAACTCTTGTCTCAAAGAACAAGGCGCGAAGAAAGGACAACTGTTGCAATTCATCGGATTAGGGTTCGGGTAAATGAACGGGCTATCGACCATATCAAAGACTTCATTGTCAATGTTTTTGGCGATAACGATGATTTGCTCTGGACTACGCTCCATCCAAGTACGTCGGATAAACTCCTTTCCGTTGGTTTCAAGATGTTCAAGAATGTCTTTGTAGTCCGACGGATTCAGACCATGTTCCTCAATAGCCTTGAGGTACAGATTGTAAGACGTGGACTGTTGCTTGTTCTTAGACAGACCTCCACTCTTGAGCACCTGTGGTGGCTTTGGGTAGTCTTTCTTGATCTCGTTGTAAATGAAGCCACCGACGTTGTAGCCAAGCTGGCTAGCAGCCCAAACGTAGGTACTAATCTGAGTGTCGATCTCCAGCCACTCTGATGAGTAAAACTGTGCAGCAGTCTTGTGATCAAAAATCCAATGCACACCGTCTTCATCTTCGACGATCATGTCAATGGTACCTTCGATCTGTACCTCAACATGCCCGTTGTGTCGAGTGTGGTACTCGCCAAGCGGAATCTCGAAATGCTGCTCCACAGCAATCGGAGTAAAGAAATCAGCAAACTCAGAATACTCAAAGTAGTTGTCGAGCATCCCCTTACCAAGCACGATACGATCATCGTACTCCTGGTTCAGCTCGTCATCAAAGAAGCTGTAGTTTTCTGCTTCTCTACGCTGCTCCTCAACAACCTTGACGAATTCGAGCTTAGCCAGCTCTGCCCGTGCCGTGCTTGGCATGGACTGATTGCTAGGCTCGTACCACGCTTCCATCCCCTTGTGAAACGCAGTACCAAACTCAAGGTTCTTGTTCGTCTTAGCAGGCTCGTAATTCATGCGGTTTGGGCTACTAAAATCCCAAAGCTGCCTGCACTGCCTAAACTGCTTACGTTCCGATGTACGGATACTAACCTTTTGGTTCATAGCTCACCCCATGTTTGCTTGCACCGGGTACACTTAGTAACAATCACTATCCTCCAATCGTTGACAGGGTGCGCATCACTAAACACAACAGCGTGTCCTCTAAACTTGCACTTGAGTCGTGCCCAAAAACTAGTCACGGATGATAGCTCCATAGTGTGTGACGAAGGTTTTTCTGGCTTCTTCAACAGTAAGCGCGTACAAATAACCTTCTTCGTCTTCGCCTAAGTAAAACGGAGACTGTGCAAGAACAGCTCCATACCTAGTGACGATAGTATGCTGCTTGCCATCGTTAATGTAAGCAAGACGGTACGTTCGCTTGTCACGGTATGGAGAAAACCATGCCGGAGGCACGTCCTGTGGCGTATTAAGAATGTCGGGCACTTGGTATTCATTCACCGAGAATCTCCTTGATCCACTTCCACTTTTGTTCGAGTCGCTGCTGCTTACCAAGGTCTACAGTATCGCTAGCAACAATATCAATGATCTGTACTGCGTTTTTCTGGCCGAGCCTGTGGAGTCTGTCCTCTGCCTGTTCGTTAATAGCAGGCGACCAATCTCTGTCTGCGAAGATACAGGTACTCGACGTATACAAGTCGATACCTACACCACCAGCTCGGATCGTAGCCGCAAAGACTCGGTACTTTTCCTTAAGAAAGTCCTGCACCATGCGATCTCTAAACTTCATTGGAGTCTCGCCGGTTAGGATTTCGTTACTAATGTCTTGAGCGTTCAGCTCGTCACGAAGCAAGTTGATAAACTGCTTAAACTGACTGAACACTACGATTTGCTCATCAGTAGAGTTAACGATATCCATGATTGCATCAAGCTTAGTGCTAGGCTTGTTGATAACAACGTCGCCCTTAGCATTAAGCCCGCCAGTACCTAGAGCAAACTGCTGTAGCCTAGCAAGCTGAGCAATAACGATAGGAGCTTGCACAGGCTTCTCGTTGCCTTCTTGGTCGTTGACCCATGCAAGCATTTCTTGTTTCATATCGTTATACGGCTTGCGCTCCTTAGGAGACAGCTCTACAGTATGCTCCGTAAAGTACTTGTCTGGCAACTCACGGAGTACCTCTTCTTTGCGTCTACGAATGTAAAACGGCTCGATCTTTTCACGCAGCTCGTCGCTATTCTTAGGCCCGATCACAATGTGATAGCCTAAGTATTCGCCCTTGTCATTAGTGGCGTAAATGTAGTTGACGTATTGCTCGTAGAAACGCCAATACGAACGCCACTCTTGATCCTGACGATACAGCCAATGCAAGATTGACCACATCTCGTCAGGACGATTAACGATAGGGCTACCAGTGAGCGCAGTCTTGTACGCTACCTTACGAATTTTGTGAAGACCAATAGCTCGCTGCGTTTTCTTGCGTCCCCTGTAGTTCTTAAACGCATGAGCCTCGTCTACGATAACGTGAGCCCACTGAAACTTGCTCTTAGTCCTGTTGTTGAAATCCCCCCTGCCCCAATAAGGGTCAGCCAACCACTCGCCGAGCAACTTAGGTCGGCAAGCTTCATGGTGGACGACCACTACATCAGGCTCAGGCTCGCCGTCCTTTAGTAGGTATAGACGCTCGCGATTCTTAGGATCAATACGCTTGACCACTAAGTCTGGACGCGCTCGTCTAAAATGACGAACCCACGAATCAACAACACCACTAAGAGGAGCAATCACAAGCGTATAATGCTTGTGCTTCTTGCTGTGGTATTGCTCACGACGAACACTATCAAGGGCAACGGTAGTTACAGTCTTACCTAGCCCCATAGTGTCACAAATAAAAACGGACTCTTGGTCCGCTAGTTTATCTACTGCAACGCTCTGGTAATCTCGAAGCGTAAATTCGTTTAGCTTAGACTGTGCAAGCTCACTCCAGTAAATTTGAGTAGTATTCGATGAATCGGTCGACATGCTTGCACTCTCCCCTGTATGCAAAACCCTTGCAAGTGCAGTGCGTTTCCTCGAAATCTGGCTCTCCGTCGGACACCGGAGCAAAAGTAGCGTGTTCGAGAGGCGGCTCTGTCTCTGACATAAAAAGGAGCACTAAGCTAGTGCCCTTCTCTTTTGGCGGAAATCGTGGTGCTTTCCTTGCCTCAGTCAACTTGTGTACTCCTTTAACATTCTCTCAACGTACTGTAGCCGATAGTCTAAGTCCTGCACTCTTGCCTGCAAGTCAGTAATGCGCTGGCTCTTAGAGTCTCCCCTCAATCCTCCACTACCAGTGTGGCTAACCCAAGTACCGCCAGCCATCTCGAAATCAGTCTGAGTGGGATCCTTATAAAGAATCCACTTAGAGGGCTTGTGCGCGTTGCCTCTAGTGACCTGCTCAATGCAGCCCATATCCTTGAGCTTCTTCACTACCTGACTGTAACGGGACCTGTCAATACCTGCATCCTCAAAAGTGCTCACCAAAGAGCCCTCGAACATGCCGGTATCAGTATCATGGTCCCAATAAGCAGACTGCTTCATAGCTTCATAAGCAGTCATAGAGTCATTAAGTAACTTGTGCATCTATAGCTCCCTTTAGTAGTGGTAAGTACTACTTGGTCCCTAAGCACGGGCCGCGCATTATACACGCGGCCGGGGCAGCGGGGCAAACCAGCGCAGGGGCCGGTGCGCCCAGCGCACGGCCACCACAGGGGGGAGGCTGGTCTGTCCCTCCTGTGGTACGCTGGCAGCGCGCCGAGGACTACCGCGCGAACGTACTACCGGACGGGCACCGGGTACGGAGAGAGGGTCGGATTAGGCTCCCCTGCTAATCCGGCCCTCTCTTTTTGTGTAGCTAGTCAAAGCGGGCACACTTCTCGTCGTGAAAGTCTCTAGCTACCTCACTACTCCATACATCCGTAGTGATGTTCTTCTCCATTTGCTCTAATGTCCACGCCGGGTCCCTGTTGTAAGCATAGCAGTACGACTCTCTTTCGTCATAAGTGAACGTGTACCACACGTCCTCCATGACGTCCCACTGGTAGCTATCTACAACACGGTCCTCAGGGTCATCGGTTTCAGTTTCTGTGGTGGCAACGTCATCATTGCCATTGCCATTGCCGTTGTCGTCCATGACAATAGACACCGTTAACGCTACGGTCAAAGCGATCATAGCAACGGCTAAAACACTGATGCTACCAATGAGCACCCAAAACCTACGACTATTGTATAGCATAAGTGCTCCTAGTCTGACGAAATGACAGTGTTACGATAACGAGGATCGTCTGGCTCTTGCACAAGTCGAGTCATGCAAGACACAAAAGCGTTAACAGTCATTGCCTCAAGCTGTAGCTCATCGTCATTGTCAATATCGACGTCGACAGTGCCTTCGATAAACGCCTTAAAGTGACGGAAGAAAAGAAGAGCTGCGAGCAAGATTTCCTCTACGTCCTTAGGATCAATGCCGACGTAGTTAAACGTGTACTTAAAGTAATCATAAATATGGTCGTCAAACTCGTTAATGTTTGAGTCTACCATTCTATGAGTATTAGCAGCACGCAAGTCTATAAGCTCTTGCTTCAGCTCATCGAGGAAATTTTGTTCCTCAGGGAATTCCATAGTCTATCGTTCCTTTTCACGTCGATTGTACTACGCTTAGTAATAGACTTGCCATTATAAAGTCTAAGCAACTGATGAAAGTCTACAACACCGACCTTTACATCGTACTCCTTGGCAAGATAGTTTTTGTAGCTAGTAGCACGAGTATATGAAAAAGCCTGAGCCTCGTTTAGCTCAGACGTCAAAAGCATCTCATCAGATTCTTCATCAAGAAACAAGAAACGAGCGTTATCATAGTTATCGTCAACGACGTAAACTATCCACTTACTCAATGCCTCTAGCCTTACGCTCCATCATTATCACTCCTACTCTGGCACAGGAACGTCGTCGTAACGTGCGAGCAACGACTCGTTGTCCAAATCGGTATCGTCGTAGTGCATTGACTCTACAGTACCGCTGTCCTCAACCTCAAGACTGCGAAGAACATACTTTGCAGACTCAAGCACATCAATCATGCGCTCAACATCATTGATGCCTACAAGATAGAGGCTTCCAAAATCGTTGATGTGTACGTTGACAGAGTACTGGTGCTCGTACTCATTGTACGCAACAATAGACTTGAGCGAGTCATACGGACCCACTACAAGCGTAACAATGGGCTGCGATGGGCTAAGCTCTGTGCTAGTTGCTGGCCACTTACCAGCAATGTGTCGCTTGGTCATTAGAAACCTCCTGGGTCCATTGCTATTACAAGCAGAACGAACAACACTAAACCAACAGTAATCATCCACTCCATTACTGCTCCAAATCTTCGACAGTTTGGTACTTCATGTTCTTCATGTTAGCAAGCAAACTAATCAGACCATCAATCTGCTCCTTGTCTTGCTCAAGCTCAACAACAAAGTCATTGTTGTAAAGCTCAAGCAAAAAAGCCTCATCGTTAGTATTGGGGTCAAGAAACTTGCGAATAGAAAGTGCATCTGCCCGCACTCTTTGCCGTTCCACAAACATTCCTTTCAGCCGATAACTAAGACCAAAAAACTATACACCACAGGGAGGCGGATCGGACTATTACACTTACTAACCCTGTGGTGTATAGAGTGGCCCCAAGGGGAATCGAACCCCTATTTCCAGAGTGAAAGTCTGGCGTCCTAACCATTAGACGATGGGGCCTTTACTTACCTAACCGTCCCACCCTGCGTGGGCCATGGAGGACTCGAACCCCCGCTGCCGGATTAAAAGTCCGGTACTCTGCCTGTTGAGTTAATGGCCCATGATAGGTAGGGTAGCCCGGAACCACAACGACGAACATAGCTTACATTCGGTTATTATTGTGTGACTACCCTACCTACCGCTGGCCGGGGAGGACTCGAACCCCCACTACCAGGACCAAAACCTGGGGTGCTGCCATTACACCACCGGCCAAACTTACAAAGCTTACAAGCCTTAAAGCCTTAAAGCCTGTTGTTGGCGATCATGTACTCGTATCGAATAGTGCCCTCGTCTTCTAACTCGTTGAGTAGGGCCTCGACTCGCATACGGACGTAGCCAACATTTTCTTCTGACGTTTGGATAGTGTAGTCCAGCTCTGCTGACCTTGTGCTGTAAGTGCTGTAACGTGCCCGGAGTGACATAACGCACCTAACTATCGACTTGTGGAAACAGTCTATTTGCTTTTGCTTCGTTGCAGTCTTTACAAGACAACTGAATGTTGTTCTTATCGTTTGTGCCACCAAGAATAACAGGGATGATGTGGTCCAGCGTGGCCGTCTCATAAGTTAGGTGCTCGCCGTCACATTTTATTCTAAGTTGACAACGTGCATCCTGTTCTAAGAGACGGCTCTTTAGTTTACGCCGACGCTTAGCATTCATCCCCGACGTGCCCTTACCACTCATGGCCTCTTAGGTCCATAAGCCTCAACGCCGTGGATTACATCGTACAGGTAGTCGTCCAGCGGGATACCCGGCACTCCCCGATTGTAGTACACCTTACGGAGCGCGTCACGGTATGCCTCGGCCCGGTTAAGCTCTTGGCTGTAGAGACTGTAGTAAGTGTGAACCTTTTTATCCAATGACTGAATCTTATTGTGCAGACGACGGATTTCGTCTTCCTGTTCACGGAACGAAGGACCGTCTGCAACTTGCTCGTTAACCAGAGCGCCCATCACAAGGTCACTGTTATTCGTAGCATTACCTGTAGTCACCGCTACCTCCTAGCATGTTTCGCTTTTGCCGGTCACTCAACTTATCAAGATTAGCCTGCGCCACATCTTCTAGCGACAGGTCACTTTCTTCTGCGACCATAGCAACGTACCAAAGTACGTCGCCAAGCTCCGCAGCGGTAACATTAGGATCGTTACCGTCACGGATCACTTTCTTTGTCTTGTTAGCAAGCTCTCCTGCCTCACCAACAAGACCAAGCACAGCGTAGTAAAGTCCTGTTTCAGCATACCTGCCAGGGTAAATCGCAGTTTCCTGCGCCGTGTCTTGGTAATCTCGAAAGTGCATTACTGCTCCTTGCTGTGCCTGTGGTGTCATACACGGGAGCGCGCCGGGCAGGACTCGAACCTGCGACCTACGGATTAGAAATCCGTTGCTCTATCCTACTGAGCTACCGGCGCATTATTGCACTTATTATGCTATGGCTTAGTGGGTAGGTAGCCCGCGACCTCAAACAGCCGCTTTCTAGCCGCACCTAGCGAACGATTTGTATGCTGTAACGTGCGGGTTACTAGCATTTTTGTCGTTCCTTATTTGGTATCTATAAAGGGCTACCTACCCTAGTGGGCCGGGTGGGACTCGAACCCACATTCACTTGATTTTAAGTCAAGCCGCTATCCCTATTTGCGTACCGGCCCATAGAGTAGGGCCAACCCCCGAAGGAGTCGGCCCTAACTCTCTGCTAGCATGTTATACCCATTATGGGTTGCTAGTTACTGACCCTCAGCCTGTCGCTTCTGACGCTGCTCAACCTGCTTGCGCTTCTCGTTACGAAGCTGCTTGCGAGTCTCGTCAGTCAGCGCACGGGCGTAAATGATAGCGAGCGGACGGTCCTCAACAGTACCATCACGCTTCTGGACCTGCTCGGTACCCAGCGGCTCGCCGTCCGGGCCAACGCTCTTGGCGACGATCTCAAAGTTACTAGGAACCTTGACCTCCTCGCCATTGACGGTCATGGTGTCGTACTCAGCATCGGCAGGACCGTTGCCAGCACGCAGGTTATTGGCAGTACCGTAAGCCGTGGTGCTGGGCTCGCTAATCACGGCCCACTGGTCCGGGGCCTCGGTCAACTGGTCGAGGATAGGCTGCCACACGCTGGTACGGCCAGCGCCACGCCGGGACTTCGGAAGCTCGCTCACGAACTGGACGGACATGGTGTTGCTCCTTCTCTTAATCGGTTGCGTCGTGCTGTGCTAGTACAGAGTGTACCTGTGCTGTGTGGGGCGTGCAACCCCAAATCGTACCTGATTGCTAGTGGCCCCCGTACCCGCTCTCCCTAGCGAGCCGGACCAGGGCCTCGGCCACGGCAGCGCCGTGGGTCGGTGCTTCTACCTTGACTGACAGCACATGCTCGCTGCCGGGCCAAGGGGTCGAGTCCTCGTGCGCTGGGCGCACGAAGTATTGCAGGTTGCCGGACTGGAGTCTAAAAACGCTTATCGTGTACATTTTATTGTCTAGTTAGTTACTAGTCAGTAAAGGTCATCGCGCCATAGGACCAAGCCCCTTGTTCATCGCTCGGCGACTGTACTTACCCAAGATACGCTGACTGAAACGCTCAACGTACTTGCCCTTACGAACGGCTTGGAAATCTCCAAGATACTTGGCTGTGGTGTACGCACGGCTACGGTACATAGTAACGGGATCGCGCTTGCGCTTACTCATGAATGTCTACCTCCTGTGGGACGCCGTGGCCAACGATGACAGTAAAGTAGTCGTGTTTGTTTACGAAGATAGTAGCGTGTTCTTGCTCATTGGGGTCGTAGAATACGATCTCTACATACCCGCCCATGAGCCGTTCACGCTTTACGATCGGCGCCGGTGTGCCATCGTCTAGCACTAAAGCAAACCCGCGCCTAAGGTGTTTCGCCATGCATGTTATCTCGACTTGGGTTCGGAGCTTACGCATTAAGCCTCAATGTCCTTTACATTGACCCACTCGCTAGAAAATGGAAGGTTGAGTTCCTCGTTTCGGATTTCTGACAGAGTGAACCTAGTTGCGTAGTGCGGCAACAGAACCCACCCGTTGTCGTTGTTCCACCAAGCTCCTTCCTCGTCAGACCAGATCACAAACTCGTCCTCGTCGCTGTCTGCTGACTGCTCAGCGATGTGACGCTCAGCCTTCTCAACTGCGTCCTGCATGTGACGCAGAAACTCACGGGCACTGTCAAGATCGTTTAGGTGGATGCTAAAGTTGACCGGGTACGCATCCACCGCAACGTATACGGTTGGCTCGTAGCCTGAAACGAAATCATTTCTGAAATCGCTGTCGCTGTCGATAAACAGCGTGATGCTAGTCGAAGTCTGTTCAGTCATGGGCACACCTCCAGCGTACCGTTGCAATCTTCATCGGGGCAAATGACGCGGCCGTCAATAACTTGCAAATCGTCAACTCGGATGCCATCCCACCACAAATCAATAGCGTGTGGCTCTCCCTTCTCGGGCGGTGGCACGCCCGGCAGGTTCATAGGCTCAGGATCGGGACGCTCAGGCTCGTTGCCTGTGCAAACCGCATTGACGCTAGTAGCTCGTGAAATCAAGTCATCGAACAGGCCGTGGTCACACTCGAAGAAACGCGGAGTAGAGTATCCACCGCGTAGGTCGGCACCATTGTGTGACTGAATGGCGATGATCTCTGCGTCGGGCCACCACACGTATTGGAAATCTTGATCAAGGACGTTCTCTCTGTTGGCAGTGTTATCGCTAACAGCATGGCCCCAATCGTTGCGGTCACCAAAAGCATACAGGCACTCAAGGTGAGGCTTGCGCTTATAGTCCTCGGACTCTGCGAAATCCTCGTAGTCTTCTGTTACGTCCTCAAGGTTAGCGTCGTAAAAGACCTCCGTAAGCACCGAGTACAGTGACACCACAGGGTAGGGGGCGTTCAGTATAATGTCCCACCATCCGTATGGCTCGTTATGAAAGTCACGGGACTTGTTTCGCTCCCAATGACGGCCATACGCGCCGCCACTGTCAAGGATGTGCTTGCCGGTATTCTCGGTTAGCATCTTGCGGACGGTACCAAAAATGTCGTCCATCACTCATACTCCCAATAGTCGTCGACGTCAGGGTCGATGCCAGGGTCGATGCCAGGGTCGATTTCATCGTTTGCGACCCGGCACTCATAGCACACACCATCCGGCCAATCCGGGTAGTCGCTTGCGGGAGTGCTACGTCCGCAACGGTCACAGTCACGGTAGGGACTATCGTACAACTCTCCACCGGGCGTTGCCCAACGGTTCGTATAGATAATAAGTTGGCCGTCGTCCTCTACGTCAAACACTGCATCGGGCAGGAACATTCTAATCACCTGCCCTAGTTCCTCAAGTCCTCCTTCGTCTACGTTGGGAAATCGGCCAATGTATGTTACGCCAGGCAGGTTGCGTCCGGTTGCTGCTACCGACTCTACCAAACGGTCAAGGTCGGCGGGAGGGTAGTTATGGTCACTAACGGCGACAATCTTGCTGTTGTGTAGGTCGCCGTAAGTCTCATTGTCGCCGAGGACTAAGACAAAGTGTGGCATTAGATCTTCCCTTCGCCAATGTCGCGGGCCATCAACTCAAGCGCGTAGAGTGCATCACCGAGCGTTAGGTCCTCGTCCCCGGTGTCACCGTAAATGCCTCGGACACCACGTGCCTCGTAGACGTAGGGCTCAAGCCAGCTCGTAACGTACCGGGCCTTGACCGGCTCGGCGTATCCTCCGTCATGGACCTCGATAGGATCGCTTGCCCATCCGGTCCAAGTAATCGAAAAACCGTATTCGTCGGCATGGTACACAACGTGTGCGGGGCGAATGTTCGGGCGGTCAGTCATTATTCATCCTCCCTTCGCCAATGTCGAGGGCCAGCAGCATCAGCGCTTCCATCCACTTCACGGGGTGGTCGCTCTTGGCTCGCCGGATGACCTCGTGCCCGGCATAGGTGGCGCCAACCGGCTCGTTGTATCCTCCGTCGTGGCGCTCGACAGGTTCCTCAATGCGCCCTGTCCAAGACAGGGAGAAACCGTACTCATCAGCGTGGTACACCATGTGCGGTGAAGCGGTGTTGGGGCGGTCAGTCATTATTCATCCTCCAACGTAACAACCCAGCCATCCTTGAGTCTTGTGTTGGTGTAAACGATCAACTGACCGTCATTGTCCTCCCCGACCTCCATGCCGGGGAAAATGTCTAGCAGTTTACGCATGGCTCCATCCTCGGAGTACAAGTATACCATTACTCACGCTCCTTAGGGTCAGTAGAGTCAACCGGCACGTACAGAAACGCGCCGAGTTCACCATCGTGATAGAAGACCATACCATCGGCGGCTAGGTTTTCGTTCAGCCAATCAACAGCGTCGTCCGCGATTTCTGCGAGCATTTGCTCGTCATGCTCACGCTGCAAGTCGTCGAAATCATACTCAGGTTCCTCGAATGCAGCCACCACAGGGGCATCATCGGGCCGCAAGGTGTAACCGTAGTCAATGGCGAGCCTAATGACCTCTAGGTCAAGCTCGCCGGGGGGATACAGGCTATGGTCGAACAGTGGGATCGTTTTGGTGCCCCACTCGATTTCGTTATGCATCTTCGTAGCACCCCTTCTCGGTGTCGACCGGCTCTTGGAAAATAATCTTATCAGGGTTCTCGCACACGTCGGGCGGATGCAGCGAGTCTAAAACTTCCAAGCACCCCATACAGTTTCGCTGCTGGCAGCCGTGATTGTCAAAGTCATACCACTCGTCTCCGGCTATAAGTGGGTGGACTTCGTCAACGTCAACGTCGTCGTCGTTTGTGTCAATGCCCATTTCGTGGGCACAATCGAGGCAGTATTCGTCACCTTCGTAGGCATAGCCTACAATATCGAAATGGTGGACGAGACACATTGTCACTCCTTGAGCCAAGCGCGGACGAGATTCTGGTGGCGCGTCGTCGTCATGGAAATCTTATCGTCGTTGCGGATCACACCATACTCACGGTGTACAATGGCGATCGGGAGGTCGTAAGACCAAACCACATAGTAGTCGTCGTAGGGCTCGATTGCATCCTCGTCGAGTTGCGATGTAACCAAACGACGAACATGACGGTGCGTAAGGATCTCACGCCCATACATCCAATCCGCGGTCATTGTGTGACCACGGAACGGCTGCCTACGCTGCAAACGGTGCGGGATCTGCCTGTAGTTTGCGTCCTGCTTACTCATTATGCCCTCCGTGCCTCTTCCTTCTTCTCCGTAAGGAGCGCCGACCACTTATGCTCTAGGCTCCCGAGGGTGACGATCATGTGCGCCACCTGGAACCTGTCCTCATCCTCTACGTCGGCAGTCTCCATCTCCTCATGCATGTCCTCAAGTTGACGTCGCGCCCTGTACGAGTGATCGAGTATCTCCTCGATCTCCTCGATCTCACCCATAATCTTATCTATCCGATCGACTCGCTCATCCATTATCCTCACCCTTCCACGCGATGCTATCCCACTTATCTTCCAACTCGGAAGCCACCCCATACAGTTTTGCTGCTGCACTCTGTAGTTCGTTTCTCTCATCTTCATCGTGCTGTTCTTCGATTAGGTTCTTGGCCTGAAGTGCTGCTTCCGCCGCACTGTCAGCGAAGATTGCGGCTTGATCCAACCGATCAGCCCTGTCCTCGTTCATCCATGATCCCTTCGACGTACTTGATCAACTATTGTGTAGCAATAGTGCCACAACATTGCCGTATAGGGTTGTATAGTGGTCCGAACCGGGCGGATCGGACGAAAGGGATCGCATTATCGACTATACTGCGCGGAGTGTAGCAATAATACAGATTATCGAATACTTTAGAGGTACATGATACTATACTACAAAAGTTATTACTATTATTGGTAAGAGAAGAGGACCAATAATCGAGGTCGTTTTGAGGGGGGGTGTCTTTGCGAAATGTCGATTGATAAGGCGAGCATTATAGCCTTATAGGGCTATAAGTGTATACGCAGTCCATTATAGAAACCGCGTCCGCCAGCGCTCAACATCCGCGTGGACACCATTGCGGCCCAATGGGCCTACACTGCGCGGACCCTACCCAACGGGCGGGGAGTCCCACCCCGCCGCAATGTAGAGTCATTGCGGCCCATTGGGCGGGGAGTTTGACCCACCCCCGGCCGGGAGCTTGCGTCCCCGCGCCAGCAGCGCCGGGCCGTCCTTCGTCCAATCGGGGGCGGGGAAACTTTTTGGTAGTGTCACTACCAATACTTTAGCGTAAAGCGCAGCCCAAACTAAGTTACTAATCTAACGCTTAGTCGGTTCGATAATGAAACCGAACCGATCCTCGAGATCCTTTCCAAACCTTGCAGCCTTAGAGTACTTACCACTTTTTATGTAGGCATCGTACCATGCAACGAGCGTGATGATGACCTCATTACGCTCAAAGCGGTTGCCAACGTCATCGTAGAGGTAAGCAGCCATCGTATTTCCAATCACTCACTGTGGTGGCAGTATCAAGGGCCGCGCTTTATGCTAAAGCATTGCCAGCGTTACCCTATACTAACGGCACGTCCCGCGTGTTTTGTTACCAATCCCGCTTAGTCTGTCCGATAACGTAATAACCGAACAAATCAAGTTCGTCCCTGATTTCGTCCAAATCCCACATTGCTTCACTCATACCGCGACGGTCATCATTCGCAGCGCAACGATGGAAGGTATCCCACAAATCATCGTACTGTCGTACGAGATAAGAAATCACGAAGATTTCATAATCCCCGACGATTAGTTTATTGCCAACATCGTCAGTGATTTGATGCTTCCCGAAATCAATGTCATAGACAGTGTCCATGATGGTTCCGATCCCTGGCCTGTGGTTTCTTTATCAGGGACGCGCCGATAGTGTAGGGTAACGCTAAAGCGAAATGCTAAAGCGTTACCCTATCGTGCCGCTACGTTGCATTGCCAACCTTTACGTTCCACGCGCAGTGACGCATACCGGAGCAGTAGGCTACCGGCACCCTATGAATAGTTTAGAGGACTATTCATACCGCCGCTAAGCGGATCGAACCCTACGCGCTTCTCGGCTCCCGGTTATTCCATCATTCATCATGGCAGAATAACCTAAAGGCCAGCGCAACAACGCGCCCAAGTGACACTGTTGCGCCCATACCATACGGTATCGGCCCAACCAAAGGCACGCGGCACACTTTATGTAAATAGCCATTTCCTGCTATTATTGTAAACTATGCTTCCAAAGGGACGCATAATCTCCCCATACCGCTAACGCTAATCGCGGTTCGTAACCACTAGCGATTAGGTTCACTAACCTACTGCGCTAGTGATGCGACCACTCGCAACCCAATGTTGCCCACACTAGGTCACTATTCTAGCGGTTCACGGTATGGTCCCATAACGGACAGTAGGTAGAGTCCCTAGCGTTAGGTATTATCGGACCCGCTCAAAGTAGTCATCGTCTAGGTCGTGATGATCGCTCGCGGTACCGTTGGCTACTAGGCTACGCAGGGTCGCGCGCTGACGCTCCAAGTCCTCGCGGTAACGCTTTGTCGCGGCCGCTTGCGCGCGATGACGACTCTTGTGCTTGCGCGCCTTGGCCGCTTTAGTACCCTTGGCAGGCTTGCTAGGCTTGCTAGCCTTGGCCGCATCCTCCGCACTGTAGAGGAGCCTACCCTCGGCATCGTACACCTTTAGGGTATCCTTAGTCCACTTAGGTTGCCGGGTACGCCAACCGTAAGTCGAAGTCGACCCCTTAGCGCCAGATGGAGTAGGACGGTTGACGTCGCGCGTGCGCGTGGCCGCTAGGTCACTATTGCTAGTCATACTAGTCCCTTCATTGTGGCGGTCGAGTGATCGCGCTAGGGACTCTACCTACTGTCCGTTATGGAGTTGTTAAAGTTCATCGGTCACGGCGCCCGGTACTTGCGAGGGGCTTTCCCTTCTGTGCGCCGATCCCTTTCTGCTGTGTCCACAGCATACCCGCTACCGCTAGGGCTCGCAACATACCGACATGCACATAGACGATAGGTTCAGTGTCAGTACTTGACAGTCAGTGTCAGTCAGTGTCAGTTCGTCTAAAGTCATGTCGCCGATCGTGCGCTCAGCGCATAGTCAGTGTCAGTGCTTGATAGTTCGTGTCAGTGTCAGTACTTGACTGTACTAGCTCCCTCGTCTTAGTCAGTGTCAGTACTTGACAGTTCGTGTCAGTGCTTGTTACTTCGTTACTGTGCAAGCTCCCTCGTGTTGTTACTTGTCAGTCAGTGTCAGTGCTTGATAGTTCGTGTCAGTCAGTGTTAGTCAGTGCTCTCAGCTCTGGACGAATGTTCGATAGTTGCGTATCGTGCAACGGTTGCGTATTGTGCAACGCTTGACGACGCATCAAAGAGTTGGAACAGGTGTCAGTGTTAGTTCGTGTCAGTACTTGACAGTTCGTGTCAGTCAGTGTCAGTCAGTGTCAGTCAGCGAGTAACCATACTATCAGGAAAAATGTAAGCAAAAGTAGACCGCTAGCTTTGTATTTCTACAAGAGACAAATTAGCCCTATAATAGGCGCAAAAGTATAATACAACTAGATTATAGGAAGTCCTACGCGCGCACGCACGCACACGCATACTCAGGTCGTGTACCGCCTTGCACACGCCTATAAAGCTGCCAGTGCTTGCACAAAACCGATACCTGCGGTACGTTGTACTTAAGGCACCAAGCAAGCTACCAAGCAGCCAAGTTAGCAAAAAGGAGAAAACAGTGGCTAAGCACTGGGACCCCGAAGAAGTTTTGCAAATGTCACTGCACGAGCGGGACTTTCACAACATGAGCCCGTTCAAAAACGCAGAGCGTTTGATGTACGAGCACAGCGATGTTGCAACGAAAGCAATCTTGCACATTGCTATGTACTCGGACAACGAGAAGCTACGTTTCGACGCTGCTCGCTACATCCTTGAGCGTGTTCTTGGTCGTACTCCTGAGTTTGCTGGGTCTGACGCTAACAGCAAGCTTATGGAGATGGTTGATGAGCTTGTAGTGGAAGCGTAACTAGTTATGCCCAAGAAGATCGACAAGTACGCTCTATTCGACAAGCTCGGATATGAGCCATTCGAGCAACAAAGACTTTACCACGAGTCTAAAGCAAGGTTCAGAATCCCAATCTGTGGTAGACGCTTTGGGAAGTCTATCATGGCGGGCAGAGATACTGAACCTCTGCTTTTTGCCCCCAATAAGCAAATCTGGATTATTGGTCCTACTTATGCACTCGCCGAAAAGGAGTTCCGGGTAATCTGGGACGACTTGATGATTAAGTCTGGCCTCTCAAAGGAAAGAGGGGTCAAGAAGGCTTATAACATGAAGCAAGGCGAGATGTTTATTAAGCTGCCTTGGAACACCACAGTCGAGTGCAAGTCTGCTGACAAGCCTGAGACACTAGTTGGTGAAGCACTCGACAGAGTGATTATGTCTGAGGCTGCTAAGCACAAGCAGAA
>LFCJ01000511.1_pt1 | contig 24273 bp, 28 predicted proteins | sample 643141 | NCBI WGS metagenome assembly LFCJ01 (sample SAMN03766243, study PRJNA286221) | soda lake metagenome | biome: soda lake; feature: Kulunda steppe; material: water; isolation source: sample B1-Br-g2 brine of Lake Bitter-1 | place: Russia: Kulunda steppe | collected 2010-07
AACCGTAAAAAACGCATCTACCGACAGCCTGGGTGGACGATTTCCCCGCGTCTGCCCACAGCACTCGAGTGCTGGAGGCTCCGACACCCTCTTAACAAATGGTCGCATACCGGATGCTAATGACGGTAGAGGCGACAAGTGCTGGTGCGATCCTCTTCCGCGACACCCGCGGCCGACGGGAGTATCTGCTCCTCAAAAGCCGTCCGGGGGACTGGGAGTTCCCCAAAGGCGGGGTCGAGGGAAGCGAAGAGCTCCAGCAAACCGCGATCAGAGAGGTATCAGAAGAAGCCGGCATCGATGAGTTCAGGCTCATCAACGGCTTTCGCGAGGAGTACGACTACGTCTTTCAGGCCAACGGCAAGACCATCCACAAGACGGTTCATCTGTTCATTGCCCACTCCTTTGAGGCGAGTGCAGAACTCTCGAAAGAACACCGTGATCTGCAGTGGCGCGACTACGAGCAGGCGCTTAATACGATTACTCAGGACGGCCCGCGTGAAATCCTCGAAGAGGCCCACGAGTTCTTAGAGGAACTCAAAGACGAAGAAGGCGAGTACATCTAGGGCGTGGCCTCCTCGGAGTTCATCTACGAACTGCAGGTCTGTCGATGGGCCGAACTCGCTTGGCCGCCCGACGACTCAACCAGTAGTTCCTACCTTGTCGCCCGACAGCTTGGAACCGCTAGGCGACGCTGGGATACGGTTGTTGTCGAAGTCGATCCGCAAGCGCTCGCTTTTCGCCACCAGTTCGGCGACCGAGAGTTGGATTCCGACCTGCTGCATATTGTCCGCCATGCGCCCGCCGAGTGGACGTGGTACCGCGAGGCCCTCCCAGATCCGGGTTATCCATGGCGATACGTCCGGGAGGCGATTCACCGTGCAGCAGCCCGCGGCGTCGTCAGCAAACGAAAAAACCGCAACCGCATCCAGATCAAACGTATTGCAACCTATCCCGACTGGGTGACCCGCGTGATCGCCATCGAGAACAAGCCTGATCTCGATGCGAGTGCAGCCCGACAGTTGGCCGACCAACTCGAGTACGACGTAACAACTGGCTTGGCCGATGAGGTTTGGCTGGCAACCCAACAGACCGGCCAACAGGTCGAACCAGCTCTTCTCGAGTCGCTGCCGGTCGAAGCCGGCATTCTGATAACGGATTTCGACGGCGGCGTTGAGGCCGACGCTGCTAGCGTCGAGTGGTATCCAAACCGCCTGTCGGCGTCTATGGACGACGAGAGTCGGCTCACTCGGCGGCTCGAGCTTGCCGAACGTGCCTATGGTCGCGGCTGGCGGAGCTACTACGAGACGATGCGGCCCGACTGTCGGTTTTTCGAACTCCGGCCCAATGGCCGGGGGCTGTTGCCGTGGTGTGCAGCCAAGCAGTGCCATCAGTCTTCGGCGGTCTGTTCGGGCGCGTGCGATGCATTCGAGCCCGAACCGCCTGCATGGCGGATTCGCGGCTGGCCGATTGAGGGTGGCCCTGGGAAGGCAATCAAGCGCTTGCTGGACGTGCGGGCACGGCAAGCAAGAAACTCGACAGTAGCTTTCGACCAGCCGTAAGCTGGTGATTACTCGTTTGTGGTTTCGACAGCAACCGACTCGCGGTCGACACAGAGCCGGAACGTTGGCACTGTTCGATAGATGACTTCGACGACACCTTTGCGTTTGAGACTCTGGAGTGCGCGCCGGACATCGCCGACCTCGGGGTCGACGTTGTACTCGTCTCGCAGACTGTTGAGCACGCTAACGACGCTTTCTGATCGGTTTTTTGGGCCGGCCACCACGGCGAACACCTGCGATTCGATCTCGGAGATGCGGATCGAACTCGGGGGCTCGTCGGTGCCTTGACCCTCGGTTGGCGGTTCGACACCCGGTTCGACACCGGTGAGTTCGACAGCCTCGGCAGTCGAACGAATTAGGCTGTCGTCGTCTCTAAAGTAGTACTCTTTGAGATGGCCCTCGAGATACTGGTGGACTTCGCTGCCGCTTTCGAGCCCCCAGCGGTCTTGTAGCTCCTTGTTTTTCGTTGGCTGGAGTTCGACGATATCGCCCAACCGATCCAATTCGTCGTCCGTGAGGCTCATAGCGACTGTTTGTTTCGCCTCATATAATGGGGTTCCGGGTTACTCTCGGATCGCAATACTGTCAGCAAACTCTCCGGAGCGGCTAAGTCATGTGGAACCGTTATAGATGCTGTGACAGACAGAATCAAAATCAACCGTGTGAAAAACGTCCTCGAGCGAACCGACTATCCCCAACCTAGAACAGACGCTGCAGCCGAATTCGATGACGTGACGCTGATCTTCGCTGACGGCGAGGCCAATCTCGGTGAGTTAATCGCCCAAGCCAACCGCGAGACGTTCAACTCGGCCGATGATCTAAGCACCGAACTCAACAACGTCATGCCAATCGAAGCCGTCGGTGAACCTGGCCAATCCGACGGGGATGCCTGAACGGGCTCCAAACCCTGTTATTTAAGTATGGCAGTCCATTCTCACACCGCTAATGGAGTTTTGTGACGACTGCGGTTCGATGATGAAGACGGAGGGCGACCACTGGGTTTGCGGTTCCTGTGGGTTCGAAAAGCTACGTGACGAGGTCAAAGAGGCCACGATGGTGACTACGCAGGGCCAACAGGACAGCGAAATCGTTGACGTCAGCGATGCCGAAGACAAGGGGCTGCCGACGACGACTGCCCAGTGTCCACAGTGTGACAACGACCGGGCCTACTGGTATATGCAACAGATCCGGTCGGCCGACGAGTCAGAAACCCGGTTTTTCGTCTGTACTGACTGTGAACACAAGTGGCGCGAGGACGACCACTAAGTATGGAGATCCCGCCGCCGTCGGTGCCTGCCTCACAGCTCACCGACTGGCGGCAGACTGACCGAACCGTCGAATCACCGTTTTCGACGCCGATGGTCTCGGCGTACACTCACACGCTCGTCTACGAGGAGACAACACAGCGTCAGGAGGTTTTCGAACGAACTGGCGTTGATCACCCCTGGCAATTTTTCTTTGCCAGCCGTATCCAACTCAAGCCAGCCCAACCACCGAATCCAGTTCTCAGTTCGCTAATCCGCCAGCGAGTCGACCGCGCGTTTATCGAGCGGCTTTCGGGCCGTGGACTCGAGAACATCAACAGGGCCGAATCCCATACGGTCTCGCTGGGTACCGCGAACGGAAAGCGAACCCGCTATTCGGCGCGTCTCGACTGTACGGTCGAATCCCACGAGGAACTGCTTTCGGTTCCGATTGAGGCGTATCTCGTTGTCTGGGCTGACGACGATTACCTGCTTGCTGGCGGTGCGTATCCAGCCGGCCGTGCCGAAAGCGGGCCTCAGGAACTTATCGAGACTCTCGCCGATATCATCGATCCAACAGCCGCTCGCAATGAGCTGTTCGGGCTACTCGAGGGCTGTTGTGGCTCCGACTGAGCTAGGCCTCGTCTGTATTTTCGGTCGCGTCGTCGGAGTCTGCAGCGTCATCTGGGTCGTCGCACCCACCGCTTGTCTCTGTCAGTATCGAGAGTTCGCTGTCCCGCGAAACCAACACAACGATCCGCAGGCAGTCTCGGTCGGAAAGCTCACTTGCGGAAAACTGCTCGCGCGTTCCGTCATCGAGCCGAACGGTCAACTGGAACTCTCCGGGCTCGGTCGGCCATCCTTCCTCGAGCAGTCGGCTGCTGTCGCCGTTTTCGGCAATGGCAGCCAGTTCGTGTTCTTCCCAGTATTCGATCTGGTCGTCCCACTGGATGATAATATCCAACGTATGCGAGCGACTGTTGAGGTTTTCTACGGAGATGGTCTCCAAGACGGGGCCGTCGCTTGTTGGTGTGGCCTCCGTTGTCGTTTCGTCTCCCAGACAGCCGGCAAGCCCGCCAGCAGTTACTGCTCCCCCAACAGCAAGCAGCCGGCGGCGTGAGTACCCGCTCATAGCTACCTATTGGCTGACGACAGTGTATAATCCTTTGTCAGACACTCACCGCATCGGCCTGAACCGACGCACTGCGGCCCGCAGTACGCCACCGATAGCGGGCCTAAACGGTGCGGTGCCAGCCAGCCCAGCAAGCCGACCGGCTGGTTCGCCGGGCTGATAGGAACCAACTCGAACGCCACGCACTCGAATGACTACTGGTGTCCCGACCTTGAGTGGTACCTCAACGCCCAGTTTTCGGAATAACTCACCCATATCGCCGTCGGCGAGTGCCCGAAGCTCTCCGAGTGGCCCAAAGCTTCTGGCCTCTACGTAGAGTACGCCGTCTACCGACCGCACCTCGAGTGTTGTATCTTCGAGCCCGACTGTCAGATCGGCCTCGATGTAGAGTCCGTCCGCTGCGATATCGTCGGTACCGCTCACTGCTCGGAGTCGCGCTCGCGGGCCCGAACCCGAACCGTGCCGTTGAGCCGCCAGCGGGCATGCTCGGCGTCCGGGCCGATTCTATCGGGGACGTCGATCTGCATATCCTCGAACTCGTAGGTTATTTCGGCTCCACGGCCCGTTAGTCGTTCGTACAGCCCGATGGCCAACTCCGGCCACGTCTCGGTCTCACTGGGATCTGCGTTGTCTGTCGACATTATATGACCTCTATGGGGTGCCGATACAAAGACTCTGGTGTGCGAGTATGTCGGCCGGTTCCCACTCGAGGCTCTGGGTGGTTTCTTCGCAGAACACAACGTATAAGTTCAGTAGTACCACAGTATGGGGTGTGAGACCCACTGCTGTCGCCACCGCGTCCGACCAGCCGACAGCCGTGGGTTCGACTCCCGCATCCGGCCAGCGGCTGGCCATAGAGGTGGCCAGCGGCGTGGCTACTGCGAAGCGCAAACCGGCCTTTTTGTAACTGCTCGAGGCGGGCGTGGCGTCCCGTTTCGGGTGATTTTTAGCGTTTCCGAAGCGTCAGACGACTATACCCAACCCAGCGACACTACAACAACATATGACAACGATCGATTTCAGCGGGGTTTTTCCGGCGATGGTGACCCCCTTTACTGAGGACAACCGAATCGACACCGAAACACTCCGCGAAGACGCCCAACGACTCGAAAAAGCCGGCGTTGACGGCCTTGTCCCGGTTGGCTCGACCGGCGAGAGCGCGACGCTTTCGCATGCCGAACACGTCGAAGTCATCGAGGCAGTCGTTGATGCCGTCGAAGACGTCCCGGTTATTGCAGGCACTGGCTCGAACAACACTGCAGAAGCCTTAGATCTCTCTCAACAGGCCGCCGATGCCGGCGCGGATGCGCTGTTGCTCATCTCGCCGTACTACAACAACCCCGAACCTGCCGGGATGTACGAGCATTACCAACAGATCGCCGACGCCGTCGATCTCCCACAGATCGTCTACAACGTTCCGAGTCGGACGGGCCAAAACATCACTGTCGAGACTGCAGTCAGACTCGCAGACCACGACAACATATCCGGCTACAAAGCCGCCTCGGGCGATCTCAACCAGATCTCGGAACTGATCGAACGCACCCGCGACAAGGAGTTTGCGATTCTCTCGGGCGACGACGGCCTGACGCTCCCGATGGTCTCGATTGGTGCCGACGGCGCGATCAGCGTCGTCGCCAACCTCGAGCCCGAACGCGCCTGTGCGATGGTTGGTGCGGCCCTCGAGGGCGATTTCGAGTTTGCCCGCGCGCTACACCACGAATTGGGGCCGCTCACCCGCCAACTGTTCGTCGAGACCAACCCGATTCCAGTGAAAGCCGCCATGGAAATGCGCGGATACGCACCAGGCCGGCTTCGGTCGCCGCTTTCGGAACTCTCAGCGGAGCATCGTGAGCCGTTGGCCGCCCGACTGGCCGAACTCGACGGCGAGCCAACTGATGGGCCCACCACGGGGAGTTCACACTGATGGTCACGATTGCCGTTACGGGTGCGGCCGGCCGAATGGGCCGAGAGGTGCTGGCGGCCGCCACCGACCGCACCGACTGCAAGGTTGCGTTTGCGGTCAACCGCACGCCCGTCGATGAGCTGATCGCGGGTGTCGTCATCGAATCTACTGATAATTTTGCTGAACTGCTGGCAGATCACGACCCGGACGTTGTCGTCGACTTTACCGGTCCCGAATCCGCTGTTGGGTACGCCGATGCCTGTGCCGAAACCGGCGTTGGGCTAGTGACCGGCACAACTGGCTTCGATGAGACCGGACTTGCAGAACTCCATCACGCAAGCGAATCGACAGCCGTTCTCAAAGCCGCGAATTTCTCGCGTGGAGTCGCTGCCCTTCGGTTGGCGGTCCGGGAGGCCACCGCTGCACTGCCGGCTGCCGATATCGAACTCACCGAGACTCACCACAACGCCAAACGTGATGCCCCGAGTGGAACCGCCAAAACGGTACTCGAGGATATCGAGGACGTCCGCGATGATCTCTCCGAGCGTATCCACGGACGAGTGGGTGAGACACCGCGATCAGCCGATGAAATCGGCGTTCATGCCCGCCGTGCTGGCGATGTTGCAGGCGAACACGAGGTACTGTTCGGCGGCAAAAACGAGACGCTATCGGTGACTCACCGAGCAGGCGACCGGTCGATTTTCGCCGAAGGCGCACTGGATGCTGCCGACTGGCTGGCTGGACGAGACGCTGGCTGGTACGACTTTTTCGAGGTTATCGACAGCACGTGACATCCTCCCCGGTGTAGAACGGAGAGGGAGCGAAGCTCCCTCAGGCAGTCGGGCTGCGCCCGACGACGCCGGGGCTTCCCACCGCACAAGGCGGTTGGTTTGGGAACCTCGGGTTTCCACACCGACGAGTGACGGGAGTGTCGTTCGAAAATCAAAGATTTTCGTGATGTGGCCAGAAATCAGAGATTTCTGGCGGGCACCCAGAACGCTCGCGTTCTGGTGATGTCCTGAAGGACGGGATTCTCTTCTTGATGAAAATAATCGCAGTCACAATCGACGGGTCTTATTGGATGGCCGAAAAAGCCGGGCGTACGACCTATGTCGACTATCGAATCCGAGATCACCGACCTGTGGAACCGCTACGACGACGGCCTGAGTGCCGACGATGCGACCGATGACGACCTCGCAACACTCGAGGCGTTCCTCGAGTCCCTCGAGGCCGGCGAGATTCGTGCGGCCGAAAAAACTGGCGAGGCTGTTACTTCCTGGGAAGCCAACGCGTGGGTCAAACAGGGTATCTTGCTCAACTTCGGGCTTCGACACACCGAGGCCCGCAACTATGGCGGCGTTGCGTATCACGACGTGCTTCCGCTCCGCGAGACGGCAGATCTCAACGAACGCGGCACCCGAAACACCCCAGACGGCACGGCCATCCGTCGCGGAGCCTACCTCGGGTCGGACTGTATTATGATGAGCCCCTCATTCGTCAACATCGGCGCGTACATTGGTGACGGCACGCTGGTTGATTCGTGTGATACCGTGGGTTCGTGTGCCCAGCTGGGCGAAAACGTCAAACTCGGTGCGAACACGTTGATCGGTGGTGTTCTCGAGCCTGTCGAGGGTGCACCGGTCATTATTGAAGACGGCGTCTCACTTGGGGCTGGCTGTCGGGTGACCTCCGGGTTCAAAATCGGCGAAAACTCAATTGTCGGTGAAAACACCCTGTTGACCCCGCGGATTCCAGTGTATGATCTGGTCGAAGAAGAAATCATCTACGGCCATCTCCCGTCCGAACGGCGTGCGTTCACGCGCTATGTCGAGTCTTCGGTCAGTGACCACGACCTGTTCGAAGGCGGAGCCTACAAACCGGCAGTCGTTGCTACCGGTGTCGAACAAGAAACGCTGGAGGCAACCCAGCGCGAAGACGCACTTCGAGACTAACTCACGGCCCTGTCGTCGGTATTCTCCGAACCGCTATCCGAGAGGCAACTGCTGGTGGATCCGGTGGACATATGTATGAGACATGCCATGGGTTGATAACGACTACCAAGCTGTCGGCAGTTGGCCACCCTCACTCCATGTGAGTGTTTAGCAACTATGGGTGGAAGCCGACAGCTATCGCCCGTCGCTACCAACCGTATGTCAACACTCAATCACACAGTCGCCTTCGAGAAGTACCACGGCACCGGCAATGATTTCATTATTGTAGATGCAACCGATCCAATCGCAAACCGGAGTGCGTTCGCGAGAGCTTGCTGTGATCGCTCGAGCGGCCTCGGCAGCGAGACCGACGGCACAACCGGCGCAGACGGTGTGTTGTTTTTGGATCTCGAGGATCGCTTTTCGCCACCACGGATTATCATGACGCTTGTCCAACCCGACGGCTCAGTAGCGCCCATCTGCGGCAACGGTGCGCGCTGTGCGGCCGTCTGGGCGATGAACCGCACTGATACCGAGTCGGTGATGATCGACACTCAGGTCGGTACTCGACAGGCAACTCGCGCCGACAACGGCATTGCCGTCGAGATGGGAACCCCGACGTTTGCTCCCCAGCGCGTCCCGTTGGCCGCCGACCGGGACGAACCACTTATCGAAGAAGCAATCGAGGGCTTGACGGTTACGGCCGTCGGTGCGGGCGTTCCACAGGCAGTGGCGTTCGTTGATGATATCGACGCCGTCGACGTCGAGTCGGTCGCACCAGCCGTTCGGCACGCCGAGTGTTTCCCTGTCGGGACGAACGTAACGTTCGCCGAGCGGGTCGAAAGCCGACGGGCGGGTGTGCCACGGTTCCGCCAGCGGAGCTACGAACGCGGTGTCGAGGGTGAAACCGACGCCTGTGCGACCGGTTCGGTGGCGATTGCGGCCGCCGCTAGCCGGATTGGGCTGATTGATTCGACCGCGCCGGTCGACATCTCGCTTGCCGGCGGTGATCTCCGGATTTCGTCGACCGACCGCGGTGAGTTGCTGTTGACCGGCGGTGTCACCCATGAGTTCGACGGGCACCTGTCGGCTCCCGATGAGTAAAACCAAAGCATTGAATCGGCGAGCGGCCTGATGCAGTACAATGAGTGATTTGGATCTCGCACGTTCGCCTGCGATTCGTCGCCTCGCCGACTGGGACCACCAACAGCTTCAGTCGCTGGCCGCCGAGTACGGAACTCCGCTGTATGTAACCGATCTCGAGCGCGTCAAAGCAAACTATCGGCGCTTTTCGGCAGCGTTTCCCGACGCCCACGTTATGTATGCAGCAAAAGCCCACACCGGCCGGTCGGTCCTCGAGGCGCTGCTTTCTGTCGGAGCCGACATCGAGTGTGCTGCAGGAGGTGAACTAAAGCGGTCGGTGGATGCAGGTGCCGACCCCAACACACTGCAGTATACCGCAGTCAACCCACCGGCTCATGATCTGGACTACGCCGTCGATCTTGCCGAGGAGGCTCCTGGGCTCACGATCACGATTGGGGCCACTGACACGCTCGATCGCCTCGCTGAACGCGACTACGATGGCCGTGTTGCGATTCGGATCAACCCCGGCATTGGAACGGGTCACCACGAGAAGGTTGCGACCGGCAACGACGCCAAGTTCGGGATTCCCTACGAGCAAGTCCCGGAGGTCGCCGACCGCGTCCGCGAGGAGTTCGAACTCGTTGGGCTTCACTCACATGCTGGCAGCGGCGTGCTGACCGACGACCTCGAAGACCACTGTATGGCAATCGAGCGCGTCGGCGAGTTGGCCCGCCGCGTGGGGGGCGTGGAGTTCGTCGACATCGGCGGTGGCTTTGGCGTGCCGTATCACGAAGACGAACCACCGCTGGATCTCGAACAAACCGCCGAGATGGTTCGGGAGGCCGTCGGCGAGATCGATGCGCAACTCAAACTCGAACCGGGCCGCTATATCGTCGCAGATGCTGGATTGATTCTCACGACAGTCAATACGATCAAAGAGACGCCAACCGCTACGGTCGTCGGGGTTGATGCCAGCCTCGCGACCCTGATCCGACCGGCGATGTTTGGCTCGTATCATCCGATGCAGAACGTCAGCGCCCCGGATCGAGAGACCGAACCTGTCACAGTTGGCGGGCCCGTCTGTACGAGCGCAGACGTGTTTGCGACCGACCGCCCGATTGCTCGCCCCGAGCGAAACGACATTCTGGCGATTGGAAACGCAGGGTCGTACGGCTATGAGTTGGCCTCGCAGTTCCATTCGCAACCACGGCCTGCCGAAGTCGCACTCGAGGACGGAACCTCTCGCGTTGTCCGTCGCCGCGAAACGCTCGAGGACGTTACGCGCGTCGAACAGTAGCGAGACTACTCGATGCGACGAGCATAGTAGACGGTATCTACTCCCCGAGCGCGGTCGTTTTCGACCCGGTGGACACACGTGAAATCCAGCGACTCGAGAATGGCGAGATGCGCACTGTTCGTACTCCAGGTTTTCGTCGAGACGGCGGGCTGACGGTGTGCTGCTGGCAGTGACTCCAACAGATAGTCGTAACATTTTGTGGCGAGTCCCTGATTGCGGTACGATTCGTCGACTACCAAGACGGTGAGGTGGTTCGTCGGGGTGTAGTCGGCGAGTGGCTCGCTGTCAATCATGGGTTCGAACGAGGCGAAGCCGACCAACTGGTTGCCGTCGAGAACACCAATCATCGGCCGATCAACACAGGCTTTGTGGTAGCTGTCGATATCGGTTGGCCCCGGCTGACCACTGGCGCGTGACAGTTCGGCGCGTGAGAGGTCGGTCAACGGTGGCAGAAAACTGTCGTTGGCCGCCTCGAGCAGCTGTCGAATATCGCTGCTATAGGTGGCTGGCTCGCTGATGTACTGAACACCGCTCATGAAACAGGGTTGTCTGTCACCGGTCTAAACATCCCGATTTTGGCGACAACTAACAGGTGTCACAACCGAGTTCTCAAATGATCGTCTTTTCAATACACATTTATTAACCTGTATTCAGAATAGTCAATGATGGCAGTGTTTCGGGTCCTCCATATCGACGATGATCGAGCCATCGGCGATCTCTTAGAGACATATCTGGAAGAGGCTGTAGACAGACAGGAGTTTGCGGTGACAGCAGTCAACACAGTTCAAGCAGCCAGAGAGATACTCACAGAACAGACAGTCGACTGTATTGTTTGTGACCAGCAGATGCCCGAAACAACCGGCCTCGAGTTTCTCCAAGAGATCCGAGCACAAGACCCACACACACCGTTTATTCTGTTTACGAACAAGGGGTCGGCCGGCATGGTCGAAGAGGCAATCGAAGCCGGTGCGACCGACTACGTCCGCAAGGGCTCGACTCACGAACAGTACGAGGTGTTGGCAAATCGGATCGCCAATGCCGTCAAACAAGAACGTGGCCGAATCGCCCGAACACAACTCAAAGAGACGACGGCGGTTATCTCACGGCTGTATTCGGTGCTGCATGAAACCGAACTAACCGTCGAAGAGAAGTTCGATCGGGTTTTAAAAATCGGCACCGAAGAGTTGGGGTATCCCATTGGCTACATTACTCGTCTCACCGATAGCTCTCTGGAGATTATTTCAGCTGTTGGCGACCACGACGTAATTCAGGAAAACAATACTGTTCCACTCGACATCACGTTTTGTGAACAGACGATTACCAAAGGCGAATCACTGTCGCTCAGCGATACGGTCAGCAGCGAGCAGTGGGCAGACTCCAAGGCGTTCAAACAAACCGGCTTTCGGTGCTACGTTGGCGCACCGATCATCGTCGATGGCGAGACGTACGGAAGCCTCTGTTTTGCGAGCGAACAGCCACAAAACGAAACTACTGTCGAAGACGATGAACTCACGGTCAAAACGTTGGCTCAGTGGGTCGGCTACGAGGTCGATCGCCACGACTACGAACAGGAACTCAAACGGCAGATCGACCGCCTCGAGGAGTTTACTGGTGTTGTCTCACACGATCTTCGCAACCCACTCAACATCGCCCAGGGACGGATTGATATCGTCGACGCAGAGTGTGATTCCGACAGTATCGGTGCGATAACCCGTGCGTTAGATCGGATGGAAGCGATTATCGAAGACACGCTTACGTTGGCTCGACAGGGCCAGACTGTCGATACCGACGAGATCGAAACCGTCAAAATCGAGTCGGTAGTTCAACACTGTGCTGATATCGTCGACATTGGCAACTCGGAGGTTCGAGTCGTCGATAGCTTCAGTCCCCAAGCCGACCGCAATCGCCTCTATCAACTGTTCGAGAATCTTATTCGCAACGCTGTCGAACACAGCGAGACTCCGGTGACAATCCGAATTGGCCGACTCAATGAGATGTTTACATCCACCCGTGTCGAAAGCGACGGCACGTTCGGATTTTATATCGAAGACGACGGGCCGGGCGTTCCAAAAGAAAAACGCAGCGAGGTCTTCGAGCCCGGAGAGACTACTAACCCTGAAGGAACAGGGTTTGGTCTCCCCATCGTCAAACGGATCGCCGAGGCACACGGCTGGGAGGTCAGTCTGACCGATAGCTTCGACGACGGTGCCCGTTTCGAGTTCACAAACGTCCGGTAGTCAGTCGAATTGGATGTCTATGTTCGTCACTGGCAGTCGAACCGTCTGGGGCCGTTTGGTCTCTCCGGCCGTCTCGATTGCGAGTTCGGCCGTCACTGATTGTTCCGATTCGTTGAGCATTCGATACTCCTCTGAGCGGAGCTGTCGAGCCCAACCGTCGGTTCGTGGTGAGTCGATCCGTACGGCGAGTGTGTTTTCCTCTGCGTCGATTGTTCGGTTTGCCAGCGTTCGGGTAGTTGGACGACGCTCGCCGACGATCTGTGTGGTTCGGTCGCCACCGACAGCAGACGCAGACGAACCGCTCGAGGTGGCTATCACGGGAACAAGGGCAGTCTCTTCGCCGACAACGAACGGTAGCGGCGAGCGGGCTATCGAGTCGGACTCCGAGCCCCGAAAGACAACCCCCGATTCGTAGACGACCTCACCACCGTCGCTCTGGAAGACCAGCGGTTGTACCGTTGCGTTCTGTGTGTTGTCGTCGACAAACTCTCCGTCGTCCCACTGGCCGACTGTTATTTCTACTGGATCGCCCACACCAATCGTGCCGCCGGCCAACCGAACCTCGGTGGCCCGACTCGAGTCCTCGTACTGGCTGATGTCGCCGAAATTGTCTGCCAACACGTCGAAAGCGCGTTCGACGTTGGTGAGTTGTTCGGCGGCCTGTCGGTCTTCGAGACCGCTAAACCCAAAGACGGTCGCAGTCGCAATCGTTGTGACGATAATCGAAAACACGAGGATGTACCCCAACGTCTCGCTGACTGCTCGTCTGTCCGTGTCGAACACAGGGCGATTCGTGGTCATGAGCTAACCTCCAGGTGAGTCTCCTCCGGATCAAAGCTGATCTCGAGGTCGCCACTGGCCAGCCGGTCGTTCGAGTGTATTTCGGTTTCAGTTTCCGGATAGCTCACTGTCACCTCGACATCTGGGTTGGTCGTCGACAGCGTGATCGTCTCGGTTTCGATACTAACGAGATACCCTGTCCCGGCGACCTGCTGCGGAAGCCGAACCGTAAGTTCGACAGTACCGTCCTCGCCGCTTGCATCAGCGTCCGCCGCAGCGATCACTGCAAGTCGGTCGGCCTCGTGGATGTTCGAGGCCAACTGGTTGCCGATCACGGTCAGTTCGTCGTTGATTACTTGTTGGGATTGTGATTCCATGAGTCCGGCCGCCCCAGTGAGCAATACACCCATCAACAGCATGGCGACAGCCAACATTAGGATGTAGCCGACGGTCACTGAAACAGCCCGACAGTCGGCTCGGAGTCGGCTCATCGTGGCTCACCCGGCGCAATGTCTGCTGTTGTCTCGAAAGTAAGATCTTGACTCTGATAGCTGACCTCGACACTCACCGAGTAGATAGCGTCGGTCGCTGTCATCGCACTTCCGGCATTGCCGTCTGCGATGGTTACCTCGCTGGTTCCGACCTCGGTGTCGATGTTGATAAACTCGAGTGTCTCGGGGTCGTTGTCGGGCCACAGTTCACGATGGCACTCGACGATTACATCTCCACTCGAGAGCCTGTCTCCGGTGATGTCTATCTCAACTGGTGTTGTTCCATCGTGTTCGATCCGACACAGTCGCTGTGGCTCTCCAGGTTCAGTCTCGTGTACTCGATCGACGGCGAGGTGACGTTCGCTTTCTTGGTCATCGTAGATATGCAGCGTGACGTTCTCGCTCGAGGAACTATTGAACTGAACGCCGAAGGCCTCGTCGCTTGTTTCGGCAGTCGTCTCATTGAGGCTACTGGGATCAAGCCCAACGCTGAGGGCTCGCAGACCATCCAACTCCGAGGCGACCGTCCAGTTGTTTCCGGTGTCGTCGAACGCCTTGTGGTTGCCATCGTCGCCGTATCTAAGCAACTCGCCCGTCTCGATATCGTTCGGGTCATAGTTGAGTGTCGCAATCGTCCCATGGCGCGCTCGCTCACGCTCGACCATCGGGGCCATCTCGTCGATCCCGGATTCAACGTTTTCGAGAATCTCCGATTCTTCCTGTTCCTGTTGGTTTTCTTCTTCGAGTAGCTCGCCTACTCCCTCGATCAACTCGCCGCGAAGTTCGGCCGCCTCGGGGCCGTCAGCCGTTGTATCACGGGTGGCGACGTTCTCAGTGAAGATGGCTGCGTTCAATAACAACGCGACAGTTACCAGGATCACTGCCAGTGCGAGCGCGGTGATCAAAAGCAGTTGGGCCCGCTCGAGTCGGCCCGAGGTGATTACATGCGCCATGTGGTGATGCGCACCTCCAGGCGGTTGTAGAGCTGACTGTCCTCATCAGCATTCGGCGCGTAGAACGACGCACACTCAGCCAACTGACAGTCCTCAGCGCCAGTCAGTCGGTCAGTGTCATAGACAGTCACCGTCCGGCTGGCGGTCACGGCGTTGTCACTGGGTTGGCCCATCTCGACCATCGACCGCGTGCGGACTCGAGGTTCTTCGCCGCTGGTGTTGTGGACGCGAACCCTGACGTTGTAGGCGATTCGTCGTTCTGCGAGTGTGTGGTTCAGAGACTCCAAAAACGCATTTTGCGAGCCCGCACTCGTATAGTAGCCGGCATCGGAGCTGTTTGTGAACTCTCCATCGCTGGCGTTCCAGTAGAGTACTGCCTCTTTGAGTGTGCCGTCTTCTGCGGCCGTCGAGAGCAGACCACTGGCCAACGCCCGCTGTTGGTTTTCGATGTGTTGATTAGAGGTACTGGCCGAAAGCGGTGTGACCGCAGTCGCCTGCATCGCAAACAACAGCCCGCTGATCAACAACAGCGCAGCGATAAACGCCTCGACAGTGTGTGCTTGCCCGCGGTCGGTATCTATCGTTTTGGTCGTCATCTTACCACACCTTTAGGACTAGTCGGTATCGGCTGTCTTCGATCAACACGACTCGGCTTGCAGTCGAGACGTCAGACTGAGGGCCATCGGTGCCACGGGTGAGTCTGTAGTCTGTGCCGTCGACAGTGTGTGTCTCGGCTGGACCCGTTGAGGGTGAGTCCTCGAGTGCGCGGATGGTGACGTTCACGTTGCGGTCGCCAACGCCTAACAGTTCGGTGGTGTCAGTTGTTGGATCAAATCCACAGTCTGCGTCTTCGATCTCCTCGCCGCTGAAAAAGCTAGCCGTACAGGCTGCCGAGAGTACCGAAGGCGTGGCTGGATCAGCTACCAACATCGTACCGGTCAGATGGTCTGCGGTTCGGTCGGCAACGATAGGTGAACTTCCTGCAGCCGTCGAAAACGGCTCGAACAGCGAGGGAACGAACATAAAGACGATGCCGACAGCGATGATGAACACTCCGGCACCAATCGCGAAATCGATCACCGTCTGGCCGCGTCGGATCATCCAACCACCACCCAGACGCCCAGTGCGACCGTCAGCAAGATGAGTACGAACTTCATGCCCGACAGTATTTTTGCCGTCCGGATGTAGCCGGCAATAAAGCCGGCGAGAATCGCTTGTATCGTCACCGCATGGAAAAACAGCAACGAAAGCAAACTGGCATCGACACCGCCACCGAAATCAGGCCCACCGTCGACGCCATCCGGCCCACCGTTGCCGTTACCATTGGCCGCCTGATCGGTGAGTCCTGCCATCACATCAATAAACTGCGTCTGGAGAATGGCCATCACTGCCAGGAGTGTGAGATACGTCATCAGGATGATCGCTACCTGCATGCGTGTTCGAGAGATCCGTTCGCGTTCGATATCGTCTGTGTTCTCGCTGGCTTGGGCTGCCGTCCGTAGCACGTCAGTAATTTCGCTCGAGGCTTCTTGGGCTTCGGTAATGAGTTTGACCGTCCGAGCCAACCGGGGCAGATGGTATTTGTTGTTGAACTCGATGAACGCATCTCGGAGGCTCACCCCGTAGTTTACTTTTGCGTACATTATCTCGAATTCGTCGGCGAGTTTCCCACTCGAGGTCTCAGAGACGGTTTTGATTGAATCCAACAGCGTCTGGCCCGTATCGTTGGCACTCGAGAGCTTTCGGAGGTTTTGGGACAACTTACCGGTAACAGCGTTTCGCGAGTAGATGTTCCACTCGTAAAACACTGCGAGCGGAATCCCGACCAGATACACCGGAAGATACACCCAAATGACGGTACTCCAGATTGGTCGGTCGATCCATGCCTGCATCGAAAGCGGTGCGCGTCCGGTGCCAACGGCAACGCCGACAACAACGAGTGCTGCCGGCACCGTCAGCGCCAGCGTAAACAACGGATAGTCCCGGAAAAACAGATGCGGAGCCCGAAGAATCTCTCGGAGCCTGTAGGAACGCTCGTTTCGTTTGATCCGGTCGAAGACCCGAAATCGGCCGACAAAGCCCTCGATGAGACCCAGGTGTGCGAGCCCGCCGTCGGTTGCTGTCTGGAGTCGCTGGCTGCTGTTTTTCGAGTGGAGATACCCATCGCCGGGTTCGTCCTGTTTGACCGTCGAGACCAACACGAGAAACGCCATTCCAATCAACGGAATCAGCGCATAGATCGTTCCGTACAACAGCGTCTGGTCGGCCTCGCCGAGCATCCCCATAATAACCAGAATAATCACCAACAGCAGCGGGAACAACGAGAGTGTCATATACATCTCGCCAAACAACTCGAGGGTCTCGAGAGTCATCTCCTGTTGCTGTTTGGCCGTCCGCATGTGGGCGTCCTTTTTGTCCTTGAGAAACGACTCCATATCGCCGCCTGAGTTGATAATCGACAGCATGTCGGTCAGAAACTGCGATAGTGGTTCACTCGGGGTTTCGATAGACTGTTTCCGAATCGCATTCCGGTAGTCCGTCCCGAAATACTCAGTTTCGTTGACGATGCTCTGAAACTCCCGGGCGATCTCGTCGTAGGTGTCTTCGGCTTCGGCCATCGCCCGCAGGATCTCGAGTTGATTCATCCCGCCGACCGAAAGTGCATACATGAATGAAATCGCATCCGGCAGCAGGATGTTGATGTTCCGCTTGCGCTCGCCGGCTTGCATATACGGAAGTCCAACCAGTCCGCCGAATCCCAGCCCAAACCCTATGGTGCCGAAAATCAGCCCTAACAGACCGACAGTCACCGGGACGACGAGTCCACGAAGCAGCGCCGCAGTTTCGCCTGTCGAGACCGGCACCCCAATGCTGAGCATCTCGGGGTCAACGATACCTAACCGAAACAGACTGTAGCCAAACAGCGTCCCGAGCAGCCACAACACACCACCGACGAGTACGCCGACACCGAGTGCGCGCGAGACGTAGTGTTCGACAGTGTCGGCGATCCGCGCCTCGGTGAGCTTTGTTTCGATGTCGTCTATGAAATCGCTACTGTCACCGAACAGTAGTCTGTATACCGGATAAAACGCCTCAACTATTAGATCGCTATCGCCGTTGGCTGGCGTCGAATCAGCGACCATCTACTCGTCCTCGCTTGGTTCAGCCTTTGGGTGCCATCCCTCACCGCCGTCGGCTGTACGGTCTGGCTCGTCGGCCCATGCTTGGCTTTCGTTCTCGAGGAACTCATCAAACGGATTGTCTGTCGACGACTCGTCGGCTGGCGGCTCCTCGAGAGGTGAGATCTCACCTCCTTCAGCAGCTTCCATCTCACCGACAGCCTCGGATTCCCGTTCGGCTCGAGCCATTGCTGTTTCTGCGTCTCCGGGCGGACTGTCTTCGTGGCCCTCAACTGTGCCGTCTTCGTGATCGTCTACTTGCGTATCTTGTTGGTCACTTACGTCGTCTTCTGTGCTGTCGGTTCCATCCGCAATAGCCTGTTTTCCCGACCTCTTGAGTTTGGTTGTCTCGTCGCTCTCGAGACTGATCGGTTCGTCTTGTGGTGTTGGACTGATCGGTTCGTCTTGCGGTGTTGCTTTCTGTTCGATCTCGTTGTCGGGCGATTCAAGCATCCCTTCGAGTGCTTCGCTGATCGATCCACCCGCCCGATTGCGGTATGCTTCGAACACTGTCTCGCCGGTCTCGAGAATACGCTGGGCGACCTCGAGTTGTTCGTCACCGGGATCAGGCCGCGGGACGAGTTCTTCGAGTTCAGCATCGACATTGATCAGCACTGATTCCATCTCACGGAGGTCTTCGAGGCTGGCCTCGAGTTGGTCGGTCGCCATCAACGCAAGGATCGTCTCGGGGTCGTTGATGTACGCCTGGACGGTGGCTGCAACCTGCGTGTAGGTGTTGAGCCCGCGGTCGATCAGATACGCCAAGATGAGTTGGCGTTCGAACAGTTCGGATTGGAGTTCTTCGTCGTCCCAACCGCGGTCGAATTTGATCTCCTCGAGCGTATTGGAGGTTCCCATCTTGAGGAACTGGTCGCCTTCGGCTTGCCACTGATAGATGTCCTGGACGTTAATCTCGTCGTTTTCGGCATCATAGTGGTTGATTTCGGTGAGCGATTTGCTTCGGCGAACCTTCTTGCCTTTAACACGACTCGAGGTCTGAATCGAGACCAAATCGAGTGCCGAAAACATCGTCTTCGAGACATTGATTGGCTGGGTGGTAAACCGTTTGAGCACCTCACCAACCGAATCAGCGTGGAACGTTGTGTAGGTAGTATGGCCCGTCGACATAACCTGGAACAGCGTTCGACCCTCTTCGCCCCGAATCTCGCCCATCACGATGTAGTCGGGACGCTGCCGAAGAGCGGCCTCGAGCAGATCGAACTCGTCGATATCGCCCTTGTCGTCTTCGGTGAACGACGGACGGGTGACACTGGCGATCCAGTTGCGCTGTGGCAACTCGACTTCGCGGGTGTCTTCGATAGAGACGATTTTGGTATTCGAGGGGATAAACAACGAGACCGCATTCAGCGAGGTGGTTTTCCCTGAGGCTGTCCCGCCAGCGAAAATCAGAGACTTGTCGTTCTCGATGGCCAACCAGAGGAACGCCATCTGTTTGAGCGAAAAGGTCTTCCAGTTGATGAGATCGATCGGCGTAAAGGGGACTTCTTTGAACTGCCGGATCGTGTAGTTGGTACCGTGGTCAGAGACTTCTTTACCGAGTGTGAGTTGGGCACGCGAGCCATCTGGAAGTGTCGCATCAACCTGTGGACGGCGTTTCGAGACGCCTTTCCCCGAGCGTTGGGCGAGTTTGACGACGAAATCATCGAGTTCCTGTTCGCCGTGGATGATGTTGGTAATAATCTGTTCGTAGCCCGAATGATAGACGAACACGGGCGAGTTGTAGCCGTCACAGGAGATGTCCTCGACGTTAATATCGTGTTTGATTGGGTCGATTCGTTCGTAGCCCAGAAAGTCACGCTGGAGGTAGTAGAGCAGCTTTTCGACCTGGTAGGCAGTCAGCTCTTCGGGGTTTTCGGCAACCACTGCGGGTTCGGGTCGGGCAGCAATCCCTTCGAGTTGTGGGGTCTGTTCAGTGTTCTCGGAACTTTCGAGTCCAAAACTCGAGAGTAACTCGCCGAGTTCACTCTCTGGGTCGGGATCGAACCGGTAGGCTTCGGGGTCAACTCGATCCGGAACGAGTCGCTCATGAAGCGGTGGGCGCTCGGAGTTTGAACCCGAACGTTCTCGAGACTCGAGATACGCTCCGTACCGAGTGCCTTCGGCGCGGGTCGGTTGGTCATCTTCGGTTTCGAGGTCGTCGAATATTGCCTCGAGTTGGGCCGCCGGCTGTTCGAACCGCTTGATGAGCCCCTCGAAGCGATCCAACAGTACGTTCCCATAGCTGACAACTCGTGGTGGGAGTTCGGCCAATTGATCGCCGAGAGACTGTTCTGCGGCGGGGTCATACAGTTCATAGCGGGACAAAAGCCGGTAGGTTTCGGTTTCGATTACCTCTCGGCGAGTCTCGGTATCTGTCGCCTCTGTGCCCTGTTCGCCGTATTTGATCGCCGTTCGGAGTTTACTGATGAGATACTCCGCAATCTCGTCTTCGATCTCATTGCGGTAGGGCTCGACGACGTAGTATTTGGTCTCGTTTTCCTTTGTCGAGCGAAAAATAATCACGAACGCATACGGCTCGTTGACCCAGTAGCGTTCGATTTCCCGAAAATGAGTCTTTTTGGCCATCGGCACTGCCTTTTCGAGATCATACCGGTTGACAAGCGTTGTTATGCCGTCGTCATCAGAAAAGAACTCGTCTTCGTCGATGTCTGGATGAACGTCGACGGTTCGTTGTTCGACGAGGTCGGCCAACTGCTCGGCGGTGTCGGCTCCGCCCGCAAGCATTGATTCGAGGGCGTCGGCTCGAAAGCCCAGTGCTTCGTCGCGGTCGAACGGAATTATCTGTCCGTCCTCATCGCGGGGACGCCTGCCGTCGGCTTCGTAGTAGTACAGCCGTTTGTGGTGTTCCCACAGCCAGGTGCCTTTGACGACCGGTGTCGTCTCAGGATTACAGAACTCCTCGAAGTAGTTCTGTAGCCGAACTGTCCAGTCACACGCCGTCTCGAGGCCGTCGAACTGAAATCCGAGTGCTTCGTTGCGGTCGAACGGGATGAGTTGTCCGTCCTCATCGCGGGGGCGTCTGCCGTTGCCATCATAATAATACAGTCGCTTGTGGTGTTCCCACTGCCAGGTGTCTTTGACAACCGGTGTTGTCTCGGGATCACAGTACGACTCGAAGTATGCCTGCAGATGCACACCACGACCAATGCCGGCATAGAGGGCGTCAATCGGTGTTTCAGCGGGTGACGACGGCCGAGACGGTGGCTGGTCGGCTGGCTCGGCCTGCCCGGAGAGAGTGCCGTCGTCGGCTGCCATTGTGTGCCATACCCGTTAGTTATATATATACCTCTCGGGAGTACTATCAGTATTGATAACTAAACGCCGATACCAGTCTCGGCAGTTGTGTGGGTACGGATCAAACGATGCGCCGACTTTTGATGTGGGTTTCTACGGAACGGTTGTCACGTCGTGGCCAAGGGCTTCGACAGCCGCAGCAATGGCCTCATGATCGGCAGTTGCCTCATAGTAAAACACGAGATCAAACGTTCCATCTCGAAGGAGCTGTTGGCACTCCCAGACGAACTCTTCGTCGTCGACGGTCAGTCCCTGAAACTGGTTCGACGAAAAGTCGGTGTTGTCGTTGCCTGCATAGATGTAACTCTCGCCTTTGTCTGCGTGTTCGGCGATAATGTCGTTGAGTTCGACAGTGAGTTCGTGCATCTCGAGATCCTCTCGGCCCGAAAGGTCGGTGTGGACAATAAGTCCAACCAGTTCGATCTCGCCGGGCTCGAGGAGTGCTTTCGTTCGTTGATACAGGTCGGTATCGAGAACGTCGCTCATGGAACTCCATCTGTGGTCGATTCCTAAACGGCTGCCGGTTGCGTTCGGTCGAAACGGATCGATAGCGAACCACCCTACAGCCGTCCATAGACCGATACTGCGGACAGCTTTATTATCACGCTCGCGTAGGGGTTTGTATGTCCGAGTCGGTTCGACGGTTGGTAATCGGCCGTGACCGAGGGCTGTCCCGGCAGATTTTGGGGATAACAGCCGTGCTGACCCTGACTGCGTTCGGGACGCTTGCGGTGCCTGCTCTCTGGGCCGAATACGCCTCAGCCAGCGGAGCCGAAACAATGCGGTTGGCAATCGCCGGTGCGTTTTTGTTGTCGGTGATCGCCGCGCTGTATCTGCTGTCGGTCGCCGGCGGTATCAATCCGTATGTGCCGACGGCCGCAGTGTTTGTGGTTCTGACGAGCTACGGAGTTACTGGCGTTGTCACTGGCTCACAGCTCGTGTTCTTCGTTGGACCGTCGATCTTTTTAGGGATTCTCGCCGCAGTATCAGCGTACGCCAACGACGGTGCGATCGCCTCGCTTTCGCTCGTATTCTTTCCGGTTGTCGGCTATATGATCAATGCCCCTTACGGAATTGCTGCGGGCTTTAGCACCGTTGATCGACTCCGTGTCGCACTCGTCTTTGGCCTGCTGTTTACGTTTTCGATCGGTATTGCAGGGTTTCTGATCGGCGCGGCAATTCGCCGAATCAACGATTATCTCAGTCAACACTCAGTACAAACACTGACTCCCGGTGAGTATCCGACTGCGGAGACTGATCAGTCGGACTCCGAGTTCGTCGAGCCAACCGAGGGCGCTGAGCGTTCGACCGCAAACAACAGGAGGAACTCGAGCGACGAATAACAGCCGAGCTGACGGTTCGTCTTACTTCGAGACGGCGACCGGCTCGTCCTGTTCGGCCATCGCTAAGACGTCATCGAAAAAGTCCAGCGAGTCGTGCGGCCCAGGGTTGGCTTCGGGATGGTACTGACGTGTGATGATCCCAAGTTCCTCGCTGGCGAGTCCTTCGGCGGTGTCGTCGTTGACGTTGATCTGTTTGACCGCGAGTTCACCCGGATCAGAGACTGTATAGCCGTGGTTCTGGGTAGTCATCACGACGCGACCCGAATCGAGATCTCGAACTGGCTGGTTGACACCACGGTGGCCGAAGGCCATCTTTTCGGTCTCGCCGCCGAACGCACGGGCAACGATCTGTTGGCCCAGACAGATTCCTGCGATTGGGAGTTCGCCTGCGAACTCCTCGACAAGTGACTGGGCGTTGGTGAAGTTGGCCGGATCACCCGGGCCGTTCGAGATGAACAGGATGTCCGGTTTGACCTCCCGTACCTCGTCGGCCGAAGCGGTACACCGCAGTACGTGAACATCCGCGCCGCGTTCGTTGAGCGACGAAATAATCGAACCCTTTGCTCCGCAGTCGATCAGCGCGACATCGTACGAACCGTCGCCGAGATGGGTAGTTGGTTCCGAGATGGTGACCTGCTCGCCGATATCGACGTGGTCGCTCATTTCTTTGCACTCGGCGAGTTCGGCTTTGGCGTCTTCGGGAGTGACACCTTCGCCGGCAGCGATGCCGCATTTCATCGCACCCTCGTCGCGAATGGAGGTGACCAGATCACGGGTTTCGATGTGGTCGATAGCTGGAACGCCCTCGCTTTCGAGCCAGGCTGCGACGTCGTCGGTGAACTCTCGAGCGACCGCCGCGCGCGGATGGACGCGACCCGACTCGAAGCGGTCGGCCCGGACTCCGTAGTTCCCGATCAGGGTGTACGAAAAGGTAAGGACCTGTTCTTCGTAGGAGGGGTCGGTGAGACTCTCTTCGTACCCTGTATAGGCAGTTGTGAAAACCAGTTCTCCGCGTGTACGGCCCGGCGCGCGACAGCGGGCTTCGAGCACGCGGCCGTCGGCCAGAGCGATGTAGGCGTCCGACATTACGAGTAACGTATCGTCTGTCGTCCTTAAGTGCGTCGTTCGAAGCTGAACTACGAAATTCGTAATCGGTATACCGTTCGGCCCGCTCGGTCGTATATGGACGACCTCGATCGGGAGATTCTTTCTATTCTGCGCCGAGACGCCAGAACGCCGTATACGGAGATCGCCGAACGCGTCGGCACCTCGGAGGGAACCGTCCGCAATCGCGTTGATCGGCTGACCGAAAACGGTATTATCGAACGCTTTACGGTCACCACGCAGACGGGTAACGTTAAAGCGATGATCGAAATTTCGGTCGATATGAACGTCGATACCGGCGAGATCTCCGAACGGATGGTCAATTGGGATGAAGTCGATTTCGTCTGGCAGGTCTCAGGTGAAGACGACATCGTCCTGGTCGTCGACTGTGTCGATACGCAGGCGGTCAACGAACTCATCAGTCAGGCTCGAGAACTCGAGGAAGTAAAAGCAACAACTACGCGATTGATTTTGGACGAACGACTCGGATAACGATATGTTGGCGGGCCTACTCGAGATGGCTTTCCCAACGAGTAGCCAACACCGACAGTGGCTCAGTTGCGCTGCGCGCGCAAGCCAAATCGACAGTGATATACCCGTGTGTACGGCCAGCTGAAGTGAAACTATAATGATCCTTTATATGTGGATTCGGTCATATACGGCTCTATAGGGAATATATACAAGCTCCTTGTTAACTCATCTCAAGATAGTACTATAACCCT
>LFCJ01000512.1_pt1 | contig 24263 bp, 28 predicted proteins | sample 643141 | NCBI WGS metagenome assembly LFCJ01 (sample SAMN03766243, study PRJNA286221) | soda lake metagenome | biome: soda lake; feature: Kulunda steppe; material: water; isolation source: sample B1-Br-g2 brine of Lake Bitter-1 | place: Russia: Kulunda steppe | collected 2010-07
CACACACACACACACACACACACGACGCGCACGCACGCACACACACACACACACGACGCGCACGCACACACACACACACACACACACACACACACACACACGCACACACACTCGCACACGCACACAACGCACATGCGCACACAGGCAAGCACGCATACACACACAGACACACACACAAACACAAAAACACATGCACGCACGCACGCACACTTGCACACACAAACTCATTAGCACACACAGGCCCAGGTCCAAGGTCAGTTCAAGCCCCTTCTCCCTGTGCAATCCCCGGTCCCAAGTGATATTGAGATTGCACAGTCAACCACACCCCAGCACATCAGCAAGATCGCTCAGCAGCTGGGATTGAAATCTGACGAGTACGACCTTTACGGTATCCACAAAGCCAAGGTGGGCCTGGCGTAAGCACTCATGACTCCAACCTCCTTGCAAGCTGCTGATTTCTTGCATATCCTTTCCACAGCATAATAACACCTGTGGCGTGCCGTATTTAGACACGAGGATTGAGTATCCAGCAACAGGTCCATACCTTGCAACTGCTGCGTGCAGATCAAGCTCTCCACCTGTGACCGGTTGAAAGATGCTCCCAGCGGCAAATACGGTGCGTGCCGTGCCTCTGACGCAGCCATGGTTTCTTGATGTTGAGAAGAGCAGAATGGGTAGAGCACGTTGCGCACGTGCAGTGAAGCCTGAACCTATCGCCTCTGTTGGAAAGCCATGCTCACAGATGCTGCAGATAGAAGCAATGCTAAGCAGCCTTTCCTGGCTCAAAATCATGCTGTTGAGCTCTCACTCTTCAGCGCTCATGCTGCTGTAAGACTCATGCCATCCGCCCGCTGTGTATCGTTGAGTAGCTGCAAGGAGTACCTCGCTTCATCATGCACAAACTCACGGCGACGCTCAACCCAGGCCTGCTTCCTTTTGCTTGCCTCTCCACCCTGCACGAAGTTGTGGTGGCCGGTATCACACCAACACCCTTGGGGGAGGGGAAAAGCACGACAACTATGGGCCTGAGCCAGGCACTGGGGGCTTACTTGAAGAAAAAGGTACGCCACAGCCTCGCACCATCCTTTGTGAGACACAATTGATTAAATGAGAGCTGACAGTAGGGATTGCTATGCCATGCATCAGTAGCAATGAGCTACCTCTGTTGAACTTGGCAATGTGCCTGTGGCAAATGGGGAAGCCAAGCACAATGCCAGGCTCTTGAGGGGGCCGCATGCTTTGATGAGCCACCCTTCTCTTTGCACGCCGTACTGGCATCTCAAGGCGGTAGCAGAGCACAGCTTGTGCAGCCTTACTGGCCAAATGCGCCTCACAATCATAGCAGTCTTGCCTAGCTTAAGTGTGAAGTCCTTGAGGTTTGAGCCTTTGCCCAGCAGTCAAGCGTTTTGACTGAGTGGCTCTCTTGTAAATCTAAATCTAAATCTGAGGTTTGAGCCTGCAGCCACAGACTGCTTCTTGTTCCCAAGCGACTCAAGCTCCATTGCAGGCAGCTGTCAGTCCGGAGCCAGTGCCAGCTCAGCCTGATCATGCTGCTCACATGCTGCCTGCAGGTGGTTGCTTGCGTGCGCCAGCCCAGCCAAGGCCCCACTTTTGGCATCAAGGGAGGAGCTGCAGGTGGCGGCTACAGCCAGGTCAGTGCATGGTGCAAACCCTGCCAGTTGAGTCGCTAAGAGGTCTGTTCTAATGAGAGGTAGGTCAGCTGCAATGCATTGTTTGGCTGCTACAGCCATGCCATTCTAAGGACGCCTTTCACCCTCTGCCAGGCCTGCCATGCTTCTCCTACGCCTAGGGGAACGCGTTTCAATGACAGACCATTTACATGTCAAGCGCATGCAGAAATTTAGTCCACGCACGTTTGTGAGCCTCCTGACAAACGAACCCATAATAATGTGCTGACAGGGCTGCTTGTTTGCGTACTTGTGCAGGCATTCCCCATGGGTGAGGAGTGGAGATCGCCGGGTTCTTAATTCATGAAGAGTCCACGAACAGGGGGGGACAAGTGAAGCCTGGGTGTTGGAAGGATGAAGGGTCTAGAGCAGTGCAAGCACACATGAAGGACACAGCGCGCAAAGCAGCTTGTATGTTTGTCTTTGACAATATGAAGACATGCTCCTCAAAGTTACAATGCCTCCTTGTTTTCACGCTTCAGCTCTGTGCGCCTATGTTGTGCGCTACATGGATCATTACTCACAATTTGCCCCTGCAGACCGCACACTGTGCTTCCTCTGCAGCTTCCCTTTCCTGGAGTTCCAAGCCCTTCCTTCCCCACCTGCCCACCGCGTCTTTGCCTCTGAATTCCATGCCACGCAGAGGACTTCAACCTCCACCTGACCGGCGACATTCACGCCATCACAGCCGCCAATAACCTTTTGGCAGCAGCCATCGATGTGCGCATGTTCCATGAGGCGGCCCAAAAAGACGAGGCCCTGTTCAATAGGCTGTGCCCAGCAGACAAGCAGGTGCGTGGCCGCAGCTGCCTGCCTGCTGCAACTGTATCTTACAGAGGCTGGCTCACCAATCGTCATGCCTGGTCTTACAGAGGCTGGCTCACCAATCGTCATGCCTGGTCTCGCGTGTCCAGTCCTTGCGTGGATACGTGCTCACGCACGCGCATGCGTGTTGGGGTGCGTGTGCGCTCGCGCACATTGCACTACAGGAGTCTTGCACATGGATGGCGCCTGCTGCTGTGCCTCTGGCCAAGCAAGGAGGAGCCCCAAAAGCACTGTGTGCACCGGCTCGCTCTTTGCCCTCCACCGCTTCCGTGCAGGGCAAGCGCAGGTTTGCGCCTGTCATGCTGCGCCGCCTAGAGAAGCTGGGCATCCACAAGACAGACCCCAGTGACCTCACCCCTGACGAGGTGTGGCTTCGGGCACCAGGCACCTCAGAGCGCAGTTATGGATGTGGCCAATGAGCTTTTGGTTACAGAAGGGGAGGGATGTGAGCCAGGCGGCCTGACAGCCTCACCCAGGCCAGATGCCTTTACCGCAACCCTTGCTGAGCTGCCCATAGCCCTTAAGTGGCGCTTTGTTGGTGGTGACAAAGGAGCGGTAGCATCGCAGGGAACGCCCCGTGGCTCCTCCACAACATGCAGTCCTCAGGTTGCCGGGGGCTGGGCTGTGTCTGAGCATGTTTGCACGAGGGGGTGTTTAACGAGCTTGCGAATGTCCAAGGGGGGCTTTGTCAAGGGACGGCTTGGAGCAGAGGCTACTGCTCCCATAGCACACCTTTTTAGGCATGCCATCCTCCGAACCCTGTCCAGGACAGGCTCATACAAAAACACACGTGCATGCTGTTGCCGACACATTGCGCGTGGTCTCTGGCACACCCTCGCCCCTGTGTTAGTTGTGTCACACACACGCACACACACACGTGCGTTTGTTCACACACAAACACACTGCAAGTGCACTCGCACGCACGCACGTACATCTGTGCACACATGCTGCACCGCGCGCACGGCCGCATTGGCAGGTCCACTGCTTCGCGCGCCTGGATATTGACCCGGAGAGCGTCACCTGGAAGCGTGTCCTGGACATCAACGACAGGTGCGTGACTGGCACGCTATCCCTGCTTTGCGTGCGCCGTTACATGCACATCACAGTGCGCAGTGTGAGCTGCCAGCCAGCCTCAGTGCATTTGCCGGGCGCAAGCGCCCCTTGGCTCCCCGGTGCCTCTGAAGCTGTTAGGCCCTGTGCCTGTGTGGCACAACATGTGCATGCAGCAGGCAGCCCAGCCCACCTCTGCTCCTTGGTCTACCTGAGCCCTTGTGCCCACCCCTACCAGCGGTCGCTCTCCCTAGCCCTAAGTGATCCCCGCCGCTCACCTGAGTCAAGAACATTCCGCCTGCTGCTTCCTGCAAATAGTCCCATCTGTGCCTGTCCAGGCCCCTAAGCCGCCCTGCGTGCCCGTGCCCACCTGCAGATTCCTGCGGAAGGTTACGACTGGGCAGGGGCCTGAGGAGCGCGGCCAGACGCACGAGACTGGGTTTGACATCGCGGTGGGTACTGTTTGTGTCCTGTGCTTGTGTGGGGCAGCAGGGCATGCATACATGCAATGCAGGCCTTTGCCATGCAGCCTGCATGACGCTGCCTCTTGCCGCAGCAGGCCCGGGCCATCTGCCTGCCATGGATACGCATCTACACGCATGCGCCCAAACAGTCACAACCACAGCCACACACTCGTGCAAACACTTTTGTAAGCGCACACGCGCATGTGCACACACAACACACACCGAGGCCACCTGCTTGCCAGCCATCAGCCGTACCCATGCAACCTCCATGGCTGGGCTTGCTTTGCTTACCCATGCAGCCTTCCCTGGCGTCACTGCTCCCCATTCCTAACTAGCTGCCTGCTGGTGCCACATCGCCAATAACAGCCGCTACTCTCACGTCCCATGCCTTTGCTTGGCTTCTGCAGTCCTTGCGGGCTTGTTCTACCACCAAACTAGCTGCCAGCTGGTGCCACATCGCCAACGACGGCCGCTGCTCTCACGTCCCATGCCTTTGCTTTGCTTCTGCAGCCCTTGTGGGATTGTTCTACCACCAAATTAGCTGCCTGCTGGTGCCACATCGCCAATGACGGCCACTGCTCCCCCCTCCCATGCCTTTGCTTGGCTTCTGCAGCCCTTGTGGGCTTCCTCTACCACCAAACTAGCTGCCCGCTGGTGCCACATTGCCAACGACGGCCAATGCTCCCCCGTCCCATGCCTTTGCTTGGCTTCTGCAGCCCTTGTGGGCTTGGGCTTGTTCTACCATCAAACTAGCTGCCTGCTGGTGCCGCATTGCCAATGACGTCGCTGCTCCTCCGTCTCATGCCTTTGCTTGGCTTCTGCAGCGCTTGTGGGCTTGTGGGCTACCAGGAAGCCCATGCCAAGTGGCCTGGTGTCCAGTGCCCAATACCTGCGTGTTAACTGCTCAACCAAGGCAGGCCAGCTGCACTGTCCCCCACCTGATGCACACACTTACTTTGACAAGCTCTTGCCGCGCAGCCTGCACTCCAGCGCTCGCAAGGCACCGGGCGCAGCCTGCATATGGCCTGGAAGTTGGCCATGGCCTGCAGCAGCTCGGGCTGCAGCGGGCCCTGCTGCCTGCTTCGCCGGGAACGCCAACGCAGGTGTGCCTGCTGGTTACGCGCAGGTGGCCAGTGAGATCATGGCCGTGCTGGCGCTGTCCTCGGACCTGGCGGACATGCGCGCGCGCCTGGGGCGCATGGTTGTCGGCTGCAACAAGGCCGGGGAGCCCCTGACGGCCGACGACCTGGGCGTGGGGGGCGCGCTGACTGTGCTGATGAAGGACACCATTGAGCCCACGCTCATGCAGGCAGGTGTGGGGTGGGGTGGAGGCGGCCTCCCCTGCTCGAGTGTGCTTGACAGCACCATCTGGTCTTGACAAGGGATTGGGGGTACAAAAGGGGGCGTCCGTGTGGCATTGCTCGGGGCCTGCCTCTGCTCCTCGCAGGCTCTTGCTGCAGGCAGCTAAGGGGTGCGCATGAGCGTGCGAGGCTGCCATGTACGCCCGCGTCCATTTGCGCTTGAGGTCAAGTGCTCCTTGGCGGATGCTCTGGTAGGTATTGCATGGGGTGCACGCATGCGCGCGAGCATGAAAGCACATGCAATCGCACCTGAGCAAGCACAAATGCTCAGACTCGTTTCTAAGCGTGCACACAATGCGCATACACACACGCGTACGCACGCGCGCGCGCACACGCACACACACACACACACACACATACACACACACTTCTCACATCTGCAGACCTTGGAGCAGACGCCTGTGCTGGTGCATGCGGGCCCGTTTGCCAACATCGCGCACGGCAACTCCTCTATCGTGGCGGACCAAATTGGGCTCAAGCTCGTGGGCAAGGATGGCCTGGTTGTGACTGAGGTAGGGCAAGGATGGCCTGGAGGTCGCTGAAGCACAGGGGCTCTGCAACACAGTTTTAGGCACACATCACACACATGTGCTCCTCAGTGCATGCAAGAGCAGCACACCCTGGAGGTGCCCGTACTCTGCCCATTCTTGTGATCGCCTGATGCATCCTGCAGTGTCCTAAGTCAATACTCTTAACTGCCTGGTCCCACGCCCCACAGTTCACCACTGTTCATTGTTGACCATTGCCAATCATGTGCCCTAAATTGACTTCTGCCCACTCACATGCAAGCCCCTGCTGCGCCCCCACAGGCTGGGTTTGGTGCAGACATTGGGCTTGAGAAGTTCATGAACATCAAGTGCCGTGCATCGGGCCTGAAGCCGGACTGCGCTGTGATTGTGGCGACCGTGCGCGCGCTAAAGATGCATGGAGGCGGCCCACCTGTCGTTGCTGGTGGGTCAGTCAATAAGGCGCTGCTCTGACAGCTGTTGAATGATGAAGATTGACGGGCCAAAAACAATGTTTTAAGTCAACCAGGACTCCGGGCTGTTGAGTCTCGGTTTTTTGACACCATGGCATCAAATCCATGAGATTGATGACAATTTCCTCAAGATATTGAAACAGGGGTTGCACAGCAGTTCATGATTTGCCGGAAATCTAGCGTTTTAGATTCAGGGTGCCTCGAATAACCATGGTCCGTTATATGCTCTAGTCTGGTGCGCACAATGCTCTACTCGCATTTGATCTTGACCTTGCCCAACCCTATAACGGCACAATGGAGCCCCATGTACATGGACTCACAAGACTGCAATCCAAGCAGCAATTTGTATGATGCAATGCATTTGGACGGTTGCAGGCACCCCTCTCCATCACGACTACACAAACGAGAACATTGAGCTTGTGAAGAAAGGATGCTGCAACCTCGAGCGCCACATCAAGAACACGCTCAAGTATGGGGTCCCCGTGGTAAGTCCGGCCTTGGCTCCTATGCAAATTTGATAGGGATCCTACTTCCATGGAGGTGTTTAGAATGGGTGCAGACTGACGTGAATGAAATGGTCAGGAAGGTGCAAGAGGGATTTCATGCATTCTTCACAACCGATGGAGCCTGCCTGCCCATTGCTTTTGTGTTTTGCCTGCAGTTTGCTCCTCCAGGATGTGAGGCCTGAAGCAGGCACCTCAGGCCCAACTCGTTGGAAGTACACTCATATTTCTAAGATTCTGATAAGTTGCTAATGCTGTGGCAACCAGTCATGCCCTAGGTTGCATGGACTGCTCACCAAGAGTCATTCTTCCTACATCTCCATGGGTTGTCTCATGAGAGGTCATTCTAGGCAGGATGAGCTCAATGCCCAGAGTGACAGGCTCCAACCTTTTTGCGGTCGCAGGTTGTTGCGATCAACCAGTTCTCCAGTGACACGCCAGCAGAGCTGGGAGCAGTGAAGAGTGCTGCCTTGGCTGCAGGTAAGTGCGTGTCCATCCCATGGTAGGACTTATGACTATTCTGGGGTGAAAGCAGCAGTGACATGTTTGCACAGGCCCTCCATGCATGATTCCTGTTGAGAAGCGCCATCAGCCGCTCCTCTCAACATTCCCCCAGCACCCAACACTTGGGGGTGACAGTGCCTCATGCATGCCTGCTGGCTACGCTAGATTTGTTTGCTTCACCCTGGATTGGTCATCCTTGGAGTGGATGCACATCAGGGGCATGCCGGGGCACATGCTGAATGCCCTTACTAGTATCCAGAGCCTTACTGTGAGTGCAGGCTTCAGCACAAACCACCTCCTCCTCCTCCTGCTCATAAATTGTACTATTGGTCCAGTTTGAGCGAACATGACAATGCACAGGGGCTGAAGCTGCCGCCATCTGCAACCACCACGGCTTGGGAGGGGCTGGTGCAACAGACCTTGGTCAGGCAGTGCTGGAGGCATGCAACAAGCCCAGCTCCTTCAAGTTTTTGTACGACGTGGACATGCCCATCAAGGTGGGTCAGCGGCCTGTGGATGTGTCTGTGTGTGCACAGTCGTGTATGGGTGCACGTGGGGGAGTTGTGCCCGCATGCATGCAAGTGCATTCCAAGCTCAATAAAGCCTGAGACCCGGCTTGAGACACTGGACAGAATGACTGGCATACGCTTAAATCCTGTTTGAACCTTGCCAGTCTATGCCATCAGCCAAAACAGAGTCACATGCGCTGCATTGTGCAGGCCAAGATTGAAACCATTGCCCGCGAGATGTACCACGCTTCTGGTGTCGAGTTCATGCCTGAGGCTGAGGCACAGGTAACTGAAATCAAGGGTATGCATGACTGCCCCAGCAGCTCAACCCTCTGTTTCATGACTTAGCTCTTGTGTTACAAGCCCCCACTTATCCTCAACCCCAAACAATGCTGCTGCAGCTGGCCACTTGCAGTAGAGGTTCTTATAGGGTTGGGTCATTCGTTTTTTGCGTATTTTATCGCTCCCGGGTTTTTCCGAATAATTCACGCTTCTTGAAAGCGGCATTCGCGAATTCTATAGGCCTCACAACCATTTTGACCAGTTTCTCCCCTCCTCTGTCTCATCGACCCCCAATTTCCCTAGACAGTTGAGGTATTATCAAACTTCCATAGTTTAAAGATGTTGTTTAACTTTTCACTGCCATTTCCAGGAAATCCCAGCTGCCTCCCAACCTTACATCACATGCATGTTCCAGCAAAAAGAGCTCCAACCTGCCATTCTCCTTCTTGCTGCAACTTTATATGTAGTCAGATTGAGTAGACTGTGCATAAACAGAGGGAGAGGGACCTAAACGGGGTGAAATTGCCAGGGAAAGGGCCCTCCTGGGCCAATCCCCAAAACTGAACGAAAAAAGCGACCGAAAATTCGCGAATTTCGCTTTTTGTCGGATTTTTGCTTTTCAAATGTGAAATGACTGTATGACCCAACCCTAGGCTTTAAACAGTTTTCTTGTTGGGGAACCTTACTGGGGGTTCCCTGCCTGCACCACTTGCCTGCTCCAAATGGTCCAAATGGACCAGGTTTTTCCGCCGTTTCTGGAACTGTCGGATTTGTGTGAAGATACGTAATTGTGTCATACGGCAATGATGGCTAGAATGAGCACTTTTTGCACCTCTGGGTGGTGGTCGGGGCTTGGCAAACAGTGCACAAGGGTGTGACGTCCCCGACCTGTAGCTGCCGCGCTGTGCCTCTTCCTGCGCCCTCAGCGTACAATTTGGTGCCTTATTTGTCTGTTGTGGTGTTTTGCTAACAAGGGGGGGCACAGGAGGGGGCGAGCGCAGTGTTTCATAGCGTGCTTGCGCAAAGCACCTCTGGACCGGCCAGTTGGTGTGCCCCCCGCAGTTGCATGGCGCGCCCCGCATTGAGTATGACAGGCACCCCAAACAGCAATGGTGTGTGGGGAGAGGGGACGGGGCAGCGGAGCTGGCGAGTGAGGACTTGGTCAAGGCTGTGAGTATGCAGGCATGCGGTCCGGCAACGCCGTGCTTGCATCTTGGGAGGGGTATGCACCCATTTCCCTTTCCTCCTTCCACACTCAAGTTCCCACTCCTGTCCGGCGTGGGCCTGGTTCTTTTTCTTTTTGAACATCCTAAGGCAGACGCTCTCGCCTAAGACGCACTTGCCTTCCTTCCTCCCTCCCTCTCTCTCTCCCTCCCTCTCTTTCTCTCTCCCTCACATACACTCTCCCCCCCTCTCTCTCTCAAGTGTAACAGGCGCACAAACAAGCTCTTCCAGCTCTGCTCACCGCTGACGTCTGCAACTTGTACGATGCTTGCTCATGCAGATTGAGAAGTACACGCGCATGGGCTTTGACAAGCTGCCTGTCTGGTGGGTGATGATGGCTGGGTGTGCGTTCCCTGTGTCGCTGTCATCCAATCTATTGCTTTGTGCTGGCTTAATTGGGAATGGTCAAACATAGAGAGGCACAGACGTAGACAAATCTTTACTCTGAGAAGAAATGCAAGTGTGCCCGTGCCTTTCTCCCATTTTCACAAGCTCTCAGACTCAATGCATACTGACACAAAACCCATACACACATGCGTCTGCAGCATGGCCAAAACCCAGTACAGCTTCAGCCATGATGCATCTCAGAAAGGTGAGTTGCTTGTTGTGGCCTTATGTTGATGCCCCTTCAATACATGAATGCCCTGCCCCCTGCATGCTTGTTCCATGGAACCAGTCGAGACAGCTGGCGCAGAAAAGTAAGATCCTTTGCCGCCTGTCAGAGCCTCCTCAGCTGTAGCTTGTACCAGAAACCTGTGCCTGCTTGCAGGCAAGCGCATGTGCCTAGCTTATCTGGAAATATTGTCTGTGTGTGCCCGTGTGCATCACCTCTCTAGGTGCTCCAAGCGGCTTTATCCTGCCCATCCGAGATGTGCGCGCCTCGGTGGGTGCTGGCTTTGTGTTCCCCTTGGTGGGCAGCATGATGACTATGCCAGGCCTACCCACCCGCCCAGCCTTCTATGACATTGATATTGACATGAAGACAGGCAAAATCACTGGCTTATCGTAGACCCTAAATCGAGTTTCAACTCAGCTTTTTGGACATTTTTTGCGCCAAATTTTCTGCACCAATTTTGAGCCTCTTGCCCCAGGACTGGGACAGCCAGAGGATATAATTTCAGCTAGGTCCATTTATGGATAGGCTGGTTGTTACGTTGATTGTTTTTTTTGTGGCTGGACTAGATGAAGTGGAAAAGATTTACGTGATGGGCATTGTATCAACTTACGCATGCCTGTTATATACATGATACATAAACACAAGGATTGATGTGTTGTTCACAGGGTAGATGCAGGTGTCTTTTGGAGCGCATGCGCAAATGCAACAAATATTCTGCAGTGCAAGGGGGCAAAAGTGAAGCACCTCAGCAATTGCCGTTCTTGCCATTTCTTACGATTATATCATGTGAATATGTGCTTTCTTATGTGATGCTGAGAATTTTGAGCAGGCGTGTGTATATTTCTTGTAAGAGGCGACCCCACACAGGAGAACGACCTTTGGCATTGCTACAGTGATAGACCGATCTACGACAGAACTTGACGAGTCCCCACACAAAAAGAAGAATTAGAACCCTAGCTTCCCACCATATTCTATGATCCCCATTCCCCATTCTATCAATATAGTTTCAAACATCTTGAACATTGAATTTTAAATGCCATCGCGCTTTGGGCCCCGCCTTGCGACCCGCCTTGCATCTGTTTTACACCCTAAGTGTGACCTGGAGGCCCTGGCATGCAGCCACCCCATAAACAGTACCCTGCAGTTGATCCTGCCCTTCTCTTCCTCGCTGGATCAAAATGGGGGCGCACAGCCTTTCATGCAAGCCTGCCAAGGCGTACTCATGGAGGCCGCTCCCTACATGGTGGCGACTGTGCGCTTGGGGGACCTGGTAGCAGAGCTGGTAGCATACTTCCAGGAGTCCTCCTCTTCTCATCTGCAGTTCCAGGCTGTAGCTTTGGGCCCTGCCCTGGACAAGCACAGTGGGATCGCTTTCACGCCTGACTGCACGCTACACATGGCAGTCTCCAAGGACATGTACCAGCAACTTGGTTTACCCGGTAAAACCAGCCCATCACGAGCAGGTACAGTGAAGGAGCATGCTGGAAGACACTGCCTGCTTGTTCTGTGTGCAGATCTGTGCTGTTGCATCTTGTTCCACCTGTCCCTGTAAGTGGCCTGTTGGACTTGCCATCTCCTGCCTGCTTGCCTTTATTTGCCTCAACTCAGCGTAGGTGAACGTTACAATATCACTGTCAAGCTCAACGCCAAGGGCTTCAAGGCAGGCTGCACTTTCCATGACAAGGTGAGAAGCAGTTCAGGACAAGGCAGCCAGCCATCCTCCATGAGCGGCACATAGTTGTTGGTACAGTAGGGGATGATGCAGGGCAAGATATCATGTCAAGACCAAGCAGATCCATTATAAACCTACCTGCATCTGAGCCCCCTCCCCTGGACGCCCGTGGGCAGTAGGCTGTGTCTGCACCATTCAAGATGACAGCAAGAATACATCCCAATTGGCCTGCACAAATCAGCTGGTTTAAGAATCAAGCCCTTGCATCTAGTGACTCAGCCTGCAAGAGTAGCTCCCTGGCCTCCTTCCGTCTCAGACATTTGGTTAGCCCCCTTGTGCAAGCTTGTGAATTCAAGGGCTGTCTTGGTGCCTGCAGGTGGTGGACAGCCTCAACACCCGCATGGGCATGTGCACGCTGGCCATGGCCTGGAGCGACCTGCACAATCCCTCTGGGGGTGCAACCGTTGCCCCCGTGGCCAGAAGCAATGATGGCATGGTGCAGGGAGGGAGCCTGGAACACAGCAGCTGCGGCACCCCTGCGCCAAGCCATGGCCTGAGGAGCGTGCTGCAGGCGCAGAGCCGCTGCTGTGTGCGCCCCCTGCTGCACAAGCAATGGGACATCAGCCCTGTGTTTGTGCCGGAGCTGTGCAGGCAGCAATTCCTGGGGTGCGCACCCCGTATAGGGCATGCAGATGATCAAGGGATGAAGATTGAAAAGCAGCAGGGGGAGGCTGGTGCATCTGTTTTTTCTGGAAGGGGGACAAAGCGCCGCAACAGGGGTGGCGAGCTAGGACGTGGCTCCAAAGATGTGGAGGCGACGGAGAGCATGGAGGTGGATGTGCAGGGGCCTACAGGCCCAGCTGGTGCTCAGGGGGCTCAGCAGGAGGGAGACTCCGGGACGTCAGGGGAGGAGGATGGCGTGAGCCGGCTGCAGCTGCAGCAGCCTGGGGAGCGCGGCATGGAGTGCGGGAAAGGCAGGCAGGGCAGGGAGCGGCACATGGCCGGGAGCAGTTGTGATGGAGGGCTGAGGGCTAGCGTGGTCCGTGGCGTTCACCAGTGGCTAGGAGCGCTATCGTGCAATTTACCAGGTAGGGCGGGCCAGGGCAGGGGCTAGGGGGGTGTTAATGACATGGAGCTCATAAGGCTTTGCAAGCTTTCGTGCAAAGGTCTTGGGCAGGGGCAGGGAGATGTTGGCCCCCAGCTTGCTGTATTGTTGTGCGTATCTCTTTCCTCGTGGGGGGTGGACAGCATCACTTGACAAACATAGAGGTCGTGAAGAAGTGCTTGAAGGCGCAGCAGCTTGCCTTTTGAAGGCCTGAGCAGTGCCAACACATGAGGTGCAAGGCATAAACCTTGCGGCTTGGTGGTGCTCGCAGGTCAAGCATGTGATCGGCTGCTGCCTGAAGAAATTGCGCTTCTACCTGGCAGTAATCATGGCGTGCGAGTGCGGCAATGGTCAGGTCTCATCTCCTCAAACCTGGTGAGCAACCTGCAGCAACTGGCTGGCTTGCAGCCTCGCTGTTCGCTGCATAACTTGTGGGCATACCCACTGAGAAACCATCTGAGCAGTCTGCATGTCAATCATTTCTCATGCACAGCATCCAAAAAGTTCTTTTCTTCTTTGACAATTTGCTGGTTTTGTCATGACTGCACCTGATATCCTAAATAATACTCAATTCATGAGTCAAGAGGATCTCCATCGCTCAAAACTGCCTCGGCTCACGCTGCTCATCTTCTTTGTCTACCCTGCATTCTCCTCTGAGCTCTCCTGAGTGCTCAGAGGAGCCCTTGACAAACATGGTGGGTTTCACATTACTGTAAAGCCGCATTTCACTGCAGCGCAACAACACAGTGGCGGTGTGCCTTGCATCCCCATAAAGGCATGAAAAGCTTATCAATGAATGTTGCGCTTGGGGGTTGCCTGGCCTACGTCCCTCGAAGGAGGGAGGCACAGCCAAATGTTGGCAAGTCGGTTTGTGCTGCTGCTTATGACTGGTTATCCTTGTTCATGGCCGCAGGTGCACTGTCAGGTTCAGGAAGCGCTGAACGCTGTCGCCTCTGGGCAAGTACCTTGGGTCGCAGTTGCGGTCTGGGGCTGGCAGGACAGCCCAGTGGCTTGGCTTGGGATGGAGCACAGCAGTAGCTGGAACCTGGGCCTGGGAGGCAGCGAGAGCTGTTATGTGGTGTTAGTGCTGCAGGGCCAGGACGTTCTGGTGCTACGTGCATTAAGTGCAGGAGACGCGCCAGAGTGAAGCAGTGACCTAACTTTCCATGCAGCATGGTGGATAGAAGCCATTAGCTCGTAGATATAGTATTGTGCAACTTATTTCTTCAAAATTCTCCAAGATATGTCGCCTGCGGAAGCTCGCTTGAAAGTATTGCTGCTGGGCGGGCGGGCGCGCGGGCTGTGGAGAAAAAGAACTCGACAGACTTCGAAGTGCCTCAATTTTCCTTAATTGCGTGTAATATGGGGATATTTCGCCGGAGCAAGGCGGAGCAAAGCGGCAGCGACAACGCTCCATCGTCGACACGTAATCACAATGGTGCCCCGCCCCCTCAATTCTGGTCTTCTATGCCCAACTCCTGCACGGCCTGCGTTGATATGCACGCAGAGGTGGGCGGAGAGGGAGGCTGAGTGCGTGTGCTCAAACAAGCCTTCAGCAAGTGATAGGGGGCCATAGCGGGGGATGCTGAACGGGCTCGCTTTGTTCATAAGGCTGGCCTGTGAGGAGAGTTGAACATAGAGAGTTGAACCATGCGGATAAGTGTGACTGTTCTCTTATTGCCGCCCTCTGAGCACGTGCTCAGATCGCTGTGAGTTCACTGGCAAGATTTCATGTTTTGCTCGTGTGCGTGCAGGTGTCTGCAGATGCACACGCACTGTTCTCCCTCCTGTCCGACCCATTCCAGCATGAGAAGATCTTCAATGCCATTGAGGTGAGCAAGGACGCGTAGAACGAGTGCGGCCACCGGCACAAAACTTGTGGCTGTGCATGCATACAACCAGTTGATTTTGCGGCAGGTGCAGATATGAAGCAGATCACATGCATTGCACTTGTAATGCATAGGATCCATCTCTACCTGCACCTGCATAACATCAAGTGCCACTGTCTTGCCGCAGCGCCACATGAGGTCTTCCTCGGCTGGTGGCCTGCTCTGAGCTACATTGCAAGTGTGCTTTTGCGCCAAGGAAATGAGTACGCATGGGCATCAGAAAATCCCTTTGCTTGCTCAAGAGGCAGATTGGTTTGCCTTGCATGCGCCGTCCCTGTAGGGTTCTACGGCGAGGCTCCTGGAGGTTGATGGACCTCGCAAAAAGTACGAGCTTGACTATGCGGCCCGTTGGAAGTTTTGGAAGGTAGGCCGATATGCGCATGAGGCATACAGTGTGTGCGTATACACACAATCTGCACATGCACACTGTATACACTGTGTGTATATTATCACATTAAGCACAGTGTTGAGAGCAAGGGATGCGGACCTATGTGTGCGTGTTTGACAATGAGAGAGCCTGAATGCATTCATGTGGGCTCCCTTCCTTTGCTTTGCACGTTATCTTGCATATCAGCAGCAGGAGCAGCAGCAGCAGGAATAGAATGCTGCTCTCCCAAGCACAACGTGGTGTTGTCCTGCCCCAGACCTTGCAGGACCAATGATCTGAATTAGATGACCATGTTCCAGGTATAACCGCCTTTTGGTTTGCTCTCTTTGCTTGGCGCCATGCTCATTCTGTCGCAGGTTTCCGGCGTGTGCCAGAACCTTTTACACATGGAGACGGACTCAGACAGGGGCACGGTGAGGAAAGCAGCTAGACATAAGGGTTCTCCTGAGCACATGCTCACGTGCGCATGCGCACATATTCAAGGGCAATCAGGTGAACCTTCCAAAACGTGTCAGTCGCTCGTGGCATGCGGTGCATCAACCAGCGATCTGAGTGCCATATTTTACTACAAGCTTGTTTGATCTGAGTGCCATGTGTCGCTGTAAGCTTGACGCACCCAGCCCCGGTTGTTAGGAAGCATAAATCAAAGTGCATCCTATCTTGTGCTGTCTGTGCCACTGGTGCATTCTCTTCCCGGCCCGCTTCCAGGTCAGCTTTAGGCTCAGAGAGCCCGGCTTCCTGCGCATCTATGAAGGCACCTGGTCGATCTTGCCCCTGGGAGCAGACGTCCTGAACACGAGCAGCCTCAAGCAAGCCACTGAAGCACTGATCTGCAGCACCTCTTCCCGTCCCAGCAGCCCCAAGGGCAGCATGTCGAGCAGTATCCACAGCAGCCACAGCTCAACCGTCCATGCGAGCCAAGAAGCAGTCCTGGAGGCCAACCTGTTGGCAGCCATGACAAATCCGCTGATGAACAGCCCTCTTATGGGAACAACTAAGGTCATGCCTTCTAAGCATGCATTGACGGCTTCATAAGTGAGCTTGATGCTGTTATGCTTGTGCTGCCATCCCCTCCTCTTTGTCATGGTTGAGGGTGTGCGACAGAGCAGCAGTATCGCAATTCAGTATATGGTCGGGGCAAGACATCTGCAGATGCGCGCCTGGGCAAACCTGTGAGATAAACTTTCCTCCACCGCACAGTGATTTGCATGCCGGCCTCACTTGCCTGCCTTTTCACAAACTCTCCTTCAATCTGTAGGTCCCTGACACAACCACAAGCAACAGCAGCAGCCTGAGCAAGCAATCAGTCTTAGGGCAGCGTGTCAAACGGGTGCGCATCAGAGACAAATTTCTGGAGGGACTTTATTCCAAAAAACCACGCGGATGTAGGCCCCCAAAAGCAGACATTGCCACAAGGAAAAGCTTGAAGCGTCTCTTTTAGCACTGCTTCCCTGCTTCCCAGCAAGGGTGTCTGCCTGACATAAGGGTACATGCTTGCTTTCAGCATGCTGATGATGATCTTGCGGCTTTGCTGACCCTCTTGAGGCGTGCTCGCAGGCTGAACAGGCGCGCGCCGTGGTGCGAGTCAGCAAGATGATGATGTCTCCCAAGATAGCACCTCCCTACCCACTCAATCATATACTTAAAGGGCAGGCTGTTGCACAGGTGCGGGAGGTCTGTGAGCCCAATGCTTTTGCCCTCCCTGGCTTGCCCCAAAGATGATATCATTTTTGATACGTGCCGGACAATGCAAGGCAAGCAAGCATAGGCTTGGCATCTCCTTGCTTAGATGAGGCTCCTTATTTCATGCAATTGACTGCTTCAAGCTCCACCCACTGCATGTTGCAGAACTATTGCCCTACAACAGATCCGAAGCCCAGTCTTAACAGCCCCAATACCTTCTGCGCCAGTTTGGCCTGAACCGCTCTGCATTACCTCCATGCAACACATGGCATTAATTTCTACGAAGGAAGCATCAGGTTTTCTTGCTAGTGCTGGGAGAGTTCTTGTTAATTCCCTAGAAGCATGATTTTAAGTCACTAGCATAGGATGATGTGCGAGAGAACAGGAACAAAACCATCAGCACTGCGCACAACAGGTGCAAGACATGCTCGATGGACTTCTGGCAGCCACTTCAGCCAAGCTCACAGATACTGAGGAATCCGTGGAGAGCATGCTCCTCCCTAAAACCCTGGGTACAAGCAGCATGGCCAGTTGCAAGCTGGCTCCTTTGGAGGAAGCAGGCCTGAGCATGTGCAGCAACAGCGAGGCTGAATGAGGAGCATATGGCAGAGAGGTGCCTCACGGCAGACATCCAGAATAGACTGACAATTTTCTGCAAGAATATTCTTCATTTGCACAAGGGACCTATTATACCATAATAAGCATGAGGAAAAGCGAGGCAGCTTGAAAACAAATGTGACTTGATGCTTACTGTATTGGTTGTTGGAAGGGTTGTTGTACCCACTAAGACCTTAATATTTTGTTTCCTGTGATACTGCAACAATTGGTGGCTGAATGTCGGACATGTACTGTTGCGCTGAGGGGCGTTGGGAGTGTACATGCAGCGTTGATTAGCACTGACTAGCAGGATGTCACTTGTTATGGGTGCTGAATCATTTTAAGTGTCTGACCAAAGAGAAAACGTGCTGGCAAGTGGGCAGAATACTTGTTGTTGACCTGAGCAGCTGTGGTAAACACAAGGGAAAAGTAGCTACCTTGTCCCACCATGATGTCATTTTCAGTCCTTGAGCAGATTGCAGAGCTGCACTACCAGGAAGTGGGACGTAAGCATGTTTTGGCAATTTTTCCCAATTTTGTACGCCCGCAAACTCAGCTGTGCGCCCTCTAAGACTATTGTAAGGGTATGAAGATTACAGCAGGAAGTTGCAATAGATTACCAGTGCTAGCTGTGAGAGGTCCAATGGGTTGGGGTGCACAGTCCCTTCGCTGCTATGTAGGAACGTGCCTGTAGTGGCCTCGACCACCAAAGTTGGTTTACCCGGATTGGCCTGGTCTGTGAGAAACAGTTGCAAAAGCTTTTTGCATAATATGCCCGTCTGAAAAGAAAGGACCACACCAGCAAGGGGGACCTTGTTGGTGTGTTACGAGTGTGTCTAATTTGTGCATTTTAGGCGCCACTGAGGCACCAAAATGCTTTTTTCTTAGATCAGGCATCCAACAAAAGTGCTTGAACCTTGCTCACACCTGCTCCAGCTTGCCCAAAGCACAAAAGCCATATGACAGAGGGAACTTGTCTGTGCGCACCATGAGCTGCATTATGACTCTGCGCACCATAAGCTACATTATGACTCGTGCTGTGACATTTCTTCAGTACTCAACCCTTCTGCTCCCATCATGTACACACAGGGTTTTGCCATGCTGTTCCTCTCCCCATAGCCTGGACCTAATGCCTCCATCTTGCAGCCCTGTCCGTGATTGAAGTACACAACAAAAATGGAAGCGCTGTGAATCTCCTTCACCAAAAGAATAACAACCAATCCCCACTTGTAGTAAGGATCCGATCCACAGTCTGGAGGGTGGCTGTTAGCCCCCTGCTCTGACCTAAGCCTTTAAAAAATCCATTTTTAATCTTGCTTCAGTTTGTGCGCATAATGCACGGAGTGAGCATGCAATTTAAGGGCAGTCCACATGGACCCTTAGTGAATCAAAGCCAAGCTCTGTAAGATGATGCACAGTGCTATACTTCTTAAAGAATACCTAGGGCGGGCAGTGGGTATTCTTCTCTTTTAAATGGGCATCTCTGCTATAGCAGACCATGTAGCTACCAGTGTTGCATCTGCGACAAGCGGCGGGAGAAAAGATCTTAATCTTCAGGGATGGTTGTTGGTACATGTTTCAGGGATCTTTAAGTCTTGAAGAGCCTAGCGGCCAATATCCATTGGCCAATATCCATTGGAAAAGATCCCCCTAAGAAGCCTGTTTCAAAAGCTTCCAGGCTACAGGCATAGTCGTGGCGCTCAGTGATTATTCTGATGACGGTCTGCTATTGACAACCTGTTAAATAGGTCAAAGCACTGTCTGTGATGAATTAGAGGGCATTAAAGACTGGTGGAGGTTTATAAGCAGACGTTTGTTGCGGTATTAAAAACGTTTTACCAGATGGACGCTCATCAGAAAGCGTAGCTAATGTTTTTTGTGGGCAGTTGGACGCAAACTCTCGTTATGTGAGCAATATCCAGTTAAGGGTTAGTATGAGCAATCTTTTGTTTTGAGTGCATACGTGCCTTCAGAAGCATTGTTAAGAGTCTCAAAGCATCTAAGTGAAATCAAGACTTGAGCAACTTTTCAGCTTTGGAGCAGTTGGTTTGGAGCTCTTGATTTTTGGTATTAGGGAGTGGGGGGGTGAGGAGTTATCACCTACAGCGGCAAGCCAGGCTTTGTTGTTAAAAAGAACTCAGGTATCAAAAAATTACCTTTAATGCCAGAACATGGCATGCTGGTGTCAGTATGGCTTGCGTGTGCAGAAATGTGAAATATGGGTTCTCAATGAGAAGCCCTCCAAGGACCCAGGCTCAGTGAACCATCTCGTTCATCAGATCTCAAATACACCTCAGACGTTAATGCAGCAAGGATAGCGTGTGACAACGCCAAGTGACGTAAGCCCAGTGCCACTTTAGTCCTGCCTCCTTAGGCTTGGCTGCTTCAAAGACGAGGGCCAGGAATCCGTTAATAAGGATGAAAGCTGGGCCTGCCCTGCTTGTGCTTGCCTCACTGATTCAGAGAAAGAGTCCCGGCATCACTTTGCTGAAAACGAGGAATCAAAAGTGGTGACCTGGGACCCCACATGGTGACCAGAGGAAATGGCCATCCTTGCAGATTTTGAAAAAAAAAGTTCAAGAGTACCTGATGAACAAAGACCATGGCCTAAATCTTTCTGCCCCCACAGCAGACACCAGCCTAGACAATCTGACACGCCACTTCCTCAAAGGATGACTCATCTGATCACCCATGGCACCAAAAAGCAATTACATTCTGAGAAACAAAGTGACCTTTGATTTCCATTCACCCACAGGTGGACATCCAGCCCACGGGTCTTTGCGAGTACTGGGTTCATGAAGTTTGTCTCATGGACCATACAGACCAGAATGCTCAACCTCACAAGCAGGAATCTCCGCCCATAAGCTACTCTACTATCCTTGCTGCATGCGTCTACGGAGCAGATGGGAAGTGCAAAGGGATGATCACACCTGAACATCTACAAAAATTCAACAAAGCCAAGAGCACAGGCCTTCACCACGATGTCAGCCCTCCACCACAGAGCTTTGCTTCTGAGTTGGTTGGACTGTATGTATGTAAAGCCAGGGCCACAAAACAATTTGATAGCAAAATTTGGGATTCCTTCCATCATATCCTCCCTCTCCATGTCATAGCAGCTTTCGAACATTGTGCAGCTGTGACCCAAGAGAAATTGGCCTCACCACTGGACTTCAATCCAGACCTCCCACACTACCGGAGCAACCGCCCACGTGACACTATATTTGGTGCCTTCACTGACGTTTCACCTCCTTTTTCTCTGACTTCTCTATTTGTCATTCCATCTATGATGATAATATCATGCACTTGACCTTAAGGCCATTTACTCTGCCGTTAACAGTCCCCATGACATACCAACAGCAACTTCATGCTCCTCTCCTGCTGGGGTAGATCCATGAGCACAAATGCATACATGGCATGCTCGTATATGTATATTACGACCAATTCAACCGCATGTGTAGCCTAATGGGAGCAACTTCATCTCAAAACCTTCAGTATGCTGATATCCCATTTTGGAATGATTCTCACACACCACTCCCGGAGCACCACTGGGACCTGCAGATCATAGCAGTCTGGAACACACAAGCCAGGCTAAACTTAAACAACCGCAAACCCAAGTGGCTCAATCACCTGGCACAGAGCATCCCTGAAGCTAAATGGGACGCAATCAGTGTGAGCAACAACGCTCATATCCGTATGCTCCCGCTTGGCGCCCCACCTCCAGGCTTTAACAAACTCAAGAGATTAAAGCCTCACCACCTCCTAGTTGCTAAGCGCCACAACCATGACACACCACTGCACCCTGGACAAACGACACCTGCACAAATACAAGACAAATCAAACCCTCATCTGGCCCTCAAAGTAGCAGACTGGAAGAAGATCGCTTACACAGATGGGAGCTGCATCCGTCATGACCACCAGCAGATCATGGGAGCAGGCATCTTCATACCTGACACCAACAGAATCCATCACGTGCATCCCAATGGCCCCCAGCATTACTAAAACTGTCCATAGGGCTGAGCTTGCAGGCATTGCTGCAGCCGTTACTCATGACTACTTTCTGATAGGTACCGACAGCGAAAACTCAATGAGACAAATAAGAAAACAGATCAGATACCCAGAATCGCACGCCTACCACATCCACCACAACCTCTTAGAGACTATCACCAAAGCAATCCGCAACACTGCGACACTCTCCATCAATTTCTTGAAATTAAAAGCCCACACCAGCATTATTGTTAATGAGCGTGATCAAAGCCTGATTAAATAGCAAAGCATGTGGCCAAACATCCTGAAGCTGCTGACACTGGTATTAAAATGGTAGGGCATGAAGGTAACCCTTTTCACAACATCATTTGGCTGCAACCTCCACGGATGGTCCAAACACACAATGTCCTATTATTGACAACAGTAATCAATCCCAGCCTTACCAACCCCATATGCGCTACCTCCCCAACAAACGTGACGTTCTACAAGCACACATGCATAAGGTCCACAAACTAGGCTACTCACAAACTGATACCAGCTACTACATCTGCTACCAGAATTTAATCAAGAATAAGAGTGCCCACACCAAAATCAGTAGTGCTTTCTGGTCTATACCTGGCATCTCTCACAAGGAAAAAGAGAGTGATTATTACTGGTCTGGCAGGATCTGCAACCAAAAACACGCTGTCCGTTTCAAGCAGTCCAACGCCTTAGTTGCCCCATCTGCTTCTGCCAAGACAGTGCACTTCACATCCTCTCAGGGTGCCAGCATACCATCATTAGATAAATGGTGACTGATAGCCACAATACCACAGGCAGACTTGTAACAAACGCAAAGGATCCCTAGGATCCTGTCTTGTTTCCACAGATGTGGACAGTGCTGACAAGCATCGTATGCAGACTTGTAACAAACGCAAAGGATCCCTAGGATCCTGTCTTGTTTCCACAGATGTGGACAGTGCTGACAAGCATCGTATGCAAAGTCTCCAAATACCTGTGGCAGCAGAATCCAGAGTTCCTCCGGCTTGGATTTTTGCTATGAACCACAATCAAAGAGACAGACTCACTTCTCGCCCTGACGCCATTTTAGTGACTCCAAAGAAAACACGCAAGATCAATTCCCAAAATCAACAGAGCCATTCCAATGATCAAGGCCTTACTCTAAGGAGTGGAAGGAAAGTGGTTTGGGGTTGAGGGCAGGGTTCTTCAGCGGCAGCCACCGCAGCTGGAGGCAAACCCCCATCACCAGCCACAGCTTACCAGCCCAGACAGACCTGCCCCGAGAACCTCCCATGGCAGCGTCGTAACACCCATCTCATCGAGATCAAGTACTGTGAAGACACTCGCCCTGAGCAGCAGCTCCAAGCTGCCCATGCTCAGCATGGTCGCCTTAGACGCAGCATTGCAGGACTCGAAGACCATGTTCTTCATGTCATTCTCTTAGGTGTACTGCACCCCCTAGTAGGGTGTGTTATTTACATTCCTCACACTTTGGTTCCTCCGAAGAGTCTCGGCCTTGATTCGCAACGAGTCAAGAAACTCACTCTCAAGCTTCATGCTCATTCTGTGCACTATGCTCGTAAGCTTGTTCAGACCAGACGTTCTCTTGAGCATTCTCCTCACCTTCAAACCAATTAGGAGAGGTCTGCTGGCTTGTCTGCCTGCAACCCTCCTGATCCTCACTGACCACCCTTTTCTTTTCTGGTGAAGGGGCTTTTCTTCCCAAGTGGCCCCTTTTCCTTAATTGATGTGAGGAGCATTTTGCTGCTTGCGTACCTTTTCTTTCTTTCTTTCTTTCTTTCTTTCTTTCTTTCTTTCTTTCTTTTCTTTGGGGCTACATTCCCATGCGCAGCGTGTCAAGACAAGAAGAATGGGAACATCATGATGGTACCTGTGATAAGTGTGGCTTGCAAGCAGTTCAAGACCAAAAACTCGCTCTTTTCTCGTGTCCTTGCATGCAAATGTGTTCTTTGAGGCTTCAATTTGCAGACTTGTTTCACGATTTACCACTGGCACACAAAATTACCATCAATCAGACTGGAGCTTTTAATTTCTCCCAAGCTTGTTCTGAGGGTGTCTTCAACTTTTTCCAAGTCAAACTAATGATTCCTATCGTTTTAACAGCATTTTTAACAGCGTTTTTTTAACAGCGTTTTTTTGCTGCTGTTCAAAATGAGGTGCATGCTCTTTTTCACTGTCAAGACTTGTTTGTGTGCTCTCTCAGAAGAAAGTACTCTCTCCTTTTCTTCCCTTTCTGCCAATCCTTTTCTATGGAGGCCCCTTGTATTCCACATGCCTTGCCTAGTCAGACTGTCTTTGATTTTCTTTCTCAACGGCACAATAGACTCTGCCTTTTCATTTCGGACCTTAACAAACCAATCAGCCTAACGACCTGGCTGGCGGTTGACCCTAATCTTGTAAACTATCGTTTTATCTGAGAGCTTTTGGATGTGTTCTGTATGGCTGGTGTTCACCAGCAGCCTGAACAGTCAAACTACCTGGCTGAAGGTCAAATCTTAAACTTGTAGGGGTTATCTTGTTGGCATAGTCCTTTCTTTTCTAATGGCTGTCCACCCTTGCAAGCAGTGCGTTTGGGGTTCAACCCTCACTGGAGGCACGACTGGCTAAGTTGCCCACATTCAGCGGATACAGCCTTGGAATCTTAAAACCTTGCGGATATTTAACTCAACGGGAATCTGTGGAAATTTGACTTAAACGACTATACATTTTAACAGAGGAGGCGGCGGCAACAGCAGCAGCAGCAGCAGCAGCAGCAGCGACAGCAGCAGCAGGGGGGGCAGCAGGAGCAGCAACAACAACAAAGTGCCCCGCCGCCTGCTCGGCGTGAGCAACAGCAGCAGCAACAGCAGCCAAGGGAACTGCAGCGACAACAGCAGCAGCAGCAGCAGCAGCAGCAGCAACAACCACAACTAGAGGAGA
>LFCJ01000513.1_pt1 | contig 24249 bp, 40 predicted proteins | sample 643141 | NCBI WGS metagenome assembly LFCJ01 (sample SAMN03766243, study PRJNA286221) | soda lake metagenome | biome: soda lake; feature: Kulunda steppe; material: water; isolation source: sample B1-Br-g2 brine of Lake Bitter-1 | place: Russia: Kulunda steppe | collected 2010-07
AAACTTTCACCACCTGTCTGTCTGAGCCCATACTCAGCCACTTGCATCGCAATAGCCCGTGCATGCTCACCCTGAATCACAAATGTCATTACACAAAATTACTGTCTAATTATATTATAGCTTGTGGTATCAAATTGTGAAGAACTGCTCCTACTTCTCATTCCTTACTCATCATTTTCAACGAGAGTTACAGCAACACTCTGGCCTTCTTCACTCACTTCAATATCCGCAGTATGTGAAACGTACCCTTCCGCATCTGCTGTAAATTCGTGCTCACCTATCGGCATATCCTGTAGAACAGCATCTCCTGTTGGGTCTGTCTGCTCAGATTGTCCATCGGCTTCTACAGTTGCATTCTCAATTGGCTCATCGTTCATATCCATCACTGTAACCGTGACACTTCGCTCATCAGCTGGTTCGTCAATAATGAACGTGTTCAATATCTCAGAATCAGCCATATCTCGAACTGTGTACTCACCATATTCTACGCCTTCATCCGTACGATTGACTGCTACCTTCTCACCAGGTTCGCTTAAGGTATCCACGGTTTCTCCACTCGGAGACTGTATTTCTACACCGTCAATATCATCTGAGGCACTGAGTGAGACAGTTACTCCTTCAGATGTTTCTGTGATTCCAATAGCTTGGTCTCCTGGTAATGTTACATCTTCATACATGACAGCGTATCCTATTCCCCCAGCTATAACCAAGAGTGCAATAGCAATCACAGAAAGTTCTCTATTAAACTCCCCTTCTTTGATTCTATCTAGTAATTTGTCCATCTTAATATATATGTTGTTTTTATTAGGTAAATCAGTTGCGGCAAGGATAGAGAAATACAAACCCATTCATATGGGAATTTATCGGTGGTAGAGGAGAATACCCGAGGCTTGACCTCGGGGTGATTCACGGTATTATCTGCATGTTCAGAATGTTTGCTTTCCGCTAAACTTTTCGGCATGGGTCGCATACTTCCAATAAGTGTCAGGGAGTAGAACAGTAGACAGGCAAGAACCCATAAACGCCGTTGATGACTCTGAAATAGATGCACTTGTTCGCCAGGAGCAAGAGCTTACAGAACTTAGGGGAGAGCGTCAGCGTTCTGCTCAAGATATGGAGTCCAAGCTATGTGCAAGAGAGACAATCACTGAGTTCATTACGCGTAATACTAATCCAATTGAGGGAACAATCACAAAAATTTCCAGACATCATCATACAGATACTGTAACACTAACTGTCCAAGGAGAAAATATTAACTTTGAAGAACAGCATAAACTCGGAAGTAACTCATTATCTCGTTTGCTTTTGTCACATGGGTATATGAACCAACAGAGTTTGGAAAACTTTGCGGAGATACAGTGAATATTTCATATAAACCTCAGAGAGAAATTACTATTCCTCGAAAAACGATGTTCGGGAAAATTTATCAGAAGGTATTTCTGAAGTCTCATAAGTATAATTTGTTGAGACCTGCGAGCGATACTAGCCCACAGAACTACGTTTTCACAGATGTTGGAGCTGGATTGGCATCTATTATTGCATCACCTATTCTATATATATTAAGTATTGTTCTAATGACTGGAATTCAAACTATAGACCCAATCATCCCATCAATTTTTCTTACGCCATTCATTCTGCTAACCTTAATTGCTGTGATGTCAAGCTTCTTTTTAGGTGTTATTGGATGCACAATGGCTGTCGTTGGATTATTCCGCGCATCATTACATGGACTTAATTCGGCTATTTCTCGCTGTAAGCGTCATTGCTGGCCATTTTGAATCTTGTGTGATTTTGAATCATATTGACCGCAATAGCTTTGATTATGAAAATATGTGCATCTACATATGAGATTTGGTAACTGCTGTGAGTGTAGAGAATACAAGTATCTTCCAAAGGGGACTTTTTGTCCCACTTGTCTCAATAAAACAGAGTTTTCGAGTACAGGTTCAGCTGATTGCACAGCTAACTGGCGTCTTATTTATTGCATACCAGGCATTTCACCAATCGAATGGAAAAGAAATCTCACAGAAGATATTGCTAAAAGCCAAGCAAGTGGATTGACATATGTCTATGCACAACAAATGAGTGAATAGAATACGGTTCTACCTCAAACGGAGAGGTCGGACACTTCTTCGAGGTATTGGTCTTCCCACTCACGACGACTCTGCAACTCCCGCGTACCGCGACGAGTCATTGTGTAGAAGTTCGTTCGGCGGTCACGGGTCCCCTTTTCCACCAGCCCTTTGTTGACAAGCTCATCAAGGTTTGGGTAGAGCCGACCGTGGTGAATTTCTCCCTCGTAATACTCTTCGAGCTCTTCCTTAATGGCAAGCCCGTGTGGTTCCTCTAGTCCTGCAATCGCGTACAGCAGGTCACGCTGGAATCCTGTCAAGTCGTACATTGCAACTGACCATTATCAACACTAGAATATGAAGCTTACGATATACGTCAGATTTCAAGATTGTAATAATCAGACATCCTCTTCGTCAATATCGGTATTCGCACTTCCTTCTACGGACGTATCTCCGCTCTCCGCTCGTGCTATTGTTGATGAGACATCGAAAGTAGATGTTGTTGTCTCAGCTAAACGGTCACCTGTAGAGTCATCCTCAACCCAAAGTTCTAGCTCCAATTCCACTGTACGTGAGAGCGTATCTGTATCACCTTCTTCTATATCATCTTCGTCAGGATTAAACATATCTTGAGTGAACTCGTCATGTTGCTCAATAATATCCACTCCACTGTTGCGGTCACCTTCAGAAACTAGTATATTAGATGATATACTTGATGAGAAATCTCCACCTCTAAAGAATGCAAAATCCTCTTCACCACTTTCATCATCAATTTCTGCAGGATTACTCGCATCCTCTGTAGATGCAACAGTTTCAAACTCCTGTGCCCCAGAATCAACATCATCATCCAGAAGTCGTGCTCTAAGCTCCATCTCCAACGGGTATGTCTAATCATCTGTTAGACCATCCCAACTTACTGTTAAATCCTCATCATTACTTCCAACAATAACAGATTCAACTTTTTTGGAACCATCGTCTGATTCTACGTCAGCAGCTGACCAATCATCACTTCCTACAGCAAGAGCTGGTTGAGATTGCCTTGTATATGCACCAATCCCAACACTACCCGCTGCGACCATTGCACTTGCCTTTAGGAATCCACGACGTGGGAGATTCACCTTATACTCTGAGCCACCAACTCTGAACTTTTGTCCATCAAAAATATTATCATCACCATCAACTCGATACCTGTCCGAACTCATGTCCATAATTATGTTTTTGAATACTAAAGGTTTTTACAAATTAATGTTCTATTCGTGGTATGAGTAATATTGGACCTCTGCGTAATGAGAATCCAAAGCAATCAGTGAAGATATGCCTTGTTAGTATCGATTTGCAATTGCTTCACCTCGACTGTTGTACATTGCGTGAATATTTTGACGTTCTTCTGTTGAACCTGGCCTGAGACAGTATTTCACTGTCAATTCATATGTCTCAACCGTTACGGGTTGACGACTACCATTAACAGGTCGAATCAAAGCGTTTTCAAAGTCTGCAAGTTGCTCTCGTATCTTTTCTGCTTCCTCTGCATTCAACCTCCAACGATAATACTCATACAGACCAGATGATTCCTCACATTCACAACGTTCTGTTTCTAAGACAGATACCTTGTACTCACCTAACATATGCATAATCTGACTAGGGTTTGTGAAACTCATACGCAGCTGTTACAGCATATACGGTAAAAGTTTGACTGTTTGAAAATCATCCACTAACCGAAATAGGTCCTGCAGATTCGGTATCATCTTCTGTATGAACATAAATTTCGTAATGAGCAGATTGACCTGGACCTCCTGGACTGTCACCACTCCCCGTATCCCATTCTAATTCATATGTTCGAACCTCATCTTCTTCTACCGTGACCTCTTTAACATCTACAGGATTATCTTGTTCTTGTGCTTGTCCCCCTTGGTCCTCTACTTCAAGCTCTATTTCCTGTGTACCTATTTCGTTTGCATCGTTTCGAATATCTACATCAATAGAATACGTGTCTCCTTCATCGATTTGACCTTCATGGCCATTAATAGCTTGAATCTGGAACTCACCAGAACCTTCTGCTGCAATCGTAACTGTATCCAATTGCTGTTCCGAACCATCAACATTAGCTATAAGCATATACTGCCCAGGACCTTCTATCATTTGATTTGATACGCCTACTTCATCAAAAGACTTAGTTTCTCCATGTTCATGCTCAATAAAGAATTCATCAACATTATCATTATATTCTATACGTGCAGATACACCAACATCCGAATCATCTTCGGCCTCAGTCAAATCAACAGAGGCATCTGCTGGCTCACTTGTCTGATTCCCAATATCTAAGAAGATAATCGAACCTAAAGCAAACAGCCCTATCGTCACTGCTACCATCAATAGTATTCCAATAACAGGGGATACCCCTGTGGTGGGCTGCCTACGAACCATCATATATTTAATATTATTATTCTTTACCATTAAAAGTATACCAGTTGTTCTAATATATCTCTGTACAATTGGTGTTATGTTTATAATATAGCAATGGTTACTCTATTGTATGACAGAACAGGATGTGGCAGAGACACCTGAGCAACTTTTCAACGCATTAGATAAAGCATCTGAAGGTAGTGTTTTGGATGGTATTGGGACAATATACCAGAGCCATAGCGATGTGATTATTTTTGTCTATGAACATGGTGACTTGTTCACGCGCGGTGGGTTTGTCGGAGACACGGGATTCATCGGTGCTGAGATAGAGTATGATGGTGCAGAGATGTTTGACGCAATACGAGACAAAGACGGTATTGATGTTCGAGATTTCTGTCTTTTCTCAGTTGATTTACTCGACTTTTTAGTAGAGAAATTGGATGAAACTTGCGATTCAAACGTTGAAGTGATTGAGGAATTAGCTGCGTTTGCTGATAGATATGAGTATGGGTGTCGGGAAGAGGTCTATAATTCGTTAGCTGATGAGTATAGAGAGTTGCGAACGTTCCAGAGTGAGCATGAGAAGAATGAACTTTTTAGCGTAAAAGATTCTGACATACTTCTCCTTCGATTCTTTGCAACAATGCGCAACTTTTTCGAGTTTATTGCTAAGACTGTAACCTGGGAGAAAGAACCTGATATTGGTGATTACGTCACCTATCACGTTGAGCCCGAACCTCAGCACCTATTAGATAATTCGCTTGATGTGCAAGGTGGGGATACGTTCGAAATAATTTGTCGCGTCACTGAGCAATCATATAATGAAGAGTTTGATGTGAATACATACGATTATACTGTAATTGCGTATGATTCTATCATTCTGGACTTATATCCTGAACAATGGGTGCTAAATCACGAAGATAGCGACCATCGACTACTTGAACCGTTGCATAGCTCGAATATTACAGTCCATGACGAGCGTCCAATTGGGGAGTAGTCTTTAGGAGAGAAATTCAAACAATCGCTTATACGTAGTATAATGAAGTCGACCACAGTGGATAGCCACTTTACTACCTGCATCTAATTCTGAGATAAAAACGGAGCTTGCATGGTCCTCGCGGGATGAATAGACATCTTCAAACATTTCAGGATACTCTTTCCTGAGCGTTCTCCTGTATTCATCCCTGTCATCTAGAAGACCCTCAATTTTTTCGTCAAAACCATCTGGACTTGTTAATACATACTCTAGATATGACTTTTCTGTACGTTTATCGTACTTAATCATCTCTACAGAATTTGATTCTGCGTACTCGTAAATTGCAGCACAGTCTGTTTTGCGCTTTGCATATGTCTTTATCCGAGATGTAGACGGTATCTCAAAAAGAATCTTAGATGGTTGAAAGTCCGATAAAACCTGGTATTCGGGCTGTTCCGTGGGGTCGAATTCATCGGGATTTTGTGTAACTTCAGATATACGGGAGTGTTGCGTTCCAAGAAGAAGAACACGGCAGCCGTTCACCGTGAAACAGTCATACTTCATAATAGTATATAAATTCGGAGATACTATATTTATTCTGATGTATGAGACAATAAGACACAGAACAATTTTGATGGTGTAGTTAGAAGTAGCCATACAGAATGAGTGACCAGAATTCAAATCATTATTCAGTTATAATTATTGGTAGTGGGATTGCAGGATTGTCTGCTGCAATCTATGCATCACGCGGTGGAAACAACCCTCTCGTTATCCATGGTAACGAGCCTGGAGGACAATTAACATTGACTAGTGAAGTTGCGAACTATCCTGGTTTCCCTGAAACTGTTGGTGGTTCGGAACTAATTCAACGGATGCAGACACAAGCGGAGAATTTCGGAGCAGAATTCCAGCACGGTATTGTTGACTCTGTCGATGATGAGATACGCCCATTTGAGATTCATTTGAATACTGATGAGACGTTCACTGCGGATGCGATTATCTCGGCATCTGGTGCGAGTGCACGAACGCTTGATGTTCCTGGCGAAGACGAGCTAATGGGATATGGGCTATCTACGTGTGCAACGTGTGACGGTGCGTTCTTCCGTGATGAAGAGATGATGGTTGTTGGAGGTGGTGATGCTGCGTTGGAGGAAGCTCACTTCCTGACAAAATTTGCATCTAAAGTTCATCTTGTTCACCGCCGCGAAGAGTTCCGTGGTGAACAGTACCTCCAAGACCAAGTCCAAGAGAAGGTCGATGATGGTGAAATTGAACTTGTTTTGAACACGGAAGTAACTGAACTCACAGGGTCACGAGAGGAGGGCGTAGATTCCGTACAACTTATCACGCACCCTGAAGGGCATCCGAGTGACAAGCAGGATGATGATGACACAGAAGAGTGGGAAATGGATGTTGGAGCTGTGTTCTTTGCAATTGGACACACGCCAAACACAGCATATCTTGAAGAGACTGATGTTGAACTCGATGAAACAGGATACGCAAAAGTACAAAGTGGAATCGGTGCAGGAGCAACAGAGACGGCTGTCAAGGGAATCTTTGCAGCAGGCGATGTCGTTGACCACTACTACCAACAAGCCGCTACAGCGTCGGGCATGGGCGTTAAAGCAGCACTCGACGTAGACGCTTATCTTAACGAATCCGAGTGACGATACCACTATTCTCTGCTGTGATTATAATATTTGTTATCTAAAGATTCGCTAGGAGTATAGGGTTCAAAAACAATATAATAAGTATATGACTCAAATAGATAAACCTGCTTTGAAAGCAGACATACAGAGTCAACTTAATAATCAATTGACGAATGGGGCTGAGGACAGAGTACGAGAATACTTACAGCGAGAGTTGATTGATAAAGAAAACGTGGAATTTGCTAATATGGCTTTACAGGGCGTGAAACCCCAAGAACTATCTTCAGAACAGCTCCGACGAGAGCTTTTCGAAACTGTGGATACAGCCATCAGCAAATTGTACAATGCTCCAGACTCTGCCCTCACGAAAGTCGTAAACCTTATCGAACGAGAACTGAAAGCTACGGGTCACCAGGCGTTAAAGGCAATTTGTACGGTAGAAGATGCTATGAGTCGTCTTGAAGAGGTCACATTCTCACGAAGTAAATGGAAGCGATGGAGTGCAGATATTGCAATGGGGACACTGGGTGGTGTTGTCGTCTCTGCTACTGCAATTTCATTTGTATTTGCCGTCATGTATCCACAAGAAACGGCTCTGCTTCTAGGGTCGGTATTTGCCGTTGGGTTAACAGGGTCGATAACGTATCGAAAAGTCAAACAAACAATGGGGACAATCAAGGAGATGCTCAATAGGTAAGCAAAATATATCAGTAGAAATATATTTCTCCAAGTCCTTTTTCATGGCCATGAATCCAATCAAATCGATTGTCACTCGCTTCAGGGTATGGCTCACCAATGTAGTCTTTAAAAGCATTCTTGTTGTTAATGTATACCCGTTGAACGCCTGTGTATGAGGTAATGCTCGGGTCAAATTTCTCAAGCAGGTACTTGGCATCCGAATTTGTTACGGCTTGGCGAGCAATATCAATATATGGATTCCCCTCCGAATCGATTCGACCTTTGTGTACAAGCATTCCACGTAGTCGTTCTGGTGTCGGTTCGATGACTTCACTTGGGATTTTTCGACCGTGTGGCTCACCGTACCACTCTGTAAACTCACTGAACGTAGGGTGTGGTCGAGTATTAATGAAATAGTACTCATCGAAGGTTATTCGGCTTGATTTTTCCCCTTCAATATCCAAGACTCGTCCAGAGTCATCATGTACTGCACTTGCTGTAGGCCCAAGGCGGTTCGCTATCCATTCTGCAAGGTGTCCGTCCGTAGTTTCGAACCGAAGCAGATGAAGCTCCGAATTATTTACTTTCTGTATTGTTCCCCCAACCATAAACATCCCTTCAATGAATTCGCGGAGCTCAGGCGAAAGTTCAGGTGGTGAACAAGCCGATGAACCCCAGTGAATTCCTAAGTTATCGAATATCTTCCCGCATTGTGGGCACCGTTCGCGTCTCCCACCAAGTGTTCGAACGGATGATATGTCCTCAGGCCATTTGTACTTTGTTCCTGGTAGTGGTTCGTCTTGGGTAAGCGGGTCTGACTGTAGATAATTGAAAAATGCACGTGAATCCTGCAGGAACAGTATCTGGTTTTCTGACCTTCTGGTAACGGGTGCGAAGCGGTCAAGCTGCTCTTCCCAAAATTCAGCTGACCCTCGAAGACCATTTACACTAAATGCCGCTCCTGGAGATGTTGATTGATAGTCCGTAAACACGCCTCGAAACGCGTACAGAACTTTCAAAATAAGGGGTGTGATACGAAGCGAATCAGGAACCGTTGCACTCCCGCTATCGTATGTACCATACCAATCCAAACGCATATCAACGAATTGGCTGAGTTTTCGTGTGCTGAACTGATATAGGTCAGACGTGTCGAGTTCATCATAGTCGATGCGGAATCGCTGGAGGAGCGCTTCCTGTGACTCCTCTGCTGTCGTCTTCACGCGGAGGTCCGTCGCAATTACAGGGAATTGGTCGCGTACCCATGTGATAAGGTCCTTGTTGACAGACGTGATTCGTAGCCGTGTAGTATCTGCGTAGGAATCCGACCTATGTACATCTTCAAATTGTGCGCCTGCGCACAGTAATCCTGTGACGATTTCAGATTGCTCTGGACTCAGGCGAGGATGACTACAACTACTACTTCGCGACCAGTGATTTCCGATTCGAGAAAAGCTCTCGCCACAGCCAGGACAGGTAACGGATTCACCCATAGTATCTATCACCACCTACCCGATTCTCCTTGTTAAACCTTCTGAATCAGTTATCTGAGTTCACAATCTCTTTTCCAGATAAACCGTAATTGTTTTACCGTACTGATATGAATCCGATGGTATGACAGGCAATAATAGATTATCAAACGCGTTTGAATGGATAAATGAATTAAAAATTGTCCTAGATATGGCGAGGGGAGACGAAAACAGCTCAAATGATATAACAGCAGCAATCGCTGAAGGTGGTTGTGAAAAAACAATTACACTGTCGAGAGATTCATCACGTCACCTTCGTGCAATCCGTGAAGAAGCTGAAAAGATTGATTGGGATGCCCTCCCCGTCAGAGAACCTGTCTATCTTAGTGAGTTGGAAGAAAACGCTCAACTTCTCCAGCAGGCGCTACACGACGTAGTTCGAGAAGGAACTGTTACTCAAGAGGACTACGAAAAAATGAAAGAACCAATACGGAAACTTCAGCGACTAACAATTAGTCTACAAAACTGCAAATCAATTGAAGAACGACAAAAGTAATTATTCTGCCAATAGTTTCCCGATAAATTGGTTGACGCGTTCTCTATCAAGATTCCCCGTATTATACTTTTCATTGTCTAATTCGTATTCCAATTCTGTTTCAATGAACTCCTCAAACGGGTTTCCAATCTCGTGATTATTTCCTGTACGTTTCTCTGCAACCAGGTCTCGAATACGACGCTCCAAGTCAGTGTCGAGATACTCCTGCTTGTCTAAGAGCTGCTCGAAGTCCAGAGGTGGAACTGTTTTATTATGGCGAATCCATTTTCCGCAACAGATTCCTCGAACAATAAACAACGTTCGTTTCACTGTCCGTTCTGTTGTCGTCGGTTCAACCCATCCCATCTCTTGCGCCTCCTCAATTGGGTAGCTACCCACTCGTCCAAACGATAGAGTCGGATTTCCATAAGCGTCTTCTGAGATTCGCGGGTCATGTTCCATTGACCCCAGATATTTATTAAATGCCGATTCAGCTATAGCATCTCTGTTAATTTTCCATCCTTCTTGGATATATTTCTCGTAGTTATCAGCGGCAAGAGAGCAGTAATGATAGTACAGCCCAATCGGATTTGCATTCGGAATAGCGTAATCGCTGAAGTCGCTGAGCAGGTCATTAAGCTCTTCCGTTCGACAGTAGTGTTGAAGAGAACTGTTTAGGAATTCCATCGCTGTTGGATTGCTCTCATAGACCAGTTCCCCAAACCGTTTGATGTTCCAGCCATGAACTTCCCAGTCGTCGTCGAACCCATCACGACGGATATTCTGCTTGTACGTGTTGACTTGCGCGTACGCCTCTGGTGGTTGGCGGAATATGACATACGCGTCATGGTCCGATGCCTCTGAGTGAAGGTTGAACGCTCGACTCCCAATTTCTCGCATATACAGTATCTCAATACCATGCTGTGTATGGTCGTCCTCAAGAGTAGTAATAATTTCACTGGCAGTCATATTAGCTACACGTTGTGCGTACAGATACTTAAAATTCCGCTTTTCAATCTGAATTCCAAAATGATAAGTATTATCTCGTAGTGTACAATACACACACCTATGAATCGACATCACGTCGCGCGGTACACGCGTGAGGAACAGTTCAATGATATTCTATGGGTGCTTATCGGCTCAATACCATTCCTCGGCATCATCGTAGCTATACTGAATCTGGCATTTGGCGTGACAGCAGATAATGGGATTCCAAAAACAAAAATGCGCTCTCTTTATATTGGAGCTATCTCGCTAGTTATCCAGTGCTACCACGTTCTTTGGCTTACGCTTCTTATCGGAATCTGATTCTCTTCCATTGAAATCCTCCCTATCCTGAAGAGCGAGGCTTTGCGCCTACTCCGAACGTAAACGTCTTGGTCGGGTTAACGTAGGAATCTTACCATTTTCTTTAGAAGGAATCTAAACTTCGGTTCTCTTCCTTTTTCCTTTCAACTTCCTGCTCGTGTTCACACCATTTACACAGCCATTCATCTGAAATTGGGCTTTCCCGCACGAGTGTCGCATTTTCTTCATCATAGATAATCTGCTTACAGTCCTTACAACACGTTTTATTTTCGGAGAGTACGGCAAATCCATCTTCCAAACCTATGCGTTTCATAACGTCGAATGCTGTAATGTAAATGTGAATCCGCTCTACAGCATATTCGTTTCCATGAAGATGATGCCCTCCTCGCTCAACGGTGTCGATTCGCTCATAATGGTTCTTAAGGTCACTCCCGTGCTTTTCGTTCCAGTGCCATGCAACACGTTTAGCGATTTTCGTAAGGTCATTACCTGACCAGCTCTGATTACACTGTGGACAATCAAATGCGTATAAATCACGGTCTTGCTCCCGTGCGGTCGATTTCATATCTGTATACAACTGAATTCTGGCTCACAATAAGTATTCTGATATGGATGGACACTTCCTGATTATTCATAGCTTTAATTTAAGAGTACTTTTTTATTGTTACAATTCATTTCCTACTGTATGAACCGTCGAAAGTTTCTCGCTAGTGCTGGTGTCATTTCAAGTGCAACCCTCTCAGGTTGTCTTGATGCTATCCAAGACCGAAATGGTGACGAGAACGGAGATGACAACGGTACGGCTGTCTTTCCAGACGACCATGTCGACAGACCCCCACACTCACCTAGTGAGCCACCAGAAGATGAATGGAACCCTGATTACTTAGGTGACGGAATAGATGATGAGTCAGAGTTAAATTTCTCGTCTCTTGGAGAAGTGACACTTCAAGAGCCCAAATTACATCTTAATACTATGGGTGAGCCAAACGAATACGCCGTCCGTGTAATCACGGATGAAGATACGAAAAACGAGCTACTCGATGCCAATGACCCTCCCGTAAACTTCGATGAACATATGATTGTTGTAATTGAATCAGGGTATGGTTCTTCATCAATCTATCACTCATGGGAACGCGTGGACAAAACTGAAGATGGAATATGGTTACATGGTTTTTATACTCGTCCAGAGGATAATCGGGGTGATTTTTCCGAACGGTCAAGTATCCTCCGCGTAGACCTACCTGATGACATCTCGGACCCAATTGCACAGGTAAGTCTCACAGTGAGTACGCGACATCGTGTTAATTTTGAATCAACAGAAGGTGTAGTTGGGATTGAATCTCTTCCGTAATATAGTAAAGATTAATTGATAATTTGAGAAACTCTTTTCATTATTCGCTCTAAGGACTATTTGACAATGACTACGGAGCAGAGCTGTAAGACGACCGATGACCTCGAAGAACGCCACGATAAGGTCTACCGATTCAATGAGGAGCTTCAACAAATTCGTGAAGAAAAACAACAGAAACTCAACAGTTCGCAACAGACATTAATGCATGATACTTCGAAAAACTCAGCTCTTGATGGCTGGGTACGTGATATTCACCCAAATAATCGTACTGTAGATATTGAAGTTGAGATATATGATAACGGTGAAGAGCATGTAGAGACATATACACTGGAGTCACCGTCGACACCTGAGGAATATACTGTTGAAAACGAGCTTGTCCGCTTATTGGCCCTCTTTGCAGAACGAAAGCACGATGTCACTAGTATCCTTGAGCGAAAGGTCTGGATACAAAAAGTTGAAGGTGAGTACAAGTTACACGTACCTGACTCAATAGGGTTTCAATCTAAATGTCGTGCAAGAGTGGAGAGATGGGCTGTGAAGAAAGGTATCCTCAGTTGGTCTGAATCTACAGACACGACTCCATTTGTTAATGGTGCACAGGCTCTGTTTTCGGGAGGTCTTGTGGCCCTGGCAGGATTTATGTTTCTTTATACAATGAACACTATTGGACTCGGATTAGCATCTATGGATATTCTCTTTAGCGGAATGCTAGTCTCCCTAATTATAGGATTTAGCCTATTTCTCCATCTGATGATATATGAGGATTCTGAACGAACAAGGTATCAAGCATGTCCACGATTCATACTTACAGCTTTAGTAATCTGTAGTCTTACTGTTGTTACGGGCATTGCTACACTTACTGAACCTAGTGCAATCAGTACTGATTCCACCTCGACTTTAGGGAACGCGGCACACGCAGCTATTACATTTCTCAGCATAGCTCTTGCAGCATTCTATGGTTATGAACCAATCAGAAGAGGTAATGAAGCTCGAAAACAATTTACGCGAAATATTCTTCGACGGTATCGGTCGTGGCGAGGAATAGAATATATTCGAGATGTTGAATGATTGCGTTTCATATGAAATCGAGCGTTTAAAGTAGGTATAGATGATATATATCTGTATCCATGGTTGACTACAAACCATCCTCAGACAGCATTACTGTTCTAGGACAAGTGATTAGCCCACAACAGGCAGACATGCTCCGCAACCAGATAGAGAACGAGTTAGCTCGTCGTGAGGCATACCTTGAGAGCGAACTGAGTGACGAGGACATTGCTGTGAACGACAGAGCGATTCGATTGCTATGTATGGGTGATGAGCCGTCTGAGAAAATCTTTGTGAAGATTGGATTTGCACTTCACGACGCTGAAACAGATGTGATTCCTGAAGAATACGTGATTGAATGGATTGATAGGTGGGATACACACGGTGCTATCCTCGTTCAAGAAACAGACGTTCAGGCACTGTTTGATGAGACGAAAGCTGCGTTCTCTGGATTCCACGTTGAGTTCGATGAGGAAGTACTACGGGAGTATGCAGAGGAAATCAGAGACGTGCGCGAAGCAAGCGAAGCGGCGAAATAGTAGTAGAACTCAACTGGTTTTCACTCGCTGAACTCTACGTTTTCGAGTGTGGTAGTTTCTCCGAATAGCCAGTTGGCATGTTCAATAGCGTAATCACGGTCAGACTCATCGAGGTATCCAACGGCGTCTTCTACAATAACTGGTTTGTAGTCGTGGAGTGCAGCGCCACTTGCTGTGTGCAGAACACAGACATTTGCCAGCGTTCCGCAGATGAGTAAGTCGGTGATGCCGTGTTCAGTGAGCCACGCATCGAGGTCTGTTTCGTGGAATGCGCTATACGTTTGCTTTTCTACGATGTAATCAGCGTATTTATCAGGGTTGAGCCACTCATTGATTTCAGCGCCCCAAGACCCTTCGACAACGTGTTCACCCCAACGGTCAAACTCATCGTAATAGTTTACATCCTCGAATTGGTCTGGCGGGTGTACATCCTTTGTATAGATGATTTTTGCACCTGTTCCAAACGTTTTCATAATTAGCTTGTGAACAGGGTCGATTGCTTGCTCACTAGGGGGTGCATATAATGCACCATCTTCGTGAACAAAGTCGTTCTGCATATCTACTACGATTAACGCCGTGGTTTCTGGGTTGAATTGTGTCATAGTTAGTATTCTCGTTCTGGAACCTCGAATGCGACTTCGTTTGCGTCGTTTCGCGCCTGATTTGCAGCGGAATCGATACTGAATTCACGAAGGATTTGACCATCTTCAATAACCTTCTCAAACATTCCTTCATCGACAGAATTCGACGGTTCAATGACGTGCTCACCCTGGTCTCGTCGGACGGATTTGATACCTGGAAGCTTTCCGCGCTTCGTTACAGGGGTACCATCACGTTCAACAATATCAAGACTAAAATCAACGGGGTCTGCATTGCTGATGTAGCCACCAATACCGAACCCATCGACGACATCCCCGAGTTCTGCAATGTCTTCCGCCCCAAGTCCGCCGCTAACGAAAATGTCGATATTATCATATCCAGCGTTCTCCAACTTCCATCGAACCTCCCTAATTATGTGGCGGAAGTATCCACGTCTGGAACCTGTAGTATCAAGACGGATACCATCCAAGCTATCTCCGAGAAGGTTCGCAGCCCGAACAGCTTCATCGGCCTCATCTGTAAGAGTATCCGTCAGAACGATTCGAGGTACGGATTCATCTGCAGAACTATCGAACGCTGTCCAGGCATCCTCCTGCGTTCCAAGGGCGAGAACAAGCGCGTGTGGCATTGTTCCGCTTGGCTTACGGTCTAGCTCTTGCCCTGCCGCAACATGAGAGAATCCGTCCGCTCCACCAATGAGCGCACTACGTTCGATAACAGCAGCAATCTTTGGGTGCATGTGCCGAGCACCAAAGGAGAGAACATCTGTGTCCTCGAATTGAGCTGCAGTCTGCGTGGCTCTAAGAGCGTTCGTTGCAATCCCACTCGCCTGAGACATGAATCCCAACAAGCTCGTCTCATAGCGAGCAAAGGACAAGTATGGTCCTTTGATTCGCATTACTGGACCACCGTCAAACAGTGTCCCTTCTGGAATCGACCAGACTTCGATGTCATCCGTCACTTCTGCAAGCAGTTCTACAGCATCATTCACTCCTGCGAGCACCTCATAATCATCATCACCGAACTGGTCAGCGGATACGTCAGCGACGACGGTTGGATTGGTGTCGGCGTGTTCAAGCGCATCTTCCGTCCGTAGGAAGTAAGCGTCAGTCGCCGTCCCATTTATGATGTCGTCGTCAGAGATACTTGTAAACATCTACAGTTCAAACTTGGTGATACGTATTGAAAAAGTTTTCTTTTCAATCTCGCTAATTGGTTGACGAAAAGTGGTATATTTGGGAGTTATATATCATTCCTTATAGTGTGAAGTACGCGGAGTTTCCCTCAATTTCTATGGGAATAGTCATTTTTCCTCAGATGCGGCCTGCATCATCAAGGTAATTTTCATCAAATACGTCCTCTGCTTCATTTTCTAGCTTCTCTACTTCGAATTCATACTCTTCTGACGCAAAACCACAGGCATCCATCTCATGATTAAATACGAGGTCGATAATCATCCCACGAAAGTCCTCTTTCGTGACTTCTTCATCCGTGCTAACAGGAACTTTTTCAAGAAAGGACACGAATCCAGTATCTGAGCTCCATGAATCAGAAACCTCGCACTTTGTGATAAATTTCTCTTCTGCAACGTCTATTACGATACCAATAGTGTCCTCATCAAGATGACCAATTTCCTCAACAAGTACCTCTGTATATTCTCCTGCTGTTACTGTCCGACGTTTGAGATATGTTTCAGAAAACTCTTCGTTATTATCGATGAGGAGTGAATCTGAATACTCTTCTTCAGCTCTTTGGCACTCATCATCCTTTGTCTGCGTCTTTTCTTCTGTACCCATTATTAAATAAAAATACAATATCTATTATATTGAAGGTTTCTCTATTTTGATAGAATATATAAAATCGAACCTGTATTTGGTGTCACCTGTGTTCGACCAGAATACTTTTAGAGCTACTTACTATTTTATTTGTGTATGGCGGAAAAGAACTCAAACGAAGCCAAATATACTGTTGAGGACATTTTACCACACGTGACTCGTGTTCGGAATTATAGTTGGGAGATTCAGTTCCAAGGAGCCGAATGTGAATTTGAACTTTCTTCAGATGAAGACGCTGTTATACATCATTTGATGGTTCCAGAAGTTATTCAAAATCAAGGGATTGGTACAGTACTTATTCAAACAGCGGAATACGTTGTCCGTTCAAACACAAACGCACAGACACTTTACATCTCAATCGGTGCCCCAACAGAAGCCTCTGCATACGTCATTGAAAAGAAATGCGGATTTGAAATTACAGGGGCAGAAGAGTCTAAAGTGCTTGGTACGGTAATTGATGGCTGGAAAAACCTCAACTGAAATCATAACCTTTACATCCGCTTCCAACAACTATATTATATGTCTGAAACAAGCATTACAGCCGCTGAACTCGACATTCACATGCAGATTATCCTTCCTGAAGAACATCACCGAGAGCAACACAAAGGAGCTATTGTTGAACTTGTCGACTACACACGAACCGATGAGTATTATGGTGATGTATATGCATATGCTGACGCTGATACTGGAGAATACATGGGGATGTTGAATATTTCTCTGCTTCCCGAGGGTGAAACCACTGAATTCAATATAATGGAATAAAAACAGTTTATTTGAAATTCCAGTGCTACTCTGTGCTATCTGAAAGCCCAATTGCAAGAAACGCCATTGTGGATGATTCTGTTGAGACTACAGACCCAATAGATGTGACAGTCCAGTCTGTTTCCTGCTCAACGGTCTGTTCAAACTCGGTCGCATAGTCCGAGTAAGACTCTTGAAGAATCTCTGGTGCTTCGTCTACCTCTTGAATCCCATCAATAACATCCACTTCAACATTGGTAAGAACAACCACATCACCTTTTGAGTCTGTGCCTTGCTTGAACAACAAAGGAGAATAGGTGATAATATCCGCATCTACAATATCGACAGTGAAATCGTCTTCAGATACGTAAGCTCGAACTTGCTCTATACGAGGAGTAACGTATTTGAAGTACATTTCAACAGCTGGTTCAGGTCGTGCACCTCGGCGTTCGTAATATGGTCGTCTTTTCCATCCAATGACTTGGAAATTTTCTGCAGTTTCTGCTACTTGTGAGACTACGTCTTCGAGTCCATCATTTTCAAGACGAACCTTGACGGCAAGGTCGTACTGATGGGGTCGTGCACGAATATCTACACCATTTTTGCGTGTGAGAGCGTGGCCATACTTTTCTGCGTCGTCTATTACCCAGCAATAGACAAGATTTGGAATCGTTTCACAAATTTCATCGTGTATATCATATATAGATTCAATTGCCTCATCAGTATAGTTTTCGAACATCTTATCCTGTTGGCGGTCAACAGTGACAATAGTTTCCTTCCGCAAAACAGTGTATGTACCATCATCATACGTTTCGTTTAGGAATACATTGACATGGTCCATGGATTCAAATTCATCAGGTGTGTTAATCGATTCTGCAAGCGGGACAGCTCGCCGTCCGCTCTTGCTAATCCAGAGTTCAGATGTTGGGATTGTCATATAATCAGATACACAGCGAATAAACAAAAAGGTCTCGTTTTGTTCACGATGAATTTTCGAGTTCTCGTCCAACCTTCTGACATAGCACTCGAATAAACGTACAGAATTCATCAGGGTAACAGTATGTATTATATGTGCGAATATGAAGAACACGTTTATTTTGTCTCCCACCAGTATCGACATGTTGGATGTCGACAGTTCCAGCTGTTTGTGCAGCTTGCCATGCGTAGGACTCTAATTGGCCTACAGATAGTTGATGCGAGGCTATCTCTCCAAACCGAATATCAAATTCTTGAACATGACCATCAAGAATGTAAACAGATGAGTTTGGAATCGAACTAATATATTCGTGTCCTGTATCATCATATATAAGGTCAAAGAGTAGCATTGCTTCATTTTCATCAGAATCGTCTTCATATCGCATCTCTTTTGTCCATGGCTTTAACGACTCCATGATAAATTCCGAGATTTTAATTGCATCTCTACTATCTGCGCTCATACACATCCGTTCAAACCATCCCCTTAAATAACTATAGAATTTGCGTTTCGCAATCTGATGATGTTTATAATAAACAAACAATATTTATCCTAGCTGAATGTATATAATCATATGAGAGAAAAATTAGTATTATCAAGCGTTGTAATGGTTGTAGTACTTGCAGGGTGTATGGGTGGAATGACAAGTTATGAAGCCCCACCTGCTGAACCTTCCGAAGATGTTGCTGAAGAGCACGATTATGTTCTTGCTGACCAAGAGAAAATAGAGTTCAATGAAAGTGGTGAAGTCGCAGGTGTTGAACAGTCTTTTGAAGCCACAAGCTGGTTGACTATGTATGAAAAAGAAACAGGGTTGGAGTCAATGGGTGTAGATGATTCCCCTGCAGCTTACGCAACACTGAGTACACCTTCAATAGGTGTTATGGGTCAGGAGTTTAATCCATTAGTTCTTGAACTGACAGATAGATTTATTGATGAGTTCGAGGATGAAGTGGACGAACTTACAATTCATGAACAAGCAGATGAAATAAACGTTACTATTGAGAAAACAGATGAGAATATCACTGTAGAACAGTATGAAGCAACCTTCGAGATGAGTGAAGTTGGTGCTGAACTTGATGGATACGTACTGACCAGCGTTAACTCAACAGATGATGCTGTAGTCATAGCTATTGGTGCATATCCTGAAATGATGGAAGGTGAGAAAGAAAATGTTCTTGACCTCATTAAAAATACAGATGCCGTTGAACAAGTAGAAGTAGAAGAAGAGGAATAATTAAGTTGGACAATTATTTCCGTTCAAAATATTAAGATTTGTAAAATGACTTGGTTAAAGTTGATGTATATAATTTATTATGTGTAAATATATTGGGTTTTATGATAATTTGCGGAAAGATTTATGTATATTCTTTCGTTTGTATAGAGTAACATGCGTTCTATTACAACCTCTAAAGACCGTCAAGAGGTTGAAGACCAGGAATCCACAGTTACAGAGTCTTCAACGATTGAGCAAAATGCGTTAGAGCTCAGAGCAAAGCAGAGTTCAGGATGGGTGTCGGGAGAAGTATGTGATGCGAAGATAACGCAGACCAAACAAGGGAAATGGAAAAAAATTGCAATTAAAGTTCAGCCGAGTGATGGAATAAAAGACTCGTTCTGGGTTGAATTTGACATATCCCCAAACAAATCATCTTACGGTATTGGACCTTGCCTTCTATTTGCATACCAAGAAGAAAACGGAACATTTCCACGAAGCGTAGATGAACTCTGCGGTCTTCCTGTAGAATTTGATGTTAGGTACGAGAATGGCGTAGAAGAATACTATCTTCGTCCAAAAAACTACCAGACTACCGTTCTGAGCAAATACCAATGACTGTATTTACACCATGGTCAAGTAAGTTATTATCTCTTATAGGGCTAGGTATCGGACTTGGGGGTACAATTGGTATAGCAACTATTCTCCCATCACTGGCTCCAGATTTGTTACTAGAGCTTCTTTTACTTATTGGTGGAGCCATCGCGTTTTTCACTTTTCTTATCGCTCCTGCAGCGTTAGGCATGATTATAATCAGCTGTATACTCTGGTATACAGATAGTCAGAAATTCAATGAATTTGCTGTAGATACCTTAGACTCCGAACCAACAGCCCCAAACGATACACCTGACATTCCATTCTCAACGGTTTGTTCAACGGTTGAACAGACCGTGAAGCAGCCCGAAGTGAAAGAGGCTATTGTCAGAGATATTATCGAAATTGATAGCGATAAATTTAAAATAAAAGTTGAAACAGAAGACGGTGCTGAACTAACAGTCCCTACCGAGCTACCTAACACGTGGAACCAAACTGTACCTATTGTCCAGTTTCTCGAAGATACAACGAACGGTAGTATTGCTCATCTTCGTGGACAGACAGTACACGTACTTGGCAATAATGCAACAACTCGTGACAAAGACCTTGGTCTCGCAATTCCGAACAAAACTAAGCTTACAGAGCTTTCGACAGATGAAGAAACAGGTTCCTGGAGGTTACTGGTTCCGCGTGAAGAGACTAAAGCTAAGCAGAAAATTTTCTCCCGACTCCCGCGACCAAAAGTTAACAAATCTATAGCCGCAGGAATTGGTGCTGCAGCAGGGATTAGTATTGGTATGGCTGTAGTAGAGCCTTTCGTTCTTATTGGAACAGTCTTAATGATAGGACTTATGTTTATGGGTCTCATAGAGGCTTTAGAAGATTTATGAAATCAGTGGACTTATTATTCTTCTCCCTAACATACGATATATGCCAACTGTTGAAGTCAACATTTCCCAAGATGCCTATGAATTTGTTGATGAACAAAATTTAGACTTGGATAATTTGCTAGAGCACGCCATTGGTACTGAGCAATCAAAGTACGAGTATAGAAATCCAACACCAGAACTTCCTATCGAAATCACACGTCAAGTCAAATCCGTTTTAGAATCAGTAGATGACGAAGGGCAACGCAAAGCCTTTCAGGACTTATTTATCGGGCGCGTTAGTATTTCAGCTGTACCTCGTGATGACATAATTGAGATTCAAGTGTATTCAAGTTGTGCCAACAAGCTCCCAATAGATTCTATTGAAGATACACTTCGTGAAAGCGATGAATTCCTCGCAAAGATTGGCCAACAGCTACGAGCTGCAATTTCCACATCCACATCATATACTGAAGATGAAATCGAGTTCGAACTCACAGAACGAAGTCCTGCAGAACACGAAATTGACCAAGATATATTTCGATACATAGCATCTATTCAAATCAATTAATCACATATCTGGAGGGTCGTCTCCGTCTTTGAACCCTTCTTCAAATTTACCAATCCAGAATCGACCACAGCTATCACATTTATGCATCACTTGAGGATGACCTGGTGGTGGATTTTCCTGTTCGCCACGAATCCATTCATGACCTTGTCTCACACATCGAATGTAACCGCGAATAGACGAGGCAAACTCTCGAATTAATCCACTAACACTCGAAACCAATGACGATTCTGTTTGACGCATAACCATCATAGTTTACACAGGGTCTTCAATATTTTCTTTTCGCTCTCTCAATCGGTACTGTTATGTACAAAACAACCACTATAACTAATTAATAATGCCAAAAGATGGGTTCGAAGACATTGCCCCTGAAGGTGAATCCACATGTGATTATTGTGGTGAATCAGAAGAATATCCGCTTATAGGTTGGATATTTATGTTAGATTCAGGAGATAGTGAACTAGGAGCTGCTCTGTGTAGTCAAGAGTGTAAAGAACTGTGGCTAAATCAGTCACCAACAGGTCGGGCATACAAATCGAAGTATATGAACGAATGCGGGGAATTCACTACTCTAGACAACTGGTGAGGACTACGCGTCTGTTTCTTCGTGGTTTTCGTCTGTGATGTGAACAAGAAGGTCCCCGTTATCATCCACATCTAATGAATCAATTTCTTCACCAACTAACATCTGTAAATCCAGCTCTCGCTTCAACTCCCACGTGGATACGCGTCGCGTACGGATACCGTTCTCATCGTACTCAGGTTGTGGTACTCGTCCCATAAACATGTAAAATAGCCATCCCATATTAAACGCTTCGTTTTCCTGTTTGATACACCTCAATTTGTAGATGAACGGTTGTAGTGATTTTTCTTTAAGTATACCCATACGATAATGACGCCCGCTACCATGATAGCTGCATCAACAGCCATTTCATTAACAGGCGCTGTCGACTGAATGTTTTGGTGAATCGCTGTATATGTAAGGAATGCCGCAATATTAGACATAAAGATAACTGTCGTAAAAAACACGGTGGCATTTCGCGTTTTCATCAATTGCCCTGTATTCGTACTATGAATACCAATACTACTTTCCCGAATATTGAACGCCCACTTTACAGCTTCTGTTGCAACAACGGCGAATACTCCAGCTAGGAACAGCTCAACTATTGGTACGCTTGGAATCATATCTATTACACTGTTACCGTAACACCTTGTAAAGACTTCGTTTTGGATTATACACTCTGACTATTAGCGATTGTTGCGTTAATCTCACGCCTCTAATTGAAACTCATATTCGAGTTCATTCTCGTTTGTCCGATTAATTCGTTCAATTTGACCTAGTTTTCGTTCTAATTCATCATCCGTGATGTTCCCTTTCGCGTACTCTCGACTGATTATCTCTTGTGCTGATTCCCGTTCTTCAGGTCGAGGTTCTTCTGAACAATCAGGACACTCACAATCAACGCTCCACCCACCAAATAGTAAGAGCAACCATATGAACATCACTTGTGGATAACCTAGAAATAGTCCTGCTATACTAACAACGGCTAGTGTAGCGACGTAAGCGCTGAATCCGATGTATGACCATGCATGGGACGGCATGGACCGTATATTATTCATTTTCGTCTGAGACATGTGTTGTACATATTGAATACCACAATAATAGGGATTTCGGTTTCAGAGAACCAATATTACAAAGATTTATAGTATGAAACCAATAAACATAGGTATATGACATCGACTAGTTATAATGATGCGCACGATGGTTCAGACCGAATGATTGGAGCTCTAGTTCATATCTTAGCTCTATTCACCTGGATTTTCGGCCCTGTAATCGTATACGCTGTAACATCAGATGAGTTTATTAAATCTAATGCCGCCCACGCAATCAACTGGCAAATCAGTTTACTCCTTTGGTCATCTATCTCTCTAATCCTCCTGTTCTTCCTTGTCGGGATAATAGGGCTTCTTCTGCTCCCGATTTTGGATATAGTATTCTGCATTGTAGCTGCAATTAAAGCAGCAGATGGAGAAGACTGGTCATATCCGATAACTCTTGAACTAGTTTGAAGCGAAGTTTTTTCATACCTTCCAGTGTACTTTTGCATATGCCTACAGGAAAACGAATACAGGTTGCTTATGAAGCTGATACTGAATCCAATACTTCAGAAGAAGGTTTGATTATCGGAGAAGTTGTGAAAGAATCTCCTGCACATATTATAGCCCATAGTACAAATTCATTCACGACAGTTAAGGCTTTCAAACTTAATAATGAGAGAGATATAATTCTGTTACTCCGAGAAAGTGAACAGGGTATACTCACTCAAACCAAAGGGCAAGTTCTCACAACAACGTGGATTGAATGATTGAAAAAGTCAGTAGTCTTCTTCATACTGCTTGATGAATACCTCAATAAATGCTTCCGCATCATTCGAGTTCTGCATATCTACGTATACATTCATAGCATCGTCTTTTGTTTCGAAAACATGACTAGCCTGAATATCATATTCTACAGTCCCATCATCATTCTTCACTTCTTTCCAAACAGAGATAGCTCCCATATCCTCGCGGTTTCTACGAGCGTATGAGGACAGCACGTTGTGATATAGTTCAACGATATATGGCCCACGCGAAATTACCGTCTCTTTTCCATTAATTACCATATAATCTCCCATGTTTTTACTTACTTGTGAGCGGAATTCTTGTACAGATGCTTTCTCCATATATCTATAAACGAGCCCAAACACTAAATGTCCTTATTTGCTTATACAATTTACTATACTTTTGTAGTAAAATTACTACTTTAGATTAGTAAAATACTATTATATTATA
>LFCJ01000514.1_pt1 | contig 24235 bp, 25 predicted proteins | sample 643141 | NCBI WGS metagenome assembly LFCJ01 (sample SAMN03766243, study PRJNA286221) | soda lake metagenome | biome: soda lake; feature: Kulunda steppe; material: water; isolation source: sample B1-Br-g2 brine of Lake Bitter-1 | place: Russia: Kulunda steppe | collected 2010-07
CCGTTTCTGGTGTCGATGCTGCCCGACACGCGGACGGGCTACGTCACCGTCCCGACGATCATCGGCGAGACCCAGGGACGGACGATCTACTGGAACAACGAGGTCGAGCCCCCGACGCTCGAGGAACGCATCGGCGACCTCACCTACGATACGGACGTCGGGAACCCGCACATCGACCTCGAGGACGAGTCCTACGAGGCCAGCGGGGCGGCGGTCTACGCCTGCCCGGTCAGCGCGGAGGACTTCGGCGGCGGTTGTTATCGCTCCGAGGAGGTCAAACGAAACGGCACCGCAGAGACTGTCGTGAGCCTCGACACCCAGCCCTGCGTCGAGTGTGGCACCTGCGCGGTCGTCGCCGACACGACGTGGGAACACCCCCGCGGCGGCAAAGGCGTCGAGTACCGCGAGGGCTAGCGTGAGCCGGTATGGGCCGCGGATCGCCGCGCTCGAGCGCCAGGCCGAACGCGACCGGGCTGCCTTCGAGCGCGAGGACGTCTCGTCGCTCTGTGAGGACCCCGACCAGTATCTCCGTGAGGGGGCCGGTCAGGCAATCTGGTGGTACGTCGAGGGCCGAACGGGTGGCCGGCGCGTCGGGTTCTCCGAGGCGGAGTTCGAGGCCATCGAGCGAGCGATGAACGCCTGGCTCGAGTGTTACGCCCGCTGTCACGGCGTGGAGCTCGAGGCCGAGTTCACGGTGCGCGAGGCGGCTGAGTTGTTGCTCGAGACGCGAAACATCGTCGACGTCGCACAGCTGTTGACCGGGGTCCCGCCACGCGATTCGTGAATCCGAAGCCGAGGTGATCTCGAACGCGCTCGTCGCCGGGTCACGGCGTGGACACGACAAGATGGGAAAAGCACGGTCGTGCTCGAGGGAGACACTGCAGCGCTGGCGTGTGGTGTCAGTAGATCAGTTCGTCGTCGTTCTCGACCATGTACAGCGTCCGTGCGGCGATGTTGACCGCGTGGTCGCCGACGCGTTCGAGGTCCCGAATCGTCAACAGGAGCCGCGAAACGTCCTGCAAGAGGAGTTCGACCTCGTCGGGCGACTCGAGTTCACGTTCGATCAGGTCCCGGACGACGATCTCGCTTGCGCGCTCGGCGAAGTGATCGAGGTCGTCGTCGCGGACCGCGAGTTCCCGGCAGGCGTCGACGTCTTCGGTGTCGTAGGCCATCATCGCATCTTCGATCATCTCGAGAGTTAATTCGCCCATCTCCTGGACGTCGACGTCGGGAAAGAGGTCCTCTTCGGCGTCGAGCGTGTACTCGCCTAAGTTGACCGCCAGGTCGCCGATTCGCTCGAGGTCGGTGATAATCTTGAACGAGGAGGCGATAAACCGCAGGTCGCTGGCGACCGGTTGCTGAAGTGCCAGGAGGTTGATACACTCCTTCTCTAACTCGAGGTACATCCGGTTGACCTCGCCGTCGCCGGTGATTACCTCGTGGGCTAAGTCTTCGTCTTTCTGCTCGAGTGCGTCGAGCCCCATGCGAAGTCGTTCCATGACGACCTCGCTCATGTAGAGAATGTCCTCGCGAAGGACCGCGAGTTGCTCCTGATAGGATTTTCGAGCCATACTGCAGCCACCCGTTCGTGTCCCAATATAGCTTGTGCTCGGTACAGCATTGGTGGGCTGTCTCCTGTTGTGAGACGAAGACGAACACTCGAGCGTGACTGCTAGCCGAAGTTTTCGATCAACGCGTCGTCGGGGTCGCCACCGGCCTCTTCGATCGCGTCGGCGACGGTCGTCACGAAGCCGGCGAAGCCGAACGCGTAGACCTGACCGTCGTCGACGTGGCTCGAGATGGCGTTGGCCAGTTCGTCGTCGGCGTCATCCGCGATCACGTGAACCGCCGCACCGGCGTCCGCGAGCGCCTCGAGGCGATCCTCGTGGGCAGGGTCGTCGTCCTGGTAGATCACGACGGCGTCGTGGCCCGCCTCGTGGGCGGCTTCGGCGATCGAGACCGCGGGGCCGACACCGGGGCCGCCAGCGACCGCAACGACGTCGCGATCACCCTCGTAAGTAATCGTACCGAAGGGGCCCTCGACGTGGACGGTTTCGCCGCCCTCGAGGTCGGCGAGCCACGGCGAGAGGTCGCCGTCGGGATCGATACCGACGGTGAGTTCGAACGTCTCCGCGACCGCGGGCGAAGAGAGCGTGTAGTGGCGGGCGAGTTCCTCTCCCTCTGGGGCGGCACGGAGCAGGACGAACTGACCGGGCAGGGCATCGAAGTCCTCGGGCGTCTCGAGTTCGAGTGCCACGGTGTCCGGCCCGACGTCGCGGACGTCGTCGACGGTGACGGCAGTACCTTTCATACCGAAGGGTTGGTGCGCTGGCCGAAAAGCGATTTCGTTCGCGCGTGGTCGACCGTCGTCCGTGAACTCGCCGTCCGTCGGGTCGGAGTCGAGATAGTCGCGACCACGTGGCCCGCGGCTCGTGTAGTCGCTGTACGGTATGCGTACTCACGCGTGCGAGCAGGTGCGTCGGACGCCGTCTGCGGGGACGGTGTCCGTCTCGGACCGTGCTCGCCGATCCCGCATGGGTGTGCGGCGAGCATTCGAGAACGACTGGCCGGCACTCGAACTGATTTCCCCCGGATGCGGACTGGCTGTTCACCCCTATGCGTGTTAATAATTCGTTCCAGTGAGTCCGTCGGTGAGGCTTTCAGAAGCCTTTTCATTTGTGGGGAGCAAGGTTCGGCCTAACATGGCTGAGGACCTCAACTGGGCGGTTGGAGGCGAGGCCGGAGACGGGATCGACTCCACCGGGAAGATCTTCGCCCAGGCACTATCGAGAGCCGGGCGGCACGTGTTCACGTCGAAAGACTTCGCATCGCGAATCCGTGGGGGCTACACCGCGTACAAGATTCGCACGTCCGTCGACGACGTCCAGAGTGTCGTCGACAGACTCGACGTTCTCGTCGCGCTCACCCAGCGGACGATCGACGAGAACCTGGACGAACTCCACGAGGGCAGCGCCGTCATCTACGACGGCGAACGCTCCTGGGAGGCCGAGATTCCCGACGAGATGACCGCGGTCGACGTCCCGCTGAAGTCGCTGGCCGAAGAGGCCGGCGGCGCGATCATGCGCAACGTCGTCGCACTCGGTGCGGCCTGTGCCATCGCGAACTTCGACGTCGAGTACCTGGATGAGGCCCTCGAGAAACGCTTCGGCGGCAAGGGCTCGAAGATCGTCGAGAACAACAAGGCGGCAGCCCGGCTCGGCGAGGAGTACGTCGAGGAGAACTACGATCTCGACCACCTCGGCTACGACCTCGAGACGACGGACAACGATTACGTCCTGCTCAACGGGAACGAGGCGATCGGGATGGGCGCGCTGGCTGCCGGCTGTCGTTTCTACGCTGGCTACCCGATCACGCCCGCGACGACGATCATGGAGTATCTGACCGGCCGCATCGAAGAGTACGGCGGTCACGTCGTCCAGGCCGAGGACGAGCTGTCGGCGATCAACATGGCTCTCGGTGGCGCTCGAGCCGGTGCGCGATCGATGACGGCGACGTCGGGTGCCGGGATCGACCTGATGACCGAGACGTTCGGCCTCGTTGCCACCAGCGAGACGCCGATGGTCATCTGTGACGTCCAGCGATCCGGCCCGTCGACCGGGATGCCGACGAAGCAAGAACAGGGCGACCTCAACATGGCACTCTACGGCGGTCACGGCGAGGTCCCGCGGTTCGTCGTCGCCCCCACCTCGATCACCGAGTGTTTCTGGAAGACGATCGAGGCGTTCAACCTGGCCGAGAAGTATCAGACGCCGGTGTTCCTCATCTCCGACCTCGCGATGTCGGTGACAGAGCAGACGTTCCCGCCGGAGGCGTTCGACATGGACGCAGTCGAGATCGACCGCGGGAAACTCGTCGACGACGACACCGTCGACGAGTGGCTCGACGAGGGAGGTCGGTTCCGCGCCCACGCCGTCACCGACGACGGCGTCAGCCCACGTGCGATCCCCGGCACGACCGACGGGGCACACATGAGCACGGGCCTCGAGCACGACGAACTCGGCCGACGAACCGAAGACCAGGACGAGCGCGTCCGACAGGTCGACAAACGCTATCGCAAGGTCGAGACCGCCCAGGAACGCGAGGACTGGGAGTACCGCGAGTTCGGGGACCCCGACGCCGACAGCCTCGTCATCTCGTGGGGATCGAACGAGGGTGCGCTCGTCGAGGCCCTCGGCTACCTCGAGGAGGACGGGATCGACGTCCGCGTCATCTCGGTGCCGTACATCTTCCCGCGCCCGGATCTCACCGAGGAGGTCGAGGCGGCCGACGACGTGATCGTCGTCGAGTGTAACGCGACCGGTCAGTTCGCCGACCTCATCGAGCACGACACGCTTACCCGTGTCAAGCGCATCAACAAATACACCGGCGTCCGCTTCAACGCGGACGAACTCGCCGAAGAGATCACCGACCAACTCGCTGCAGAGGTGCCAGCCAAATGAGCTCCGACGTTCGATTCACCGACTTCAAATCCGACAAACAGCCGACGTGGTGTCCCGGGTGCGGCGACTTCGGGACGATGAACGGTATGATGAAAGCACTCGCCGAGACCGGCAACGACCCCGACAACACGTTCGTGGTCGCCGGGATCGGCTGTTCCGGCAAGATCGGGACCTACATGCACAGCTACGCCCTCCACGGGGTCCACGGCCGTGCGCTGCCGGTCGGCACCGGGGTCAAGATGGCCCGTCCCGACATCGAGGTCATGGTCGCCGGTGGCGACGGTGACGGTTACTCGATCGGTGCTGGACACTTCGTCCACGCCGTCCGCCGCAACGTCGACATGACCTACGTCGTCATGGACAACCGAATCTACGGGCTGACGAAAGGCCAGGCCTCGCCGACCTCCCGGTCCGACTTCGAGACCTCGACGACGCCGGAGGGCCCGAAGCAGCCGCCGGTCAACCCGCTCGCGCTCGCGCTCGCCTCCGGGGCCTCCTTTATCGCCCAGTCGTTCGCCTCCGACGCGCTGCGCCACCAGGAGATCGTCCAGCAGGCCATCGAACACGACGGCTTCGGCTTCGTCAACGTCTTCAGCCCCTGTGTCACGTTCAACGACGTCGACACCTACGACTACTTCCGCGACAACCTCGTCGACCTCGAGGAAGCGGGCCACGATCCATCGGACTACGAGGCCGCCAAGGGCGTCATCCTCGACAGCGAGAAAGAGTATCAGGGCGTGATGTACCAGGACGAAAATTCCGTGCCGTACCACGAGCAACACGGCGTCACCGAGAACATGTCCGAGATCCCCGACGGCGCACCGGAGGACGCGATGGATCTCGTCCGGGAGTTCTACTGAGCCGTCGACCGACTTCGATCACTGTTCGGCTTCGATCACTTTTCGACGCGGTCGCCGATCCGATAGCTCGATCACGAGCCGGCGAGCGCTCGAGCGAACTGCCCATCCGCTCGAGCGGAGCGGTGGCCTACTTGAGTGACTGTAATATACACCGGGAAAGCGAGGGTGAGGGCCCTCGTTTCTCGTCGTGTGTCAGCGACGCGGCTGGGTCAGTCGATCGGGCAGGCGGTGGGTCGTCGTCACCGTCGGCCGACGATCGATCGTCGACGACCCGACGCGACCCGACGATTCACACTGGAGGAGAGCGATCATGGGTAGCCCATCAGACGACGACAGCACACAGTTCAAAATCTCGATGGTCGTCTCGGAGCTCGAGTCGGCTCGTGACGTCCTCACCTGTCTGGACGAGGCCGGTGTGACGATCCATCCGGAGACGGCCGACGTCAGCAACCCACACGTCTCGGACGTCAACGTCGATCTGTCCGACGTGACGGTCAAACAGTGGCAAGCGCTCGAGTTAGCCTGCGAGCGTGGCTACTACGACAGCCCGCGAGGGGCCGATCTCTCGGAACTCGCGTCCGAACTCGGGATCTCGAAGTCGGCGGTCTCACAGCGACTCCGCTCGGCCGAAGCGACGCTCGTCGAGTCCGTCGTGGAGGCGACGGGGTGACGATTCAGGCGAGTCCATCTCTCGACTCACCACCGTCTCCGATCCGACCGCTCGAAATGACGTACCCGCGTACGCTGGTAGTGCTGGAAGTCCGGGACGCCACCGGAACCCCTCGAGGAGAGCGGTCGAGCGGCGTTACGCCGTCGGCAGCGACCTGAGCGTGACGTCACCGACCCAGCGGACCAGCTGGTCGAACAACACCGAGAACCCCTCTACCTCGAGGAGCGTTCCCGGACCCGTCGTCTCGATACTAATGGCGACGGTCGTCGTGTAGCCGTCCTCGCGTCGCGAGACCGAGACGTCCTGTACGCGCTCGACCTCGAGACACTCGAGCGACCACTCGAGGAGCCAGGCCTCGTGCTCGGGGCGATGGTCGACGAGTCCGTGATCGAGGTCGTACTCGAGTTCGTAGCGCCAGCAGGGCTCGTCGCATCCGGGACGCTCCGAGCACTGTCCGATGCGGGGCGAATCGCTCCCGCCTGGAGGAGACCCGTAGGTCATAGGTGAACCGACGGCCACTGCGGCGATGGCTCTATACCTCTATACTACATTGATTTAAGTGACAGACGGGGGCCGACGGGTGGCCCGCTCGAACTGGTGGCGAGAACTGTCCAGCGCGGGGAGGTGTCATCCGGTCTGCCATCCCGATATACTGGCCCGACCGTAGGATGGCTCGCCCTCGGGCCGAAACTGATGCAGGAGTCCGTATCAGTCCTGCTGGGCGATCGAGGCAGATTCGGACGGGTGCTGTTCGAACAGGTTCGTGACCAGTTTCGATTCGATGGCCGTGAGCCGCTGTGAGACGGCGGATCGAGAGACCTCGAGCGATTCGGCCAGGTCGGTCAGGTCGGCCCGTCGTGGCGTTTCGTAGTATCCCATCTCGACGGCGAGGAACACGGCCTCGCGTTGTTTCTCCGTGATCGAATCGACCTCGAGTTCGACAGGGCCGGCGTCGATGTCGCCGCCCGAACGCGAGATCCGTCGCAGCCGAACCGTCGCGCCGGTCGCCTGCAGAGCCGAGACGATCGCGGACAGCTCCTCGCGATCCGGGGTCGTGACCGACACCTCGAGGACGCCGTTTTCGTACTTTTCGACGGACGTGATACAGTCGTGACACTGGAACACCGGACAGACACATCGCTCGTGGACGACCCCGTTCAGGTACCGTCGGTCGTTGGACTCGGGGTCGACGACTTCCGTCCGACACTCGCTGCCGTTAGAGCGGCTGTCGTCCGGGAGGACTAGCTCCTGGGTTACCTCGGACCCGTCCGTGCTTGCACCGACGATCGAACAGCCGGCTTCGGGATGGGGCTCGATCCCGAACGTCGCCCGCAGATGCTCGGTGGCGCCGGATCGGGGGGAGTTCTCGCTCGAGGACATAAATAGACCTTTATTATGCAGGTATAACGGCTCGAGGGGGAATTTTCACTCGGTGGGAAGTGACGGACCCGTCGGCTCGGCCGTCGATCCGGGAGGGCGTACCTCTCGACACGCTGGTGGGCTGGAAACGGATGCTGGAAGGGGTTTGCGGGTGTCACGGTCACTGCTGGTCGACGAACGATTGGATCAGCGTCACCTCGGCGGCGGTAAGTCGCTGAGAGACGGCCGACCGTGAGATGTCGAGTTCCTCGGCGAGGTCGGAGAGCGTCGCGTTTCGCGGTCGGTCGTAGTAGCCCCGTTCCACCGCCAGTTCGACGGCTTCCTGCTGTTTTTCTGTTACGTCAGTTGCGTCGACCTCGAGAATCACGTCGTCGCTATCCGAACGGTGTGAGAGCCTGCTCAGGCGAACCGTTGCCCCGGCTTCTTGAAGCGCCCCGACGATCCGTCCGAGCAGTGCCCGATCCGGCACGACCAGCCCGATCACGAGCGATCCGTTCCGGACTTTCTCGACGTCGAACGCACAGTCGAACTCGCCTATCGTCCCACAGACACAGGTGGCAGTCCGCTCCCCGGAGACGTACGTTTGCTGGCACCCTCCGTCTTCGAGGACCGTGACCTCGCTGTGGCAGGTCTCGCCCGTACAGCTTCGGGTCACAGCGGCGGCGTTCGTGGACGTTTCGACGACCACACACGCCGCGCTCTCGGGTGGATCGACCTCGAGTGTCGCCCGCAGCGGCGTCGTCTCCGTCTCGCGAGCCGCTGGGTCCCCTGAGTCGACGGTCATACGGAAGTATCGGGAGTCCGTCGGCGTATAACGGCCACCTGATTCCTACACAGCGAGAGCACCAGAACATGTTCACGCCGCCTTTCACGTTGCGGGAATGGTAAGGGGTGACTTTTCGGGGGGTGGTCGAAGCGTCTCGTACGGGACACAGCTCCCGGTGATACGATGAGCACGGCAACGAAGCTACGGGAGCGACTCAGTACCGTCACCGATCCCGAACTCGAGGACGACCTCGTCTCGCTCGGGCTGATTACGGACGTCCGGGTCGACGGCGACGTCGCGTACGTCTCGCTCGCGTTCAACGCCCCGCTGTCGCCCACCGAGTGGCACATGTGTGACGAGGTGCGTGCGCTCTGTCGGGGAATGGGCCTCGAGCCCCGACTCTACGCCGACGTCGACGTCGATCGGCGGGTGTTTCCCGGGGTCAAGAACGTGGTCGCGATCGGGGCGCTCGACGCCGAGGCGGGGTCGGCTACCGTCACGGCCAACCTGGCGACGGCGCTGTCGGCGATCGACGCGCGCGTCGGAGTGCTCGACCTCGGGGTCGGCGTAGAGCGCGTGGGCGAGACCTGGCTCGACGCCGTCGATCCCCCGGATCTCGCGCGCGAGCGGATCACCCCGACGGCGTACCGCGACGTACAGGCAGTCGCCCTCGGCCGCGGGCTACCGGGACGGGAGACGGCACCGATGGCCGACGCCCTCTTCGAACTCGCGCTCCCGCAGTTGCTCGACGGCCTCGAGTGGGGGTCGCTCGACTACCTGCTCGTGACGTTGCCGGCGGGGACCGGGTCGATGACGCGAATCGTACTCGACGCGGTCCCCACCGACGGCGCCGTCGCCGTCGCACCGGCCGACGCCGACCCGCCGGCCGTCAGAATGGGCGTGCAGAAGCTCACGGGTGTCGGCGCGACGGTGCTCGGCGTCCTCCGGACCGTCGAGACCCAGACCGAAGCGGACGAGTCGACGACGAACTTTCCGGCCGGCGTCTACGACCTCGAGCCACCGATTCTCGGGACGGTCCCGCTCGACGTCGCTCCGTTCGCGGCGGCACCCGATGACGCCCCCTCCGACGGCGACCGCCCCAGGGTGCCAGCGACCGTCGAGGGCCCGTTCGGCCGTCTCGCCGTCGCGATCACCGATCGGGTAGGCGTCGTCAACCGCGAGTCGGCCGCGGCGACCCAGTGTGCCTGAGTAGCAGACGGTCGACATCCCGTCGAACGTCGGGAGCTGATATATACTCGTTATATAGAACTTAACACGTGGACGTTGTTCCCACGGAACAGGAACAGCCGCGATTGATCACTTCGTGCTCGTCGTACCACCAAGCGTGGTGATTACATGTCATGGACGATTGCCGTCGGGGTCAAACAGGTACCCGACGACGACGAGGTCGGCATCGACCCCGATACCGGCCGGCTCGACCGTGCGAGCGCACCGGCGGTGATGAACCCGCCCGACCGGGAGGCCCTGGAGGCTGCGTTGACCATCCGGGACCAGGTCGGTGGCGAGGTAATCGCGGTCACGATGGGGCCGCCGAACGCCAAGACCGTGCTCGAGCAGGCGGTCGCGATGGGCTGTGACGACGCCGTACTGGTGACGGACCGTGCGTTCGCCGGCAGCGACACCTGGCCGACGAGTCTGACGCTCGCGCGGACGGCCGAGGCACTCGAGGCCGACGTGGTCGTCTGTGGCGAAGAGACGACCGACTCCTCGACGGGGCAGGTTCCGCCGGGAATCGCTGCGCACAACGGCTGGGCGCAACTCACCTACGTGGAGGGCGTCGACGCTCGACCCGAGGAGGACAGACTCGCCGCCAGACGCGACGTCGAGGGCGGTCACGAACTCGTCGCCGCCGAACTACCGGTCGTGGTCGCGGTGGCCTACGGCGAGTTCGATCCGCGACCGGCTGGCTTACACCGGAAGATCTACGCGGAGAACGACTTCGAACCGACCCAGTGGACCGCCGAGGACCTGGAGATCAAAGAGGAGGTCGGCCTCGACGTCTCGCCGACGTCCGTCGGCGGGATGGAGACGGTCGATCCGGTCGACCGCAAAGGCGAGGTGGTCGACGAAACCGACGATCTCGCCGAGGTACTGACGGAGGTGAGCGCATGACCGACGACGAGGAACCAGGGATCGACGTCGACGAGTACGACGACGTCTGGGTGTTCGTCGAAGAACACGCGGGCGACGTGATGCCCGTCTCCTGGGAACTGTTAGAGGAGGGTCGGAAACTCGCCGAGAAGCTGGGCGACGAGCTGGTCGCGCTGGTGATCGGCGAGGACGTCGACGAGATCGCCGAGGAGGCACTGGCGCGTGGGGCAGACCGCGTGCTGGTCGCCGACGACCCGGTCTTCGAACCGTACCGGGCCGACCCGTACGGCGAGCAGTTCCGCGCGATGGTCGAGGAGTACAAACCTTCGATCGCCCTGATCGGCGGCACCCACACCGGCCGCGACTTCGCCGGTCGCGTCGCGGTGCCGGCCCACGCCGGCCTGACCGCCGACGTGACCGAGATCGACGTCGACGACGACGGCCTGTTGCAGGCCCGTCGCCCGGCGTTCGGCGGCGACGTCCTCGCGACGATCCTCTGTGAGGACCACCGCCCGCAGATGGCGACGATCAGGCCCGGCGTCTTCGAGGCGGCCGAGCCGACCGACGAGGCCGACGGCGAGATCGTCGAGGCCGACGTCGTCGTCGAGGAAGCCGACTGCATCAGCGAGGTGCTCGAGCGCGAGGTCGGCGACACCGCCGATATCACCGAGGCCGAGCGAATCGTCGCCGTCGGTCACGGTGTCGAGGGCGACCTCGAGCCGGCCCGCGAACTCGCCGAGGCGCTCGACGCCGAACTGGCGGCGAGCCGTGCGGCGGTCGACGAGGGCTGGATCGACGGCGCACGACAGGTCGGCCAGACGGGCAAGACCGTCCGACCGGACCTCTACGTCGCCGTCGGCATCAGCGGCGCCATCCAGCACCTCGAGGGAATGAACAAGAGCGGGACCGTCATCGCGATCAACAACGACCCGAACGCACCGATCTTCGACCACGCCGACTACGGCATCGTGGGCGACCTCGTCGAGGTCTGTCCCGACCTCGCCGATCGGCTCGAGGGCGAGCTTCAGGAGGTGGTACAATGACACCGGAACTCGACGGCGACGCCGTTGCCGATCCGAACTACGACGACGAGTTCGACGCCATCGTCGTCGGCGCGGGCCTGGCGGGCAGTGCAGCCGCGCTGACGATGGCGAATCGCGGACTCGAGGTACTGTTGATCGAGCGCGGCTCCTCACCGGGGGCGAAGAACGTCTTCGGCGGGGTGTGCTATACGCCGACGATCCGAGAACTGACCGACTTCGACGGTGCGCCGCTCGAGCGCTACGTCGCCGAACGCCGGTTCAGCATGCTGAGCCGGAACGACGAGACGGCCGTCTCGATCAGCCCTGGCGAGTGGCACGAGGCGCCACACAACGACTCCTACACGGTCCTCCGTGGGGAGTTCGACGAGTGGTTCGCCGAGCAGGCCGTCGAAGCGGGAACGACGCTCGTGACGTCGACGACCGTCACCGGACTCGTCCGGAAGAACGGCCGCATCGTCGGCGTCGAGACCGACCGTCCCGACGGGACGATCCGCGCGCCGTACGTCGTGCTCGCGGAGGGCGGCAACTCGCTGGTCAGCGAGGGAGCGGACCTCAAAGCGACCGAGACCCGCGAGAACGTCGCCGTCGGGGTCAAGGAAGTCCTCGAGTTCCCGGGGCGCGACGAGGTCATCGAAGATCGGTTCCGGCTGACCGACGACGCGGGCGTCTCCTACCACTACTTCGGCGAGGGAGCCGTCGGCGACGCCTTCGGCGGTGGCTTCATCTACACGAACGACGACACGGTGAGCATCGGCGTCGCCTACCGGATCGAAGACGCCGTCGCGGCCGACCAGTCGCCCGAAGCGACGCTGAACGCGTTCAAGTCCCACCCGGCGGTCGCGCCGCTCGTACGCGACGCCCGGACCGTCGAGTACAGCGCGAAGACCATCCCCGAGGGCGGTGCCGAGAGCATCCCCGACCTCGTCCACGACGGCGCGGCGATCGTCGGCGACGCGGCCGGCCTGGTGCTCAACAACGGCGTCCACCTCGAGGGGACGAACATGGCCGTCGAGAGCGGCTACCACGCCGGCAACGCCATCGCGCGGGCGGCCGACCAGGGCCGGGTCGGTGCCAAAGCGCTGCAGGCGTATCCGGACGCACTCGAGCGGTCGTTCGTCGTCCAGAATCTGGAGCGCTACGCCTGGATGATGGACGCCGTCGAAGCCGACCGCGACCTGCTGTTCGAGGACCTGCCACGCGCGTTCGCCGACGCCGGCACGGAGTACTTCCGGATGGATCGGACGCCGAAAGAAGCCCACGCGGAGAACGCAAAGCGAGCCGTTCTCGACGCCGTCGGCGGCTGGACCGGCGCGGCGAAACTGGCGCTGCGGTACCGAAAGGTGGTGACCTGAGATGAGTGCCCAACCCACGACCCCACAGGTCGACAACGACTCGATGGAGGATCGCCTCTACACTGTCAAGTACAGCGACCCTGGCGACTCACACCTCGACGTGAAGGTGCCGGACGTCTGTACGCAGTGTGATACCTACGACTGCGTCCGGGTCTGTCCGGCCAACGTCTGGCGCGAGAGTGAGGACGGCGTTCCCCACATCGCCTACGAGAACTGCCTCGAGTGCTCGAGCTGCCGGTACGCCTGCTCGCACGACAACGTCGTCTGGACGTACCCCGAGACGGGTGCCGGCGTGACCTACAAACACGGCTAACGGCCCTGCACTCGTCGCAGTCGTTCCCACCCGTCGGGAACGGGCGACCCGTTTCATGAGTGAGAAGAACAAACACGAATCTGGAGCCAGGCCAATGTCCGACCGACTCACCACGACCCCGACCGGAGATCGTATCGCGACAAAAGAGGAAGCCGCCGTTGCGGCGTACGACGCACTCGACGCTGCTGGCTGTGACTCAGTCGTCACGTCGATGCCCCACCGAACGCGGGCGACGTGGATCGTCCCCGCGACCAGTGCAGAATCGTCGTGGCGGGTCCACATCGACCCGAAGAACGGATCCACACGCATCGTCGAAGCGGAACACTGAGCGACGATCGAGTCGGTCGATGTCGAATCCGTCGGAACTCAGCGCCCAATCCCCACCGACCACGTCGGAGCCGTTTTTTCACCGTCGTCGCGAAACGGCGTCCGCAGTCGCAATCACACCAGTCGACCACTGCCCCGACCCTCAACTACTCCTCGAGCGGGTGGTCGACGGACGCCATCAGCGTCTCGACGTTGTCGGCTTCCGCCTCGAACGCCTCGAGGTGAGCCCCGAGCAAGACGACGAAGTCGTCTTCGTGGCCGAACGACGTGACGGTGAGGCTGACGCGTGCGCCGTCGCCGGTGCCCCCTGCGCGTCCGGTAAACCGTTCGACGTCGCGGTCCTCGCCGAGAATCTCGAGCGTGACCGACTCCTCGTGGCTGACGTCCTCGACGTCCTGGTCCGACTGATCGAGCAACTCCTCGAGGAGTTCGTCGGCCGCCAGCCCCTCCAGGGGATTGAGCGACCGGCCGGCAACCTCGATTCCGGGGGTCGAGACGGCCACGAACGTGTGCTCTCCGAGCTCGCCGGCATCGACGGGGACCGCGTCGTCGATCGATGCGTCCTCGAGCTCACCGTCGTCCTCGCCGTCCACCTCGTCCTCGGACAGCTCGTCATCGTGTTCGTCGAGAAGCTCGTCGTCGGACTCCTCGAGGAGCGCCTCCTCGAGTTCCTCCGCTTCGGTTCCATCGATGTCGTCGTCGCCGTCTCCGTCAGCGACGTCCTCGAGAAGCTCGTCGGCGCCGTCGGCCTCGGGGTCTATTCCTTTCGTGTACGTCGAGATCCAGAACGAGGCCCGGATCTCCCGTTCGACGCCGAACTCGACGGTCTCGTCGAACGTTTCCTCCTCGACGTCGGCCGTCTCGTAGCCGGTTTCCTCGAGCGCCGCGTCGGTCGGACCCGCGCGTGCGGCGGTGAACTCCAGTGGGCCGTCGCCGGTGACGAATTCGAGACAGCCGGCCGTGAGTGCGAGCGCGCCCGTGGCTCCCGCAGCGAGCACGGATCGTCGAGAGGATGGCATCACCGAATACCTGCGACAGCACTCACATATACGTTCCGGCTAGAGTCCGGGTCGACGATCTGTTTGGTTTCGATTATTTTCCAGTCCAATTCACAGCACGAACGGACCATCAAGAGTTATCGGGCTCGACGCCCCCGGTACTGGCATGACGGAGTTTGCACGTCGCGTCGAGCAGGTGTCGATCAGCGGCATCCGCGAAGTGTTCGAAGCCGCCGGCGAGGAGGCGATCAACCTCGGGATCGGCCAGCCCGACTTCCCGACGCCCGCTCACGCCCGCCGCGGGGCAATCGAGGCGATCGAGTCCGGCCGCACCGATGCCTACACCTCGAACAAGGGGACTCGGTCGCTCCGTGAGGCCATCTCGGCGACGTACGACCGCGAATACGGCCTCGAGGTCGACCCCGAGGACGTCATCGCCACCTCGGGCGGCAGCGAGGCGCTCCACCTGGTGCTCGAGGCCCACGTCGACCCCGGCCAGGAAGTCATCTTTCCCGACCCCGGGTTCGTCTCCTACGACGCGCTGACGAAGATCGCCGACGGGACGCCGAAACCCGTCCCGCTGCGTGAGGACCTCACCCTCGATCCCGCGACCGTCGAGGAGGCGATCACCGACGACACCGCCGTCTTCGTCGTCAACAGTCCCGCGAACCCCACGGGAGCCGTACAGAGTGAGGCGGACATGCGCGAGTTCGCGCGCATCGCCGACGAACACGACGTGCTCTGTCTCTCCGACGAGGTCTACGAGCGGATCGTCTTCGAGGGGGAGCACCGCTCGCCGCTCGAGTTCGCCGAGACCGACAACGTCGTCGTCGTCAGCGCCTGCTCGAAGACCTACTCGATGACAGGTTGGCGACTCGGCTGGGTCCTCGGCTCCAACCGCCGGATCGAGCGCATGCTCCGGGTCCACCAGTACGGCCAGGCGTGTGCCTCCGCGCCGGCCCAGTACGCCGCCGAGGCCGCGCTCACCGGCCCACAGGACCCCGTCGAGGAGATGGTCGGCGCCTTCGAGGAGCGCCGCGATCTCGTCCTCGACGGCCTCGAGGACGCCGGCCTCGACGTTCCGAAACCCGAGGGTGCCTTCTACGTCATGCCGGCGGTCCCCGACGGCTGGTGTGAGGCGGTACTCGACCGTGACGTGATCGTCGTCCCCGGCGACGCCTTCGGCGCCAACGGCGCAGGCTACGCCCGCCTCTCCTATGCGACCGGGACCGAGGACCTGAAGGAGGCGCTCGAGCGGATCGACGCGGCCACTCGAGCCGTTCGGTGAGGCTGGCCACGCGACGGAGAGACGACGCGGCCAGTCCCTTCTCGAGTGACGTCCCCGTTCCTGTGCCGCGGGACGTACGCTTATTCCGCTCCGCTGCGTTGCTGTGACCCATGCGAGCCGTCCGCTTACACGAGCACGGAGCTGCCGACGTCCTGAACGTCGAAGAGATCGAACGACCGACGCCCGGCCCGGACGAACTCCTCCTCGAGGTGGCCGCCGCCGGCGTCAATCCCGTCGACACCTACTTTCGGGACGGGTCCTACGAGCCGGTCGGCCTGCCCTTTACGCCCGGCGTCGACGTCTCGGGGACCGTCGTCGAGACGGGCGAGGGGGTCGAGACGTTCGAGGCGGGCGACCGCGTCTTCGGTACCGGAATCGGCAACGGCGGTGCACAGGGGAGTTACGCCGAGTACGCGACGATCCCGACCGATCGCGTCGTCCACCTCCCCGACGACGCGGACCTCCTCGAGGCCGGAGCGGCGGGCGTCGCGGCCGTCACCGCCTGGCGAGCGCTGATCGACCACGCCGACCTCGAGCCCGCCGAGTACTGTCTCGTCCACGGCGGCTCCGGCGGCGTCGGCCACGCGGCCGTCCAGATCGCTGCTGCCGTCAGCGCACGCGTGATCACCACCGCCGCACCCGAGTACCACGACCGGCTCGAGGCGCTGGGCGCCGAGACCGTCCTCGATTACGACCGGGACGACCTCGCAGATGCCGTCCTCGAGGCTTCCGATGGCGGCGTCGACGCGATCCTCGATCACCGCCTCGACGACTATCTACAGTTCGATGCCGACGTGGCCGCCACCGGCGCACGCGTCGTCGGGATCGGCGAGAACAGCCCCGATCCGGGCTTTTCGAACGACGGCGTGGCTCGCTCGAAAGACGTCACCTACACGTTCATGAGCATGTTCAACACCCCGGACCTGCGCGTGCCCCTGCGCGGGGTGGCATACCTGATGGAGACCGACGCGCTCTCGATCGAGGTCGCCCGCAGCTACGACCTCGAGTCGGCCGCCGACGCCCAGCGGGACGTGATGGCCGAGAGCGTGTTCGGCAAACTCGTCCTCGAGCCCTGAGCCGCGCGTCGTCCGTTTCTGAAACTGAAACTCGTTACAATCAGTCGTCGGTTCAGACCTCGCCGACGACCGCTTTCATCGTCGCCCGCTTCTCCGCGTCGGTCATCCCGTCCACGAAGCCGACGCGGACGGCGTCGACGCCGTCGATCGTCGCGTAGTCCTCGACCCAGGCAGCGACCTCCTCGGGTGTGCCCGCGGGCGCGAGGTCGTCGAGCACCTCGTCGGGGAGTGCAGCCGCCATCGCGTCGGTGTCCCGGTCGCTCCAGGCCGAACGGATCTCCTCGACGACGTCGGGATAGCCCTGGTCTGCGACCGAGTCCCCGTAGTAGGGACCGTAGGCGCCGAGCATGAACGCGATCGTTCCGCGGGTCTTCTCGCGGGCCCGCTCGCGGTCCTCGCTCGCCATCCCGCGGACGATCGGGGCGACCCGGAGCTCCTCGAGCGTCTTGCCGCCGAGGTCGGCCCCGCGACGCAGGTCCTCGAGTCGGTCCTCGAGGCCGGTTTTCGTGAACATCTGGGGGGCCCAGCCGTCGCCGAACCGGCCGGCCAGCTCCGTGGCCTTCGGTCCGAGGGTGGCGACGTCGATCGGCGGCGGGTTCTCCGGCGTCCCGCGTTCGTAGTTCAGCCCGGCAATGTCGAAGATCTCGCCCTCGTACGCCGAGTTGCCGTGCTCGTAAATCGTGCGGATGATCTCGATCGTCTCGCGGGTCCGTCGCAGCGGTCGGTCGAACGACGCGCCGTGCCAGCGTTCGGTGATCGCGGGCGAGCTCGGGCCGATGCCGAGACGGAATCGGCCGTCCGCGGCCGCCTGCAGGGTCAGCGCCGTCTGGGCGAGCATCGCCGGCGAGCGCCCGAACGGCGAGACGACGTCGTTCGAGATGCCGAGGTCCTCGGTGCGGTCGGCCGCGAGCGAAAGCGGCGGGACGATGTTCCAGCCCGTCGTCTCGCCCACGGTGAGTCGATCGAAGCCGAGCTCCTCGGCCTCGACGGCGCGCTCGGCGACGTCCTGGGGTCGCTCGTAGTCGGTGAGGCTGATCAGCAGGTCACGTTCACCCGTCACGGCTCTGCCCTCCCTGAGTGTCCGTGGGTCGATCGTCGTGTCATCGTCCCCTATCGTGTCACGAACTCACATAAAGCTCGGCGTTTTCGACAGGTCCACGCCGCTCGAGTTCGTCGACTGGCACCGCCTTAGGGTAACTCAGGACTCGAGCAGGTCGACGCACTCCCGTCGTGCCGTCTCGAGGTGTTCGTCGGCGTCCTCGTGGCCCGTCCCCTCGACCTCGGCGAGCAGCTCCTGGACCGTCGCGACGCGCTCGGCGACCACCGGCCGCTCGAGGTCGCTTCCCGCGACGTCGCGGGCGACGGCTTCGGCCTCGCCGAGCCAGCGGCTCGCCTGACGGTCGACCGGCAACTCGGCGGTCGCCTCGATGTGGTACGAGAGCCGCGCGAGCCGTCGTTCGAGGGCGTGCTCGTCGATCGCGTCCCGAAGGGCTGGCGATCGGTCGTCGGTCATACGTCCACCTACGGGCTCGAGGATGGTATCGGTTTCCGGTGGCGCTCGAGCCGAGGCGGGCTGGGACGACGAGTACGCCGAGGTCGATGGCACGCGCCGAACCCGGTGGGAAACGTTGATACGGCCGCTGGCCAACGTGAAAGTATGACACACGACTGTTCGTTCCTCGAGGACCTTGCGCTCGCGGACGACCAGGTCTCGTTCGCGATGGGGCGACGCGAGCCACGGGCGGCCGACTGGGGGACCCAGGACTCCGAGGAGGCGGTCGTCCCCGACGCGGTCGTCTGGCCGGAGTCGACTGCCGACGTCTCGGCCGTCCTCGCCGCCGCGACGGACCACGGCGTTCCCGTCACGCCCTTCGCGGCGGGAACGGGACTCGAGGGCAACGCCGTCCCCGCCCACGGCGGGATCAGCCTCGATCTGACCCGGATGGACGACGTCCTCGAGTACCGCCCCGAGGACTTCCAGATCGACGTCGGTCCCGGAATCATCGGGGCCGACGTCGACGAGTACGTCGCCGACGATGGCCTCTTTTTCCCGCCGCTGCCCTCTTCGGGCGACATCTCGACCGTCGGCGGCATGGTCGCCACCGACGCCAGCGGCATGAAGACCGTCAGGTACGGCGAGATCGCCGACTGGGTGCTCGGCCTCGAGGCCGTCCTCGCCGACGGCACCGTCATCGAGACGGGTTCGCGGGCGATCAAGACCTCGAGCGGCTACAACCTGACCGAGCTCCTGATCGGCAACGAGGGGACGCTCGCGGTGATCACACGGGTAACGCTCCAGCTTTCGGGCCGACCCGAACAGATCCGCGGCGGCCGGGCGATCTTCGAGAGCCTCGAGGACGCGACGGAGGCGATCTCCGACGCGATCCGGACGGAGGTCGACGTCGCCAGGATCGAACTCGTCGACGAGCTGAGCGCCGGGATGGCGAACGACTACCTCGGCACCGACCTCCCCGACGCGCCGATGGTCTTTCTCGAGTTCCACGCGAACCACGGTATCGAGGAAGAGATCGACCTCTGTCGGACGATCTTCGAGGCCCACGACGTCGCCCGCTTCGAGATGAGCGACGACGACGCCGAGATGGAACGGCTCTGGCAGGCCCGCCGCGAACTGGCCTACGCCGTCCGGAGCTACGACCCCGATCTCGAGCCGCTCCACCCCGGCGACGTGACGGTCCCCATCAGCGACTACCCCGAGGTCGTCCGCGAGGCCAAACGACTCGGCGAGGAACGGGACCTGCTGGTTCCCTGTTTCGGTCACGCGGGTGACGGCAACGTCCACTACTCCGTGCTCGTCGATCCGGACGATCCCGAGATGGTCGACCGCGGTGAACGCCTCTACCGCGATATCGTCGACCGCGCACTCGAGTTCGGCGGTACCGCGACCGGCGAACACGGCATCGGGCTGGGCAAGCGCACATTCCTCGAGCCCGAACACGGTCCTGGCGCGGTCGAGACGATGCGTGCGATCAAGCGCGCGCTCGATCCGGCGGGCACCTTGAACCCGGGAAAGATCTTCCCCGAGACGCTCGAGGACGAGCGGGTCCGGGAGGAATAAGGAGCGCAGACGCCGACTCGCAGTCTGCAACCGCGGGTCAGTCGTGGACCAGCACGTCGAGGACGTTGACGCCGTCGTTCGCGAGTGCCTCTTCGAGCGCACCGGCGATTTCGTCGGGCGTCTCGACGAGCCGAGCGCGGGCGCCGTGGCTCTCGGCGTTCTTGACGAGGTCGACCGGCGGGTCGAAGTCCATGCCGACGAACGCGTAGTCGGCTTCCGCACCGCCCATGAGCTTGAGGGTGTTGTCCTTGAGGATGCGGTAGTTGCGGTTGTCCGAGACGACGACGGTGAGGTCGACATCGTGGCGAGCCGCGCTGTAGATCGCGTGGGGGTAGTACTGGTAGGAGCCGTCGCCGACGAAGCCGATCACGTCGCGTGGGGCCTCGCGCTGGCCCTCGGCGATGGCGGCGCCGACCGACGCGGGGAGGCCGTAGCCGAGGCCGCCGCCTTTGTTCGAGATGTACTGCTCGGGCGCTAAGTCCCAGCGGGTGAGCATCGCGTACTTCGAGGTGACCCCCTCGTCGACGATGTAGGCGTCGCCGGCAACGCGTTCCATCTCGTCGACGAGCGCCGCCTTCGAGGCGCGGGGGTCGTCCCCGCCGTCGTCCTCGCCCATCGCGGCGACCTGTGCTTCGACCATCTCCGAGACCGCGGCGACGTGCTCGAGCCGGCCCTCGAGCGTCTCGGCGTCGACGAGCGGCGTGACGCGATCGACCAGCTCCCCCATGACCAGCCCGGGGTCGCCGAGGACGGCCGCGTCGACGTGTTCGTTCTTCCCGAGTTGCCAGGCGTCGTCCCCGAGGTGGATACAGGTCGTCTCGGGGTCGACGAGCGGCGCCTCGTGACGCGTCAGCGTGGTGTTCGTCGAACAGCCCGCGAAGACGAGCGTGTCGGCGTCCATCAACGTCGACGCGAGGGCTTCGTCCGGCGGGATGTACGAGACCCACTGGTCGTGGTCGGTCGGGAAGTTGACCTCACAGGAGAGTATTTCGCCGTGGACGCGCATGCCGGCCGCCTCGGCGAGGTCGACGGCCGCCGCGACGGCGTCCTCACCCGCGCGGGCGACGTGATCGCCGACGACCAACACTGGATCGTCCGCCTCGGCCAGCAACTCGGCGGCGCGCTCGAGCTGGCTGGGATCACCGCTGCCCGCGTTCGGGACGGGGCCGAGCGGCTCGGGCTCGGCGTCGACCTCCTCGAGCATCACGTCGAGGGGGAGCCCGAGGAAGACGGGGCCGGTTGGCGGCGTCATCGCGACGCGGAACGCTCGCCGGAGCATCGTCGGGAGGGTGGACGCATCGAGCACCTCGGCCGACCACTTGCAGAACTCCTCGGCCATCCCGACCAGATCGCCCGACAGAATCGGCTCCTCGTGGCGAAAGTCCGTGCTGTGGTTCCCTGCCGTGACGACCAGCGGCGCGCCGACGATCTTCGCGGCGTAGAGGTTCCCCAGCCCGTGGGCGAGCCCCGGCGCGATGTGGAGGTTGGCGACGCCGACCGGCAGCACGTCGTCGTCGTGGTGAGCGTGATAGCGCCGGGTCTGTGCGTAGCCACCGGCCATCCCCACCGCGATATCCTCGTGCAGACCGAGCACGTACTCGAGGTCGCTCTTTCCGATGGCCTCCACGATCGGCAGCTCCGTCGTCCCCGGGTTTCCGAAGACGTAGTCGACGCCGTAGGACTCGAGGGCGTCGACGAAGAGGTCGGCGGCTGTGTCTCCGTCTGACATGCTACATCGTGGGGGAAGATACCACATCAAACTGTGTGTTTCGGAAGCCGCGATCGTTCTGGGCGGTGGGCTGTCGCCACGGGCGAGTCTCGAGGCCGGGTATTATGGTTCGGTTCGTTGACTGCCGTCGCATGGCCCTGGTGCGACACGGGGAGGGACCCGCCGGGATGGCGCGGGCGTTCTGGTCACAGGTCCACCCGGTCTTCATGCTGCCGCCGCTGGCCGCGTCGCTGTTCGGAGCGATCCTCGCCGAGACGGTCGCCCTCGACGTGGCGACGATCCACGTCGTCGCGACGTTCGTGGCGGTCTACACGGCGCACGTCAAGGACGGCTACGTCGACTTTCACGTCCGCGGCGAGGACGACGACCATCCGCTGACCGAGCGAGGCTGTCGGGTCGGTCTCGCCGCCTCGACGGCCGTCTTCACGCTCTGTTGTCTGCTCCTGGTGGTAGTCGTCGACGTGGTCGCGGCCCTGCTCACCCTCCCGCTGTGGCTCGTCGCCTACCACCACGCCCCAGAACTCGATACGAACCCCCTCACGGCGACGACGGGCTATCCGCTCGGAATCGCCCTCGCACTCCTCGGCGGGTACTACGTGCAGGCCGGGGCAATAGCCGCCGTTCCCCTCGCGTTCGCCCTGGTCTTTCTCGTCTTGCTCTCGGGGATCAAGGTCGTCGACGACGCCCAGGACTACGCGTACGATCGGTCGATCCAGAAACGAACGGTCGCCGTGGCCGTCGGCCCGGCTCGAGCCACGACCATCGCCTACGGCCTCATGTCCACCGCCTTGCTCGTCGTCGTCGCGTTCGCCGTCGCTCGAGTCTTCCCGCCGACGGCGGTTCTGGCCGCGCTCGCGTTCGGTGCCGTCGCGCTCGTGGCCCGTCGGGCCGAACCCGAACTCGCGACGATGCTGCTCGTTCGTGGTTCGTACGTCTTCCTGGCCGTCCTGGTGGCGGCTGTCTGGTTCGAGCCGCTCGCGGGCGTCCTGTGAGCGACTCCAACAGACGTGTCGGCGAGACGCTGGCGATGGTGCCGGATTCAGAACGAGAGGTATCCCAGCTCGACCAGGATGAGCTCGAGGACGACCAGCGTGAGACTCGCCAGCCCGATCGCCGCGAAGAAGAGCCCGAACCAGCGCCGTTCCATCACGGTCGTCAGCCGATAGCCGCTGTAGACTGCCACGATACCGACGATCGGGAGCAGAAGCGAGACGATCGCCGAGATGATCGCCACCCAGAGGTACATCATTCCGGCTTTGCCCGACTGCTCGATGTCCTCCATCAGCGACGGTGCGTGTTCGGCCATGAGTCAGTGGACGGTACGGACACCAGTGATTTACGTCTCACCTTCTCGGCCGCACCCGTCTCGATCCCCGCCACTTTTATCGACGTCGTGGAAACTGTCTGGAAGTGACCTGCCGACGCACCGATCCACGGCCTCTTTCCGCTGGCGGCCTCGAGGCGACGCCCCCGCTGTCCTACCGCGTCCGTTGTCCCCGCACACCCGACCGAGGAGGCGTCCTCGAGTGACCGGCTTCGTCCAGTCGGCCGTGATCGATCCGGCGGTGCTCGTGGTCTACCTCGTCGCGGCAGGGGCGATGATCCTCTCACCCGGTCCGGATACGCTCTACGTGCTCACCAGAAGCATCGGTGATGGGCGGCGAGCCGGCATCGCCTCGGCGGTGGGGATCAGCGTGGGCGTCCTCGTTCACACCCTCGCGGCAGTCGTCGGACTCTCTGCGGTGTTTCGCGCCTCGGAACTGGCGTTCGCGCTGGTCTCGTATCTCGGCGCCACGTATCTCGTCTACCTCGGCGTCCGAACGATCCGTGACGACGGCCTCCTCCAGGGAGACGGTCCCGAGCGGTCGACGAGTCCGTTTCGCGAGGCCGTCCTCGTCAACGTCCTCAACCCACAGGTCGCGCTCTTCTTTCTCGCGTTCCTCCCGCAGTTCGTCGACGGCGCCGGCCACGTCCCGGGCCAGTTGTCGATGCTGGGGACCATCTACGCGGCGCTGACGATGGCCTACCTCGCGGCAGTGGCCGTCGGCTCGAGTGCGGTTCGACGACTGCTGTTCACTCGGCCACGACTCGCTGCGGGGGTTCGCTGGCTCTCGGGACTGATCCTCGTGGGACTGGGACTCCGGTTGCTGGTCAGCGTCGTGGTCGGCTGAGACGGTCCGTTGTAGTTCTTTATCGTTGATCTTCGCTCCGTCAGTGCGATCAGCGATAAAACGCTACAGCGATCCGTATGGGACGGATTCCGTACCGAGTTGCCGACGCAATCGCGGTTCGTTCGGCGACTGTGCCTGAACTGCCCTCCAGCAGTCCGTCCGCGGACTCGACCCCGTCCCGAAACCAGCAGTAGTGACTCTCGTCACCCGAGTTGTCCGCACAAAACGTACGCTCGAACGTCAGAAGAGGCCGAGCAGGAGTCGAATCGGGATTCCGACCGCGAAGATCACGATCAGCGCCCCCGTCGCGAGAAGTACGGCCGTCGGCAGTTCTTCTTCCTCGAACTCGAATAGCCAGTCCATAGCCGCCCGTTCGCACGGTCGATAGGTAACCTTGTCGCTCCCTTCGACGTCGACTCCGGCCACCTGGCTGTCACCGTCTCCGGTCGGTCTCGAGTCGCGAGGCTGTCGCCGTCAGATCCCGGAAAAGTCGCTGTCTTCGAACGCCCGATTCATACGGATTCCTGTACCGATGTACCGGCGCTACCGCCGCCCGGGTCGCGGTTGCGCCGGAACTGACGTACAGTAAACCGTATCAGACCATGCTCTCGAAG
>LFCJ01000516.1_pt1 | contig 24177 bp, 21 predicted proteins | sample 643141 | NCBI WGS metagenome assembly LFCJ01 (sample SAMN03766243, study PRJNA286221) | soda lake metagenome | biome: soda lake; feature: Kulunda steppe; material: water; isolation source: sample B1-Br-g2 brine of Lake Bitter-1 | place: Russia: Kulunda steppe | collected 2010-07
GGGACAGGGGGAGGGATGGGGGCGGGGCCGCAACGAGGCCCGGAAGCAGCAAAGGGGGGGGCTGCGCCCTTGGCCGACAGGGGGCCTGCCACGGTTTCTGCTGCCAAGGCAGCCGCGCTTGAGGGGAGGGCAGGGAGGGCCAGAGCAGCAGGGCCTGGCGGCCTGCAGGATGTGGGGGGCAGTGGCGGGGGTGTGGGTGTGTCAGCCAGGGCAGCACTAAGCTCTAAAGGCGCACACCATCATCATCATCAGCAGCAGCAGCAGCAGCAGCAGCAGCAGGTGCATCCAGGGAATGGGCCCACGCTGCTGTCCGTGTTCCACACCAAGCCGCTGCCGGAGGGCTCGCCGCTGAAGGACACCAATCCGGTGAAGGTGCGTGGCCCTGTGGCCTCCATCCGACCGCGTGCGCATGTGTGTATGTTGCTGTGTACACATGTTGTGTGTGTGTGTCCGGCTTGAGGTTGTCACGGGATAATGTGTGTGCTGCAGCCCAGACTGCAGTGTGTGTGCCTGCATGTGCACCTCATCATGCCAACCTGACAGCACAAAGGGATACTTCAAGAGATGCGTGGCCCACCACCTTGCATCCAGACTCCTCCTGCCGGCAGGACAAGGCTGCAGCTTTGCCTTGACACCCTGCCTGCTCAATCAACACCCACTTGCGCAGCTGCAGCCCATGCACAGGGCGCCTTCGCCGTGCCTGCCTAGGAGCAACAGCATGCCCTCAACCACCCCCAGTGGTAGCAAGCCGGGCGCTGCACTGCCAGGGGGCGCAGGCAGCAGGGGCGGGCGTGTCCACAGCGCGTCGCCAATGCGCAACAGAGGTGGGCTGCACGTCCTTTTCCCTGTGTATCCTGTGCGCGCGCATGCTTCAGTGTGCTTCTGCATGTGAGCTATTGCCTGCTTTGCACTAGGCAGAGCCCACAAGTTGGCGCAGCCAATGGTGCGCTCATGCTGTCCGTATCCTACAACCCCAAGAAAACCAAGACCAGACGGCTGCGTTCCCCGATTGGAACTGCTTTTGACAGAGAATGCACCTCCAAATGGAACTGCTACTGACAGAGAATGCACCTCTGTACCACCTCTTTGCGTGCAGTGTATGAGTCAATGACCGATGGGCTGCCAGCAGCGAGCGCTCCTTGAACATGTACTGTGCACCTGACGACCCTCTCAAACCACATGCAGGCTCAAACACGCAGGCAAAGCAGGCCCTGGTTTTCCTTGGATCCTCCTGTGCTAGCAAAGCCGCCCCTCATGCACCTGCCAAACCTCTCCAATCGCACGCAGGCTCAAGCACATTGGCAAAGCAACCCTTGGTGTTCCACAAGCAGATCAAGTCCAGTGGATACGGATTTGTGCAGCCGCCCGTGAAGCTTGGCCGGCCTCCCCCACCCCCGGTCAAGCTCAACGCCCAACCTGTCCCCACCAGCAACGTCTCCCGGTGAGCTACTCGCTTAAAATTCACTTTGGACTTAAAACCAAAAAGTCATTAGGGCACTCTGTCCATGTGTGCATGCCACTCCAGGATTCAACAGGGCCTAGCCCCCCTGCGCTTGTGCCTGCACTATCAATTGGCGTGAGCCAGCCGTGGCGGTTGCCTGGACAATGATGCATTGCCCTGCCAGAAGCAGCGTTGGGCAGTGGTGTGCGTGCGGATGCCACGGCTGTCTTCTTTGTAGCCACTTTGCTCAGCCAAGCCACACTGGCTGTAGCTAAGGCATTGTGCGGGTATGTGCGCACGCACTCACGAACTCACATACATGCGCATGCAAAACACGCCCGCTGCCTCTCTGCAGGCACCTGCTGCAGGCCAGGTCCTACCCCGTCAGATGCGACCCCCCCTTGATGCTCCAAGACAGGAATTGCCTGCCCAACCAGGCCGTGGCCCACCACGGGGCGATCACGAGGCTCCGTTATTCAAGTGAGCGCCTCTGCTGGGGCATGAGTGAGCACCAGCTTGCTTTGGGTGCCCTACCTTGATGCCAGGAAGGGCTGCGGGCATGGGTTCTCCCATCATTTCCCCATCCCCGCTCGTAGGGTGCACACCTTTTTGAGGCTAAGATGATCTGCGAATCGGGAAGCTGAGCGCTCTGCAAACCAGGCCCAGCCTGGCAATCAGCTGTGCACTTACCCTCCCCCGTGCTCATGCATACACACACATACACACACATGCGCGCGCACACACACACACACGCACACACACACACACACATGTGCACACAAACATGCAATACACACATGCACACACACGTGCACACAAACATGCAAATACAGACACATGCACACACACATGCACACCCTCTCACTAAGCCCGTGCGCAAATGCACATGCACGCACGTGCACACATTGACTTCAATACCTGTTTCCCTCCAGACAAAATGCCATAACGGTGCCAGCAATGTGAATGGCCAGTCCGCAAAGCAGTTTCATATGCTTGCTGCGTGGCAGAGACCAAGTTTGTGCCTGCTCCTCTGCTGTTGTATGTCATTCATTGGGCTGCTGTCTGCATTCCAAACTGTCTCTGCTTCTGCTTCCGCCCTCATGAATGCTCTCGCCCAGGCGACGCCTCAAGACTGCTGACAGTGTCCAATGACAAGACAGCGCGTGTGATGCGGCTGCCGCTGTCCAAGTACCAGGGCGAAGGCACGGACCTTTTGGGCCACAATGCAGGGTGAGGGCACAGACCTTTTGGGCCACAATGCGGGATCAGGACACAGACCTTTAAAGCCACAATGTGGGGTGAAGGCACAGACCTTCTGGGCCACAATGCGGGGTAAGGACATGGACGTTTTAGGCCACAATGCAGGGCGAGGCCGCAGACATTTTAGGCCACAATGCAGGGCGAGGCCGCAGACATTTTAGGCCACAATGCAGGGCGAGGCCGCAGACATTTTAGGCCACAATGCAGGGCGAGGGCACAGACCTTTTGGGCCACAATGCAGGGTGAGGGCACAGACCTTTTGGGCCACAATGCAGGGTGAGGGCACAGACATTTTGGGCCACAATGCAGGGTGAGGGCGCAGACCTTTAGGGCCACAATGTGGGGTGAAGGCACAGACCTTCTGGGCCACAATGCGGGGTAAGGACACAGACCTTCTAGGCCACAATGCAGGGCGAGGGCACAGACATTTTAGGCCACAATGCAGGGCGAGGCCGCAGACCTTTTGGGCTACAATGTGGGGTGAGGGCACAGACATTTTGGGCTACAATGTGGGGTGAGGGCGCAGACTTTTTGGGCCACAATGCGGGGTAAGGACACAGACATTTTGGGCCACAATGCGGGGTAAGGACACAGACATTTTGGGCTACAATGCAGGGTGAGGGCACAGACCTTTTGGGCTACAATGCAGGGCGAGGGCACAGACCTTTTGGGCTACAATGCGGGGTGAGGGCACAGACGTTTTGGGCCACAATGCGGGGTGAGGGTGTGGGGCCAATTTTGTAGGAAGGTTGTGGTGGGGTATGTGAAGGCCGCCAGAGCCAAAACGATGCTCTGTGGCAGCCGAATGCCGCTTCAGGCCTTTGGGCCTTAAAAGCAGGCTTCTTGCTGGGGAAGACAAGGGCATGGCTTATGCACGCTCTTGCGCATGCACGTACACACGCACACGCACACGTGCACACACATACACACACACGCAACATAAACGTGTACATAGGCTGCTCACTGGAGACTGGAGCATGGATGGCACTCTGGTGCTGACTGCTTCCGCTGACCGGTGAGCACAAGAGGTCGCTGCTGTGGACGTGACGACTTGAAAGGGCTCAGGCCTCTGCAGTATATGGTTGCTGCTGCATGGTGCCGTGCAAGAGGTTTTAGGCAGGAATGAGTGGCAGGAGGTCCGCTGAGCACAGAGCTGCTGCCGCGCGACGCCAGACATCTCCAGCATGGCCTTAGCCAGTGCCCGTGCCAGGTGGTGCTGTACAAGGTGTAACGCATTGTTGTGCTTGCACTGAGAGATCCAGCAATGCACAATGTCTCCTTAAAATCTTGTGCCTCACCGAGTGCTGGTTCCTGAGTGTGTTGTTAGAACCCTCTTATGCGTGTGAGTGTGTGTATCTCAAGCATCCTGCAACAGGAGTGCCATAAAAGTTTGAAGATTGCTTGGCAAAATGTAAGGTTTAATCCCTTGTATGCAAGGCTTGGAGGTATCTAGCATTTGCGAAGCTGGGCCTTAGAAAGGCCTGTTCTTGAGCTCATTTAGAAGCCTGGAATAGGAGCACAGGGTAAACTGCCCATGTACAAATAAACTTGCTTGGTGAGCACATTAGTGTAACAAATTGATGTGTGCCTGCTTTTGAAGTCCGCAAGCAAACTAGCTTTCTTGCTTACACCCTTCCTTGCAGGAGTGCGCGGCTCTGGAATGCTAGCCATGCGCATCCTCTCATGCATCTCTCCCATGCTCTCCAGTCTCCAGCCCCAGTTGCCAAACACCCAGCCACGCATGCAGTTCCATCAAACCCTTCTTTATCTGGCAACCCCCCCTTCCTGCATGAGGTGCGATTTGCATGTATGTTGCTTGAGTACATGTATTTGTTGTGTGTATGTACATTTGTGTGTGGGACCCACACCCACAACCACAGTGCATGTGCGTAGTGTGCATGCGTGTGTGCGCGCGTGCGTGCGTGTACGTGAAAACAGGAGTGGACGTGGGTATGTTGTTGCAACAGTGGTGGAATCTTGGTTGGGTATGTTCGCTGGCATGCATTTCTATGAACAAGACTGCCTTTTCTCTTGTCAAAATAAGTGTTTGCTTGGATGCCTCTAGGCTATGGAGCGTTTGTGGTGACATTACTTGCCGCTTATTCGAAATGCCTGTTCAGGGCCTGGGTATTCACTGTGTCGTTTGCCTTCACCTTGCAGGCGTTAAACACAATTGCACAATTGTATCTCGAGTATTTTCCTTGAGGTTGCCATGTTGCTACACTTGCCATTGTGCTCCACACCAGAATCCTTGTGAAAACAGTGGCGTATGTAATTTGGCTGAGTGCAACGCATGACTCTTCTGAGCATTCTTTGGGAGCCCATATTGGGCCTATCAGGGCGTGTTGATGCCATTAACGTGGCCCTGGTCTTGGTGCACTCTTTGGGCCACTGTTCCAACCACAAGTGCTGGACACTGATGGGCTTCCTCTCTGATGGGCTTCCTCAGGTGACTGCTGCTCGCTTCTACTACCAAGACCAGTTCCTGCTGCTGAGCTGCGGCAACAGGCTCAACTTGTACAGGTGGGCACTAGGAAGGGGCTCAGTGCACAAGAGCCAGGAGTCCAGGGTGCATGCGCTTGCATGCACATTGCTCAGACTACAGACTTGTGCGCAGACACTCGCCAATCTGCTTCTGGTGCTGCTTAACCTGGATTCAATGGTATGACACGTTTAAGGGCATGTTCTGGATGTTTGCAGTGCAGAGGGTGACTCCAGCACAAAACCCGCGTGCTCATGAGTGATTCCTGATGGCAAGCTTACACGCGTACACATACAATACATGCAAAAGCATCATCCTAAGTGTTGCAAAAATAATGCCTGTGCCATGAAACTTGCAAAGCATTCACGTGCAATCATGCAACTTGCACGTGTCTTTCTCTTAGGTACAAGCTTGTTGATGGGGACCCGAGCGACGACATCGCGCGGTTAAAAGCAACCAGCAAGTACAGGATAGCTGCGTCCTACACAACAGCAGCTCAGGTAGGGTCCAGCTTTGGAAGTTGCCCTGTTTACATAATCAGCCAGATCTGCTGCAAGGGGGGCATCAAGCTTTGTCGGCTCAAACAAAACAGGGGATGCACACAGTGACTTGAAAAACATGATGCCCGGCAAGACACCTTTCAGCTGGCAAAATCTGTGAGGAATGTGCTTGACAGATTCAAGCTTCTGGTGCACAATTGACAACTTTATTGCTTGTTCCAGGCAATCAACGATTTCACCGCCGCCAACGCCTTCCTGTCCCCCATTGTGCTTCTCGCTGGATCAAACAGGTAACATGCACTGTTGTTGAGGTGTGCACGCTGATACTGAATGGTTGATCTCACTAACTCTTAGTATGGAAATGCACTGGCAAATTTACGTCTCATCATGCTGCTGACGTTTTGCTGTTGTGATATATCTGGCCAAGGAACCGGGTTTTGCAAATGCTATATTAATCAGAGGCCCTCATGCTCAGCACATGCTCAGTACCTGTTACCAGGCTGCCGCTATAAGTATGGGCACAGTATTAGTAATCCTGCTGCCGCTATCAGTACGTGCTCAGTGCGTCTTGGATGCCTAGAAGGCACAGCACAGTGCTGCAGAGGAGCAGCACTGGTCGCTGGCCATCCTGGCCATCCAGACAAATTGAATTGAAGGACTCATTTTCATGAAAAGGAGCAATACTGCACGCGCGTGCAGGTGCATTGAAGTGGTTGATTGCACCACCATGCAGACCGCTGCCACCATGGACGATGCCCATAACCGGCCCGTGCATACAATCGTGCAGGTGCGCACCCCCCCCTGAGCCTTGCAAAACCGTTTCATGAAGCCGTCTGTATGGGAAGCCGCGTGTTTAGGCCTGAGCTGAGTCTCATTCAGGCCAATTCCAGGCAGTCCAGCTTGTGCAATGCAAGTAAGCAGGATAAGTGTGTAAATCGCCCCCTGTCCCATCTGCAAAATGTGGGTGCCTGCCTTATCCTTTGCATGTGTACGCTCATGCAATCTGGCGCATGCATGCGTGCAAGTAAACACGCAAGGATGCATGCCTGCAAGCATATGTGCGCGCATGCACACATACACACACACAAGTCGACAAGCTATCTCCTTTTCATTTGTAAGGTCGTGGGAATGTGAAAGTAGAATTCTAGATTCTAGATTCAGTGAATTGGCATGGGGTGGACGCATTTTCCTTGTCCCAGAATTTTCACCCTACGTCCATGTTTTGCCCTATGCTACTTTGTTTACTGATACCAGTTGTGCACGACCCATGCCCAGCCCACTGGATTACTTCTGTGTGCAGAGCACAAACGCATCCTTGTTCACCTCACATCCACGTGAGGCATCTGAGCTGTTCGCCACTATGGCATGCGATGGCGCACTCAAGCTGTGGGACCTGCGTATCTGCAGGTGAGGGTATCAGGGAAGCCGCATGTGTTCTCAAACAGAGAGGCACTTGCAACAAGAAGTCTGCAGAGGTGCACTGTTTAATGCATGTGTTTGGAACTTAAATGTCTGCTGGCAGGAGCCGCACTCTCCCTGCACGCCACGTGTGCTCAGGCCAGGGTCATTGCTTTGGTCCCAGTTAAACTAAATGTTCATTCTAAAGTGCCCAGGAAGATGTCACCTTTTTGCTCGTCTCAAAAAAAAAGAAGCAGCAAAAGCAGCTCACTGAGATGTCAGGCAATGTACAACTTGATAAAAGCAGGCACAAAGTCATTTCCGCCTAACCCCTTCATTGCCTTCGCGTGCAGGTGTGTGCGCACATTCAGCGGCCACCAGAACACACAGATCACAGTGGGCGCTGCCTTCAGCCCCTGCTTCAGGTGTGTGCCACGCAGGGTAGGGTCAGCGTAAATGACTGAATTGTAGTCTATGAAGGCGTGCCTCCCGCCTTTGTGCTGCGGTCAGCCCAGTCGAGGTCATCAGGTGGATTATGAACAGGTGGGGGTTAGGAGGATGTTAAAAGGGCTACATTCTAGTGGAAAGCTTGAAAACTAAAAACTTTGAAGCAAATGCCCCAGGTGCACTTCAAAAGTGTACCCATCTCGGGCCTCAGTCGCCCCCCTCTGGGATTTTCAACAGAAATATCCTAGACGAAGGGGTGGGGAGGTATATGTATTCCTCTTAGAGTATGCAAACACAAATACTTGAATTGTGCTTTAAGCACGCAGTCTTACTTCAGATCATTCTTTTGCCTCAACCAACACTGATGTGCTGTGCATGATGCTCAGATTTTTGGCAGCCGGCAGTGAAGACCAAGCTGCCTATCTATATGACATCAGGCAAGGCACATTGCTGTCACGGCTAGGACGGCATGGCTCTGCAGTCACTGATGTAAGTGTGGAGCAAAAACTCCTGTCAATTTTCATATGTGCTGTCTAATCTTGAAAGAATAAGCGTTTTGAACTTGAATTGACAGCAATACGCAGTTACTGGGGTTCCTAAATGTGCGTCGATGAGTTCCTCTAGCTTTGTAGTTGCTGCAAAAGACACATTGCTCACCCAAAATCCTCGTCTTGCATAACCAAGACTGTTGGCAAAAGCACTGGTGCGCCTTCATCATCCAAAGCGTTGAACAATAGAAAAGCGGCGCATAACAAAGACATTGTTTTGGTGTCCAATGCAGGTTGCCTTTAACCCTCTGCACCCACAACTGGCAGTCGCTAGTCAAGGAGGGTCTGTCCAATTTTACAGCGATGACGGGTGTTAAGAGCGTCTTGAATTTCCATAAGCTTCAAGGTAGCTGGAAGCTATTAAGTCTGAGCAGACAAGACTCCACACTCTCCAGCACATTCCTCAGGCATAACAAAGGCTCCGCTTGAGGGAGCAAATTCAACTTACCTTGAGAGCAGTTACTTTTTGTGCTTTATGTTGTGAGAGCTATGTACCAAAAAATGTATTTTTCTTCACTGACGAGTCAGATGAATTCATGGCAACTCTAGGACTGACACAAGGATGCCCACCGAGCCCTCAAGTAGTTTTGTACTCTCTTTCACTAACAAGTTACAAGTTAAGCGGTTCACCGCCAGCCAGGTCGTTAGGCTGATTGGTCTCTTTCACTAACAACTTAGGCAAGTTCTTAACACTTAAGACCATGGGGCAATCATTCATGATGCAAGCCTTGCAAACAACTAGAGTTTCCTGCACTGAATATACTGACGACATTGCACTATCAGCCAATATTGCCCCTCACCTCCTGCTTCAACTTGTCAGACTCCAAACACTGTATAGCTTAAACGATTGCCAAAGAACTGGGGCTGAATGCGTACAAAACCAAAGTCATGGCTATCTCCTGCTCTGGCCCTACAAAAGAAAAGAAAAGAGAGACTAAGTGGGCACTGCCTACTGCTGGCAGCCCTCCAATCTTTAAATACATTTGCACTTCTCTCAAGAATGTGCAAGAATTTGAGTACTTCAAGTTGTGCCACAATGCCGCAAACCTGGTAGCACGCATTTTTGAAGGCACCATACTATGGTCTGCTTAGTAAGCAGAGTTTAAGTCTGGAGGATTAGTTCTGAGCTGGGTATCAAAGTCAGGAAACATGCCATACTCTGGATGTTCCAAGTCGTTGCGCTTTCAAGGGTTTACAAGAAAAGGCCTTCAGTCAAGAAGTGCGACTGCTAGCCTGCACATGAAAAGCAAAGTTCATGAAGGAAGAAAGAAATGTTATTGTTGTTCTGGCTCTGAAAAGCAGACACATTCAAGTAGTTGAAACCTGTGGGAGGAAACAGGGACGCATAAGTCCTGCAGAGAGACCACGCGTGGATGGGTGCTGTAAAAGAGGACGTGCCGCTCATCTTGTACGTTAAAAGCGCTGCACAAGTCACAATCGGGGGAGGTATTGTAAGTCCAGGTCATCAACGCTTCAACTCGTAGGGTGTGGGCACAAAGTCTGAAGCGTGCCACGTTGGAGATAGAGTCCTGAGGAAGATTGCATTGAAGCGTTCCAAGTCTTTGCACTTTCCGCATATCTATTCGGGTGTCAGTTTTAAGTGTCACGCCAGATGAGTGCAGTGCCAGATTTATGCTGCATTCTGACAGGGGGGGAGTGAGTGTAACGAAAGGCATCCGAATGTAGCCTGTCACACCTGCTAATAAGAGGGAATAGGAATGTCTCCTTATATTCCCCACTGCTTAGCTCTGGACGTTCCAGCCAGTATAGGTCTTATGAGAGTCTTTTAGCCTTTGCCTAGCCTTTGCCTGAGCCTAGCCTCGTGTCCTTGCCCAAGGGGCACTTGCATCGGAGTAGCAAAGCGTGGTACTCCAGTAGGATTCGATGATTGCCCATGATCACCTTGTGTCAAGCCTGAGCCTTGCCTGCGTCTGTGACACAAAGTGGATCATGGACCCAGCTTCCCATACCAATGTAACAAAAGGCATCTGAATGCCGCCTGTCACACCTGCTTATTAAAAGGTATATGAATGTTTCCTCATATTGAGTCAGTTGGTGGAGTATTTGATCCTGTTGTCTGTTCAGCTGCAGCGAAACCACGTCAAATAAGAACTCGGTGTAAAACCTTGTTTGCTCCTAGCGCAAAAAGAATCTCATCTGGCTGACAGGCTAATCCAAACGTGAACCGAGCTCGTAAATAGGTGTGTGTCTAGATTCAGGTCAGGTCGATTTGGGTAAGCTGCCCTTTTCTATTTTTGTAGTACACACACCTATGTACTACGATACACCTATGCACTACCTATTAACTATGTAGTGCAGCTTGACATCCTCACCTTTCTTACTTTAAAACCCTGCAGGCATCTGTTAAGTGAAAGAAAAAAGAAAGAAAACTACGCAGGCAGTATGACACGCGGGAAATATGCTTGAAAACCAAAAATCTTATGTCCGTCCAAGCCTCTTAATGACCACCGAGGCTTTAATGAGAGCTAGTAGGGTTTTCAAAGTATTCCATCTCAAAAAAGAGAAAGAAAGAAAACAGAAAAGAAATCTTCGTCCATCTTCTCCAGTCCATCTTCAAATTCAAAAACATCTGACCGTCAAAACAGAATCTCTAAAACAAATCCAAGCGGAAACATGGTCCTCAAAAACACACACATGCACAAGTTGTGCAGCACAATACATCCTATTGTTCAGAGCTGCACATTCACCGTGATACGGTATCATGGCGTCCAATCATGGCCCTTTACAGGCCTGCCACTCCTGCTACATCCTGAATATGCAGGACTTCAGCTTCAACAACATAACTCGCAAAGTGTTTGCGCAGTTTAAAGAGGAGTACTTCCTTGCAAGCAGAAATTGACAACACGCTGCTTGGAAAAAGAAAGAGAACATTTTAAAAACAACTGCCAGTGGAGCAAACGTACAAACAAGCATGCAACAAACCTGCGTGCTTCTTTATAAAGGTTACCTAGAACAAACATTGACTCGATGACCAGGTACTGAAGAGCCTACCTGGAAACTGTATCATAAATGCACAGTATTATGAGAAAGGTATTTGTAGATGACAAACAAAACATATGTATGCTTACGTAGGAAATAATGTTGCTCAAACTGTACCCTGGGAGTTGGAACGTACTTACGCCAGCCCGTACTCGTACGTGCCTAGGGTGCGATCACGATCAGTACATCATAACATCAGATATTGTCAGAATCCATGAATTCAATGGGGAGTTCAATAAATTGGCACCTGTATTTGTTTGTGCATAAACTGGCAGCTGTAGCCGGAGTGCAAGAAGGGGCAGATAGGTCACTTGCCCAAATTTGGCCTTCTGATGCAGGCACTGCTTTGATTACAGCATTCCTCAGTGGGTGGTAAGTTGATCTGCTGTTGCTGCGGGTGATAGGTGTGCGGCCTGGCCCTATTTTTATCCTACTTCACAAACCTGTGCGCAGGTGCCCCCCTTAGAGGAACATGTGCCTAGGCAAGGACCTGTATCATGATTTACGCTTTCAAGAAGCTATTTGCGCGCTTTCTTATACTGTGCGCCCGTGCGCTAAGTCTCACATCCCAAAAGTCCAGCGCCAGCACATCCCCCTTGATGCTTGCAGCAACAAAACCTGGAGCCTCTGCCATCCAGAATGTGCTCCTGACTTCTTGTGGGACCTGCGTGATGGAATTGCGGTCCGTAACGTGCCTGAACATAAATAAGCAGATAGAGCCATGCACCACAACTCAAGCTCCAGCTACTGAGACTCATAAACCTGTCCTCAATAAGGAGGAGAAATTTCACTGAACTCAAGGACACCTTATAAGCCTCAGGCGTCTTGCACACTGCTTGCTTATACCATACATTGCCCTAAGTATTTGTGCCCCTCCAGCAGCTACGCTTTTCCACCAGGTAATATTGTACAAAAGTATAGATTTGGCTGCCTACCAACAACACAAAGATTCTCAGAAAAACATTGAACAACTACTGGGAAAGATATGCGTTTGCAAGGTAGCCTTTGCAGCACCATGTCATGGATGGCATTTTCAAGCTTCTGGGCATGCTGGAAGCAGCACTGTAGTGAGAGCATTGACTTCCTCTCCTTACCTGCTGCAGCTCTCCAACCTTAATGTTTGAGCCTGCTCCAGAAACAACGTACATAGTGCTGGCCTGGCTGGATGGGCCTTGCTTGGGGATAAGTTGGAGGCAATGGTCATGGCCAGAGAAGTATGCATCAACCTGGGCAAGCGGGGGGTGTAATGAAGTGCTCATCACTCTTGTGCTCGGCATGCCTTGATGTAAGATAGCAAAGGATAATAAGGGTGGCAAGTTGCTGTGTAATATGAAAGATGGATGCATAGGATTCAAGAGCAATGAGATAGCCACTTTACCTCTTGATCTCAACCACATGTCTCATGTTGCACTTCAGTGAAAATTTGCATGCTAGTGCTCTGCAAGTCAAAGCAAGAACAAAAATTGCACTCATGCTCAGGAATGCCCTATAACTGACCTGGAATTGCTGCAGTAAGGGCTCGAGGAGCGATTTCATGGCGGAGCAATCACCTGCTGTCTGGGCATGGTTAAGACAAGTGGACAGAGTCACAGGTGATAAGATGTAGCTCATTTAAATGGTAACATTTTTGAAGTTGCCTTAAAGGTAGCTTTTGTGAGGAAAAATCAATGTGAAATGAATGCCAGTGCCCTAGCACAAAATCAATCTTGAATCTTCTCGAGCTCGGTGAGAAATTTGTTGACCTGCAAGCTGCTTGCCATATGCCCCATGACACACGCGTAAGCCCATGTATATCCTCCCCTGTCATGCCTTGCCCCTTCCAGCAGCCTTTCCTTCATCCAACATTCTACCTTATTCTTGCCATGCTTTCCAAAGGAGTGAATAGGGTGATGTCCAACCACCATTTTGAATTTTGCCGAGCTGGATTCCAGGAGGTCATGAATTGTCTGCAATATGCAGAAAACCCAAAGATACTTGATACTACACAAGCGTATCAAACTGTATATGTTTGTCATGCGGACTGAAACAACCTATGGATCAGCGTTAGAGTTCAGAGTTATATTTGTATGCACATCTGCCATGAACATATCCTGCAAACAGCCCATCCAAACACAGAGATTATCAGGATATAGCATTGCCTTAAGGTTGCAAGGTTTCAAACGCAGCTGAGAGCATCAGAGTGCAGCAGACGGCTTGAGCCTGCCGAGCTGGATTCCAGGAGGTCATCCATGCCTCCCCACCTTTAATTGTTCTCCTTGGCTCTGGGTACCCATTTCACCTGGACAACAGGGACCATGGTGGAGTTGTGATAAAGGCGGCGAATGCCATGTGGCAAGAGGTACAGCAGTAAATGGTGAGAGGAGAATAATGCCTGGAAGTGCAACAAGAAAGTGCTTGGCAGCCTGCAAGTTTGCTCTTTATGCCAAGCCTGATCACTTCTGTGAAAGCTCAACACCCTAGATCGGAATATGCTTTTAAGCTCCACTTGCTAGCACGTCTACATGTGTGTATGTGAGCACACAATTGAGGGCCAAAACCACACATATTTGTATGCAGGGCGTAAATCACTGCTAAACCTGCCGCATTGTACAACTGCGGCTATGCGATCTGACCTTGAATTTTGTGAGACTTTTTCAGCGAGGTGCTATCGATGAACAATATGTCCAGCAGCCCGGACTTAAAGCTCATTCGCCAAGCTCCCTGTGGCAGAAGAATGTGTGATGCAGCTCAAAATAGCTCCATACATAGATACATAGATAAGTATAGGTAGATAAGACCTGTATTGTGTCCCGCCAGGGCACAGAAAAGGAGAGGAAAGATGAAATTACATAGGCAGCAATAAACGCTCCTAACATCAATTTAGAGGAAGGGCCACCTAGGGCCTGGGCACCATATGACCTCCTCACCATTAAAGCAAGGCAAAACAAGCCTATGGGGATTGGGAAGGTGAATAGCAGTGCCTCACTCCTGTCCTCAATGATGAGAGAAGGCAAATGATTTTCAAGTGCATGTCCGAGCCTAACAAGTCTGTAAGCGTACTGGCTATACAATGCTTTAATCCAAAGCAATAGCTCCACTTCGAGAAAGATCTTACAAGCTAACATGCAACTGAGCTCACGTTGCGATGATTGTTGGTCATCCTACATCCTGTCAGCTATGAATGGTTTCACACAATTTACTCGTTCAAGGAAAGGCTGCTGAAGTGTGAGACCATTGATCTTGGTCCTTTTGTTGTGGACCTCAGGGAGAGGCACTTGGATTATTGGACACCTTATTCTGATATATATCCACGAGAGCGCAACAGCAAACGCTCCACTTACCATCAAATTTGCACCATCCCTACCAAGAGGGCCCTGGTCACACATTCTCCATACACCCTTCCTAGATACATGCTTCTTGATCTTCCTCGTGACATTTTTAGCAGCGTGGCTTGCTTCAGAATTCATGCCCACACTCTACAAATTGAAATTGTGACCTGGACTCACAATACCTCCCCTACTAGTGACTTGTGTAATGCTCATGATGTACAAGATGAGCAACATGTCCTTTTCACTGCACCTATCCACATATGGTCTCTCTCCAAAGGACTTATGCTTCCCTGTTTCCATCAGCAGGCTTCAACATTGTGTCTGCCTTTTTGGGCCAGGGAAACAATAAGCTTTATTTCTTCCTTCATGCACAAGTAGTTTTTATGAGCAGGCTAGCAGTCGCACTTCTCGACTGAAGGTCTTTTCCTTGTAACCCTTGTAACCCTTGTAAGCGTACTGGACCAAATGAGCATGAAGCTTTACAGCAAGCTCAGTAGCTTTCTGAGGGTCAAGACCAAGATTCTTGAGGGGCTCCATACTTAAAGGGCTGTAATTGATTCCACCCACTTACAGGGCGCAGGATGAGTCCAGCTAAAAAATGATTAAAGGCAGCTTTGCAATTAGATTAAATTAGATTAAAATACACGGGCACCAGTCTACCAGCCTTGGTCCAGAGTCCAGAACTCCAGTCAGCTCCCACCCAAGAAGCGGCACATCCATCTTGTGAAGGTCAAGTACTGCAAAGATACCAGGCCCAGGAGTTATCACCATCAGCACAGTGTGCTCCGTCAACACCTTTGCAGAGCTGCGGCCAAGCCTTCACGTTATCTTTCTGGGAGTGGGTGGCACCATCTACAGTCCTCTTAGTTTGGAGCATCTGAAGCATCTCAGCCTAAATCCTGAGGAAGCTACCAAGGTTGCTGTGAAACTTTATGCTCATACAGTTCAATATGCTTATAAACTTTCAAGTACCAGACGCGCTCGAGAGAAACATTTTGCAGCAAATCATCATCAAGACCAGAAGTGGGGTTCTGCTAGTCCCCCTCCTTATCCCCACTGACGTCTTATGTTTTTCTTTGCTGGTGGACTAGGTGACTCTTTTTCTTCAATTGATGTAGGGAGTGTTTCACTGCCAATGTAGTTTTCCTTTTGTGCATGCATCCTCACCTGTTTCAGGTTCCAACGGGGGTCCCTTGACAACGTACTGCTGTGCTTGCTGTTGGCTGGGCTGCCCTGACCTGACATCTGGTACTTGGGCAAGCGCTTGTCAGAGGGGGTACCATCGCCGTAGTCATGCTGAAGACAGAGCAAGGGGCATATACATCCTGGGAATTGCTGAAAACAGCTTTGTTACTGCAATAAACACCAATGCATCACCCTATGCAACAGACTTTCTAACAACGCTAGTGGTTCTCCCTACTGGAGCCCCCCCCTCCGGATCAGGCACTACAAAGGCCATCACAAGCATTCTGTGATAAAGGCACGTAAGTAGCTACTTACATTTCCCAGTACTGCATACCAAGGCAACTGCAAGGGCAAGGGCCATGAGAAAAAGGGTTAAGATAGTATTCCAAGCCTGGCTTCAAAGTAGTTATATTCCAACGAGCCTGCTTCACTGATCCCATGGAAAGCATTTCTAAGTGCCTGCTTTGCGCCTCAGGAGACTGAAACGCTGAAGCGCCTCGTTGGTGAAGTGCCCACAAACTGGTCAGGTCACATAAAAAAAATCACCTGGAGACTCGGTGAGGTATACACGTCTGTAAAGTAGCTCTTAAAATGAGGGTCATCATAACTGCTGAGGCCATAAGGGTACTGGAGGAAGAGATGACAAAAGCAAGGCAATCACAGTCAAAAACACATGATCGCTGACATGACAACAGTTCATGGTGAATGATTACTTGCGCATCCAGATAGCTGCGCAGTACACAAGAGGGGACATTGCAGGCAATTGCAACATTGTCTTTGTGATGGTTTAAAGTTAAATGGAGCTGGCTGTCAGGCAAGGTCATGACGTACTTCACCGCAAATGACCACCACAACATACTCACAAAATTGTCGCCAACGCTCACAACGAAGGCAAGGGGGTAGCAGTCTGCCACCAGACCCATCTGCTTGGCCACGTTGATTTGGTTACTATTACCTCTTCCCCAGTCACCCAGCTGCAGAGTAGATTTGTCGATTTATTACATAATTTTGGAGCAGACCTGGGATCTTGCTGTGCAGTTCTACACAGCTGCGTCCACATTTGCATGTCACGTGAACAATTTGCATGTCATGTGAGCAATTGATACACAAGGTGCTTTCGTACGACAACAGGTGAGTGTTATAACAGCCGGCTGCCGGCCGCCCCACTTCTCATGATCATGCATATGGGTGATCAGTGACCACTGATCACGAATGCGCAAACACGCACACGTGCACAACAGCTCCAGGTGTGCCATTAGGCGGCTTATGGAGGATGTGCATTTTCGTGGTCTAGACTCGAATTCTAAAGCACAGGGCTCACAAAGCGAGTATGCAGGGCTGAAACAAGCGCAATCGTCTGAACAGTAAAGCTTGCGGTTTCACACGCACGTGTTCACATACGTGTGCACACGCTGATCCCAGCGAGGAGAGGCCTCTGATGGTTGAGATAGATCACACATCAAATTGGGTGATGTAGATGAATCCCACAGTACCACGCACCACAAAAAAGCTGAGGTCCGAGTCCTTCTGGGCACCAGCTGGGCACGTACTGGCCCACAGGTATGAAGGTGTGCTTCAGGATGGCCGAGATTGTCACCATCGCCACGATGCATACAGCAGAAGCGAGAGCCAGGAGCAGACCTGCGCGTATGAGGTTGCTTCTGAAAGGTCGCTTAGCTTCGGAGCTGAGCAGAAGCTGCCAATGGCAATGGCGAGCGGTTGCCGAGAATCAAAGGCCGGTCCTACCGATGCGTCGTGTGTGTGAGGACCAGACATGCCTGATGAACCATGACGGCTCTTGCTCTGGATGCGCACCGCTAAGCTCTGTTCCCGAAGGATTAAGCGGTTCTGTCACAGCCGTGAGCTCGTGATTGTTTTTGCTCATTTCAAGATAAATCAGACTATTGAATTGTATTGAATTGCCATGTAATGTGCATGTGCAACTTAAGAAACGTTTCATAATTGAAAGTGCAGCTTAGAAGCCCCTCTCTAGTAATATAACAATGTCAGATCTATAAATGTAGAGAGGCACCGTCGGGGGCCAATTGGAATGCTTGCCCTTGCCTTTACATTTTAGAATTTTGCCAACCAGCTGCGCAGCTCAGGATCCAGCAGGTTGTCAACAATGTCAAGGTCGTCTAGCTTAACGACACCTGTCTGTTGAACACTCTCTGCTAGCCGTTATGTTGTGGGTAATTGTGACATCACAATGCGTCGACCCATGCACAGCGCGTACGTACGTACACGTTGGTTTGCCTGATCATGCATGCGCATGCGCAGTACATGAGCTCAATTAAGTTTTAGATTGCTTGGCAGTTGATGCATGAAGCATATGCGCATATGGCATGCCAAGGACACAAGCCTAGGCTTTAAGGTGACTTTAAGTAAAGCTTGGTCATGGTGCACCGTGACCAGGTTATATAAATATATGCATAACTATAGTGGAAATGGAAACATTTTCATTTGGGGTTAACCCCAAATATGCCATGTTCATAAACCCTTGCAAATGGGTTTGCATTGGAGTTTGTGATCAGCAAAATTGCAGTGAACTGCGCTTGCCTCCTTCAGGTTGATCTAGACACATGTACATGACATCGATGTCGTTCATGTCGGTTTGGTCATACATTGAGTAGATCCTTTAAGGAGTATTCCTTAAGTATTGCAATGCAAGCGGCTTACTTAGCTACCACCACCTATGCAGTATTTGGATGGTGAGCTATTTGAACAGCTTGAATTCAAGCTTTTGCTTGGTCTTGCATTGGGCTATTAGGGCTAGAGATCTGTTTCATAAGGAAAAGAGCACCAGATATGCGAGTCCTAGGAGGTGCCAGGCCTCTAAGAGCGCTTTTCGAGGGCGGGGTGTTCTGCCTGGTTAGCTAGCCGAGGACAGCAAGGACCAGGTGGGAGGGAATATCACGTGGTAACACCTCCCTGTTACAAGGTGTGTAGGAGCTGAGATCACGGTGACCGGGCAGTAGGGTTTGACTCCCAAAGGCAGACAATATAATAGGAATACACACACCATGCTGCCTCACCCGTGATCCAGCTAGGCATTGCTGCAGTGTTAACGGTCCGTAGCTCAATTCGATAGAGGTGGTCTCCACCATGCAACAGTTTTGGGGATTGTTAACAACGTTAACATTAACATTGGCACGACGGTCGTCGTTTGGGCTAACCCTTAACGTTTAGGGCTACCACTAGTACTAGTGGTACACTAGTGTAGAAGTACTTCTACAAAAGTCACAAGTGTGCACAGCGCATGCGTCATACGCATTTAGTAGACTGGGTCCCAACCACATTTCTAAAATCCTGTAACGTCTCGAGCTCGCAACGCCCACTCAAGCACAATCCACATGGTCACCAGTGGTACCATGGAAGCGCCGACCGAAAGGGTCGACCATTTAGCTTAACCTTGCAAATCCAGAGATTGACACACATGCTTCACAAACAATCTATGTGAGTACCTGCCTTATCAATTGCATGTGTGCACTGGCGCATGCACGCATGCATGCAAGTAAACACGCAAGGAAGCCTGTAAGCATGCACGTGCGCGCGCACACACACACATACACACACATACATACACACACTAGCAGACAAGCAATCTCCTTTTCTTTTGAAATGACGTAGGTATGTTAAGTAGAATTCTAAGTTTTGTGTGCACAGAGCATTCGCTGATAATGGTTCACATGGGGTGGGCGTGTGTTGTTCGGCCCAGAGTGGCAAAAAAAATTCAAATTCACCCCGCTTTCAGTATTGCCCTGTGCTACTATGTTTTCTGATACCAATTGTGCACAACCCATGCCCAGCCCACTGGATTACTTCTGCCTGCAGAGCAATGATGCATCCCTGTTCACTTCACATCCATGTGAGGCATCTGAGCTGTTTGCCACTATGGCATGCGATGGCGCACTCAAGCTGTGAGACCTGCGCATCTGCAGGTGAGGTTACAAGCGAAGCCGCATGTGTTCTCAAACAGTGAGACGCTCTGTGACAGTAAGTCTTCAGAGGTGCACATTTTCATGCATGTGTTCAGAATTTGAAAGTCTGCTGGCAGGAGCCACACTCTCCCTGCAAATCATATGAGCTCAATCAAAGCAGGCACCAAGTCATTGCCGCCTTACCCCTTCACTGCCTTAAGGTGCAGGTGTGTGCACACATTCAGCAGCCACCAGAACACACAGATCACAGTGGGCACCGCCCTCAGCCCCTGCTTCAGGTGTGTGCCACCCAGGGTAGGGTCGGCGTAAATGACTGAATTGTAGTCTATGAAGGCGTGCCTCCCGCCTTTGTGCTGCGGTCAGCCCAGTCGAGGTCATCAGGTGGATTATGCACAGGTGGGGGTGATCACCCTCATGAGGAGTAAGTATTCAATGGCTTGATGGTCAATCTGTCAAGTATATGCATCCCATGGTTTTGTGTCTAGGTGTGATGGCCCACTACAGAGTGCTGCTTGAAGCAGAATTGGAGATGCTGTGGGCTTCCTGGGTGTTGATGACTTGTAAGCAATTATAATTGTATTAATTAATTGATTAATTGATAAGAACAAGTGCATTTGCATTCCTATCAAAGGTTTGACCAGGTTAGTTCGACCGCCGGCTGCTGATCGATTTATCCAGACAGCCAAAAACACTAGCAACTTCTAAGGCATGAATAAGTGTTGATATTGGGACATGAAGCCATGAAGTATTACTTTGCAAGGCATGCAATCGCAATAATTATTATTGCAATAAGTAAGGATTTTCACAGAAGGGGGCTACTGACCAAAAAATTTTAAATGTTCCTCTTTTCATCAAATCCTTAAAGTATCACAAAATTAGGCACCTGGTGGAGTTTGGGCCAGAATAGGTGACCCTGATAGACTGGATCATGCTGCCTGCGTTTTTGGCATCAACGAATTACCATCTACATTGATGCGTGTATAAGTTGTTATAACTTATATCACGCCACAAAAATAACGCTTTTGAGGGGTGCGGATAATTGCGGACCAAGAATTGAATAAATGTTCTTGGGGCTGCGGATAAGGTATTTGACAACCCTCTTGCTTGGCCTGGACCAGTTTGCGAGCTGTCTTTTGCAAACGTAAACTTCCATGTATGTATTGAAGAGATGGTAAGATCAGGGGCCACATTAGGGGCTCTTAGCCCCTGCGGATCTGTGAGATATGATAACAATAATTATTGAAAGGGGTGCGGGTATGGTGCGGATTTGCAAAATTAATTATTTTTCTTTGGGGTGCAGAATGATCTACATATGCTTTGGAACAATGTGAGCCAGAAAGATCCAACCAGAGCCCTTTTACACCTCCAATACACTTCCCTTTCCTTATGATACATTGTATCCAAATGCTGAAAACTAGGCAAAGAAGTTCAGTTTTTAACCTATTTTGTCCTCTAATGCTGATTATTTTTTAAGGTAAGTGGTATGCAAGTCTCACCAACCACCACATTTTTTCACTCCATTATTTTGGCAATGGTGTGTGTTTATTACAAGAATGCCGTTGCACCTAAGATCATGTAGTAGTGTGGTACAGTGTGATCTGTTGTCGAGATCTGTGGGTTGAGAGTAGGGTTCACGCCGCGGCAGATCTTGCAGGTGTGCCTTAATTGGCAGCATCCTGAGCATTTCATGATACTCAATAAACAGGGCTACATGCAGTGGTAAGCTTGGAAATTGCAAACCATGACGCTAATGCCCCAAGTACACTTCAAAAGTATACCAATTTTGGGCCTCAGTTACCCCCCTCGAGAGCTCTGGGATTCTCAACAGAAATATCCTAGACAAAGGGGAGGGGAGGTATAAGTAATCTTCTTGGAGTGTGCAAACACAAACACTTGAATTGTGCTTAAGGAACGCAACATCACTTCAGATCACTCTTTCGCCTCAACCAACACTGATTGCACACTGCTGTCACGACTAAGACGGCATGGCTCTACAGCCACTGACGTGAGTGTGGAGCAAACACCCCTATCAATCTGCAGATGGGCTGTCTTCGTCGGAAGTGTGTGGGCTGTTGAAACAACCACTGGCATGGTTGATTCAACCAAGTCCAGTTGAAACGTTGGTTGATTCAACTATCAACCAAGAATCAACCAGGAAATAATTGAAACAGCCAGCACTGGTTGCTAGCATTCGAACTGGTGGTTGAAACAACAAGGAATCAACTGGGTATTTGGATGTCCAGTTGAAACGCAGGTTGATTCAACAATTTTTAAGGAATCAACCAGAGAGTGATTGAAACAACCAGCGTTTTAACTGGTGGTTGAAACAACGTTGTAGTTAGCTAGAAATCAACTGGAAAATTTGCAGAATTGTGCTTGACAACTTGCAAGGCTACGAATTGAAAGTTTGAGAAAATGGCTGGACAATCCCTTCCTTTTAAGTTTTGTACTGACCTGGAGTGGTGGTGCCACCAAAACCAGTGGTCCCTAAGCCGTATATACGGCTAAACCATATATATATACACCATATATGGTGTTGCTAGCTTAATGGAGGTCTAGTAATGCCAATGCTTGCTGCACCTCATGGAATACGTGGGTTTGTACGGGACCCTACCCTTTGTGACAAACCTTTTGCTTCCCTTTGGCTTACTAAGGCATATGTAGTGCCTGCTGGTATGTATGGCTGTCAGGTTTGGAGCTCAAGGTTTTTACGCGAAGGTGATGTGTTTAGACCTACCCTCCAGACATAGCATTTGAATTTCTTAAAGGGCACCCTTAAGGGCAAGGATTGCAAGGCTGTGAAACTTATACACAAGCTTTCTTGCAGGGGCTCCCTATTTGTTACTCGGATTTAACTGCTGATCTGAGGTTTAGGATGAGAAAAGTGTGGAGGGACATTGCTGACATGAACCCTCCGGAAAGCGACAACAAACTGGTGACTTATCATTCTTGGTTTGCCTGTCCCCTCTTAGATCTTCAAGCTGATTCACGCTCTCGAGTGCGGAATGGGGGTGCCCCCTTGGTGCCTCCTCGCTATCTGCACCTTGATCTCCCTAAGCATGCTATGAGGAATGTGAGCAGGTTTTGCTTACGAGCACATACTCTTGCGGTGGAATCCTCCATCTGGCGCGGTGGTAAAGGCCACTGTGACAAGCTTTCCTGTGCTGCTGTTCAAAATGAGGTGCATGTTCTTTTTCACTTTCAAGACTTGTTTGTGTGCTCTCTTAGAGGAAAGTACTCTTTCCTTTTCTTCCCTTTCTGCCAATCCTGATCCTGATCCTTTTCTATGGATGCCCCTTATGTTCCACATGTCTTGCCTAGTCAGACTGTCTTTGATTTTCTTTCTCAACAGCACAATAGACTCTGCCATTTCATTTCGGACATTATGGACTATTTTTTGGTTGGCAAAGACCAGCAACAAACCAGTCAGCCTAATGACCTGGCTGGCGTTCAACCCCTTAATTGTAACTTGTAACTAGTACTGCCAAGGGCTTTGGCCAGCGCATTGTTTCGACCTCGGATGAAACAACCGAAAAGGGGTTTGGCCCGCGCATTGTGTCAACTGCAGTTGATATGCGGTTGAATGAACCATGTAAACAACCACAGTTGAAACCACCACATTTATCAGTATTAATAAAAGGAATCACCAAGGTTGAAACAACCAAAAAGGGGTTCAGCCTGCGCAATTTTTCAACTGGCTGTTCAAGTGCAATTGCATAGCGGGTCTGTGGAAATCAACTCCACAGGTCCAGCAGCAAGTTCTTCACACATTTTGGATACCTGGGAACAAGGAAGCACGGGTCACTGCTCTGAAAGCGCAAATGCTGGACAACGGGGGGTCTGGGGAACCATCAACAGAGGAGTGCAGTCCTTTATGGGAGCTGTCCGTGGGGTAGCACAGAGGGTTGCGACACGCTGGACTGGGAATTCTGGAGCTTCTGCGCGGGACATGGCTGTTCCCTTGAGCTGCAATCACCCACCACCTGAGGTACTGTTTCAACAAGGTGCACAGAATAGGTGGATGCCTGACCTGGATGCTCTTGAACTTCCAGAAGCTAATGACCTGTACCCTGTTGTGTGTGAGTTCATGCGCAAGCTGAATGTCCGGGCGTCACCTGGCTTTGACTGTATTGCTGCCCTTTTTATCAAGTATGCTGAGAAAGAGGTGCCAGCTGTTAATGGACATGGCGTTGAAAAGACGAACGTGCTGGCACCCTACTTTGCCCGTTCCTTTGCCTTGATGATGGAAAAGGCTCAGATCTCTGAGATGTGGAAGGCAGCCAAAGTAACGCCATTGCATAGAGAGGTCCTGTGCTGGATCGTCACGCCAGATATATGCAGTGCCAGATTTATGCTGCATTGTGAGCCTGAAGTTGGTTGAGTTAGTTGGAGGAGTATTTGATCCCATGCTCAGTTCAGCTATAGTTGTATTTGAGCACGTCAAAGACGAACTCGCAGTAATACCTTGTTTGCTCCTAGCGACCTTGTAACATGTACGCCAGGGAGTAGACCCCTCAAGCCCTTGGGGGGGGCAACAGGCGTGGCAGCGCCCAGTCAGTCCAGTCCAATCCAGTCCTCAGTCCAGTGTGAGTGCATCCGACAGCAGCTGCATGCAGCGCTGACTTTGCCTATCCACAGACTGAAACGAGAGAGAGAACGTGTAGGGA
>LFCJ01000517.1_pt1 | contig 24175 bp, 25 predicted proteins | sample 643141 | NCBI WGS metagenome assembly LFCJ01 (sample SAMN03766243, study PRJNA286221) | soda lake metagenome | biome: soda lake; feature: Kulunda steppe; material: water; isolation source: sample B1-Br-g2 brine of Lake Bitter-1 | place: Russia: Kulunda steppe | collected 2010-07
GCCGTCACGAGCACCGGCGTGACTGCTCGAGTCGACGGCGAAATCAAGGCGTTCTGTTGTGAGACGTGCCAGGCAGCCTACGAGAGACAGTACGACGCGTTTGCTGAGGATACCGACTGAGAGCGAGTGTGGGTGTCAAACACAGCCCGGGAGAAGGGAGCTCCACGGTCACGTGCTCTGTCGACCATCATCGACAGCAGAGCCGGGGAGTGGGAGTCTGCCGACCGCTATGGGTGCAAGAAAGATGACGGCAACGAGGATGGCGTACAGGGCTGCGAGGGCGGGCTCGAACGATTCGACGGTAGACTCAACCGACCGGCCGGCGGCGACGATGCCACCAGCGACGCCGACCAGAATAGCTCCTTCGAGTGGCGAGCGAAGCGGCGGCAACCGCTCGAGCCACCGGGTTGCGATCCAGCCACCGACCGCGCCGCCGAATCCAAGTATAGCATCGGTGCTCACACCGGTCACGACGAGCGCAGGGATCGACAGGCCGATGGCGATCGCAAACCCACGCTGTGGATCGTCGCCGACGAGTCGTGTGAGTGCAGCGAGAAAGACGATGCCGAGGAGTGTTCCGGCGATGACGTCGCCGACGTAGTGGACGCCGAGGACGACCCGTGAAACCGAGACGAGGATGGTAATCGTCCCAACGGCGAGGAGGGCCCGCCAGTCGCGGACCCGATCGAACGCGACGGCGAGTCCGCCGTAGACGACGACGGCGGCGAAGGCGTGACCGCTCGGGAAGCCGTACGCATCGGCCTCGAGGGGGACCAGAAACACCTCCTCGGGTGGTCGCGGGAGGCCGATCAATGCTTTGAGCGCGATCAGAAACGAGACACCGACGAAGGCATAGCTGACCGCGAGTGCCACCCGTCGACGGTTGGCACTCGAGAGCCAGAACAAAACGGCGAGCAGAATCATCGGTACCGTTGTCCCGCCGAGGGTGGTGACGGCGAGGAACAGATCGGCATAGCCGGCGGGAACGCTTTCGCGGATGATCGCACTCTGTTCTTCGAGTCGCATTCAGCAGCTATTTTTCGACCGTGAATATTCGAATCTATCGGTGTGTATCCGCGGAGTCAATCCGGTCGTCAGCGGCGTGCCCACTCGAGCATTCGCTCGTAGACGGGATCAGACGCCAGTGCCCGTGGGTCGCCGACGAGGACCAGCGCGCGTTTTGGCCGGGTGAGCGCGACGTTAATCCGGCGGTAATCCTCGAAGATGGGGCCCTCGAGCGTTCCCGTCGCGGTAAACGAGACGATGATCAGTTCCTGACTCGAGCCCTGAAATCGGTCGACGGTGTCGACGGTGACGTCCGCAGGAACCCGTGGCGAAATCGTCGACACCTGGGCGCGGAAAGGAGCAATAACGCCGATCTGGTCGTGGCTGAGTCCGGCGTCTGTGTACGTCTCGATCAGTTCGGCGATTCGGTCGGCCTCCTCGGCGTCAGTGTACTGCCCATTGTCGCCCTCGACGGCGACGAACGAGACGGGATCACGGAGGTCGGCTGGCAACTGATTTCGGGACACGCCTTCGAGGTCCTCGAGTGTGCGGCCGGCGACAGTTGCCTCGGCGGGTCGCAGGTCGCCGTCGTAGAACTCCTGGGAGGCAAAGTACTGGATCCGCTGGTTCATCCGGTACTGGCGGTCGAGCATGACACCGGCCTCGGGGTGGTCGTCGACGAGGCGCTCGAACAGCGACTCGGTCAGGTCGTTTTCGGCGCGGACGACCGGCGGGAGCTGTTCGTGGTCACCGACGAGGACGAACCGACTCGCCAGGTTAATCGCCGCAAACGAACCCGGCTCGGTCAACTGGGCGGCTTCGTCGACCAGCGCGACATCGAACGCCTGCTCTTTCATCTCACGGGAGCCACACGTCGCCGTCGTCGCCGCCACAACCTGGGCCTCCTCGAGGTCGGCTACCCGCCGTGTTGGATTGCCCGATCGCTCGAGTCGGTAGGCCTGCATATCCTCGCGAACGCCGCTTTCGGAGCCAACGCGGACGATTTGCTCGGGCTCGAGGACGCCCTCGAGTTGTTCGAGTGTCGCCTCGAGGGCGTTGTCGACGGCGCGATTGGTAAACGCAGACAGCAAGACGCGCTCGCCGCGTTCGACCATCGCGCGGATGGCGCTTGCGATGGTGTAGGTCTTGCCGGTGCCCGGCGGACCGTGGATCAGGGCAAAATCCTCGGCACCGACGGCCGCCCTGACTGCCTCGTTCTGGGCGTCGTTGTTATCGATGAACGTCTCCTCGATCGGCTCGAATTTGGGTGCCGTGCGGCCAAAGAGGACGTCTTTGCGTCGGCCGTCGCCTTTGAGCAAGAAGTCGTGGAGGGCAACGAGCAGCCGATCGGTCGTCAGTTCGGAAGGGTAGACGTCGAGTCGGCTCACCTCGACGGGCTCGTCGGCCGTCAACACGACTCTCTCATCCAGTCGTTCGATTCGAGCCAGTTCGGCGTTTCCCCGAACCGGGTGACCGTCGCTTGCAAGCACCAGATCACCTTCCCGGAGTTTCGAGCTCCCACCCGCCGTCCGTCGTGCCCGTAACTCCCATCGACCCTCCGAGAGCGCTGTCGCCTCGAGAAACTCGAGGTCGATCAGTGCCCGGTCGTCGTCGGCCCGTTCCTCGGCCGTCTGTTCCCAGAGTTTCGCGTACTCGCGGTGTACCTCTCGGCGTTCTTCCTCGATCGCCCGGTAGAGCCGCTTGAAGTACTCGCGTTCGTCTGCGGGGAGTGGAGTCCCGATCTGGCCGGCTTTCGACTCCTGGTCGAGTCGACCCGAGACGACCATGCAGGTGTCCTGTTCGAAACAGTACTCACACGTTGCGTTGCCCTCGTATCCCGTCGGCACCTCGCCGTTTGTCTCCATCGCGGCAATCTCGTTTCGCAGGCGGACGACGTATTTGAGCAGTCCATCGCCCATCGAGAAGTCCTTTGCCGGTGTCAGATCGCCCGTCTCCTCGTTGCGATCCAGCGCCGAATTTTTCGTATAGAGCAGGGTTCCGGTATCGACGGAGCCGCCGTGTTCTTCGAGCAGTAACCCATAACAGGCCGCCTGGACTTTGTCCTTGAATCGGGGCTCTTTGCGGAGGTTTTTCCCCGTCTTGAGTTCGACCGGCGCGCCCCGACGGATGGCATCAGCCCGTCCGCGAATGCCGAAGGTCTCGCTGATAAGCAACTGTTCGGAGCGCCACTGGTCTTCGTCGGTTAGCCGACCCTGCTCGAGCCAGCCTTCGATCGCCGCAGCGTTTTGCCTGACGTCTTCGGCGACGTCTTCGGGCGATTCGCCGAGCAATCCAAGCTGGAGTCCACGTTCGTCAACACGAGCGTCGATCGATTCCTCGAGATCCCGGCCACGCAACAGGTCGCCGAAGACTTCATGAACGATCGTTCCTTTCACAACAGGGTAGTTCAGCGGAACACCGGAGAGTTTGTTCAGATAATACAGCCGGGGACACTCCACCCAGTTACGGATTGCCGTCACGTTGACGAGAAAGGAGGGTTCGACGACGACATAAGATTCGCCCGTCGTCGCATACTGGGTCTCACCCCGATACTCGCGTTCGTCGGCGTCCGTGACCAGCAGTTCCATTCCGGGCTCGAGCAACTCGGCGGATTCAGTCCACTTATTCCACAAAGTAACGGTCCTCAGCGTCGCTTCGGCCGATTCGGCGGTGACGCCCCCATCGGCGAGTGTCTCCCCGCACTCGAGGAGTCGAACGGGGACCTCCGCGAGGTCGCTCTCGCCATAGCTGGTCGACACCGAGCGTACCGTAACGTCGTCCGCGACGATTCCGCGTACGTCCACGACTTTCGTCACGGGCGAGCAGTCAAAAACGCTATCGGTCGCCGAAGCCGGCCTCGAAGGCGTCGGTCGGCGTAACCCGTGTTTACCGAATTCGTCGTCGGTTTGGCGACTGAAACGGTCGCGGCCGATTTAGCCCGGTCGGTCGAAACACCGTGTATGTCCGATGGTGACGACCGCAAAGCGGAGCCAGCCCCCGAGGCGACGAATCCGGCCGAGGAAGCGTCGGCGGACATCGACTCGGGAACCGGCGTCGGCGACCGGCCAAGCGATGGCCACGACCCGCGAGACGAGTCCACCCAGATCGCAACCGAGGAACGTCGCCGACAAGCCGGGTTCGTCAGCGCACTCATCGCCGCTATCGGAGCCTGGGTTGCCCTCTCGGTGCTCATCTTCGACGTTGGCGGGGCGTCGCTGTGGAACAACGTCCTCGTCGGGGCGTTTGTCTTTCTCGCTGCCGGCTACAACGCCGTTCGACTCCGACGGGATACCCCGACAAGCCTCGGTGTCGCCTCGCTGGTCACAATGTTAGGTCTCTGGCTGATCCTCTCCGCCGCCCTCTTTGGAATGCTCGGCACCCTCTTTTGGAGTACGCTTGGCTCTGGGTTCCTCATCGCCGGACTTGCAGGATACAACGCCTACGAATCCCACGAGATCAGAGCCGTCGCCACGGGCGATGTGAGCACCTGATCACGAAAAGACGGTTTCCGTCGTTGATCCGGTATCCGGACCACCCGCTGATGAACAGAGCGAGTGGTACACAACGTCTTGCCAGCCCAAATCGAGTGGTATGACTCGAGCAGAGTTAATCTAGCTCCTCTCGGGAAAAACTCAACCCCAAATATATGCACAGATATTGCTGTGGCGATATTTATATGCTGGTTGCTGGGGGGATAGGCTATGGAATCTGCGACACGTGGGAGCGTCGTCGTCCCAGCAGCCGCCTCGAGTTCGATGGCCTGTCTCCGATCGCTGGGTGCCCGCGACGTTCGGACGATCGTAATTTCCGAACAGAAGACTGCACCCGAATTTGTCTCGCGGTACTGTGATGAACGGTATACGGTCCCAAATCCGAAAACCGACTTTCGGGAGTACGTCTCCGCCCTGTTGGCGCTTGCCGAACGTCCCGACGTCCGGGCGATTACCCCCATCCGGGAGGCAGACGTCTGGGCACTCTCGCGCTATCGGTCAGCGTTCGAAGACCACGTACGGCCGCTGTGGCCCACCCGCGAGACACTCGAGTCCGTCTACGACAGGGTTGCACTGATGGAGACGGCAACGGAAGCAGGCGTTGCCGTTCCCCGGACAGAACGACTGGACAGGGCCGACGATTGGGACTGCGAATCGATCGTCAAACCCCGGTATGCGATCCTCACCGACGACTACGTCGACACCGTCCCCCCTGGAGAGATCGACCATCCCGGATCGGTACGATACCTAGAGCCCGGGAGAGAACCGGATCAAGACGCCTATGTCGAGGAGATGGGCCACGTGCCGATCGTCCAGGAGTTCATCCCGGGCGAGGAGTACGCCCTCTGGGCGCTGTACGACCACGGAGAGGTCGTCGCAACCTGCCAGAAACGCCAGCTTCGGGGCTACTCCTACGCCGGAAACACGAGCGTTGCCCGACAGACCACGGTCGACCCCGACCTCGAGACCGCAGGCCGCAACCTGCTCGAGGAACTCGACTGGCATGGCCCCGTCTCAGTACAGTTCGTCCGCAACGAAAACACCGGCGAGTTCACGTTACTCGAGATCAATCCACGCTTTTGGGTCTCGCTGTCCTGTCCGATCGTCGCCGGCGTCGATTTCGCATACTACTACTGGCAACTCGCTTGTGGCGACCCCGTCGATCCCCCTGAGTCGTACGATGTCGGAGTCACGACGCATCTGACTCGTGGTGAACTGGTGTATCTCCTCAGTATCCTCCGGGAAGACAATCCGCTGGTCGAACCGCCGTCGCTTCCGGCCGCGACACGCGATGTCCTCCGTTCTGTGCTTCGCCACCCACACTTCGAATACCTCTCTGTGAGCGATCCCATGCCGTTTCTCCGGGACCTCATAAATGGAATAACCGACTCGATACCACCACTCTTGGGACCCCGTTTGCCGTCTCCTCACTCACTCGAGGACCGGCCAGCTGTCGATGATCGTACACGAGAATTCGAGTCTTGATACTATCGGCTACGGCAGTCGCTCTCCATAGTACTTCGTCAAGCGTCGACTGATGCGTCGAACCGACACCCGTCGACTGGTTCGACCCATCAGTTCAGGCTTGCCAAAGCACTAGCACGTATTTGGGAGGCCAGCGGAGTACGTATTTAGGAGGCCAGCGTGAGATCATCGTATGGAATACGAGTACGCCATCGTGCCAGCCAGCGAAACCATCTCGACGTACGCCGAGGAGGGCTGGCGGCTCGTCGAGACACTCGAGCAGAACGGAACGACCGAGAAACTGGTCTTCGAGCGACCGGCAGCCTAACCCAGGATAGGGACGTGCCTTCGAAAGCCGACTCCTCGATCAGTCACCCAGCCCGTGGCCGACTGTGCTGGATCCGTTAGCTACTTTTCTTCCCTGTCCTAAGCCCGGGTAATGGAACTTCTCGAGCGCCGTCGGGCGCTGATCGAAGAGCGTCTTATCGAGGTCGTCGACGGGGTCGAACCCGAGACGCTCAGTTCGGAAGTTCGCCACGTCACGCTCTCGGGGGGCAAACGGGTGCGACCGATGGTGACACTGCTCTCGTGTGAGACGGTCGGCGGCAACGCCGAGGACGCGGTGGACTTCGGTGTGGGGATCGAACTCGTTCATGCGGCGTCGCTCGTGATCGACGACATTATCGACCGCTCGGAGCTTCGCCGCGGAACCGCAAGCGCCTGGGCCGAGTTCGGTCACGGGCCGGCGATCATCACCAGCGACGGCCTTCTCGGTGAGGCGTTTGCACTCTTTCTGTCCGATCCCGACGCCACCCGCGTCGTCGCCGAAGCGATGGTCGAACTCGGCGTCGGCGAGGCAACCGAACTCTCCGCGAAACCGACGACCGAAGCCGAGTACATGACCCTCGCGAGACGAAAAACGGGTGCGCTTTTCAGAGCGGCGGCAGAACTCGGCGCAATCGCTGCCGACTCAGATCCCGTCACGGTCGAAGCACTCGGCGAGTACGCCGAACGCGTCGGCATCGCCTTCCAGATTCGCGACGACGTCCTCGACGCGGTCGCTGATGCCGACGAACTCGGCAAACCGACCGGCCACGACGCCGCCCTAGAGCGACCATCGCTCGTCCAGGTGACCGATCTCACCCCCGAGGAAGGCACCGCTCGTGCACGGGCAGAAGCTAACGCCGCGATCGAGGCACTAGATCGTATCGATGTCGTCGACTCCGCTGCAGAGACCTACTTACTCGAGCTAGCCGAATTCGTCGTCGAACGCGAACGCTAGTGCTTTGGCAAGCCTGAACTGATGGGTCGAACCAGTCGTCGGGTGTCGGTTCGACACATCAGTCGACGCTTGGCGGAGTACTAGCTCGAGGTTGGGAGAAACCTACACGCGCTCAGCGTTGTGTCGGCCACTCCTATCGGTGTACCAGGACTCGAGAATCGCAAAGGCGAGCGTGCTGACGATCCCCAACAACGTCCCGCCGGTCAGCGCCGCCGCGAGATAGCTTACGTCTGCCTCGCCGAGGAAAAAGGCACTAACTGCGTGTAAGACGATTGCGATCGAGAGGACGTAGAAAGGCGCGTTCAGATAACGCCACTCGAGAGTGCCTGCGATATACTCGTCGGTGATCTGGCCGAGGCTAGTCGTTATGCCGGCGGCGGCGAGCCACTGGATCGAGCCGTAGACGATCGCCGCGAGCATGACCGGCGCGCCGAGGTCTCCCCGGACTGCTTCGACGCTCTCTAGGGTGTTGACTCCGCTGACCCCACCGAGAACCAACAGCGTCGCGGCGACGACGTACGCAAGCAGCGTCGTTCGCCCGGCATAGAGTGAGCGCCGAGCCTGCTCGACGATCGAATCCAGCCGATCACCGAGACCAAGCCCCCTCGAGATGAGATACAATCCGAGCAACGCCGAGGTCGTCCCGAGGACAAACCCCGGCATCTCGAGGGCACTGCCGATCAATGCGAGTGGATAGATCAACAACAAGATTCCGAGCGGAATCAGGACCGTCCCCCGGGTTTCGGGGTCATCGAGTACCTGCTTGATCGTATAATACATCGACTCGAGGTTCTGGGCCTGGCGAACGACCACGCGATTGACACCGTCGATGGGGACTCGAGAGCGGATCACCGGGATCACGGACTCGTCCTGTGCGCCGTCAGTGATGAGAAGTGTGGTGACATCTTCGGCCGTCGAGAGACTCGCGAGGACGGTGTCGACCTCCTGGCCGACTTTCCGGTTTGCCTCGACATCGCCGCCGTCGGTACCAGTGACGACTGCAACCTCGACGCTTTCGTCTCTGGCCTCGAGGTCGTCGTAGACGTGCAGTCCCTGAAAAATGACGTTTACGTCTGAATCTTCTGGGTCTGCGGTCGCGAGCGCGACGGCTGCCTCCTCGACCGACTCACGGCCGATGACCGGCGTCGAAAAGCCAGTCTTCCGGCCGAGGTCGTCATCGAGGTCGACACACAGGACCAGCAACATTGGTTCGTGGTTCGATACCGCGGTATTTCCATCTTCTGGAGGGCTCCCTTCGGTCGCCCTCAGTTATTTTCGCACAGCTTTTGTAAACCCGGCCAGTATCACCTAACGAATGATCTCGAAGGGCTGTGAGCAGTGCGCGAAAGGCGGAAAGATGGTCATGTTCGTCTATGGCTACTGCGACCAGCGCGATTGCTTTTACTGCCCACTCGGGGAAAACCGAAAGAACGTCACTGACGTCTACGCCAACGAGCGTCTCGTCGAGTCCGACGAAGACGTCATCACCGAGGCCAAACGGATGGACGCCCTCGGGACCTCGATTACCGGCGGCGAACCCCAGGAGGTGCTCGACCGAACCTGTCACTACCTCTCGTTGCTCAAAGACGAGTTCGGCGAGGACCACCACACGCATCTCTACACCGGCATCACAGGGGGCCGAGAGAACATGCGCCGGCTCGCCGAGGCCGGCCTCGATGAAATTCGGTTCCACCCGCCACTCGAGTTGTGGGGTGAGTTACACGGCACCGAGTGGGAAGAAATTCTCTATATCGCTCGCGAGGAAGGCCTTACGCCCGCGTTCGAGATTCCGGGCATCCGGCCCGAACCCGAGTTCCTCGAGTTTTTAGACGAGGGGGCCGCCGAATTCTGTAACATAAACGAGTTCGAGATGTCCCAGGGCAACTACCGCCGGATGCAAGAACAGGGCTTCGAACTTAAAGAAGGCCACATGAGTGCCGTCGAGGGCTCCCGTGAGGAAATTCTGGATGTGATGGGCGACCACGAGAAGGTCTACTTCTGTACGTCGGTGTTCAAAGACGCCGCCCAGCACCGCCGCCGGCTCAAACGGATGGCTCGAATCGTCCGCCGAGAGTTCGACGACATCACCGACGATGGCACCCTCGTCTACGGCAAAACCTACGCCGACCCCGAACGTTTCGAAGCCCTTGGCGTCCCCGAAGAGTTCTATACGGTCAAATCGAACCACGTCGAAGTCGCCTGGTGGCTACTCGAGGAGATGATCGAGGAAGGCGACGTAGACGACGGTGAAATCGTCGAACAGTATCCAAGTTACGACGGGCAAGTAGTCGAGCGGACGCCGCTGGTTTGATTCCGCGAGGGAGGGGACCGACCGAGCGGCGTTTTGCTCGAGCTTTTTTAGCGAGTAGTGAGCGGAGCGAGCTCGAGCGGAAACGGTCGTGAATTTATTATTTTGACAGCGAGAGCATAGCTCATGGAACTGACACGCCGGACGGCGGTGCTCGTGATGATCAGCACACTCGCTGGCTGTACAACACCACGAGGGGACACGGCGTCGGAGGATGGGAGATCCGTTTCGGAAGACAGCCTCTATCACGTCTCGACGATCGATGCACTCGAATGCGGACACTTCTCGGACGAGACCACCATCGGTGATCTCCTCGAGAACGGCGGGTTCGGTCTGGGGACGGTCGATGGGGTCGATGGCGAACTGGCCATCGTCGATGGGGAGGCCTACGCCGTCCGAGGCGATGGATCGGCTGTCGAGGTCGACCCCGAGACGACGACGCCGTTTGCGGCCGTCACCGAATTCAGATCCGAGAAGACGGTCGAACTCGACTCGGTCGACAGTTTCGAAGCGTTCGACGCACAGTTGACACCAGAACTCCCACGGACCGACCACTTCTATGCACTCGATATCACGGGCGAGTTCTCGTTCCTGCGGACCCGCAGTGTCGAGGGACAGATCGAGCCCTACCCGACCTTAGAGGAAGTCCTCGAGAACGAGACGATCTTCGAATTCGAGGATACGAGCGGAGATATGCCAACGTTTTATATCCCGAAACAGTTCGACGACATCCATCCGCCGGGCTACCACGCCCACTTCGTTACCGACGACCGTGATGGAGGCGGTCACGTGTACGATTTCCGGGCCAACTCGCTTACCGTCGAGATTGCACAACTCGAGTCGGTGACGGTTGAGCTGCCCGAGCGCGAGGTAGCGCAGTATCCGCCTTGTTAATTACCGAGCACCCGTCTCGAGTAACACGTCGAGATGGTGGACGACCGCGGTAAGTTCGCTACACTCGAGTTGTGTGTGTCGAACGTCGAGCCAGCCCTCGAGATCGGCTGGGTCGAGCGTTTCGGTGGGGTAGTCTTCGAGTGCGCCGCCGATCGTCTCCAGTAGGTGTTCGAGGACGATGGCGTCGTCGTGTGGGTAGCCCTCGTCGTGAGGTCGGATAAGCCAGTCCATCCCGCCGGCAGCGAGGACGTCGAAGCCGGCCTCGGGGGCTACACGAAGGAGATCACGGCCCCCAGTAGAACTGCCGGGCTGGTCTCGGATCTCGTCCATGTGGTGGTGATAGAGCCGTTCGATTCGGTCGTCGATATCGTGGCTGGGGGCGAATTTCGTCGCGCCGTCGAACGTACACGGGGCAAAGAGGAGCCCATCATCGTCGAGAAGCCCTCGAAGGTCCGAAAGCGCAGGCTCGAGGTCGACGAGGTCGAGGACTGCGGCTGCGATGACGGCGTCGGCTTCGTCACTCTCGAGGAAGGCATCGCCGGTCTCGAGGGTGATCTCGAATCGCTGTCCGTCGTCGCTCGTGGCGACGATTCGGTCTGCTCGGTTGTCGATGGTGTAGCCAGCCTCGATGAGCCACGCCGGAAGCTGTGTTCGTGCGGCGTCGATGCAGGCAGGGTCAAGGTCGATGGCACGGTAGGAGACGGGGACCGAGAACGACTCCCAGCTTGCGAGTCGGGCGATCATCGAGCCGACACCGGGTCCAACCTCGACGATGCGAAGCGAGTCTTCCGCACGGTCCTCGAGGCCGGCAACGAACTGAGACCAGACACCTCGGTCGAGTGTGCGGTCCTCGAGGCTCCGTTTTGCGGCGAGGTAGGCGATTTTCGACGGCATCTAACACTCGCGGACGTGGCCAACGGCGGCGATGTCGTCTTCCTCGAGGCGAATCTCGAGTTCGGTCGCTGCCGGTGGGTCAAGTCGCTCGAGGAGGCGATCTCCAAGGATTCGCCCAAAGCGTTCGGCGCTCGGATTCTTCCCCTCGAAGGCGGGCATATCGTTCAGCGTCCGATCCCGGACGCCGTCGACGACGGCCTCGAGTGCCTCGATCACGGCATCGATGTCGACGAGGTAGCCATACTCGCCGAGTTCGGGGCCGCGAAAGGTTGCCTCGACGGTGTAGGTGTGTGAGTGAAGCGTTCCCTCCGGGCCAGGGTCGGGTACTGTCAGATAGTGTTGGGCCACGAACGTTCGAGAGACTGTAACGGAGTACATGCGTTGGCGTTGTCGGGAACTGACTTAATTGCCCGGCGTTGGTAACTGCCCGGACACGTTTCGTGACGCTTCGAGTCTCCTCATCACGAGAGTTCGAACGATGCTAAATCGTTCTACTATATCATGATAAACCAAAAACAATAACTCCCTGCGGATGGAACATTCCAACTGGAACTCATGTATAATTCGATACTGTATCCAACCGACGGGAGCGAAGGCGCAGAGCGTGCGTTCGAGCACGTCAAACAGCTCGGAATGCAGTTCGATGCGACAGTACACGTCCTCTTTGTCGTCGATTCGGGCTTCGGCGAGACACCGATGCGCGTCGGGAAAGACGACGACGGCGAGTGGACCACTGGAATGGTCACACGCCCGAAAGAAAATCCACCCGAAACAGGGATGTTGAAAAGCGAAGTGAACCTGACTGATGTCCTCGAGCGCGAGGGGAAACAGTTCACCAGTGGCGTCGCCGACCGGTTGGCCGATGTCGGAGTCGATGCGACTGCGGCGTGTCGGGTCGGCGTCGCCCCAAAGGTAATCATTGACTATGCCGAGGGTACCGATATCGATGTCATCGTTATGGGGACTCACGGCCGAAGCGGACTCGATCGGCGACTGATCGGGAGCGTGACCGAAAAGGTCGTCAGAGAGTCACCTGTGCCGGTGTTGAGCGTTACACTCGAGGACACCAGCTAAACCGACAGGGGCCACCCTGTCTACCGGTGTACAACGCTCTATATGACGGGTCCCGTTTCTGTGACAGGAGCGGGGAATTTCACGAGCCCAAACCGTTTACTACCCATAGCGTTACGTAGCGGGCAACGATGGTCGATCAGGGGCAACTCGTTATCGCCGCCAACGTCTCCGCAGCAGTCATTTCGTTGGCGCTTGCCTTCTATGCTCATCGACAGACCGGAAAGCCGGTCGCCAGCGAATTTCGAAACTACATGCTCACGGTTCCGGTCTGGGCACTTTCACAGGCGGCGATGATGCTTGATGTCTCGCCGGGAGCCGCCGTCTGGAACATCGGTCAGGAAATCGGTGCGGGTATGGTTGCAATTACGTTTATCGTGTTCATCGCAAAGTACACCCAATCGCGGTGGCTCGACCGTCGGTCGGTCATTACGTTTATGTGGATGCTGTTTGCGGTGACTATTTCGCTCGGACTCACCGCTCGGTTCCATGGACTGGTCATACCCCCGACCGTCGACAGCTACCGGGAGTACGTGCTTTTCGTCCGACCGGTCGACGGCTTCTGGCTCCTCTATACGGTGATCATGTACGGGTTGCTCACAGCAGCACTCGGGAGCCTACTTCGGTTTCTGTTCGATTCGACCAACATATTCAGAGTACAGACTGGCATAATTTTTGGGAGTTCGCTGGCTGTTATTCTCGCGACGATCGCGTTCGTAAGCGGTACTTCGCTCCATCCGTCGATGAACCTCGGCCCTGCACTCCAGGCACCGCTCGGTGTCGCTATTGGATTGGCTATCTATCGGTATGACTTTTTGACAATCGTCCCACTTGCACAGGACACCATCATCGATACCGTCGACGATCCGATTGTCGTCCTCGATACGAACGGACGGGTTACATACGCAAACGACGCGGCTGCAACCGTCGGGATCACCGATACCGATCACGGCGCTTCGATCCAGAACCTTCATCCAGAACTTGCAAACACACTCGAGAGCGACGACGCTACGTTCGAGATATCGGGTCAGACCATGCGAGGGGATGGGGGCACCGACCGCACAGACAGTGCAACCGACGACGGCGAGTCACCTCGAGCGTCAGAATCGTTCCAGCCACGATGGTATACGGTGAGTGAGACACCGATTGCCGACCAGTACGGCGTCAGGCGTGGTCGAGTCGTCGTCTGTTCTGATGTCACCGAACAGAAACGACGCGAACAGAATTTAGAGCAGTTTGCGAATATCGTCAGCCACGACCTCCGGAACCCACTCAACGTCGCCTCGGGGTACGTAGAGGTCGCCCGCGAGCAACCCGATACCGACGGAGCCTTAGACGAAATCGAAAGATCACACGATCGAATGGGCCGTATTATCGACGAACTGTTGGTCTTGAGCAAACACGGCTATGGCGAGTTCGAACCGACATCGCTCGACCTCGAGACGGTTGCCACCGAGGCCTGGGCGAACGTCGCTTCGGGGGACAGTTCACTCCTCGAACCCGAGGAAGATTCGAAGCCGATTCTCGCCAACAGAGACCAGCTGTTGGCGATCTTAGAGAACCTCTTTCGAAATGCGATCGAACACAACGACCGTCCAGTCGACATTCGGGTCGAACGAACGACTACGGGGTTCGTCGTCGCCGACGATGGCGTCGGCATTCCTGAAGACGAACGCGATTCTATTTTCGAAGCTGGGGTTACGAACCACGCCAGTGGAACTGGCTACGGACTTCACATCGTCGAGCAGTTCGCGACTGCCCACGGCTGGGACGTCCACGTGACGGAGTCGACTGCCGGGGGAGCCCAGTTCGAGTTCGTCTGTTCCGCCTAGAAATGAGGTCGGCGGTCGGTAATCTAGAGCTGGAGGATGGTTCACGTCCCTGTAGTGACGTGGGCCCTACGCGCTACGGACGGTTTTTGATTCGACACTCGCTCGTACTCGAGTGACTTTTTTGACTGGAGCCAGAGGCCGTCTGTATGAAAGAACAACTCCCGCCGGCTGCACGAGAGAAATACCAGGAAATCGAAGCGCTACAGGACGACGCTGAAGCCGTCGTCGCAAAGAAACGAGATGCCGAAGACAGGCTGTCCGACGCCGAAGCGGCCCTCGAGGCACTCGCCGAGGTCGACGACGAGACGCTGATTGTTCGTTCCGTTGGCAGGGTTCGCCTGCCGGCCGACCCCGAGGAAACGACGGCCGACCTCGAGGCAGAAGTCGATCGACTCGAGACACGGATTGAGACGCTCGAGACGAGAAAAGAAGAGTTAGCAGAGGCATTCGAGGACCGAAAACGGGAGATCAAGCATCTGCTTGGTGTTCCCGGCGATTCGATATAGGGAGCCATAGATCGCTCGTAGGGAGTCAGCAATCAGTTGGTAACGACAAGATCCCGCCCGGACATCGAGCGGTAATCAGCTTCTCGGTTACGCGGCGACCTCGTTGATTCCCGACTGGATCAAAAACCACGACGCAGGTGGGAAGAAAATGAACAGCACGAACAACACCACACTGCTCACGCTGGTCACTGCTTCGGCGTCACTCGAGTGTTTCCAGAGGAAATACAAATTGATGATCGGGATGATTAGGCCGATGGTCCGGACGATTGGATTCAATTCGGCATCGGTCCCATCGTTAAACTGAACGCTGGTTTTGTAGAACCAGTAAATACAGTAAAACCCGAGTGTAACGATCGCGAGTAGCGCTTGAATGCTGAGCGATCCCTTCTGAAAGGCTGATGAATTGGTAACTGTAGCCATTGCAGACGGATATAGATTCCCGAAGAGGTATAAATCAAACGATATTATAGATGGCAAATTTATAGCTTTAGATAGACTATATCGACTCTCGAGTCACCAATCCACCGACGGGGGTTTGTGCATCGAAGTCGATTAGTGTGTGGTACCACCAGTTCGAGTATGTCTCCTGCAGAGTACAGGACGTATCTCGTCACCCAGCAGTCGCTGTCGGCGGGTCGATCGACACTCGAGATCGTCGAGGCGGCAATCGACGGCGGCGTCGACGTCGTTCAGTTACGTGAGAAAGAAACTGATGCCGAGTGGCGCTACGAGTTGGGGCTTGAGCTACGCGAGCTAACGGCCGACGCCGGGGTCGACCTGCTGGTCAACGATCGCATCGATATTGCACAGGCGATCGACGCTGACGGCGTCCACGTCGGCCAGTCGGATCTACCGGTAGGCGTCGCTCGCGAACTGCTGGGTCCCGACGCAATTATCGGCTGTTCGACGTCAACACTCGAGGAGGCCAGACAGGCCGCGGCGGAGGGGGCTGACTATCTGGGGATCGGCACCATCTACGGGACGACGTCGAAAGACGTTGCGACGCAGAAAGATGGCGTCGGTCCCGAGCGTGTCAGCGAAATTATCGAGGCTGTCTCGCTCCCGGCTGTCGGCATTGGCGGCATCACGGCCGACAACGCTGGCCCGGTCGTCGAGGCAGGTGCGACGGGCGTCGCTGTTATCTCTGAGATTACCGCAGCCGACGATCCACAGGCGGCGACCGAAGCGCTTGCGTCGGCCGTCGAAACTGCAAGGTACCGGGACGACGGACGGAGAGACGATGACTGACCTCGGTTCGATCGATCCGACCGATATCGACCTCGCAGCCTCACTCGAGCGACTGGCCGAGACACAACCGCTCGTCCAGTCGATCACGAACACGGTGACCATCTCCGATGTCGCCAACCTCGTTCTTCACTGGGGAGCGCTGCCCGTGATGGCAGATTCACCCGGCGATGCCGCCGAGATGGCCGCAGCCGCCGACGCGCTGGTACTCAATATTGGACAGGTTCCCGACAGTCGCGTCGAGGCAATGTGTGAGGCCGGGGAGACGGCGACCGACCGCGGGATTCCGATCGTTCTCGATCCCGTCGGCGTCGGGTCGACACCCACACGCGATTCCGTCGCCGAGCGCTTGCTTTCGGAACTCGAGTTCGCCGCGATCAAGGGTAACTACGGCGAGATCAGCGCGCTTGCGGGTGTCGAAGCTGACGTCAAAGGCGTCGAATCTGTCGGCCAGTACGACGAAATCGAGGCGACCGCCCGGTCGCTTGCCGACTCGACCGGTTCGACTGTCGTCGCAAGCGGCGTCGAGGACATCGTTGCTGACGCCAGTGGGGCCGTTCGGGTCACAGTCGGCCACGAGATGCTCGGCTCGGTCGTCGGCACCGGCTGCATGCTCGGGGCGACCGTCGGGGCCTTCTGTGCTGGCGGAATAGACGGGATTGCCCCGCTCGAGGCTACCCTCGCGTTCGGTCTCGCTGGTGAACACGCCGCCGACCTCGAGTACGCTGGCCCCGGTAGTTATCGAACGAACTTTCATGATGCCGTCGCTGGCCTCTCCTCCGAGCACGTCACAGCGATCGATCTCGACGACCGCCTCTATCCGGTTGGGTAGTTATCAGTATCCCAGATAACCTCTGGACGCTCGTAGCGAGTGTGTCACTGGCAATCGGGGAAACGGTTGTCGACGCTTGGCGGAGTACTAGGTGGCATACAGCGAGTATGCAATCACCAGAAAGCCGGCGAGCATCAACAGGCTCTCGAGGAAGATTCCCATCAACAAAGAGACGTTGAGCAGTTCATACAGCGTCCCGGCAAGCACCAGCCCAAGGGTAACGAGCCCAAAGCCGGCGGCGAGCAACCCGAGTGACCGATGGGCAGCCCGCCGGTAGGCCCGGTAGGCGAGAAACGTAATGAGCCCACCCACGAGTAGACTCAGGGTCTTGACGACGGTGAGGGCAATCGAGGTTGTGGCCCCTGCGGCCTCCGGGTTCATTTGTGTCTCACACAGAGATTTACGACCATGATAAAGTAGTTTATCGTTCGCCGGTCGGAGAAGGGTTTTGTCGCTGCCCGCACACCGACCAGTATGTCACGACTTGTCGAACTCGAGGGAACGAAACCACGAAAACTCGAGCCCGAGGACATCGACGACGAGAACGGCGACGTTGCGGTCTGTCAGTGTGGCCTCTCGGAGTCATTTCCGTTCTGTGATGGCTCCCATCGTCAGACGCAGGACGAAGCGTCCGACCGGACGTACGTCTACGAGGGCGGTGAGCGCCGGCTGCTTGCAGACGTGGTGACCGAACCGGAGCAACCAGTCAAGGACGGATGAGGCCGAGTTGGGTACTATTACTGCCGCTGATATGACCGGCTTACTCATATCGAGCGCACGGAGTTTGCGACCACAATCACGCTGCTGGCTGCCATCGCGAGGGCAGCAAACAGCGGATTCAGTAGGCCGGTTAGTGCAAGCGGGATAGCAATCGCGTTGTACGTAAACGCCCAGCCGAGGTTCTGTCGAATACGGCGGTTCGTTCCTGCCGCGATCGAGAGGGCATTGTCGACAGCTGCGAGGTCGTCACCGACGATGACGGCGTCGGCGGCGTCGGTCGCGAGTTTCGTCCCGCTTCCCATCGCGATACCGACGTCCGCGGCCGCTAACGCGGGCGCATCGTTGCTCCCATCACCAACCATCGCAACGGGACCCCGAGTTCGGAGTCGCCGAACCGTTTCGGCTTTCGCTTCCGGTGGTACGCCCGCAAACACCTCGTCAACGGCATCGACCGCCCGAAACCGATCGGCTGCAGCCCCTTCATCACCGGTGAGGACGATGATTTCTCGCCCGTCACCGAGTGAGTCGACCGTCTCACGCCATCTCGAACGGGGAGCGTCCCCAACGACAATCACGCCCCGCGTTCGCCCATCCCAGCCGACAGCGACCGGGACGTCTCCGGCCGCTCGAGCCGTCTCGATTTGTGACTCGAGGTCGGCCGGAACCGACAGCCCCTTGCCCTCGAGCAGTTCGGGGTGGCCAACGACGACGTGCTCGCCGTCGACGCTTCCACTGACACCCCGGCGGTCGCGTTCGAAGCCCTCGACAGCGGCCGTTTCGAGATCCGGAGTCGCCTCGACGATGGCATCGGCGATCGGATGCTCGGAGAGCGCCTCGACACGTGCGGCTCGGGCAAGCAGATCGGCCGCCTCGGTGTCGTCCCCGTCGCCGCCGTCAGCGACGGCAGTGTTGCCCTCTGTGCGAACGTCGACGACCGACATGGTCCCCGTCGTTAGCGTCCCCGTTTTGTCGAGGACGACGACCTCGATGTCGGGTGCATCCTCGAAGAGCGTCTCGGCGGCAACGACGATCCCTCGTTGTGCGGCATCGCGGACACCCGCCGCGATGGCAAGCGGGGTCGCCAGCCCGAGTGCGCACGGACAGGAGACGATGATGACTGTAAGCCCGACCAGAAGCGCCGCCGAGAGCCCACTGCCGGTCGCAAGCAACAGAAGCGTCACTCCGGCTGCAAGTGCGAGGACGAGCGGGACGAAAATCGTCGCCAGTTTATCAGCTAGGCGCTGGACACCGGGGCGGGCACTCTGGATCGACCAGAGCAACGAGACGAGATGATCGAGCGTGCTTTCGGCTCCCTCGCCGACCTCGACGATTACAGGTGCGTCGGTGACGACGGTGCCACCCCTGACGAACGCCCCCGGTTCCTTGCCCACCGGCATCGACTCGCCGGTAACGAGTGACTCATCGACCGACGCTTCGCCCTCGACGACCGTGCCATCGAGTGGGACCCGTTCGCCGGGTTTGACCAGCAGCCGGTCACTGGGCTCGACCGCCTCGAGTGGGACTGTCTCGCCACCCTCGCGGCGGGCTTCGTCGACCTGCTGTTCGGTGAGGTCGGTAAGCAGGTCGGTCGCACGGCGTTTGATCCGGCCCTCGTAGTAGGTGCCGGCGGTGACGGCAAGGACGATAGCGACGCTGACGTCGAAGTAGAGATCGGTGCGGCCAAGCCCCATCGCCAGTGTGCTATATGCGTACGCGCCAAGCGCTGCCGTCGCGACCAGCAGGTCCATGTTGGGGACGCCTGCCCGGAGGCTGACGTAGGCCCCACGTAAGATCGGATAGCCGGTATAAAACAGGACGAACGTGGTCATCAGCCAGATATTGACGGCGACGTACAGCCCATCGTAACCGCCGAAGTCCGCAACCGGCTCGTAGCCGAAGTAGGTCGGATACAGAAACACGCCGTACCAAACCATCACCATCATCCCGAAAAGACCGCCACCGATGAGAAACTTCACCAGCGCCTGCCCCTCATCAGAGCGTTCTGTCCTCTCGCCTCGCTCGTGGGCACGATAGCCGTAGCCGGAGAGTCGGTCGGGAAGCTCGGTCGCGTCGACCGACTTGGGATCGTAGATAATACGGGCAGTCTCGGTCGCATAGCTCGCCTCGATGCCAACGACGCCTGCGACCGTCTCGCCTTTGGTCTCGAGAAACGCCTCGCAGGTCGAACAGTGCATCCCCTCGATCCCCAGAAACGCCTCCTCGAGGCCCTCGGCTTCGAGGTCGACGTCGGCGAGTCGGCTCGAATCAGTCTCGGCACGCTCACGGACGTCTTCGCGTCCGATACCGTCGGTCGACTCGAGGGCCTGGTGGACCTCGAGACAGCCCTGACAGCAAAACACACCGTCGACGCCGGGATCAGTATATGATTGTGCTGGCACTGGAAGCCCACAGAGTGTACAGCCGTCGTCTGTCGGTGGCTGGCACTCGGCGGAGTCAGGGGCAGTAAGATCAGCTTGTCTGGGGGGTGTGGTCATACGGCAGTTACAACAGTGTATACGTGATTACTCGAGGGATAGACACGGTTACGAGGCTGTGCCGTGGTCGCCGTGGCCCTCGACGGGAGTGAACGCGATGAACAAAAGCCCGAGGATGATCAGGACGTTGATCGCAGAGATGACTCCAGCGTTTACCGAACTCTCGAGTCCGTACCACGCAAGTGGAAGCAGGGCAAAAAGCCCAACAATAAGGGCATGACGTGGGGTAAGCGACGTACTGGCCATACCGAATCCTGGGTATAGCGGTTATTTAAAACCCCTACCCATTCTCAGTGTGTTGGAACTATCCTCGTTTGTAAGATAGGGCCTATACCTATGCCATCGTATGAGTTCGGAGACTGAACCACCCGCATCCAGTCAGGAGGCTGGGGGAGGGCACGTTGATGGGCCGATTCGTGAAATCGGTCACGACGAGTACGATCCGGTGGGGACGCTCGCCTTGATCGGGTTGTACTTTCTGATATTGGTTGCACTGTGGTTTTTCATGTACTTCGTTGAGTTCATCGGAAACGATCCGACCGTCGTTGGATCGATTCTGGGTGGGGTGATGGTCGCGTGAACATTCACACCTACGAGAAGCTGTGGTTGATCGGTGCAATGTTGTTGATCGTCGGCTTTATCGCGACGATTACCTACGGCTCGGTCGGACTCGGGATCGCGATGATTGACGACTCCGAAGAGACGATCGACCCGAGCGACATCAGCGACGACGACCGTTTCTCCGATCCACGCGTCGAGCAGGTCGGTGACAACGAGTACGAAGCCTACGTCGTCGCACAGACGTTCATTTTCAGACCCGATCCGATCGAAATCCCCGAAAACAGCGAGGTCACCTTCCAGGTCACCAGCCCCGACGTAATTCACAGTTTCAGTATTGTCGGGACCAACGTCAACACGATGGTGATCCCTGGTGAGGTCTCCTCGATGACCGCCGAGTTCGACGAACCCGGCGAGTATGGGGTCATCTGTAACGAATACTGTGGAACTGGTCACCACGATATGGAGGGCAAAATCGTCGTCGTCCCTGAAGAGGAATTCGACATGACCGAACTCTCCGTCGACGCTCCGGATCAGGTCGATCTCGGTGAGGAAGTTTCGATTACCGCTACCGTGACCAACGGCCAACTCGAGGACCACGAGACCACCGTCACCGCCGAGATTGGCAACGAGACGTTCGAAGAAGATGTTACCATCGCTGGCGACGACAGCGAGGAACTCACGTTCGCTGTCGACGCCGACGACCTCGGCGAGGGCGACCACGACTGGTCGGTCGACGTCGACGACGAAAGCGAAAGCGGCACCGTGACCGTCGGCGACGACGCTGACGAAGACGAAGAAGAGACTGACGACGAAGACGCTGCTGAGGAGACCGACGACGACACTGAACAGACGGAGGAAAACGATGACGAGTAACGAAACTCCCTATCTAGAACAGTTCCCTGGCGAAGCAAAACTAGTCAAGGCGGCCTTTTGGAGTTCGTTTATTTCGCTGGCCATCGGTGCCCTGTTTGGCGTGATTCAGGTCCTCCACCGGACCGACGTCCTTCGATTTATCGACTCCGCGGATTATTATACCGTCCTGACAATCCACGGCGTCTTGCTGGTCATTTCGTTTACCATCTTCTTCCTCGTTGGCCTCTTTACGTGGGCGATCACCACGAGCCTCGATCGTCCGCTACCGAGCCTACGGTTTTCCTGGGGCTGGTATGGAATGATGGTTGCGGGAATGCTCGCTTCAGCGTTTTCGATGTTTGCGGGCTTTATCGACTCGATCGATGTGAGCGCCTCGGTCCTGTTTACGTTCTACGCACCGCTGCAAGCGCATCCGCTGTACTATATCGGACTCGTGACCTTCGTCGTCGGCACCTGGGTCGCCGGCTTCGACTGGATACGAACCTGGTGGGGCTGGAAACAGGACAATCCAGACGAGCGCATCCCGCTTCCAACCTTCATGGTTCTTACGACCATGATCATGTGGTACATTGCGACTCTTGGGGTTGCTGTTGCCCTGCTGGCGTTTATCCTGCCGTGGTCGCTCGGACTCGTCGACAGCATCAACCCGACGCTTACCCGAACGCTGTTCTGGTTCTTCGGCCACCCCGTCGTCTACTTCTGGCTCATGCCAGCGTACATGATGTGGTACATCATGCTGCCGAAAGTCGCCGGTGGCAAACTCTTCAGCGACCCACTCGCTCGCGTCGTGTTCGTCCTCTTTCTGGTATTGTCGGTGCCGACGGGCATCCACCACCAGTACCTAGACCCCGGTATCGCCGAAGGGTTCAAATTCATCGCGATGACAAACACGATGTTCTTACTGTTACCCAGTTTCCTGACTGCCTTTACCGTCGTCGCGAGTATGGAACACGGCGCTCGCCAGCGCGGCGGCACTGGCTATCTCGGCTGGCTGAAAGCCCTCCCGTGGCGTGATCCCGTCTTTACCGGGATGGCGCTTGCAGGCATGATGTTCGCTGCCGCCGGCTTCTCCGGGATGATCAACGCCGGGATGAACATCAACTACCTCGTCCACAACACCTTCTGGGTCGTCGGTCACTTCCATCTCACCGTCGGTACCGGCGTTGCGCTGACGTTTATGGCCGTCTCCTACTGGTTTATGCCACAGCTCACCGGCAAACGCCTCTGGAACCGCACGGTCGCGCTCGTCCAGGTCCTGCTGTGGTTCGTCGGTATGACTCTCATGTCCAACGCGATGCATCGTGGCGGCCTGCTCGGCATCCCCCGACGCACCGCCGAACCCCAGTACGACGGCTTCGAGTTCGAAGCCGGCGTCGGCAGCGTCGCCGAACTCGACGCCCAGATCGTCATCGGTGGCATCTTGCTCGGACTTTCGACCGCCCTGTTTCTGGCGGTCATGATCGGTACCGTCCTTGGACCCCGTGATGACTCGCTCCCAGGCAACAACTACGCCGAAACGCTTTCAGGTCCCGAGGACGCACCGCTCGTCCTCGACAACCTCAAACTCTGGACGATCATCGCGATCATCCTCGTCATCTTCGCGTACACCCTCCCGCTGCTCTCGATCATCAGCCGCGGCGGCCTCTTTGGCTTCGAAACCGGTGGCCTCCCGCTGAGTATCTCGTTGCTCGGTTCGACCATCGCGGCCACGTTCGGTGAACTGCTCCCGGCCGCTGGATCCGTAACCGCCCCCCTCGAGACGGCAGCCACGACACTGACCGGAATCGTCCGCTAATCTCGACGAGCGCGTTACTCGTCGTCTTTCTCACTCCTACAGTCTATCAGACGAAATTGTGTACCGATTCGGTACACCTGTTCGGAATCCGTTCAGCAGGCGAGTGCCAGAAATGGAGTTAGAGCATGTTCACTCGGCGAATCAGTCGACCTATCCGTTGATCGGACCATGACCAAGTGTATCCTCTCCGGGAGAGAATTACAACGGACTGCCGGCAGTATCAAATGTCAGCTACCTTACCGTGGCTCCCACGTCTCGATGCGCCCTTCGCGAACGTCTTCTGTACACCCCTCACAGTCCGGGTGGCCCGCCTCATAACAGGCCGGCCGATAAGAGTCATCAAGCGCCGCCGCCCGACGTTCGGCATACCGTCGACAGACCAGCCGGACCCGCCCGTTTTCGTCCGACGGCAACTTCCGGGCGTTTTTCGCCACCCGATAGGCCTCGCGTGCCTCCGAGAGCTGTTCGTCGGTCGATTCGCATAACTGTGCATACTCCCGGCCAGCCTCCTGAAGCTTCGACCGGAAGAACTGCTCGAGTCGACGCCGATCGGCCATTTGGCTGGTATTCGTCCGGCAGGGCCATAGTCCCGTCGCCGAGAGACACGTCTCGATGGCGGTCTCGAGGATAGTATGTGACCGCTGGCGTCACACAGAAAGTAAGGGTTAACTTCAGTCCCTGTTTTGTATCGAACGACGGGCCCTTAGCTCAGTCTGGTTAGAGCGCTCGGCTCATAGCACGGTCGCAACATGCGGCTGTGGGGGACACCGAGTGGTCGATGGTTCGAATCCGTCAGGGCCCATGAATTCTCCGACGAGCGGACGCGAGGAAGAAATTCATGACGGCCTGACGGTTCGGATCAGGGAGGCGTTTTGCTCCGACCGAGGTTCGAATCCGTCAGGGCCCA